>Ga0210408_10001592_pt1 | contig 23476 bp, 25 predicted proteins | sample IncBWH4MmetaG_FD_155471 | JGI IMG/M metagenome (GOLD analysis project Ga0210408, IMG submission 155471) | Forest soil microbial communities from Barre Woods Harvard Forest LTER site, Petersham, Massachusetts, United States - Inc-BW-H-4-M | ecosystem: Environmental > Terrestrial > Soil >...
TCTCGTGTTGTGGCACTCCCCTTTTGCTTTGGCCTTCCGGTATTGGCCTTCAAAGAGCACGTCTTTGGTATGGCCGTTTGTCTGCCATGCGGGAGTGATGCTACTCGGACTCGGCGCGGTCGCTGCCGTATTCCTTGAGCTTGTTATGAAGCGTTTTCAGGCTGATGCCCAGCAGTTCCGCGGCGCGCGTTTTGTTGTTGCCGGTGGCGCCCAGCGTTTGCAGAATCAGTTCGCGCTCCATCGCGTCCACCGTCGTTCCCACCGGAAACTTGATCGCTGAAAGATCGCTCGGCCCTTTTCCCGCCGTTTTCCCGAATTCTCCCGGGAGACACGCGCGGGTGATCAAATCTTTCTCGCACATGATCGCCGCGCGTTCCAGTATATTCCGCAGCTCGCGAATATTTCCCGGCCAGGTGTGCCCCATGAAAATGTCCAGCACTTCCGCGCCAATCCCACGCACGTGCTTGGCATGTTTGGCGTTGACGTCCCGCAGAATATGTTCGACCAGCAGCGGAATGTCGTCCTTGTGCTCGCGCAGGGGCGGCAGGTGGATGTGAAACACATTCAGCCGGAAGTACAAATCCTGCCGCATCTGGCCGCTGCTGACCGCTTGCTCCGGCTCTTTGTTCGTCGCCGCCAGAACGCGCACGTCCACCGGCGTCTCGCTCTTGCTCCCCAGCCGCCGCACGGTGCGGTCTTCCAGCACGCGCAACAGCTTCGCCTGCGTGGGGGCCGGCATCTCGCCGATTTCATCCAGCAGCAGCGTTCCCGCATCCGCCAGCTCGAAGCAGCCGATGCGCCGCTCGGCCGCGCCCGTGAAGGCCCCGCGCTCGTGGCCGAAAATTTCGCTCTCCATCAACGTCTCGGGGATGGCCGAACAATTGATCGCTACGAATGGCCCGTTGGCCCGCGGCGAAAGCTTGTGGAGCGTCCGCGCCACAATCTCCTTGCCCGACCCCGTCTCTCCCGTGATCAATACCGACGCCGAGCTCGGCGCGGCCATCTCCACGATGCGCATCACTTCCTGCATCGGCTTCGAGCCGCCGACGAGGTCGCCCAGGCGTCCCGTTTCGCGAAGCTGCCTTTGCAGCACCGCCAGTTGCCGCGCATCGCGCGCCTTGCCCAGCGCACGGTCCAGCAGCGCGCGCAGCACCGGCCCCTTCAGCGGCTTTTCGATGTACCAGAACGCGCCCGCCTCGATCGCCGCCACCGCGCGTTCTTCGCTGCCCTTGCCCGTAATGATGATGGCCGGCACGCCATAAAGTTCCGGCCCCAGCTGCCGCAGCAAATCCAACCCATTCATCCCCGGCAATTCCACGTCCGCGATCAGCGTGTCCGGCTGGTAGCTCGCAAATTTCGCCAGCGCCTCTTCCGCCGTCGCCACGCCCACAACGTCGCAACCCCAGCGCTGCAAGAGCTGCTCGTAGCCCTTGCGCGCATTGTCTTCATCTTCGACAATCAGCACACGGTCCTTCCGCTCCACCATTTCGATGGCCCGCACCGCCGCCCGTGTCTCTTCACCCATTCGTCTCAGCCTCTCTTCGGTTCGCTCTTTGGAGTGCGGCAGCGCAGCTGCCGCTTTCTGTTAATGCCTCGCGCTCCGATTTGCTGGGCACTCCGACTCTAACAAGCCAGTCGAGCCTTGCCAAGTTCTCTGGTTTCTCCAAACCTGCGCGCGAGCGGAGTCTCAGCGGCTTGAATTTCGGGTAAGCCTGGAAAATCACCGCTTGACTGGCCTTATCGGAAACTTGCACCGCAAGAGAAATCACGAGCGATTTGAAAGCTCACGGACACGCGCCTGCGCGTGTGCTTTTCTGTTAGGACTTAAGGCCGGACTCTTCTTTGCAAGTGCCTTCTGGTAGTCTTCGCTCGCCTTCTGCCTGCTACCAGCGCGGTCATATACTTGCGCCCGGTTGTGGTAGACCCAGGCATTCTCAGGGCTCAGCTTTATAGACACTTCAAATTCGTCCATTGCAGGCCCGCTTTCACCAAGGCCAGCGAGTGCAAAAGCTCTTCCATTGTGAACGAATGCTTCGATCTGTTCGTACCACTTATCCCAACTGGAATCTGGCTTAGAAACAGTTTTCAAATTCAGCAACGCCAAATTGAGATCTTCCACCGCTCTTCCATTCTCACCGAGTTCAGCTAAAACTTGGCCTCGACCAGAAAGGGACGAGATGTCGCTCGGCTTCAATTCTAGAGCCTGGGAATAGTCTCGAATGGCCTCCTGAAGCCGCCCCGTGTACCAAAGAGCTTCCCCGCGTCCGCAATAGGCCGCCGAATCATCGGGATAGCGGCTGAGGTATTCGGAGAAGAACGCAATTCCATGCTCATACTGTTCTGTCAGAAGCCACGTGGAGGCCAGCGACATGAGGACATAACTAATCGTGTCTGGCTCGTTGATACTGTCTCTGGACCCAATCGCCTGCAAAAGTGAAGCGCGAGCCTTGTCATACTCCTCCAATCGCATATGAGCATGCGCTTCCTGAAGAAGCTGGTACACCTTATTATGGGATTCGGCTTTTCTGCGCTGTGGCGACAACCATACACCGATCCATCGGAGGAATTTCATAAGTTGTGAGTTTAGTCGGGAGAATGATGCCCAGTCAAAATGAACTGAAGATAAAACCAGTGCCTGATTAACGCTGCCAGCTCAACCGATCGATGCAGCGACATGTAATCGGTTGATCCGATAGTACTTGCGGGCTGCGGTCTAGGTACACGCTCTCGACAGGTTATGGCTTGCGCTGGGCGCCCAGCAAGGTGACGGCGATCAAGCACTTGACCGAGGACCGGTTGTGCCAGGCATGGCGAGTCCCGTTCTGAATCACGCAATCACCGGCCTTGAGAAGTACCTCAGCTCCATGATCCAACTCCAGATACACCTCGCCCGAGACAACCACGTCGAAATCCACCGTGTCGGTCGTGTGCATGCCCGGATGATCGCGTTCCAAAACATCCAGCATCCCAGGCAACTTTTGCTGAACCTCTTCGATAGCCGAAGCTGTGTTGATGCGATCGAGGCTCCTCCGCGTTTCCGGGGGTATGGTGAAGAAACCGAAGCGGAAACCATTCTTTGGGGGGAAGTAGTTAGGTTGCTGCGGCGGGGCACCGTCAGACGGAAGTTCAGGCGCGGAATCGTTTCCCCATATTCGATGAAACTCATACCCCGGAAATAGAGCGAGGCATACCGGCGGAATGGGCGTGTCGCGCACAATCACCGACTTGCCGGATTCGTCCTGGCCGGTCACGACGCAGCGGATGTCCATAAACGCTCCTCAGGCGCCACGGATTATATACGACGGGCATCTGCAAGGAACTGGAAGCCCGGGTAGTGGGTCAGTTTGAATTTTGACCCCTATTGTCACGATTAATAAAATTCAAACTGACCCACTACCGAAGCCCGCCGCACGGTGGTTTCCGGAGAATTTCAGCATGAAATCTTCTTATTGACAGTAACAAAATAATGATATAGACACTCACAATTCCGTCCCTGCCGGCGCGCCCGAACGCGGGTCGACGGAAAATTGGGGAATTCCTCGCGAGCTACTCGCGCAGTCGTTCCCCCTCAGAGAGGAAACTATGAAATCTCGCCAGCAGCGGCAATTCACCCGACTTCGCTCGGCTCTCTTTGCCGCCGCCATTTTTTGCCTGATGCCCCTGGCCGCAGATGGGCACGAACGCGACCCGCTGGTCTTCACGTTGAGCGGTGCTGTTCGAGGCACGATCAGTCCCGCGGGAGTACGTGAATTCCTGGGCATTCCTTATGCCGCACCTCCCGTGGGCAATCTGCGGTGGCGTCCGCCGGTACCTCACGCTCCGTGGTTCGCGCCGCTGGAGGCCACGCAGTTTGCCAATCACTGTCCGCAGCCGCCCTCGCCCTTCGGGATCGGGTCCGTGACCGAGGATTGTCTCTTTCTCAATGTTTTCACTCCCGAGTCCGGCGACTTTTTCCGCCCACACCCGGTGATGGTTTGGATCCATGGCGGCGCCCTGGTCTTTGGCGAAAGCAACGACTACGACCCGGCGGCGCTCGTTCGGGACGGGGTTATCGTCGTGACTATCAATTACCGTCTCGGCGCGCTGGGCTTTCTGGCCCACCCCGCGTTTGCCGGGGAAAAGACGGATCCGGATCGCGACCGCGACAGCGATCCCAATGCCGCCGGTGATTATGGCCTCATGGATCAGCAACTCGCTCTGCGCTGGGTTCGCGACAACATCCGGTTCTTCGGCGGTGATCCGCGGAATGTGACCATCTTCGGCGAATCCGCAGGGGGCCTCAGCGTCTTCTCGCAGCTCGCCTCGCCTTCCTCGGAAGGCCTTTTTCACAAAGCCATCGTCGAAAGCGGCGCTTATGCGCTGAACACTCAGAGCCTTGCGGCCGCTGAGGCTGCCGGCACGGCGTTCGCTACAGCGGCCGGATGCAGTGCTCAGACGGCGGCCTGCCTCCGCGCGCTTCCGGTCACCACCATCCTGGCAAACGAAAACTTTGCCGGATATACGCCAAATATCGATGGAGAGTTCTTGCCTCTGTCTCTGGGCACCGCGCTCGCCACCGGCCAATTCCACCATGTACCGGTGATGCAGGGCAGCAATCACGATGAATGGCGGCTCTTCACGGCGCTCGATTTCGATCTCACTGCGGGGCCCATACCCAACAACGAGGCTGCGTACGAGGCAGCCCTGGCCACGCTGGTCGGGCCGGCGGCCCCGCTGGTCGCTGCACAGTATCCTCTGGCCAGTTTTCCTTCTGCGGATATTGCCTTCGCTGCGGCAGGTACGGATGTCGTTTTTGCCTGCCCGGCCTTGGGCGCCGATCTGTCGATGTCTCAGTTCGTCCCGCTCTCCGCGTATGAGTTCAGCGACGAGAACGCGCCGCAGGATTTTCTGCCTCCGGTTTCGTTCCCGTACGCCGCGGCGCACGCTTCCGAACTTCAATATCTCTTCGCTCTGCCCGTCACTGTGCCGCGGTCGCCGCTCAACGCCCAACAAGTGCAACTCTCGAGGGCCATGCAGCATTATTGGACCAACTTCGCGAAATTTGGAAACCCCAATGGCCGAGGCGTGCCTGCCTGGCAGGAATTCAACCCGATGGCCGGCAATTTTCAATCGCTGATTCCGCCATCGCCGGCGCAGGAAACCGATTTCGCCGCGTCACATCACTGCGCGTTCTGGGCCGCCTTGCTTTCTGCCCACTAGGAACGGTCTCATCGCAAAGTGCCGTGCCGCCAAGTTGGCCAGATGCCCCTGGCCCCGGGGGCTCCTTTTTGTTGGAAACAATGTAGCGGGGCGTGTTGATAAACACATAACATTAGTCGCGACGAAAGAGCAACTTGATTGCGCGGACTTCTAGCTCCCGGTAAGTCGCCTTACCGGACAATGGGATCGCTCTGGGCTTGTTTCGTTTGTACGATAACGGTGTCAATCAGCCATTTATTGGACCCGCCAGGCCACAATAAGGCTCTCAAGCTAGCATTCGGGACGTGCGTTTATCACGATTCGTCTCTGGCAATTTCAATCCCTGGTAGAATTCGGTGGATTAAAGTGAGGGAATTACATGCTCCTGAAGATAATTATTGTTATCGCTGTTTTGGTCGCCATCGTTCTCGTTTTCGCTGCAACCAAACCCAAGATTTTCACTGTTCAGCGCACGATAAGTATCAAGGCTCCACCCGACAAAATCTTTGAGCTTATAAATGACTTCCACAATTGGAGTGGCTGGGCTCCGCAAGATAAAGAAGATCCTACAATGAGAAGAACATACAGCGGGGCGGCCAACGGCAAGAGCGCGGTCTCGGAATGGGTCAGCAGCGGAAGCGCCGGGAAGGGACGAATGTCGATAATTGAATCGACGCCTCCCCGCATGATTTCGGTCCAGGTAGATTTTGTGAAGCCATTTGAAGCCCACAACATCAACGTGTTCACGCTGGAACCTACTGGAGACTCAACCAAGGTCACCTGGAGCATGCACGGCACAAACCTGTACATCATGAAGCTCATCAGCGTTTTTAAGAACATGGATAGCGTAGCCGGTAAGCACTTTGAGAGGGGGCTAGACAACCTCAAGACCGTCGCGGAGCAATGACTGCGCAGGACATTCATTTCTTTTCCGGGCGAGAAGTGCCAGGCTAACTCCTGGTAAGTCGCCTAACCGGACATCTGCCGTAAGAGGACTCCACTTCTCCGGTAAGCGCGTTTTACCAGGCACGGCAAAGCTAAATTCAGCTCCACCGCACCGTGGTGATCGAATCCGCGGTCAGCGCTACTTTCGTGGTTTGGCCGCCGCACGCGACGGTCACTTCCCGCGCGTCGCCCGGATTCGTCAACACCAGCACCATCGAGCCGTCCGAGTTTTTCGCCGCAGTGTGATACACGCGCGAAGTTACAGCGCTATTCGGGGTCGCTGTTACAGTTGATGATGACGCTGGCTGGCCGATGAGTGCGCCATTCGCCGCCGGAGCATCGCCGTTGGCGTCGTGCGAAGCGACAATCACAGCTCCGCGGCGAAACGCGCGGGCGTGCTGCACCAAGGCCCAATACAATCCCGTTAGCGTGATTTCTTTCGTCACCGAATGAATCTGCACCAGCCCGCCGCAATCGAACGGACCGATGTTGGGCCGCCCCCGCTCATCGAGAGCCAAATTCCACATCGTGATGCTCTGCGGTCCGTTCGCCAGAATGCCGCTGAAAGTCGCGCCCCACTTGCTCCAGTTGGTCAGATAATCGGGAAACTTGTAATCGTCTCCGCCTTCGGTCCAGTGCATTTCCACGTCCGGAAATCTCTGCTTCACGTTACCCATCATCTCCGGGCTTCCCACGTAGCCGTGCCATGCCACGGTGTTCACGTATTTCTTGAGCCGGGGCCTTGAGAGCTGATCAAGGGCGCGGCCAAACAAATTGTAATTGTGGTCGAGCGTCCAGATTTTCGTGCCGCTGGCTTCGAGCAGCGGGCCAAGCTCCGCCACGAGGCGCTCCTCGTCCTCTTCCGGCCAGGGACACGCCGGCATCCGCCCGCCCTGGTCCGCGTCGAGCTCGTTTTGGGTCGTTAGCGCGCGCACGTTCACGCCTTCCGCTGCGTAGGCCGCCACAAATTTCTGCAAGTACCGCGCGTAGGCGGGAATATTTTCCGGCCGGATGTTTCCGCCGAGCATCGAGTTGCTGTACTTCATCCATCCGGGAGGGCTCCACGGCGAGCCGAACAAGAATAGGTCCGGATTCGCGCGGAGCGCCGCGCGCAATGTCGGCAAAATGTAGTCGCGGTCGTGGTCGATGCTGAAGCGCTTCATCTCCGGATCGGCCGGACCATCGTCGTAGCTGTATGCGGCGGTGCTGTAGTCGCTTGCGCCAATCGGAATGCGTCCCATGCTCAGGGCATGCTGATCCTGCCCGAACATCCTATGCAGGAGGTTCGCGCGACCGTTGTCGCTCAGGCGCGAGAACGTGTAGCACGCAGCATCGGTAAACGCCGCGCCAAATCCCAGGATCGTCTGCGCCGGTTTCGTGGGGTCCACCGTCACGTCCGCTGCCGCGGACTTCTTCGCAACTTTGGTCCACGCAATCTCCGGCCCCGCTGAAAGCCGCTTGCCACTCTTGTCGGTGACTTCTGTCTGCGCGGGCTTCGCCGGCGCCTGCGCCTCATTCGCTTCGACGTTAGCGTTTACCGTCACTCCTAACATCGAAGCCGCCGCCGCACCCATGCCCAGCCCCGCATACTTCAAGACTTCTCGCCGTGTTGTCATGCTCGGCTCCCGGTTATCCCTGAATAGTTCACGCAGCCTCCCGCCAAGGCGGTTTGCTTCGTCAGACAGCATACTGCAAAACTTATTATCCGGGCACCCAGCTAAGTCATGATGCGTCGCGTTATCGGGCAAATGAATCTACTGCTTTGGCTACCCAGGGATTAACCGCAATCTCCTCTCCTTGACGCGCCCATGCTTCCAACCTAACATGCGCCGAAATGAGCTGATATGGATAATCTCAACAACGTACTGGTGCTGACGATCTTCGCGGGAAGCGTAGTTGCACTCATCGTTGGGTACCTTCTTGCATGGCGTGCCAAACGAACGGCCTACCGCAGAGCGGGTTCGTTGATGACCGCCGTCGTCTCGGGGTTCGCGGGTCTGTTGATGCTCGCATGGCTAATTGGTGCCGTCATGCCCCTTCCGCCTCCCGATGGAACCCCGCTTTGGGAACCGCTGGCTGTCCTTCTTGTCCTCTTGCCACTCCCACTCGGCGCGTTTTACATCTGTGCGAAGTTCATTCGGCAAGCCCGACGCGACGACCACAAGTGAAAATAGCGAGACCGCGTTTTGACAGCCTCATCTGCTCGATACCGACAATTTGGCCTCCTTGACGCGCTCCTGCTTCCAACCTAACATGCGCCGAAATGACAGACTTCGACGCACTCCGTTCGCCTCTGAGCTTTTTGCAGAGCAGGCTTCAGGAACTCCCGCACTGCGAGCTGCTCGCTGCCGAGGAAGCATGGTGGAAGAGCGAAGGCATTGCCATCTCGGACGCCATCGACCGCGCCGGAACTCCGTGGTTGCGGATGTTCGATCGTCTCGGAAAACGCGTCGACGAAATTCTCTACCCTCGCGAGTATCAAACGATTTTGAAGAGGGGTTACCGCGCCGGAGTCGTTTGGCGCGCTCTGGAAGAAAAATCGCTGATCCCCACGTATTCGCTGATCTACAACATTTCCTTCCACGATCCCGGCATTTGCTGCCCATACACCGTGTCACTCGGCACGGCGGTTCCTCTTGCGAAATATGGCAGCGCCGAATTGCAGGCTCGCTTCCTGCCGCAACTCTCGCGGAAAGACGATTCCGTGTGGCAGGGCGCCACGTGGATGACAGAGATCAAAGGCGGCTCGGATTTGGGAGCCGCTGTCGAGACTGTCGCCCGGCCAGGCGGCGATAGCTGGCTGCTCACTGGTGAGAAATATTTTACGAGCAACGCCGGCGCGGAGTTGGCTGTTGTGGCCGCGCGCCCGCAAGGAGCTGCGGCCGGTGTGCGCGGGCTGGCCTTGTTCCTGGTGCCGCGATACCGCAAGGATGGCGAGCTCAACTATTTCATTCGGCGGCTGAAGGACAAGATTGCCACCCGTTCTGTTCCTACCGGAGAAGTGGAGCTGAAAAATAGCGAAGGCTACCTGCTTGGCTCGGCGGACTCCGGAATTTATCTGATCCTCGAAGTGTTGAACCTTTCGCGCGTAGCGAACAGCGTGGTGAGTGTCGCGTTGGCACAGCGCGCGATGGCCGATGCGCTTTCCTATGCCGAACACCGCGTCGCATTCGGCAAGCGCATTCTCGATCATCCGCTGCTTGGCCATCAATTTGAAAACCGCCTGAAGGCGCTTCGCTCGGCCTTTGCGCTGGCGTGGGAGTCGGTTCAGCTCCTGAACGAGGTGTGGATGGAGCGCCCGCCGTACTCCGATCGCTATCATTTCTTTCGCTTGGTGGCGCATCTTGCGAAATACTGGACCGCCGAGTTTGCGGTGGATACCGCAAAGTGGGCCATGGAAGTGCACGGCGGGCTGGGCGTGTTGGCCGAGTATGGGGCGGAACGTTGGCTTCGTGAAGCCATGATTCTCGCCATCTGGGAAGGAACCTCCCATCGCCAGATCCTCGATGGCCTCGAAGTGATGGAACGCAAGCAAGCACACAAGCTGCTGTTCCAGCGGCTCGCCGAAATCGCGCCCTCGAAAGAACTTCAGGACCTGGAATCGGAAGTCGAGCAGCACTTGAAACTTCCACGCGAAGAAAGGGAAGCGTTAGCTGAACCGCTCTTCGGGAGACTTGCGGCAATCACAGCCGAAACTCTGGCTCGTAAATCGAAATAGCTCCACGGCACTTTTGAATGGACAATCATTCCAAGCCACGGACGAATCGCTGCCAGAGGTTCAAGCGATGCGCTGGGAAAAGCACTTCCCCCGGCTGGGGATTCGGGAGATTAGTGGGGTGAGGTTTGCAGCGGCTGTCGTCCGCGTAGCCTGCAGCGATGCCGTGCTGATGTATTTCGGCGGTTGCAAATTCAACCTGTTCGGCGCACGGGTAATCATCTAGAGGCAGGACCCAAACTCTTATCGGCGGCATTGTCTCGAACCGGAACTCAGCGACACCATTTGCATCCGTTTCGGCTCTCATTAGCTCGGGACGATTCGGAAACTTTCCGTCAGGACCAGACAACACAAGCTCGACATATCGGCCTTTGAGTGGGCGGCCGGTCTTATAGTTTAGGAGTCGAACTCGAATGTTTATCGGAGGCGAGGCGGTCGGCCCCCGGGCGACTCCGGACCCCGCGATCAACAATCCAACTGCCGTTAGAAGAAGTCGGTGCATTTGTCCCTCTGCTTCCGACGGCTACTCTTTGACCAAGTACAGTGCCCGCTCCAGTTCCAATTCGAGCTTTGCGCCTTTAGGCAAGTTTAACTCGTGGCCGCGGCCGGACTCCATGAGATATGCCGTGAGCGCTCCCAACGCAGCGCCTTCGGCGGCTTCTTTCTTGTTTTTGTCTTTGACGCCTTTCACGGCGCCAATGGCCGCACCCGCCGCCGCAGCCTGCGCCGCGTCCTGTTGCGTGCTGCTCCGGCCCTCAATGAGCCCCTCTTGCCGCGCGCCCGATTTCACGCTGTGGTCTCCGGGGACATCCACGACTTCGGCCACGATGGGCAGGCTGCCAAATTTCGTGTGAATATCGTCGAACGTCAGCCACAGTTTCGCCCGTCCTGCCACTCCCGCAGGTTCGACGTGGCTGATGTGCCCGTGAATCTCCGCTCCCGGTGGCAGATAAATCCCGCTGCCCGCCTCCAGCGGCTCGAGCGTCTTCACTTTGAACTTTGCGTTTTCCTGTGTGCCCCTTGTGCCCAGTTCCTCTTCCAGCCGCACCAGAAACTTCGTCCCCGGCGCCACGGCGTAGGTTTCCATCGGCAACCCGTGCCGTTCGCCGTCCGCCTTCTGCCGCTGCTGTTCCGGCGCTTGTGTTGGGGTTTCCCTTGACGGTTCCTGGGTCTGCTCCTGCGCCCTGCTAGTGACTCCCAGAGCAAGCACCATCGTCAAAATCACAATGCTGGCTGGCACACTGCTGCTTTTCGTTCGTTCCATGGTCTCCTCCGGCGAATTGCTGGGGATACTCCTGGATGCACATACAGAGCCACGACCGCTCCCCAGGCGGCGTTGCAAATCATTGAAAAAGAATGGCTTAGAGGTGCAATCAAGCAGGCGAATTCAAGGCCAAGGGAACTGTCGGCCATTCCCACCACTGCCCCGCAAGCGGATTCTGACACCCTCGCAGCATAGCTCGGCTTCCACGCGAGAATTCGGCACCCTTGTGTGCGCCCGTAGGGCCGCCTTCTGAGGCGGGCCGCTTTTCTAGTCTTGGTCGAGAAATCGGCGGATGCGGCGCAACACGACGGCGTACATCGCCGCTGTGACGCGGCCCGTCTGAGTGTTCTGCTGACTCGGATGATAGACGCCGAATAATCTGGGAGCGCCAGCCGCCACTTCCGCTTCCGCGCCATGGGCGAATTTGTACAAGGCACGCGAAGCAATCAGCCCGCGCAATTTCAGAATTTCGAGATAGCTATCCCAGGCGATTTTGCCCAGCGCCAAAATCGCTTTCGGTCTCAAAATCTCGAGTTCGCGCTCGAAATAGCCGCGGCAATTGGTGATCTCCTTCGGTAGCGGCTTGTTGTCCGGCGGCGCGCACCGGCACGTCGCGCTGATGTACGCATCTTCCAAACGCAACCCGTCATCGCGATTTTCGGAAGTGGCCTGGTTCGCGAAGCCGGCTTTGTGCAGCGCCGCATACAAGAAATCGCCGGAGCGGTCGCCGGTGAACATTCTTCCGGTGCGATTCGCGCCATGCGCCGCCGGCGCAAGTCCCAAAATCAAAAGTTGCGCCTGCGCGTCTCCGAATCCCGGAACTGGCTTGCCCCAGTAGGTCCATTCGCGATACGCGCGCCGCTTTTCCCGCGCCACTTTTTCCCTGTAGCGGACCAAGCGCGGACACTTGCGACAAGCGACGATGTCTTGGTGCAAGACGGCAAGCTGCGAGTTTTCTTCCGGCATGTGCCTACGATGGTTGGCGTGTCATCAAGCGTTGCAGTTCGACGTAAGGGATCGCTCCCGCGAACATCGTTTCGCAAGAGCGCGCTTCCAACATTTCTTGTCCGACTCGCTGCACGGCTCCCATCGCCGCACGCATAATACCCGATCCCGCGCTTACTCGGGCCACGCCGATTCTTTCCAGTTCGGGGAGCGGCGGACATGCCGGGTTTGCAAGAATGTTGAGGGGAGCTTCGACGGCCTTCACTAGCTTGGCGATCGTTTCGTGGTCGTAGAGCCCAGGCACAAACAGACAATCTGCTCCGGCGTCGCGGTAGGCGCGCAAACGCTCGACGGTTCGCTCGAACCGCGTGGTCTCTGGACCGATCGGCATCAAGTAAACGTCTGTTCGGGCGTTTAACACGAAAGGAATACCGAGGGATTTTGCCGTCTCGCGGATGGCGCGAATCTTTTCCACTTGCAGCGGCAAAGCCACATAGGAACTCTCGTCATCTCCAGTCACGTCTTCCAGATTCATTCCGATGGCACCTGCATCGATCGCCGCTTTCACGGTTTCCGCCATGTCCTTCACGGTGGTGCCGTAACCTGCTTCCAGATCGGCAGTTACCGGAATGCGAACGGCGCGCGCGATGCGTCCCACGACCTCGAGCATCTCTCGACGCGAGATGCGCTGGCCGTCCGGATAGCCCAAAGAATAAGCGACGGCCGCGCTGCTCGTGGCAATCGCGGGGTGCGCGCATTCTTCAAGAATTCGCGCGCTGGCTGCATCCCAGGCGTTGGGCAGCAGCAGGAGATGCTTTCCGTGATGCAGTTTGCGGAATTTTTCGGCCTTCTCGGCTTGTAGTCGCTTGTCCATCGGAAAACCTCCAAGGGAAAGACGCAAGGATAATCCCAGAATCAAAAGATTAAGGATTGTCCTCATTTGGAGAAACGGCCAATTTGGAGAGCGATTGTTTCATTCCTCTGATCCGAACGATTCCGTGCATCAGCGCAAGATCGCCAACACTTCGTCGTGGATTTTTCCGTTCGTGCTGATGAGCTGTCCCGTATAAATCGTTCGCTCGCCGCGCACGTTTGTCGAGCGCCCGCCGGCTTCTTCGACCATGATTCCGAGCGGCGCGAGGTCCCACGGTTTGGAAGTCCAATCGAGCGCCGCCTCGATCGCTCCCTCCGCAACCAGCATGTGCTGCCAGAATCCGCCGAACGAGCGGCTGTTACGTGCGGCGTCCAGCAGCGCGCGGATTTTCGCCTGGTCGTGGGCGTTCTTGCTCGGTCCTGTTCCGGTCGTAAACACCATCGCCTTGCTCAGTGTAGTCACGTTCGAGACATGGAGCCGTTTTCCATCTCGGTACGCGCCTTCGCCTCGATACGCCCACCAGCGCGAATGCAGCCCGGGCGCGCTCACCATCGCCGCAACGATTTCCCCGTTCGATTCGATTCCCATCAGCGTGCCGAAAGTCGGAATCCCGCGCGAAAACTCTTCCGTTCCGTCGATCGGATCGATAATCATCCGCGCCCGCCCCGAAGCGCTCGCCGACTTCGCATCGCCGCCGCCCATCTCCTCGCCGAGAACGTCCAGCGGCAATCCGCTCGCCGCCACTTTTGCCCGCGCCATCTCTTCCACCGCGCGATCCGCCTGCGTCACCGCGGTGCCGTCGCCCTTCCTCTCGACGCGCAATTCGTCCGTCCGAAAATACCGCATCGCAATCGCGTCCGCCTCCTTCGCGATCGCCTCCAGCAGTGCGCCGTACGTTTCCCCGTATTCCATCATCTCTCCCGCGAATTTCGTCCGCTCAAAAACTCAGCCAGTCTGCCGCGGAGCTTTCGACTTTCAACTGCCAATCGAAGGTCCCGACCGTGTCGGGACTGTCAACTTCCCCCGATTTGACTCTCTCCGCCCGCACCCCTAGCATACAAAGTTACGCGAATGTCTGCTCACGCCAATACCGGAACCGTGCTGGAGCGCATCCTGGAGGCGCGGCGCGCCGAGGTTGAGCACCGCAAGCGCGTGTTGCCGGAGACCGCGCTCAAGTATGGCGTGAAAGCGGCCACGCCGCTGCGCGATTTTTCTGTGGCGCTTTGCCGCGACGGCTTGAACGTTCTCGCGGAGCTGAAGCCGGCTTCGCCTTCGCGGGGCGTGATCCGTGAGCCATTCGAACCGGTGGAACTTGCCCAGAGTCTGGAATCCGCCGGAGCTTGCGCGCTCTCCGTACTTACCGAAGGAGAGTTCTTTCGCGGCTCGCTGAAAAATCTGCGCGATGCCCGCAAGGCCATCCAACTTCCCGTGCTGCGCAAGGATTTTATTTTCGATTCCTGGCAAGTCTGGGAAACGCGCGCCAACGATGCGGATAGTTTTCTACTGATTGTCGCCACGCTAGGCGACGGTTTGCTTCGCGATCTGATCGGACTCGGCCGCGAATTGGGCATGGAACCGCTTGTCGAAGTACACACCGGTGAAGAACTCGACCGCGCCCTCGCCGCCGGGGCGCGCATTCTCGGCGTAAACAATCGTGATTTGAAGACGCTGACCGTGAACGTCAATACTTCCTTCGAATTGATCGGCCGCATCCCGGACGACTGCGTCGCCGTCAGCGAATCAGGACTGCGCAGCCACGACGATCTCGTGAAACTGCGCGCCGCCGGCTTCGACGCTTTCCTGATTGGCACGCATCTCATGCTTTCGCCCGATCCTGCCGCAGCCCTTTCCGCTCTTCTCCTTTCTCCGCCGAGGACGACGTAGTCAGCCATGGTCCGCGTCAAAATCTGCGGTATCACCAATGTGGCCGACGCCCTCGCCGCCATCGACGCGGGCGCCAATCTCCTCGGTTTCAATTTTTACGCGAAAAGCCCCCGTCATGTCAGCGAGGCTGACGCCGAAAAAATCCGTTCGCAGCTTCCGAAAAAAGCCAAAGCTGTGGGTATTTTCGTCAATACCGCTCCGGCAGAGGTCGTCGCTCTCTGCAAGTCCCTGAAGCTCCATGCCGCGCAGCTCCACGGCGACGAAACGCCGGAAGAAGTTGCCGAACTAGCCAGCAGCCTCCCGGTCTACAAGGCTTTCCGCGTCGAGCCTGATTTTCCGCTGGTCACTCTCGATGAATACCCCGATGCGTATGCCTTTCTGTTTGACGCCGCGGATACAGGCCAATATGGTGGTACGGGGCACACGACGGATTGGGACGTGGCGCGCCGCGCGGCTGTTGGCCGCCGTATCATTTTGGCAGGCGGATTGAAAGTCGAAAACGTAGCTGCGGCCGTGCGCATTGTGCGCCCCTACGGAATTGACGTCGCCAGCGGCGTGGAATCGAAGCCTGGAAAGAAAGATCCCGGCCTTCTCCGAGAATTCGTTGAGGAAGTTCGCCGCGCCGAACGAAAGTAAAATATTGCCGCGGAAGATTGAAAATAGATGATGAGCTCCATACTTCAGTCGCCGACCACCGCGCCGGGCCGCTTTGGGCCTTACGGCGGCCGCTACGTTCCCGAAACGCTGATGGTGCCGCTCTTCGAGCTCGAACGCGCTTATGAACTCGCGAAGGTGGATCCCTCGTTTCAAACGCGGCTCCAGGATCTTCTCGCGAATTTTGCCGGGCGCCCGACGCCGCTGCAGTTCGCTTCGCGGCTCACGGAAAAACTCGGCGGCCCGCGCATCTATCTCAAGCGCGAAGATTTGCTGCACACCGGCGCGCACAAAATCAACAACGCCATCGGCCAGGGCCTGCTCGCCGTGAAAATGGGCAAGCCGCGCATCATCGCGGAAACGGGCGCAGGCCAGCACGGGGTAGCTTCCGCCACCGTCGCCGCGCATCTGGGCCTCGAATGCGTCGTTTACATGGGTACGGAAGACATGGCGCGGCAAGCGCCCAACGTCGCACGAATGAGGATGCTGGGCACACAAGTGGTTGGCGTGGAGTCCGGCAGCCGCACGCTTAAGGACGCCATCAACGAAGCCATGCGCGATTGGGTCACCAATGTGCGAAGCACGCACTATCTTCTCGGCTCCGTTCTTGGCGCGCATCCCTATCCCACGATGGTGCGGGATTTTCAGGCGGTCATCGGACGCGAAGCCCGCGAGCAAATGCTCGCTGCGGAAAAGCGCTTGCCCACGCATCTTTTCGCCTGCGTCGGCGGCGGTTCGAATTCCATCGGGCTCTTTCACCAATTTCTGCGCGACGTGGACGTGAAAATGATCGGCATTGAAGCCGGCGGGCGCGGCGGCGAACTTGGCGAACACGCCGCGCGCCTCGCCGCGCATCAAGGTTTTTCTGGCGCGCGTCCCGGAGTGCTGCAGGGTACTTACACTTACGTTCTGCAGAATGAAGACGGCCAAATCGCCACTACGCATTCGATTTCCGCGGGCCTCGACTATCCTGCCATCGGCCCGGAGCACGCCTGGCTCGCCGACCAGCGCCGCGCCGAGTACTCGGCCGTTTCCGATAAGGCCGCGCTCGATGCCGCGCGCCTGCTCTCGCGCACCGAGGGCATCATCCCCGGGCTCGAATCCGCTCATGCCATCGCCGGTCTTATAGAGCGCGTCCCCAAGATGAGCAAAGACGATCTCGTCATCCTCAATCTCTCCGGCCGCGGCGACAAGGACATGGACACTTACTCCCGCCTGCTCTAATCTTTACTCTTTCCCAAAATCCCATGTCCTCGGCATCGTCCAATTCGAGCCGCATCTCCAAACGCTTCGCCGAATTGCGCGCGTGCAGCGAACTCGGCATCGTCGCTTATATTGTCGCTGGCGATCCTTCCCTTGACGCTTCTTTGAAATATGTCCTCGCACTTGCTGAAGCAGGTGCCGACGTCATCGAACTCGGCGTGCCTTTCAGCGACCCGCTCGCCGATGGGCCTACGATTCAACGCGGGGCGGAGCGCGCGCTCAAAGCGGGCGCAACGCTGGCGGGCGTTCTCGATCTGGTTCGCCGCGTCCGCAGATCGTCGCAAGTTTCCATCGTTGTTTTCAGCTACTACAATCCGATTTTGCAAATGGGGCTCGAAAAATTCGCTTCCGCTGCCGCATCCGCCGGCGCCGACGGCGTCCTCGTTACGGATCTCACGCCGGAAGAATCGGAGGAATATCGCCGCATTCTCGGCGCTCACCATCTCGACACGATTTTTCTTGGCGCGCCGACTTCCACGGACGAGCGACTTGCGAAAATCGCCGCCTGCTCGTCCGGGTTTCTCTATTTAATTTCGCGCACGGGCGTCACTGGAGCGAAGGATACTTTGCCCGAGGATCTCCCGGCGCTCTTGCGACGGGCTCGCGCCGTCACGCGGCTTCCTATTGCCGTCGGCTTCGGGATTTCGCTGCCCGGCCATGTTTCCGTACTTGACGGGCTGGCCGACGCGGCTGTCGTCGGTTCCGCGCTCGTCTCTGAAATCGAGAAAGCGCCATCCGTCGATGCCGCGGCGCTGGCCCTCGGTAACCGCATCCGCGCGCTCAAGGAAGCTGCCCGCCACGGCCTCTCGCGGCGCGAGGTGGCGCCATGAACCTCATCGGCTTGCGAGGTTCACTCTTTCTTAGTAAGGGCGCAGCATCCCGACGGGGCCGAGACAGGTGCTGCGCCCCTACTCGGCGCACAACTCAGTGCGTGGGTGGCCGGCGATGGCGAGGAACTCGGCCATGAATCTCAGCGATTGGCGACGCCGCATCGATCAAATTGACAAGAAGCTCGTGGAGCTATTGAACGAGCGCTCGCGATGTGCTTTGGAAATCGGCAAGCTCAAACAAGCGGCGAAAATTCCGTTGTACCAGCCTGACCGGGAAAACGAAGTGCTCGCCAACGCGGAGAGCAACAATTCCGGCCCGCTGACGGACGCCGCGATTCGACGCTTGTTCGAGCGCATCATTGACGAAGCCCGCGCGGCGGAACGCGACGCCATGCATTCCGGCGACGGCAGGGGCAAAGCCGGGAATGAATGAGGCGGTTTTACGGTCTTTGTCTAAAAGGTATTTGTCGAGGCCGGCTTCGGCGCGGCGTATCCAGATTAAGGCATTAGAAGCGAAAAGCACGGGACTAAAGTCCCGCCACTACGTCGCTTAGAGAAGGAAACGGGAAACTCTTATGGTCATCGTGATGCAAGAAGGGGCTACGGACGTCCAAATCCAGCATGTTATCGACCGGCTGGTCGCCAGCGGCTTCAACGTTCATCGCTCCACGGGGGAGTCGCACACGGTGCTCGGGGCCGTCGGCGTACACCGCGATTTCGATCATCGCGACTTTGAATTGCTGGACGGCGTGCGCGAAGTTATGCGCATCACCCAGCCGTTTAAATTAGCCAGCCGCCAGTTCAAGCCCGAGGGCACCATCGTTGATCTCGGCCGAGGTGTGCGCATCGGCGGGGCGGAAGTAGCCGTCGCCGCCGGACCATGCTCGGTGGAATCCCGCGAGCAAATTTTTTCTGTGGCAGAAAGCGTCGCCAAGGCTGGCGCAAAGATCCTGCGCGGCGGTGCTTTCAAGCCGCGCACCTCTCCTTACGCGTTTCAGGGCATGGGCGAACCGGGCCTTCAGCTCATGCGCGAAGCCGCAGACAAATTCGGGCTTTTCACCATCAGCGAAGTGATGGACGCTTCGCAGATTCAGATGATGATGGGTTACGTGGACATCTTCCAGGTCGGCGCGCGCAACATGCAGAATTACTACCTGCTTCGCGCGCTCGGAGAGATTCGCAAGCCCGTGCTGCTGAAGCGCGGCATGTCCGCCACCATGGAAGAGCTGCTGATGAGCGCCGAATACATCCTCGCGGGCGGCAATTACAACGTCATTCTGTGTGAACGCGGCATCCGCACGTTCGAAACGTACACGCGCAACACTTTTGATATTGCCGCGATTCCCGTCATCAAGAAACTTTCGCATTTGCCCATGCTCGCCGACCCTTCGCACGGCACCGGCCGCCGCGACAAAGTGCCACCGATGGCTCGCGCTGCAGTCGCCGCTGGTGCTGATGGTTTACTCATTGAAGTTCACAACGATCCGGACCACGCACTCTCCGACGGCGCGCAGTCTCTCGAGCCCGGCCAATTTGCGCAATTGATGGGCGAACTCCGCATCATCGCGCCAGCGATCGGCCGCCGCATCGCGTAGACCATGGCGGCTGGTCACATCATCTCGCGCGTCACCATTCTTGGCACCGGCCTGATCGGCGGGTCGTTTGCCCTCGCGCTGCGAAAATACACGACCGCTATGCACATCTGCGGATGGGACCGCGCTGATGTGGTTCGTGAAGCGCGGGGCTGCGGCGCCGTCGACGACTGTTTTTCCGGCGAGCTGGCGCCGGCGCTACAAAACTCCGATTTGATTTACATCGCGCTGCCCATCGCCGCGACCATCGATCTTCTTCCGGAAATCGCGCGCCACGCTCCTACTCACGCGCTGGTCACCGACGCTTGCAGCACCAAGGTACGCATCGCCCAAGCCGCCGCCGAACTTTTTCCCGGCGAAAAAGGCCCACTTTTTCTCGGCGGCCATCCCATGGCCGGCAGGGAACTCCCCGGCATCGCTAACGCGAACGCCGATCTGTTCCGCGAAAACACCTATGCCCTGATCGCCAACTCTAGCGAACCTGTGGTGGCGGGTCTTCAGACCCGTTCTGTTCCTACCGCGAATGTACCCGCTCCCTCTCACGATCCGCGGATTTCCGCGTTCATCAAGATTCTGGAAAAAATTGGCGCCCGCCCGCTCTGGCTTGGTGCTCCGCAGCACGACTACGCCGTTGGCCTGGCATCGCATCTCCCGCAACTCGCTGCCGTTGCGCTCGCAGGCTTTCTCTACGACCGCCTTGACGAAAATGGCCTCCCCATCACGCTCGCTGGCCCCGGCCTCCGTGACTCGCTGCGCCTCGCGGGCAGCCCGTATTCCACCTGGCGCGACATCGTCCTCACCAACCAGGAAGTCCTTTCCGCCGCGCTCGACCTTTTCGCGCGCCGCCTCGACGATCTGCGCGAAAAACTCGCGTCGCGCGAACTCGAAGCCGACTTCGACGCCGCCAACGAACTTTACAAGCTACTCCGCTCGCTCTAAGGACCGGTTTTTGCTCGAACTTCCGGCAACGCCTTTTTACTCGTTGCTTGAAGGGAATTGGTCGCGTAGCATACCGCGCATGGCGCGTGTCCGTGGCATCGGCGGAGTCTTTTTCAAATCCGAGAATCCGGAAGCTCTTCGCGCCTGGTACGCCAGGCATCTTGGCATTGTCAGCGAGGGCGACACCGGGATGGCGTTCCAGTGGAACCAGCCGGACAATCCTTCCAAAGACCACTGCACGGCTTGGTGTATTTTTCCTTCCACGACGGCGTACTTTGGCGAGACTAAAGCGAGCTTGATGGTGAATTACGTGGTGGACGATCTTCACGCGACGCTGAGGGCTTTGCGCTAGGAAGGTGTGTGGGTCGACCCGAAGGTCGAGGAATACGAGTACGGAAGATTCGGCTGGATCAGGGACCTGGATGGCAACCGCATCGAGCTGTGGGAACCGCTGCCGAAGAAGTCGCTGCCCTGAACACTTCGGAACACCTTATGGATAAACGCATCGCCTCTGCCGACGCTGCCATCGAGAAATTGACGGACGGTTGCACCATCCTGATGGGCGGCTTCGGGCTTTGTGGCGTTCCGGAGAACCTGATTGCGGCGGTCCAGCGCAAAGGCACGAAAGACTTGACCATCGTCAGCAATAATGCGGGCGTGGATGGGTTCGGCATCGGGGTGCTGCTGCAGCGGCGGCAGGTAAAGAAAATGATCTCCACCTACGTGGGCGAAAATAAGCTTTTCGAGCAACTGGTACTGAGCGGAGAGCTGCAAGTGGAATTGAATCCCCAGGGCACGATGAGCGAACGCCTGCGCGCTGGAGGCGCGGGCATCCCCGCGTTCTACACGCCGACGGGATACGGCACGATGGTCGCGGAAGGAAAGGAGACGCGCGAATTTGATGGCCGCACTTACGTGATGGAGCGCTGTCTGCGCGGCGATTTCGCGTTCATTAAAGCGTGGAAGGGCGACCGCTGGGGCAATCTCATCTATCGTAAGACGGCGCGCAACTTCAATCCAATGATGGCAACGGCAGCGGATTACGTCATTGCCGAGGTCGAAGAACTTGTCGAGCTGGGCCATCTCGACCCCAATCAAGTTCATACGCCCGGGATTTTTGTCGATGCCATTTTCCAGGGCCCCAAGTACGAAAAGCGCATCGAGCGGCGGACCGTGCGTAAGGCCTGAATTTGTAGAGGTGGGGCTTGCCCCGTCCGCGGCTTGAATCGCAGGGAACAACGGTTAATTGGCCGCGCTGCTTTTTTGTTTTCTTCCGGCCCCTAGTCGTTAGCTGTAAACTGTCAACTGTGAATTGATTTCGAGGTTTCGCATGCTTGCACAAATCATCCCAGTGCACGTCGAAAAAGAACTCCCCACGAACACGCCGCCAAACTCGCGCGTTCCCTGGCCGTTCGCTGTGGCATGCTGCTTGTACTATCTCTTGGCCTATCGCGGCCTCGCGAATGCAGCTCCCATACTTGCCAAATTACATGAAGGTTTGGGGACGGCTTTGCCGCTGCCTACGCGTCTTCTGATGGCAGGTTATTCTTGGCTCCTTCCGCTCTGTTTTGGCGGCGCAGTGATACTTACTATATTCAAGCAATTCGTGCCGCTCGAAAAGCCCCATCTGCGCGCTGTCAATCTGATCCTCATCTTTCTTGCAGTCGTATTGCCGTCCTTGGTAATATTTGTTTTTTATCTACCTTTGTTCGATTTAATTTGGAAGCTCCAGTCTGCAAGATAATTCTCATGCCTCTCAGTGAAGAGCAAAAACGCGAACGGATCGCACGCCGCATCGCTCTCGAACTGCGCGACGGTTACTACGTTAATCTTGGCATTGGCATGCCGACGCTCGTCGCCAATTACGTCCCCAAAGGCATGGACGTGATTTTGCAATCCGAAAACGGCATGCTCGGCGTCGGCCCCTATCCGCTGGAATCCGAAGTCGACCCCGACCTCATCAACGCCGGAAAGGAAACCGTCACCGAGCTTCCTGGCAGCGCATATTTTTCTTCTGCCGATTCATTTGCGATGATTCGCGGCGGGCACGTTGATCTCACCGTTCTTGGCGCGCTGCAGGTCGATGAAAAGGGAACGCTCGCCAATTGGGCCATCCCGGGGAAAATGCTGAAAGGCATGGGCGGGGCGATGGACCTCGTCGCCGGCGCCAAGCGCGTTTTTATAGCGATGGAACACGCTACTCGCGACAACAAACCGAAGATCCTGAAAAAGTGTTCGCTGCCACTTACTGGCGTCGAAGTCGTCGACCATATCGTTACCGAACTCGCCCTCATAGACGTCACGCCTGGGGGCCTCCTCCTCCGCGAACTCGCTCCGGACGCCACACTCGAACAAGTGCAGTCCCTCACCGAGCCCAAGCTGGTGCTACCTCCCGGTGGCCCGAAACCCATGCGCACCTGAGCACGCAGGTTATGAGCGCGAAGAAAACAAAACAGGATAGGCCGGCCAAGCGAAAACCGCCGACGATGCGCGAGCGGCCAAAGATGCCGCCAGTGTCGGAAGAAATGAAACAGTGGTCGGCGATGCTAAAAACAGAACTGAGTGGCTGGCCGCAGGTCGCGTCCAAGCCGATGTTTGGTATGTCCGGCATGTATCGACGCAAGAAAATCTTTGCCGCATTGCCGGTGACGAGGGGATTCGACACTCCCAGCTCCATCATATTCAGATTCGATCCCATGCCGGCGGAGTTGAATCAGCGCGCGCTCAAGGAGCGGCGCATCACTCCGGGAACGCGCTGGTTTTCCTTCGAGATCCAGTCCACGGAAGATCTACGCGACGCCCTGTGGTGGCTCAACCAAGCTTACGAAGCCGCCAAGAAATAGCCGGGGTCCTCGCTGCCCGTTTGGATTTCTACTTCTCTTCAGGAGTTGGACCACTGAGGTGCCGTGCAGTGGTAAATGAATAGTGAAAGCCGGATCCGATACTTAGCGCCGTAACCGCATAGATGAGGACGTGGTTAAGACCAGCCAAGTGGTAAGCGGGATAAGCAGCGCTCAAAATGACGAGGAAAACCAGGATGATCTCGGCGGCAGTGGTGAGTTTACCGTAAATGCTGGGCGGAAATGGCCGGTAGCCGGAGGTCAAGAGAATCACTACGGCGACAATGAGGATCAACACGTCGCGGCTGAGAACCAGGATGGTGAGCCACCAGGCAAGTTGCTTTTTAAAGGCCAGGAGAACAAATGAAGAAGATAACAAGAGTTTATCGGCGATGGGATCGAGATACGCGCCGAGAGCGGAGCGCTGATTCAGGCTGCGCGCGAGCAAGCCGTCAATACCATCGGAAAGGCCGGAGACGATGAGAACGAGAAGCGCCCAACGGTAACGATCGTAGGCGATGAGCATGAGAAAGACCGGCAGAAAGCCGAGGCG
>Ga0210408_10001593_pt1 | contig 23475 bp, 23 predicted proteins | sample IncBWH4MmetaG_FD_155471 | JGI IMG/M metagenome (GOLD analysis project Ga0210408, IMG submission 155471) | Forest soil microbial communities from Barre Woods Harvard Forest LTER site, Petersham, Massachusetts, United States - Inc-BW-H-4-M | ecosystem: Environmental > Terrestrial > Soil >...
GGGGATTTTCTCGAGCAGGAAGCGCACCGGCATGAGCTGGTCTTTCATTCCCGCGCGCAGCACTTCTTCGGTCTGGCTGAAAACGCGCGGAATCTGCTGCAGACGGGCGATGTAGTCCTCGTACTGCTTCACCGAGTCGAAGGGGACGGCGAGCGGCAGGTCGGCCAGGCGCAGCTGCGGGCCTTCCATCTGGTTCACCGGCATCTCGAATTCTTTGAAGGCGTAATTTTCGATGCGCTGCCGGAGCGTGCTGCTCAGAACCTCATGGGAGAGCGTGTCCTGCTCGGGCAAACCGACGGTCGGGATCGCCTCCAGCCGCGCGAGGAATCCCTGATCGCGGGCGTGCTGGCTCTCGATTGCCGCGAGCGAGTATTCGTCCAGCCGGTCATTGTAGCGATAGTCTCCATAGGACGTCGCGCGCTCCGGGTGAGCCTTGAGTTCGGATTGATAGTATTCCTCAAAAAGCGCGTCCTGGGCGGCGACGCGCGACTCGACCGAAGACGCAGCGGCGCCGAGGCAGGTAGCGGCTTCGATCGAGCAGCAGACAGCAACGAGAAGAGCGAGGGTGTTGTTGCGCATACCGTAAAAGTAGCACAAACCGGAAAGGAACAATTCGGCGCTGGTAAGCTAGCGGCTTCGCCACGCGGACGGCAATGATGACATTCAAAACATGGCTGCTATTTTTGGTGATGGAAACCGCACTGTCGCTGTCGCCGGGCCCGGCGGTATTTTATGTCGTGTCCCAGGGCGTGCGCGGCGCGCTGCGGCGGACGCTGCCGGCGGCGGCCGGCATCATCAGTGCGAACGCCATTTACTTCACGCTTTCGGCAACCAGCCTCGGTGCCATCATTGCCACCAGCGCGCGTTTCTTTACGATAGCCAAATGGGTCGGTGCCGCGTACCTCATTTATCTTGGGGTCAAGGCTCTGCGTTCGGCCGGGTCGAGTCATGCCGTGGAATTGGGCGAAACCGCCCCCCAGGAGCAGGGCGACCGGCGCCGCGTGTACTTGGGGGCAATCACACTGCAGCTGGCAAACCCCAAGGCGCTCTTGTTCTTTTTGGCGCTTTTGCCGCAGTTCATCGATCCGACGCAGTTCGTGGTACCGCAGATGCTGATCTTGGCGGCCACATCGATGTTGCCTGAATTTTGCATTCTCGTGGGCTATGGGTGGCTTAGCCATCGCGCGCTGCATGCGTCGGCCAAGTTCGGCATGTCGAGCGCCATGAACCGCTGGCTGGCTTTGATCGAGGGCGCGGGGTTGCTCGGGTGCGCGACTCTGGTCTTGAAGTTCAATCGAGGCACTTAGGAAACTCCCTGAAATGCCGGCGGCGCGCCTCGGCTTGGCACGTCGCTTGCTAATTCTGTCGGTATGAACGCAATACCCAGGGTTTCGCAAGCTCCCATCCACATCGACCCGGCACCGACTAGCGGGGCCGCGACCGCCGATTCCGCGGCGGGCAGGGCCGGCGGCCAGGACTTTGCGGCCGCGCTCAGCAATGCGGGCACCAAACCGAGCCGCAAACCCGCCGCCAATAGGGCCCAGGGCAGCGGGTCGACCGGCGGACATTTGCCGGCGCCCGGCAATCTTTCGCCGCCCCAGAATTCACCCGTCGCGCCGGCCTCCGCAGCGGCCGTTGCTGCCGGCGGCGGCCCGAGCGCCACCGCGAGCGGCACCTCGGATGGCACTTCGGGCGGCGCCGCAACGACCGGCGCGAATGCGATTGCGCAGGCCAAGGCGGGCGCCCCGAACTCTCCCGGCGCACCGCTGCAGGCGGCGTCCGCCCTCACGGGGCCCGCCGGTGCGGGATCCGCGGCCACGGCATCCGCGGGCACGGCACCCTCCATCTCAGGCGCGGCATTCGGCCAGGTGCTGGGTGCGTCGGGCGCGCAGAGCGCGGATCCGGTCGCTCTTGGCACTGCGCCGGCGCCCAATGCCATGGCGAGTACGGCCGGGGCTGTCACGCCAACGGCCGGCAATACAACAAAGGACACCCGAACGGCCGGAGCCGCTGATTCAACCAGGGGCCCTCAGGCGCCAAAAAATGCGGATTCGGCTCTCGGCGGGGCGGCCTCGGCTGCGCGGGTCGTTGCCGCGGCAGGTACCGTCAATCGGTCCATCATGGGCGCCGCGGCGGCAGCGGCAGCCGCAACGGCATCCACGGCGGCGGCCACCGCGGCAACCAGCGCCGCGACCAACGCCGCCATCAATGCTGCGTCCAACGCCGCGAAGACCATCGCGTCAAACAATGCGGCGACACCGGCAGCGAGTGCCGCCAATGGCAACACGGCAGCGACGGCAGCCGGCGCATCGACCGGGTCCGACGCGACTGCGCAAACAGCCACCGCGGCTGCGATGGCGGCTGCCGCGACCGGTGTTGCCGCCTCGGGGGATGCAGGCTCCACGCATGGCGTAGATTCGTCATCCTCGTCGGATGACTTGGCCGCGTCGGCCGCCGGCAATGCGGGCCAAGTCGCAGGGGGCGCAAACGGCGCACCCGTGTCGGCGCCTGCGGTCTCGGCGCTCCAAGCCGCCGCAGCGTCGGCGGCGAACGCAGCGTCGGCGGCGAACGCAGCATCGGCGACGGCCGCGGCTGGCGCCGAGGCGGCCGCAAAGCTGGCCACCGCCATCGTCTCGGACAAGCACGCGCGCGGTGGGGCCGGAGCTTCCCCGTTGTCGAGCGCATCAGGCGATGCCGCCGCCGGCGCCGCTTCTCTAAACGCCAATGCCAACAGCGTCGCGGATGCTACCCCGATGCCGACTTTGAAAGTCACCGCAGGGGTGGATACGCCGGAATTCGGGCAGGGCCTTGCGGATCGCGTTTCCTGGATGGTGGATAACAATCTGAACGGCGCGAAATTGCAGGTGAATCCGCCGCAACTCGGGCCCATCGAGGTGCGAATCTCGGTGCAGGGCGATCATGCGCAGGTCTGGTTCGCCAGTCATAGCGCCGCGACTCGCGATGCGCTGCAGTCGAGTTCGCCCACCTTGCGCGAAATGCTGGGAGCGCAGGGATTCGGTCAAGTCAGTGTCGATATTTCGCAGCGCTCCTTCCAGGAACGCTCCCCCCAGGCGCAGCCCTACCAATGGACGCCCTCGGCAGATGGCAGCACCTCCTCAGCGGCGGTGTCCACCGCCGCGGCGTCGACGAGGCGGACCGCGAGCGGCGCCGTCGATGCCTATGCCTGAGCTCAAATCATCCCGCCGTTGATGGAAATGACTTGGCCGGTGATATACGCGGCGTCCTCGGAGGCGAGAAAGCCCACCAAGCTCGCCACTTCTTCCGCGCTTCCGGCGCGCTTCATCGGAACGATGGCGGCGATGGCGGCGGCATCGAAGGCGGCTTGGCCCATGCCGGTCGAAATAATTCCCGGTGCGACCGCGTTGACGGTGATTCCACGGCTCGCCACTTCGAGACTCAATGCCTTGGTCGCCGCGTTCAGCGCGCCTTTGGCCGCCGCGTAGTTCACCTGTCCGCGATTGCCGGCGAGCGCGGTCACCGACGAAATGTTGACGACGCGACCCCACCGAGTGCGGATCATCGCCAGCATCAGCGGTTGTGTCACGTTGTAAAATCCGTTGACCGACAAATCGATCACGCGGTGCCACTGCGCGGGGCTCATGCCCGGGAACACGCCGTCGTCGTGGATGCCGGCATTGTTGACCAGTACCTGTATTGGTCCCTCCGCCAGCAACTGTTCCACCGCAATCCGCGTCGCGGCCGCGTCGGTCAGGTCAAAGTGAACCGCGGCCGCCCGGCCGCCGGCGGTCACGATGTCGCCGACTATCGCTGCCGCCGCCGCAGTGCTGCGATGCGCGTGGACATACACGAAATGGCCGGCCTTTCCCAAGCGGCGGCAGATGGCCGCTCCTATGCCGCCGCTGCCGCCGGTTACCAAAGCCCGAGTCGCCGTTTTATTCATGGTTCAACCGTTGTTTGGCGTCGAATATCACTGTCGCGCGGCCGCTCAACAATCGCTTTGCATCGCACGACAACGCAAATTCGTACAGCGCGCTGCTTCGGTCGCCGGCGATGAGCGCGGCGTCGCAATACAAATCGCCCGCAAGATCGTCGAGCCGCAAGACGTGCGGGCGAACATCCCGCAGGCTCGCAAGAAAGCCGGACTCGGGGCGAGCCTCCGGGGGGCCGCCGGCGAGCGCACCGTGCACGGCCATCGTCTGAGCCGCGTATTCAATTCCGCAGGCGATGCCGAGGCGGCCCCGCGAGCGCAGCGGGTGGTCCGGCAAACGGTGAGTGCCGCTGCGGCAGCGCACGTGCCGGGCATCCCATGAGATGACCTCATCGAGCAGACACATGCGGCCGTCGTGGGGAATGCTCCGTTCGATCCAAGCGCGGTCTAAATGCATGGTTCGATTTGCACTTCTATGCGTGAGACGTCGAGATACTCGATAATCGCCCGCCCGGCGTTTCGCGCTGCCAGCAATCCCAGCATAGGCAGAGAACGCGCCGCGGGAAACGCGCAGCGCAGCGCCTCCAAGGCCGGGTCCGCCATTCGATCGAACTTCAAGTCGGTAAGCTCGGCGTCCACTCTCGCCAATGACGACGCGCGCCTTTGCGGTGTCAGCACCAACGCGACACCGAACGCATCGGGGATCGGCCGCTTGGCGTGCAGCGGCGGCGGATATTCGGAGTCATAGGCGACCAGCAGAACGGGCACCCGATCAACCGCGACCTGGGTGAACGCTTCCAATATACCTGCGACGAAGCTCGCATCGAAAGCACATAGTACGTTCGATTCGGCCATGGAGCCCGTGCCGATGCTCCAGTAGCCCGCCGCCGCGTTGTGCACGGAATTGGCGAAGCGCGTCGGCGATATCTCGCGGCCTGGGAGCGACAGAGCTTGGCAGAGATCATGACAGTTGTGTCCGTCCGCGCCGGAAGAAGAAAACACGCTGGCCAGGTGCGCAGGGTCATCGCCGGCCTGCGCTGTGGCTTCCAACGCCACGCCCAGCGCCAGTTTGACGACTCGTCCCGTGCGTCGCCGCTCCGCCGCCGCCAAAATCGTCGGCATTTGCAGTACCGTGGCCGCCGGCCGATACACCGATTGACCCGTGAGCACAGCCGCGGTCTCGGGCCAACTGTGCAGCCCCGGCCCCAGGACGCCGAGACCGCTGATGTAGGCGGACAACCTCATCCGGCGCGACCAAAAATCAGGCTGCAGTTCGTGCCGCCGAAACCAAAGGAATTGGACAGCACGCGTGCCACGGAGGCTCGGCGATTCTCCTTGATATAAAATGCCGTGAGAGTCGGATCGATCTTCCTGGTGTGTACTCCACCCGGCATCAGTCCATTCTTGATGGCCAGGGTGCTGATGACCGCTTCGAGCGCACCGGCCGCGCCCAGAGTATGACCTGTGGCGCCTTTGGTGGAACTGCAGGGCGTGGTCGGACCGAATATGCTGGTGACCGCCTGGCTCTCCGAACGATCGTTGCTGGGAGTCCCCGTGCCGTGCAGGTTGATGTAATCGATGTCCTCCGGCTCGAGCGCGGCGGCCGCCAGCGCGGCTTGCATCGCGCGGCGCGCACCGAGGCCCTCGGGGTGCGGCGCCGATATATGGTAGGCATCGCTCGATTCACCGATGCCGAGCAGCAGCACGGAGTCGCTATCCGCGCCGTCCGGCACGCGTTCGAGAAGCGCGAATGCGGCGGCCTCGCCGATCGAGATGCCATCGCGGGCGGCGTCGAATGGGCGGCAGGGAGAGGGCGATGTGAGCTGCAAGGAATGAAACCCGTACAGGGTGGTGAGGCACAGCGAATCCACCCCGCCCACCAGCGCCGCATCGATGAGTCCCGCCTCGATCATCCGCCGCGCCGAACCGAATGCCTTCGCGCTGGACGCGCAGGCGCAGGACACCGCAACGGCGGGCCCTTCCAAGCGGCAGCGTTGCCGGACGTAATCGGCGACGGAAAACGAATTGTGGGTCGGACCATACTCGAAGCTCGTCGGCAGCGCGCCGCTCGAGGGGTCGCGCTCGCGATAGGCGAGCTCGGTCTGGAGAATTCCCGCCGTGCTGGTCCCGAGGAACACGCCCATGCGCCGCCGGCCCCATCGCGAGGCCGCCTGTTGTACGGCCTCGAAGAAGCCGTCCTGCAGCAGGGCCAGCTCGGCCAGGCGATTGTTCCGGCACTCGAACCTTTGCAGGCTCTGCGGCAGCCGTATGTCGTCGACGCCGGCCACTTCGCCGATGTGAGTCTCGATCTCGACGGTTTCGAATTCGCAGTTCGAAAGGCCGCTGCGCTGCTCGAGCAGGGTCTCCAAGGTGGCCGCCACTCCCGTGCCAATGCAACTGGTCGCCGTGAATCTCTTGACGAGCAGCGGTCTCATTGCGGCAACGCGGAACGCAAGGTGACGGTGCGCAGCTGCTTGGCGGCGATGGCGTCGAGCAGCCGCGGAAGAACCTCCAGGATGATCGGTGCGCCGCGGCGGCTGCGCGCCGCGTTGCCATCGTGAAGCAGCAAAATATCGCCGCTGTGCAACGGACTCGCCAAGCGCCGGTACACGGCGTCCGCGTTGGCGCTGACGGTATCGAAGCCGCGGCGCGTCCAACTCGCGAGACGCAACTGCAGGCGGGCCAATACCGGGTCGAGAAAGGGATTGCGCAGCCCCGCGGGCGCGCGAAAAAACCGCGGGCTGCTGCCGGTCACGCGCCGGATGCTGTCTTGAGCGCGGGAAATTTCCACGCTCAAACCGCATGGACCCATCAAGGAGAAGTTGTGCCGATGCCGTTGGCTGTGATTCTCGATGTCGTGACCGCGACTCACGATTTCCCGCGCGAGGTCCGCGTGGCGCTCGATGCGTTCGCCGACGCAAAAGAAGGTGGCGAGCGCCCGGTGTTCCCTCAGCTGCGCCAATACTTGCGGCGTTACATCGGGGTCCGGGCCGTCGTCGATGGTAATGGCGACGGCGTCTGTTTCGCCGCCGTGCGCCGGCAAGCGGATCCAATTCGGACCCAACAGCTGACTGCGCGGCCACAGCCCGGCCGCGGCCAAGCCCAGATGGTTGGCCGCCACGGCCGAGAGCGCCCAGGGCCACGCATGCGGGCGCGCCAGCAGCGCCGCCGCCGCACCCAGATGCACGGCGGCGGACGCATACAGCAACGGCGAGGGCGACCAACGCCTCGATGGGCCCCCTGGCTGGGGCGCGTCTTGCCCGCTCATATGAAGCGCGAATCCAAAAAACTCTCCCACAGCCGAACCCAAGTGGACCACTCGTGACCGCCGTCGATCACATCGACCGATCCGGCCGGCAGGGTTGCGGCCAGCAGCTCGTGCGCCGCCGAAAAGCGATCCCCCTGCCCGAAGCCGAGGTAGAGCGCAGTTGAGTCGGCGCGACGGGTCTTGAGGTAGCGCCATATTCGGCGTTCTTCGTCGGTTTCCGCAAGTTCACCCGGCACCCATGCCGCAAGTCCCGGCGCTCGAGCGATTTCGGCGGTCAGAATCCGATTGCCGAGATAGGGAGCCAGCAGGCACAGCCCGTCGACTTCGCCGGGAAAGGAGGCGGCGTACCCTAAGGCAAAAAGTCCGCCGAGCGAGATTCCGCCCAACCAGATTGAAATGCCCGCGGCGCGCGCCGGCAATACCATGCCGGATCGCAGACGTTCGAGCGCGCTGCGGTCGCCCACGTGCTCCAACTCCAGATCGACAAATATCAGATCGAGGGCCAGCTGCCGCGCATGCACGGCTTGCGGGAAGCCCGCCGCGACAAAATCCTGCGCGACATGATAGGCGCCGGGCAACCACACCATGCGCGTGGGCGCCACGGCCGTCGAGAGGGCGGGGATGGAGATACTACGCACGCGAAGATTCAGGGTGCGTCGGGTCGGAGTGAGCCGGGTCGGGGTGCGTCCGGTCGGGTTGCGCGCCAACCGCGGCAAACAGCAGCGCCAGAAAGGCGCCGGGCGCCACCGTGGCGCCGAGCGCGACCAGCACCGGGACTTGCGAGAAAGACAGAAGGCCGAATCCAATCACGGTGCTGGCGTTGGCGATGACCAGCGATGCCAGCGTCAGCGGCTCGCTGCCGGCCTCATGCAGTCTTGCCTGCCGGTCAAAAAACAAGGCGTAGTTGGAGCCGACGGCGACGATGAGCAGCATGCCCACCAAGTGCAGAATGGTGAGCTGCACGCCGGCGAACGCCAGAGCGGCGGCGACGTTGAGCACAGCCAGCAATAGCGGCGCCAATACGCGGGCGACCCGCAGCGGCGAACGCAGCACGGCCAACAGCAGCACGATGATCGCGACGATGCCCGCCAGCGACAAATGAATGGCCTCGTGCAAATAGCCGGCATACAGCGCGTCGGACTCCTGTTTCAGATCGAGCACTTGCGCCTCATTGAGCTCGGCGCGTTGCAGCGCCGCCCTCACCCGAGCCGTGTCGATCGCCTGCGCGTCGGCGAAGGCGTGCAGCGGCAGCAGTGCGTTCCAGTGATCCCTTTGGCGCAGAATCAGCGCGTCGAAGCCGGCGCGCAACGAGGTGCCCTGCAGATCTTGCGCCGTGACCGGCGGTGCGCGCCGCGCCGCTTCGACATTGCTCAAAAAGGGCTGCAGCCGTTCGCTGCGCAGCCCGGTTCCCGCTGCGGCTTGCTGCAAGTTGTCGCGCAGTTGCTGCGCATCGGGCAGGGCGCCGCGGCGGGCCTCCTGCGTCGCCGCACTGGGCAGGTAAATCGCCGGACTGTCGAATCCGGCGATCACTCGGTCGTCCACCAAGGCGTTCAGTGCGCGGCCGGCGCGTTCGGCCAGCCCAAGTGCGGATTCGAGAGTCGCGCCGGAGACGATCACCAGGTCGCGCACGTCGGCGGCGCCCAGGTCGGATCGGAGCTTGGCGTCATAGTTTTGATCCTCGGCGGACACCGGACTCAACGCCGCGAGATCGCGATTCCACAGCGTGTCCTGATGCCGGTGCAATACGGTCAGCGCCAGCGCAGCGACGCTCAAGCCGACTGCCGCGAGAGCCCAGCCCGAAAGCCGCCGGGCGCGCATCAGCAGCCGGGAAACGCCGCGGCCCAAGGGCGTCACGTCGTGAATGACGAATCCGCCCGGCAGCAATGCCGGCAACACGTGGCGCGTCACCAGCGCCGCCGCGATCAATCCGCTGATGGAATAAAGGCCGAGCTGCGCCAGTCCGGGAAAACCGGAGGGCAGAAGCGAGGCGAAGCCGCACACCGAGGTCAGCATCCCCAAACGGACCGTGGGCCACCATGTGCGTTGCCAGCTGGGCGCCGCAGTTTCGTTCTGCAGCGGGCTCTGCGACGACACGAAAAAATAAATCGAATAGTCCACCGACTCGCCGATCAGGGTGACGCCGAATCCCAGGGTAATGGCGTGGACCGCGCCAAACCCCAGTGCAACGGCGGCGATTCCGATCACCGCGCCGCTCGCCACGGGCGCGAGACCCAGAGCGAGCGCCGGCAGCGACCGGTACACGGCAAACAACAGCGTCACGACCAGAATGCCGCTGGCGATCGACAGACGCACGGCGGCGCGCTCGATCTTGGCGCGCGCGCCGACGGCAAACACGCCGGGTCCGCTCAAGCGCAATCGCACCTCCTTCGCGTGAACGGAGGACGATTCGCGCACCGCCGCCGCAAATGCCGCGCGGATCGCCTTGATGGCGCGATCCTGCGCATCGGTATCGGAGCCGCCTGCGGCCGTTTGCGCCACCATCAGGGCGCGCGCACCGTCGGGAGAGACCCAGTACCCGTCGACGGTGGTGGGCGCGGACGTGCGCTCCAGTTGATCGATGATGTGCAACATCTCGCCCGTTGGGTCGTTGGGCAACAGCGACTTGAGCAATAGGCCCGCCGGCGACGCCAATCCGTCGATCGTCTCCAGAATGGCTGCGTGCAGGCCCGATGCCGAAAAGCGCGCCGCGGTCACCCTGTCGCTCAACAGATACCGGTGCTCAAACAAAAAATCGCGGTCGCGCTGCGCGGTGACCGGTTCGCCGTCGTTGACGCTGGAAAACTGCGGGTCGCGCCGCAGGCGGCTCGCGGTCGCTGCGGACACTTGCGCCCGGGCGGCGGCATCGCCCTGTTCGATCGCCGTCAGAATCAGGCGCGAGGCCGGACCGTCGCGCAGCTGGTCCACCAACAGTTGTTGCGCCGGAGTGGGTTTTGCAGGCAGGAACGCCGACAGGTCCGTGATGTAGTGCGCGCGCGCCACGATGGTGGACGCCACGGCGATGCAAACGATCCATAGCGCCGCTACACCCGCGCTCCGCCTGTTCATGGGGATGCGGGTGCGCGCAAGGTCATCAGCGAGCGATCACCATCCGCCTGGCGAATCTCAACGTGGAGCAGCTGGTCTCGCGACCCATCGATCTTCACTTGCAGGACGATGCGCGCCATTTTTGGGTTCAAGGGCGCCAGCGTCAAACTCCAGCGCGCCACGCTGCCGGCAAATTCGAGATGAAAATTCCGCTCGAGTGCGCTTCGATCGCCCGCCAGAGTGGCGCGAATGCTCTCGACGAACGGCTGAATCTGCGGGTATCGGTGCAAATCCACCACACGCCGTCGCGCGGCGCGCTCCATGGTCAATACGCCGCCGGCAAGCACCAGGGTTTCAGCGCGTGGCAGCAAGGTGCGCTTCTCCAAACGATCCGGTGCGTCATAGCGCAGTTCACCCGAGGATTCGAGCGGGTGATCGAGGATGGCCAGGAAATGCTGTTCGACGAACTCGACCCGCCCATGCTGGCGCATGGCGAGCAGGGCCATCACTGCGTCGAGATCGCTCGGCCCAGCGGCAGGCGCAGCGGCAGGTGCGGCGGCAGGCGCGGCAGCGGCGGCGGCGGCAGGCGTGGCGGTGGCGGCGGCGGCGGCAGGCGTGGCGGTGGCGGCGGCGCAGAGCCAGCTCAGCGCAAGCAGTCCGAGAGCACGCCGCGTCATCCGCCGAGTACTCCGTCCCGTGGCCGCCAGAAGTCATGAAAATTGAACCAGTTATACGGATCGCTGCGGCAGTAACGATCGAGTGCGGCGGCGTAGCGCTCGACCGCCGAACGGACCGCGACATTGCGCATGCCGGCGGGCGTGGCGGAAAAATCGGCGACCCGCTCGAACACCACATGATAGTTGTTCTTGCCGCGATATAGCCCGGCCATGAAGAACACAGGACAACGCAGAATTGCCGCAGCGCGCATCGGACCGGTGGGCAGGTGGGCGCGCGCGCCCAGCAGCGTCACTGTGTGCACCGGCTCGTCCCCCAGGGTGCGATCCCCCAGCACGCCGACGAACGCGCCGCGCTCGAGGCGTTCAGCAATCTTGAGCATCGCGTCGATTCGTCCCAGGGAGACGATATCGGGCACCAGGTGCGGACTGATCGCCGACAGGGTGGCATTGATCTTGCGCGCATTCTCCTCGTACATGGCCATGGTGACCCGAAGCCCGCGTTGCCGCCGGCCGATGCTGTGCATCACCTCGAAGCTGCCCATGTGGGCGCCCATGAGCAAGGCGCCGCGGCCGCTGTCCGACTGCTCACGCATCAAAGGCTCGCCTTCGAAGGTGATGTTGAATCTCTCGAATTGTCCGTTGATCAAATAGACGCGATCGTGAATGGTGCTTGCAAAGTAGAGGATTTGACGAAAGCGGTCGCGCGCGCGTGGGCGGCGGCCCAGCGCGAGGCGCAAATATCGCCGCGAATGCCGGCGCGCGCTCGGTGCGAACAAGAAGAAATAGATCGCGATGCCGTAGAGGGGAATGCGGCTCAAGGTTCGGCCCAAACGCAACGAGACAAACGCCATGAAGCGCAGCAGAGTGATGCTGCCGCGCTCGCGGTACGCGATCCAATCCGCCTTGGACACGTCGTTCACGAGGCTGTCGGTCTTGGGCGTCATGGAGCGCGCGGCGCCGCCGGGCGCGACAGGCTGCCGCTGGCCACCGTCCGATCCTTGCCCCTGACCGAGGGGTCCGGCGCAAGGATGATGAAGCGAATCAGTGCGCCGTCGGGCGCCGCATGCTCCAAGCGGAGCGCATCGCCGGGGCGTACGGCACCCTGAAATTTAGCGGACGCGATCTGCCACTGCGTGAGGTCGATACCGCGTTCGCGCTCGATGACCTGCAGCGCCTCATCGAGCAGGACGGCGCCCGGCAGCACGGGAAACCGGGGGAAGTGACCCGCAAATGCCGGATGGTCCCTCGGGATCTCGAGCGGGCCATGCATGATTGCGGCGCCTTGGGGCTTCACGGCGAGTCATTCGTCTGCAGGTGACGATTCGCCAGATGCTGCAGCGCCTGCTGCGGCAGTTTGCCCGTGGCGTTGCGCGGCAAGCGCTCGACGATGATCAACGGGCGCGGCAGAAACACCGGATCGATTCGCTGGCGCAGATGCTCGGTCAGCGCGGCGACGCTCAACGTAGGCGCGACCACGACCGCGCCCAGGCGCGCCACGCCGGTGGGACCGGTCACGCCATCGCGCAGGAAAAACACGCCGTCGGTGACGCCCGGGATGGCATTCAACTGCGCGTTCAAATAGCCGAATGAACTGCGCTTGCCGGCGACGTTGACCATGTCGGCCGTGCGGCCGTGCAGCAGGAATTCGCCATCGCCGATGATCTCGATGACATCGCACATCGCGGTCAATTGTTCGACGTGACCGCCGTACGCGAACACCTGATCGTTGGAGACTCGCAGCCGAACATCCGGCCAGAGCCGCCACGCCGCCGAGTCGGCGGTGCGGCGCATGGCGATCTGCCCGGTTTCCGTGGAGCCATAGATCTCCAGCAAGGTGGTGCGAAATTTCGCCTCCACTTCGCGTGCCAGATCCAACCCTAAGGGCGCGGTCGCCGAGACGATGAGATCCACCGGCGGCAATTCCACCGCGGAGGCGAGCAAGGTGCGCAGGTGGACCGGAGTCGTCACCAAGGCCCGCGGCTGGGGCACCGCCGCCACGGCGGTTGCGATATCGGCGGGATAAAAGGGCCGCTCCGCGCTGAAGGAATTGCCGCTCACCAGGGCCAGCAGCACCGTGGATTCGAAGCCGTACATATGCTGCGCCGGTACTGTGCCGATGAGGGCATGCTGTCTGCCGTCCGATAATCCCAAGCGCGGGGCACCGTCGCGGACGCAACGCGCCAGCCGGCCCCATGTCTTGCGATAGGGCAGCGGCGTGCCGGTCGATCCCGAAGTAAATACGATGGCAGCCAGCTGCGCCGCGGGAATATCGGGAACTTCCCAAGCGATCTCGACGCAGGACAGATCCTCGGGATAATGGACTCTGGGCAGGTCGATATCGCAGCGCCGGTCGTCGGTCAGACACAGCACGTCCGGCGCGAAGCTTGTCAGTTGGCCGATCACTTCGGGAGTGTGTGTCGACGGCAGCAGGCTGATTCGTCCCGTCATGAGGCAGGCCGCGAGACCTACCGTGAACCGATAGCGGTCGGCGCATACGTTCAATACGTGGCCGCCGGCGGGCAGGCGTCGGCTCAGGTGAATGGCGTCGGACAAGAAGCGTTGCGCAGTGACGGGAACGCCGGCTCGGTAGGCAATCACCGCCGTGGGCGCGCAATGCGACAGTAACGCGATCGTCTCCATCGCCGTATAGGCTCCTATGAACTCGCGAAGTAAACCCGCACCGCGGCGAGTATGCCTCGACGCGGCGCTTGCGGCAGCACGCGCCTTCTCACGGCGTATTCGGCCACGAACATGAGCCCGATCAGCGGCAGTACGCAGAAATTGGCAAACAGCGACCAAATGTGCAGCGGCGCAAACACGAAAAAAACAATCGTCGCCGCCGTGATCATGACGAAGAACAGGGCCCAGGCCGCCGTGACGCGGCGCGTATAGAGCGTCTCCTGCGGCGTGAGCGGCCCATGCAATTTGTCCGCGAGTTGCGTGCACAGGGCCACATTACCCTTGCGTAGTGACTGGCCGAAGCTGGCTGCCATCAGACCGTAAAAGCCGCCCTCCTGCAGCAGATAGACCACTGAGAAGTTGCTTTCCAGGACCGGCCAATAGTGGCGCAGGAGCATTGCGGCCGCCGCCCCCGCCAGCAGCGCGACCGACAGATGGCTCCAGCGCCAGACGAGCAGCAGGGCGACGGCGAGCACGGGTCCCAGTGCCAGACAGACCCCCAAATCGTGCGTCTTGGCGGCGGAATTGCCGTAGTGGGACAGTCCTGCGTATCCGACGACGAAGACGATGAATGCAGCGAGCTGCAGTCTACGCCGCCAGCACATCACTACTGGGTCCTATGCGCCGCAATGAACTCTGCGAGGTGCTTGAGGGAACGGAAGGTCTGCTGATTTTCCGAAGCGTCGGCGCGCAATTGAATGCCGTACTGCTTGGAGACGATCAGCGCCACCTCCAGGATATCGATGGAATCGAGTCCCAGTCCCTCGCCGTACAGCGGGGCCTCGGGATCGATATCCTGCGGCAGAGTCTCGAGGTTCAATGCCCGCACGAGCAACGTGGCGAGTTCCTGCTGCAGACCGACATCGGCCCGGGGCGCCGGCTGTTGAATGAGCGACGCTTTGTCGGACATAGGCTGGATCTTTCGATTGGAGTTTGAAGTTGTCGGCATTATATAGGTGCGGGCCCGAGCGGCAACCCTGCAGGGCTCCGGGGGTGACGATGCACCTGCTCTGAGCCCGAGCCGGCGGCCTGTCTAGGCTCCCGAGCGGCGCATGCGCCGCAGGCACAGCATCGGCAGGCGAGCGATGAACCCCAAAAATAGCCGAAAGTGCATCCATGTCAGCAGGAGGTTGTCGCGCCAATAATTAAAGTGTGAAACGCCGCCCTCCTCGGGACGAAAATAGCGTACCGGTGCCGGGAGGTTGATGGGCCGGACGCCGCGCCAGCACAGCCGCACCACCGCTTCGACATCGAAGTCGAAGCGGCGCATCCAGGGCTGGGGACGCATGACCGCGACCAGACTGTCGATGGGGTAGACGCGAAACCCGTACAAGGAGTCGTGGATGCCGGCCCAGAGAGTCTCCAGGTTGGCCCACCAATTCGAGATTTGGCGGCCCTTGACGCGTAAGGCGGGCGCGCTGCCATCGAATACCGGGCGGCCCAACACCATGGCATCGGGCTCGGCCATCGACGCCTGCATGAATGCGCGGATCCGCCCGGCAGGGTGCTGACCGTCGGAATCCATGGTCAATGCGTGCGTGAAACCGCGCGCTTGCGCCTCCAGCAGGCCAAACAGCACCGCAGCCCCCTTGCCGCAGTTCTTGGCACGGACGAGCACCCGCAACTGTGGCTCCTCCTTGCCTAAGGCCAATAGCTCAGGGACCGATTGATCGGTGCTGCCGTCGACCACCACCCACACCGGGGCCCACTGGTCGAGCGCGTCGCGCACGGCCGCAATCACCTTGGGGCCCGGGTTGTAACTGGGTATGAGCACCAGGTGGGTCTTGGAGCCCTGAGCCGCACCCGATCCTGAAGGCGCTCGCGCTTCCACGTGCTATGCGCGCTTGAGCCAGCGCGACTGCAATGCACCCTCGAGTGCATGACGGTAGTAGCGATCGAGTTCCGCCGTGAAGGCGGCGACGTCCGAGGGAGGGTCGAAGCGCTTGCCGAGCCGCACCCGGTAGATGATGGGCAACTCGGGCCGCCGGAACAGCGGCCAACCCTTGCTCAAGTAGGGCGAATCGGTCTCGATCAGAAGGGTTTGCACCGGAACATTGGCGTGTTTCGCAATCAGGCCGACACTCCCGACCAGCGAATTGATCGGCTGCCGCGTGGTGCGGGTACCCTCCGGGAACAGCAGCAGGACGCCTCCCTCCAGCAAATGAGCCACCGATTCCTTGACCATCTGGCGCGACGAGTCATTTCTGACATACCGGGCGAGACGCGACCCGGAGCCGAGAAATACATTTCGCATGAGCTCGGATTTCATCACACAGACGATGTTCGGATGGCGCGTCAGGATCAGCAGCGCATCGATCAAGCAGGGATGATTCGGCGCCAGGATCAGAGGCGGCCCGCCCTTCAGCGAATCGATGTCGCGCAAATCCAAATGGTACGTGCGCGTGACCGACAGAGACCAGGCATAGATGCGAAAACCCGACATGATGCCGCGCCGCCCGATCGCCGTGCCCATGCGCCGCGACAAAATATAATAGAGCGGCAGCGCGAACACCGACCAAATCAGGCAAATGAGTCCGAGCAGCGTCAGCGAAGTATAGAGTGCGAAATACTCATAGGCGATTTTGAGAGGACGCAGCATCGCTACCGGGACTCAATCCGGGACTTCGACCATTCGCGCCGACTTGCTGATGATCCAGGAAATGCCGATTCCGCCCACCAGATAGCTTTTGCGTTGCACCAAGGGACTTTCCGCAAAGGCTGCGCCCTCGAGAGTGTCGTAGCGTACGTACGCACCGACCCAAAATTTCGGAAAGCGCTTCGACAGGGCGGTAATGAACTGAGTTCCGGCGTAGCCGCCCTTGGATTGATAGGCGGGACGTGCCGCGGTCGCAAACTGCGGCGCAACGGTATAGAAATAGTCGTCGTAGCGCCGGTTGGCGAACAACGGGCCCGTCAGGAGGCCGAGATTCCACCCCTCGAATCCCAAAGGGCCCCTGATGTCGAGAGCCAGCCGCGGCGTGAACGTCCATCCAATGATTTTGGGCGAGGCTTCAACCGTCATCGCCGCGCGCACCGGCATGCGCAAATCGAGTTTCACTCTTCGGTCGGCGCTGCGCATCAGGTGCAAATCGAATGAGGGCCCCAGTTCCACGGTGGACTTCAAGTCCGGCATTCCGCTGCGCTCGCGGTCGCTGCGCACCGGGGTGGTGGCGTCGAAGCTGAGATTGAGTTCGAATCGATCTTGGTTGAACAGGGTGCCGCGGATACCATCGCGATTCGCCTTCAGAAACTTGCCATTGTATAAAATGTAGGGCAGCGGCAATGGATAGCCGTGAGCGGTGGCGGAACCCCGATAGTCTTCGAATACGATGGCGCCGAGCCCAAGCCCAAATTCGTACAGCGGCTCCTCTTTCGCCAGGGCGCAATGCGCAAAACAGGTTGCCGCCAGCACTGCGGCCGCGCCTTTGCCGTGAATGCGGTGAACCTTGAGCGAAGCCGTCATCAATCGCCGGTCACATGGTCTGCCACGGAACGGATATTGGCCGCGCGCAAGCGCCAGGCTCGAAACGAGCGGCCCAGATTCGCGAAGGACAATGCGTAATACAGCGCTTTGAACATGCGCAGCCGTCCCCAAATGGGGGTGCGGCCAAAAATGTCGCCGGCCAGCAGGGACAGCAAGGCTTCCTCCATGCGCAGCACATTGCTCGGATCCAGGAACAGGTCGCGCATGGTCGGGTTGCTGACCCGATGAATGAACCATGAAAATTGTTTCGGCCCATGCCGCGAGACCCGATCGAACTGTTTGAGCGCAGCGCGGGATCGAGCAGGGTGAGTACGGCAGGTATCGATGGTTTCAGCGGCCGCCACGCCGCTGTTCATGGCCAGCATCACCCCGGAGGAAAACACCGGATCGATGAAGGCGTAGGCGTCGCCGACCAGCAAATAATTGGCGCCATGGCTGTGATCACAAGCGTAAGAATAGTTGCCGGTGGCCTCGACGTCCGAAACGAGGGTGGCGTCGTTCAAGCGTTCAGCGAGCGGCGGGCACAATGCGATGGTGGCGAGAAAAAATTCGCGCACCGGGACGCTGCGAGTCTTCAAGTAGTAGGGCCACACCACGGCGCCGATGCTGGTCGCGCCGTCCGCCAGGGGGATGAACCAAAACCACCCGTGCTCGAACCAATAAATCGTGACATTGCCTTCGCGCTTGCCGCATTCCCGGCGAGCGCCCGAGAAATGGCCGTACAGCGCGGCGCTGCTGTGTTTCTTGTTGCGGTGTTTGGCTTGCAGCTGATTGCCGAGGAAGGTATCGCGGCCCGAGGCATCGACCACGTAGTCCGCGGTCCACGACTCGCCGCGGCCATCTTCATGTTCGCCGAGTACGCGAACGCCCCGCACGCCTTGACGCGCCTCCCGTGCTCCATCGCGGCCGCCCGGAACGCCCCTGAGAAATTCCACGTCGCGAACGCGGCACCCTTCAATGACCCGCGCGCCCAATTGCGCGGCGCGCCTGATCAGGATTTCGTCGAATTCGGAGCGCCTGACTTGATAAGCCAGGGGCAGCGATTTGTCCCAGCTCTGCGCAAACCGGAATTCTTGGTGCCGGCCATCGCAGGGGGATACGAACTCCGCGCCCCACTTTTCCATGCCGATTGCGCGAATTTGCGCTGCGACCCCCAAGCGCTCCATGATGGGCAGATTGGCGGGCAACAACGACTCACCGATGTGGAAGCGGGGATGGCGGGCTTTTTCGAGCAGCACCACCCGGTAACCCTTTTCGGCAAGCAGGCACGCGGCAGTCGATCCGCCGGGACCGCCGCCGATCACCAACACATCGCAGGCGATCGATGCCGCGCCCAACGCAGCGCCCCTCTGCCTGAGTGCGCTGGTTTGCGAGATCGTCTCGGGCGTCATAAATTAGCCTTTCGGAGCGTGTGCTGGGACAACCCCGCGACGGTGTTCCAGTCTATCGTGCCGACAAACAAGGGTCCAACGTCTGTAAGATAGCAAGCTATGCACATCTTGATCGTTGAAGATGACGAAGTTGCCCGCGATTACCTCGCCAAGGCGCTGCGCGAGACCGGGCACACCGTGGATGTCGCGGGCAATGGCCTCGAAGGGCTGCACCTTGCATCCTCGATCGCCGTCGATCTGGCGATAGTCGATCGAATGCTGCCGAAGCTCGATGGGCTCGCCTTGGTGCAGTCGCTGCGGGCGACGGGGCGCAAGATGCCGGTCCTCATCCTGAGCGCGCTCGGCGACGTCGATGATCGCATCACCGGCCTGCGCGCGGGCGGCGACGATTACCTGACCAAGCCGTATCACATGTCGGAGCTGCTGGCGCGCATCGACGCGCTCGCCAGGCGCGGCGAGAACGGCAGCGCGGAATCCAACACCAAACTGAAATTGGCGGACCTGGAACTCGATCGAATGACGCGCCGTGTCATGCGCAACGGCAAGAAGATCGAACTCACGGCGCGCGAATTCCAGCTGCTGGAGTTCATGATGCGGCACAGCGGGCAAGTCGTGACGCGGACCATGCTTCTCGAGGGCGTCTGGGACTATCACTTCGATCCGCAGACCAATGTGATCGACGTGCACATCAGCCGTTTGCGACAGGCAATCGACAAGGATTTCGACAAACCCCTGCTGCACACCGTGCGAGGCGCGGGGTACAGCTTGCGCGAAGACGAATAGCGGCTTAGGTTGTGGGACCCGATCAACGGTTTCTCGGCGTACTCGATACCTCGCCGTTCCGCATCGCCATCGTCTACTCCATCGTATTCGCCTGCGGCGCGGCGGTGCTCCTGGGAGCGGTCGATTTCGCCGTCTCGCGCGTGGTCGACAGCAGCACCGACAATCTCATCGAGGCCGAAGTACAGGGGCTGCGCGAGCAAATGGCGGTGCTGTCGCGCAGTGATTTCATCGACTTGATCGAACAACGGTCGCAAGACCAGGACGTGCGCGGAGCGGTGTACTTGATGGTCGATCCGCAGCTGCGCCCGGTCGCCGGCAACGTACCGGCCTGGCCGAAACTCGAGGCCGCCGCGGGCAAGTGGTTCCTGTTCAAGGTGTCGGTGCCGTTCGGCGACGAAACGCGGGAGCACGAAATGCGCGCGCAGCGTTTCCCCTTGCCCGGCGGCTATCGAATGTTGGTGGGACACGACGTGCAGGAGCGGCAGGACGTCAAGAGCCTCATGGTGCGCGGACTGATCGCCGCGGTGATCATGACCTTGCTGCTGGGGCTTGGCGGCGGCTTCTGGATGGGCCGGCGTATCCTGGCGCAGGCGGGCGCGATCTCGGCGGTGGCGACCCAGATCATGCGCGGCGACCTGTCGCAGCGTCTGCCGGTTCGCGACGCGGACGACGAAATCAACACGCTGGCGCGCGAAATCAACACCATGCTCGGCAAGATCGAGCAGCTCACCCTCGGCATGCGCACTGTGCTCGACAGCGCCGCGCACGACTTGCGCACGCCGCTCAATCGCCTGCAGGCCACTGCCGAAGCTGCCATGCACCAGCTCGGCGCAGGGTCGGCCGAGCGGCGCGTCCTCGAGCGAGTCACCACCGAGGTCGATCAAATGCGCAGCACCCTGGATGCGCTGCTGCGCATTGCTCTCGCCGAAACCGGCACCGTGGCGCGCGAACCGGTCGACCTGTCGGAATTGGTCGCGAGCGTGGTCGAACTGTACGCGCCCGTGAGCGAAGAGCGCGGCATCGAATTGAAGAGTTCGGTCGAGGCGGGCGCGGAGGTTCTCGGGAGCCGGCAGTTGTTGGCTCAAGCGCTCGCCAATTTGCTCGACAATGCCATCAAATTCACGCCGGACGGGGGCCGCATCCGGGTGCTGCTGCGCCGCTCGGGCAACGAACCGGAAGTGATCGTCGAAGACAACGGGCCGGGCATCCCGGCGGACAAGCGCGAGATCGTTCTGGGCCGGCGCGTGAGGTTGGATGAGGCCCGCAAATTTCCCGGCTCGGGGCTGGGTCTGTCGCTGGTGGCGGCGGTCACGAAATTGCACGGCGCGCGTCTCGTGCTGGATGACGCCGCGCCGGGCCTGCGGGTGTCGTTGAAGTTCTGAAACAAGGAGCTGCGGATGTCGCGATGTGTCGTTGGTGGGTTGGGTGTCCTTGCGCTGACCGGCTGCATATTCGCCGCGGCAGCGACGACGCTGTCCGGCGTCGACATGCAGTACGCGGATCATTCGGTTCGCCCCCAGGACGATCTGTACCGGTACTTGAACGGCAAATGGCTGGACAGCTTTCAGCTGCCGCCCGACAAGGCCTCCTATGGGTCGTTCACGTTCCTCTATGACGCGACACAGGAGCAGCTGCGCACAATCGTCGAGGGCCTGGTTCAGACCCGGCCCGACACCGAGCTGCAGAAAATCGCCGATTTGTACTCGAGCTTCATGGACGAGGCGCGGCTCGAGTCGCTCGGCTTGAAGCCGCTGCAGTCGGAATTCGCCGCGATCGACGCAATCTCGGACAAAAGCGAGATTCCCACGCTCATTGCGCATTTGAATCGGATCGGCGCCGACGCGCCCTACGATTTCTTCATCAATCAGGACGCCAGGAACTCCCTGCAATACGCAGTGATCATCCACCAAAGCGGATTGGGAATGCCGGACAGGGATTACTACCTCAAGGACGACGCCAAGCTCAAGGAAGCGCGCGGCAAATATCTGTCGCACTTGACCAAGATGCTGGGCATGGCGGGAGATGCGCAATCCGAGGCGCACGCCGCCGCCATTCTCGATCTTGAAACGGCGCTGGCGCAGGTCCAGTGGACGCGGGTCGAAAACCGCGATCCCATCAAGACCTACAACAAGACCGCGATCGCCGAATTGCCGAAGCTGATGCCGGGTTTCGACTGGCAGCGCTACGTGCGCAACAGCGACATCGCGGGCAAAGTCGACTCGGTCATCATCAATCAACCGAGCTATTTCATCGGCCTCGACAAGCTCATCACCACCACGCCGCTGCCGGTATGGAAGGCTTATTTCAAATGGCATGTGCTGTCCGCCGCGGCACCGTATCTGTCGAAGGCTTTCGTTGACGAGCGATTTGCGTTCACCGGCACGGCGCTGAGCGGTATTCCGGAAAATCGCGCGCGATGGAAGCGCGGCATCGCGCTGCTCGACGCCGCCATGGGCGAGGCGCTCGGCAAGCGCTACGTGGAGAAATATTTCCCGCCGCAGAACAAGGTGCGCATGGAAGCGCTGGTGAGAAACCTGCTCGATGCCTACCGTCGGGATATCGATACGCTGGACTGGATGAGTCCCGACACCAAGAAGGGTGCCCAGGCGAAGCTAGCCAAAATCGCGACGAAGATCGGATACCCCGGCACTTGGCGCGACTATGGGGCCTTGCTGATTGCAGAACACGATCTATGGGGAAATGTGGTGCGCGCCAACGAGTTCGAGTATCGGCGCAACCTCGACAAACTGGGCAAGCCGGTCGACCGCAACGAGTGGCATATGACGCCGCAGACCGTCAATGCCTACTACAACCCTCTGATGAACGAGATCGTGTTCCCCGCCGCGATCCTGCAGCCGCCGTTTTTCAACGTGCAGGCCGACGATGCGGTCAACTACGGCGGCATCGGCGGCGTCATCGGCCACGAGATAAGCCATGGGTTCGACGACCGAGGCAGCCAGTATGATGCCGACGGCAACCTGCATGACTGGTTCACCCCGGAAGACCACGACAAGTTCAAGGCCAAAACTCGCGCCTTGGTGGCTCAGTACGGTGCCTACGAGCCGGTGCCCGGCTTCCACGTCAACGGCGAATTGACGCTGGGCGAGAATATCGGCGACAACTCGGGGCTTGCGATCGCCTACAAGGCCTATCGGCTGTCATCGGCGGGCAAGCGGGCGCCGGTCATCGATGGTCTGACGGGGGATGAGCGGCTGTACCTGGGCTGGGTGCAGGTGTGGCGCGGCAAAGTGCGCGAGGCGGAGCAGATCCAGCGCATCAAGACCGACCCGCACTCGCCGCCGGCGGTGCGCGGCACCGCGCCGGTGGTCAACCAGGAGGGTTTCTACCGCGCGTTCGGCGTCAAAGAAGGCGACAAGATGTACCTGCCCCCGGAGCGGCGCGTCGATATTTGGTAAGGGGGAAGCGTCAATTTATCGGCGCCGCGTCCTGAGGCGGAGTCGGGCGGGCGGGCATCCCAGCCTTAAGCCGCTGAATTCTTTGGATAAAGCGCAGTAGCAAGATTCTGGCATAGAACTTGCTCAATTCCTGTTGCGGCACGTGACCGCGCTAGGAATTACCCATGGCCGATGCAGCCGACGAAACCTCCCCCCCTCCGCCGCAAAATTCTGGCGGCCTGATGGGCACTCTTATGAATGGGATCGGCGTCTTCGTGCTGACCCTCGCCGCCGTCGTAACGGGCGGCTTCGTCAACGCGAAGCTGCACCCGCTTCCCGACATGCAATTGGACAAGGACGGCAAGATCAAGGCCATCATCCCTGTGGCCGCCGTCTCCCACGGCGAGGACGGCGGTTCGGGCAAGGCGGCGCTCTACTACGCCATCGACCCGCCCTTGGTGGTCAATTTCGAAGACGGTTCCGTGGTGCGCTTCCTGCAAATCACCATGGAAGTCATGGCCCGCGAACAAAAGGCCATCGACAGCGTGCAACGGAACATCCCTCTGATTCGCAACAATCTGCTGCTGCTCATGAGCAATCGCAACTATCAATCGATGATGTCGCGCGAGGGCAAGGAGAAACTGCGGCAGGAAGCGCTCACCGAGATACGGGCCGTGCAGAAGAAGGAAGGCAGTCCGGATGTGGATGACCTGCTGTTCACCAGCTTCGTGGTGCAGTAATGGCCGAGGCTCAAGCGCGCGCCGCCATCTCGGAGGAAGAGGTGTCGGCGCTGCTCGAGAAAAACGCCGCGGGTGCAGCGCGGCCCTACGATTTTACGGCGCA
>Ga0210408_10001595_pt1 | contig 23473 bp, 21 predicted proteins | sample IncBWH4MmetaG_FD_155471 | JGI IMG/M metagenome (GOLD analysis project Ga0210408, IMG submission 155471) | Forest soil microbial communities from Barre Woods Harvard Forest LTER site, Petersham, Massachusetts, United States - Inc-BW-H-4-M | ecosystem: Environmental > Terrestrial > Soil >...
GTACTAGCATCATAACGCTCGAGGGAATACTCTGGCTCCTGTTGCTGTTCTCCCTTATCGTTTTCATGGCTTATTGGATCATGCGCAAGACCAAATTAAAGCAGCAACAACCTTCCGAGAATCAGCCCGCGCTTCACAACTGAAAAGCACGAACAGATTAACTTCATCCGGGCTCAATTGGTTGGTCGGTAGTAGCTTTCCCCGGCGCATGAGCAGCACAGGGTCCGGCCTTCCTTTGTAACTTCGCGTTTGAAGTTGATGCCCTCGCCGCAGTCGGCACAGATTACGCGCGGGCCTTTGAAGCCGGGCAAGTCTTCCGGTTGCACTTCTACCTTGACCCATTTTTTGTCGAACAGGATTTCGTCGGAGAGCTGCGCGTAGGCTTTCTGCTGGCCGGCTTCTTTCTCTAATTCGGGGAACATTTCGCGAGCGGCTTGCTTGGAGGATTCCTTGGCGGCGATGCGGACGGCGCGTCCGGTCTTGAGGTCCACGAAGGTGGCGGCTACTTTGCCCCAATCGCGGAACTTCAGTGCGCGCTTGCCCAGGCGGCAGTTGGCCACCAGCGCGACGGCGTCGGTCACACAGCGATCGATTTCGACGTAGGTGACCAGGCGCTTGCGCTCGGCGACGGGATCCTCGATACCGAGCTCGCGCAGGCCCAGCATTGCCAGGCGGACTCCGAGCACTTGACCGGCGCAGAGGTGGCCGTGCGCTTGAGTGGCCCGATCGAGATATTCGGCTAGGGACTTCATGGCGTCATTGTACTGGAGAAGGGATGGACTTTGATGGCGGATCCGCCCTAGGAAGACTCGCTTCGCTCGCTGGGTCGCGCTGAAGCTCGCCCCTACAACGCTGGGGAAAGGTTGACGGGGCCCCCCTCCCCCCTTTTCTGCAAGTGCACATTCTAAAGGCACTTAGTGACGGGGGATCTTGTAAGTGTTCATTGCAAAAGGGTTATGCTACCGGGATTTCGGCCAAAAACCGGTAAAACGCGGTGTTTGTTTGTAAGTGCGCATTCTAAAGGGTTTACGAAACCAATCTTGTGGACTTGCTATGGACTTTGGTTGAGAGAAAAGCCTCAGGTCCGAAAACCGGACCTGCGCTACGGGGGTGAACTTCCGAATGATCTGGCGCTGAACGCGGGATTACCCACTACGATACTATCGCAGCCACTTACCTTTGTCAATATAAAAATGGCGCAAAACTACATGGTAGGCTATCTCGCGCAGTTTCAATGGCGTAAGAGCCCGCTTCAGAAAGCGGGCGCTACATAGGCTGCGGGGCGGACCATGGGTGGGGCTGGCGGGATTCGACGAAGGTGAAGCATGTCATTAGGAGGGCGAGGGCGGAGAGCGCTGCGTCTTCCAGAATTTTTCTTGGGCCGATCGGTTCGGGGGTCGCAAAGCAGCCGCAATTAATGTTCATGTGCAGAAGATAGGCACGCGTAACCACAACGAAGAATCCCAGCATGATCAGCGTGAGGAGCGAAGCCCAGATGCGCAGCCGCCAACCGATCAGCACCAGGAGCCCGAGGACAATCTCCGTGAACGGCAAAGTGTGCGCGACGAACTGGACTCCCCAAGGCGGAAGCAACTTAAAGGCTTCCACCTGGAGAGCAAAGTTCGAGATATTCGTGGATATGGAAAACTTCAAAACAAAAAAGGGCCATAAATTGTTGTTGGGAAGAAAGACCTTGGAATAGCCGGCGTAGAGGAAGATGCCCCCGAGGACCAGACGACCGATCCAGATGATTGCTCGGCGAAGATTCAAAGGGCTGGACGCCATCATTTGTGTTTTCAGCTTTTGCCGAGCTGGTCCAGGAAATTGCGAAGAATGTCGTAGCTCATCACGCCCGCGTATGGAAACGTCTGGCCCTTGGCGTGAAACACCGTTGTGGGCGTTTGATTGACGTTGTACAGACGACCCAGCGCCAGGTCCTTTTGAATGGCAGCGTTGAGTGTGCCTCCCTTTACCAGCGCGCGGACTTTGGTCATTTCAGCGGGCGAGAGCACCGTTGCAACGGTGCCGTCCACGTCGCCGGTCTGCTCCCACTTTTCCTGGTTCTCGAACAGCACTTGCTCGACGGCCTCAAATTTGCCGATCTGCGCCGCGGCGCGGCTGTACAGCGCCGCCACCTGCGAATGCGCGTGCATAGGCAGCGGGAAGTCGCGGTGGATCAGATAGACCTTGCCGGTGCTGACGTAGTTGTCCATCACCTGGCGATTGGTGGTCACAAACAAGGTTTTGCAGGCTGGACACTGGAAGTCGCTGAAAACCTCCATCACGATCGGAGCATTCTTGGAGCCCGCAGCGACGTGCGGGTCGATATCCGACACCGCAGATGCTGACTGAGCTGCCCTCAAGCCAAGCGCCGGGGCCAGGAGCAGTGCAAAAAAGCCAGCCCAGCTCAAGACCAGCGAACTCGCATTTCGCAAACGATCCACGCAATCCTCCTCGGTCCCTATATATAACCCGGACTAAGAAAAATACTACCTGTGATTTGGCGCAAATTGAAGCGTTGCCGCAATTGATGTGCACAGATGGTGCATCTGGATTATGGGTAGGATGCGCATCGGGTGGTAGAGGCGGCTTGGGAGTGGTTCCCAAGACGCGGTGGAAAGGCCGCAGGGCTCCGCTCCTGCGCTACAGGTGGTTGCTGAGCGGTGGGCGAAGCACAAATTGAGGGAAGGAGGCGAATCTTTGCACGTAATAGATTGAAAACAATAGAGATAATGCAACGCATCAACAAACTTGACAAAGAGGCACTCAACATGTATACTGCGCCCCGAGCTTACGGTTGGCTCGATCCAGGCGCAGCGTCCCCCGGGCGCTCGACCCGCGGATGACAAATCAGGAAGCAGTACAGTTTCAGGGAGGAAGAGCAGTCATGAGCAAGATTATTGGGATCGATTTGGGAACCACCAACTCGGTCGTCGCGGTGATGCAGGGCGGCGAACCAGTGGTTATTCCGAACCAAGAAGGGGCGCGCACGACGCCGTCTGTCGTTGCCATCACCAAAGGTGGTGAGCGCCTGGTAGGACTAGTGGCCAAGCGGCAAGCGGTGACCAATCCGGAGAACACCGTTTACTCCATCAAGCGTTTCATGGGCCGCCGTTTCGATGAAGTCTCCGAAGAGATGAAGCGCGTTCCGTATCACGTGGTCAAAGGCCCGCACGATGACGCGCGCGTGGACGTTTCCGGCAAGGTGTACAGCCCGCCGGAGATTTCCGCGATGATCTTGAGCAAGCTGAAAGCGGCCGCGGAAGATTTTCTCGGCGAGAAGGTGACCAAGGCGGTCATCACCGTTCCCGCGTACTTCAACGACTCGCAACGGCAAGCCACCAAGCAGGCCGGTGAGATCGCCGGAATGGAAGTGGTCCGCATTATCAACGAACCGACCGCGGCGGCGCTGGCCTACGGGCTCGACAAGAAGAGCGACGAAACCATTTCGGTGTACGACCTGGGCGGCGGCACGTTCGACATTTCCGTGCTGGAAGTGGGCGCGGGGGTCGTGGAAGTGAAGTCGACCAACGGCGACACGCACCTGGGCGGCGACGACATCGACCAGCGCATCGTGGATTGGTTGATCGACGAGTTCAAGAAGGAAAACAATATTGACCTGAGCAAGGACCGCATGGCGCTGCAACGCCTGAAGGAAGCGGCGGAAAAGGCCAAAATCGAGCTTTCGCAGATGATGGAGACGGAAATCAACCTGCCGTTCATCACCGCGGGACCGAGCGGGCCGATTCACATGCAGCAAAAACTGACGCGCACGCGGCTCGAGCAGCTGATGAACGACCTGCTGGAACGCACCATGGGCCCGGTGAAGCGAGCGCTTGAAGATGCCAAGCTGTCGCCAAACGACATTCAGGAAGTCGTGCTGGTGGGCGGCTCGACGCGAATTCCGAAGGTGCAGCAGTTGGTGCGCAATTTCTTCGGCGGCAAAGAGCCACACAAAGGCGTGAACCCCGACGAAGTCGTGGCGGTCGGCGCGGCTATTCAGGGCGCGGTGCTGGGCGGCGAAGTAAAGGACATCCTGCTGCTGGACGTGACGCCGCTTTCGCTGGGCGTGGAGACGCTCGGCGGCGTGATGACCGTGCAGATCCCGCGCAACACCACGATTCCGACGCGCAAGGTGGAAACCTACTCGACCGCTTCAGACAACCAGCCGGGCGTGGAGATTCACGTCCTGCAAGGCGAACGCAAATTCGCGAAGGACAACCGCTCGCTCGGGACGTTTAAGCTGGACGGGATTCCACCGGCTCCGCGCGGCACGCCGCAGATCGAAGTGACCTTTGATATCGACGCCAACGGAATCTTGAACGTCAGCGCGAAGGACAAGGCCACGAACAAGGAGCAGAAGATCACCATCCAGTCTTCCACCGGCTTGACTAAGGAAGAAGCCGAGAAGATGCGCACGGAAGCCGAATCGCACGCCGAGGACGACCGCCGGCGCATGGAAGAGGTGGACGCGCGGAATCGCCTGGACGGCATCGTCTATCAGGCGGAGAAGATGGTTCGCGAAAACCGCGACAAAATCGCGGAAGCAGACGCGAAAGCGCTGGACGAGGCCATCGAGGACGCCAAGAAGGCCATGAACGAAGGCGGCACGGCGCGGCTGCGCTCGGCCACCGAGAGCATCGAGCGGCAACTGCACAAGGTTGCCGAGGTGCTGTACAAGGCCAACCAGGCAGCGGGCGCGGCGCAGGCCGGTGCGGCGGGTGCAGGCACCGGAGCGAGCGGCGGATCGGCCACCGGTTCGCAACAGCAGAAGAAGCCGGACGACGTTATCGACGCCGAATATGTCGACGTCGACGAAAACAAGCGTCCGAACTAAGGAAGAAACCACGCAGGGGTGCGGATACCGCGCACCCCTGCAATTTTTTTCAGGTTGTACATGGCTACCACGACCAAACAGGATTACTACGAACTGCTAGGCGTTCCGCGCAAGGCGAGTGCGAAGGACATTCGCAACGCTTTCCGCAAACTCGCGCGCAAATATCACCCGGACCTCAATCCGGGCGACAAGTCTTCCGAGGAGAAATTCAAGCAGTTGCAGGAAGCCTACGACGTCCTGTCCGACACCAAGAAGCGGCAGATGTACGACCAGCACGGCTTCTACAGCGATAATTTCCATCCAGGAGCCGCGCCGCCGCGCGGCGGAGGCGATGACGACGCTGCGGTGAACTTCGATTTCGGGGGATTTGACTTTGGCGGCTCGGGAGGCGAAGGCGCGGGCGCGGGCAGCTTCCGCGACCTCTTCAGCCAATTCTTTCGCAGTGGAGGCGGAAGGGGCGGGGCCGTAGAAGCGGAGCAGGAAGCCGGCGGCGACCTGGAATACCAGATCGAGATTGATTTTTGGGATGCCGTGCGCGGAGCGGTAAAGAAGCTGCAGATTACGCGGCTGGATGGCTGCGAGACCTGCCACGGCACGGGCGCGATCGGTTCGCCGCAGACTTGCCCGGTTTGCAACGGCACTGGAACCGTGCAGCAGGCCGCAGGCAAGATGCGCTTCAACGTTCCGTGCACGCGCTGCGGCGGCACGGGAAAGATTCGCACGCCCTGCAAGACCTGCGGCGGCGAAGGGCGCGTGCGCCGCACGGAAACGATCGACGTGAGGATTCCGCCGGGACTGGCCAACGGCGCGCGCTTGCGTGTTCCGGGCAAAGGCAACTCCGGGACGATGGGGGCGCCGGCGGGCGACCTGTATTTGCGAGTGGAGGTGCGGCCGCATCCCTTTTTCGAGCGCCGCGGCGACGACCTGTACACGAAAGTGCCCATTACGGTGAGCGAAGCCACGCTGGGCGCAAAAGTGGAAGTGCCCACGATTGACGGGCGGTCGCTGGTGAGAATCCCGCCTGGGACTAATAGCGGCAGTACCTTGCGGCTGCGCGAGAAGGGCGTGCCTAGCGCGCGCAACGGCTCGCGGGGCGATCAGTACGTGGAAATCCAGGTGATCGTGCCCAAGCCAACCGACGAGCGCGTACGCAAAATAATGAAGGAGCTCGAAGAGGTCGAGCCCGCCGATCCGCGGAAGGACCTGTTCAGCAAGGCTGGCGTGTAACTATGGCAACGCGAGCAAAGAAACAACGGGCTAAAGCCGGCTATATGATCAGCGCGGTGGCCGAGCTTTACAAACTGCATCCGCAGACGCTGCGGCTGTATGAACGTGTCGGCTTGCTGAAGCCTTCGCGCTCGCAGGGCAATACGCGTCTTTACACCGACAGCGATCTGGAGCGCCTGGACGTTATCCTAACGCTGGCTCGCGACATGGGCGTGAACCTGGCGGGCATCGAGATCATCCTCAACATGCGCGAGAAGATGGTCGAGATGGAGCGTCAGATGGAACAGTTCGCGCAGGTCGTGCAGCAGGAGTTGTCGCGCGTGGCTTCGCGCATGGAGAACCACCCACAGCGCCACGCCATCGTGCGCGCCAATCCGCGCGTCATCCGAGGTCCGGTAAGAGAGGGCTGATCCGAAGCTGGTGACTTGCCGCCGGGCGCGCGCGCTCGTATGCTTGCTCTGCATACGCCTCACTCGACACGCCTATGGCCCTTGAAAATTGCACGCTGTGCAGAGGAACCGGATGGAAGCTGGTGCCGCGAACCGACGGTACGCGCGGAAATGTGGCGGTGGCTTGCGATTGCGGTATGGAAGAACGCGCATCTCGCGCGATGGAGCGAGCTTGCATTCCGCCGAAATACAAAGAGTGCGACTTCGAAAGCTTTGCCACTGATTTAGGAGGCGAGTGGACTTCCGAGCATGCGCGATCGCTCGGCCAAGTCAAGCTCCTCGTGCAAGGATTTGTAAGGGACTACCCCGCTCTGGACGATAGAGGTCTCCTTCTGATGGGTGGTCCGGGAGTTGGTAAAACACATCTTGCGATTGCTGCCTTAAGGGACCTTATAAAGCGCGGGCACAACGGCTATTTCTGCGAATACGGCTCTCTCCTGAGACAAGTGCAAGCGAGTTATCGACCGGATAGCGATGCAACTGAAATGAGCATTCTTGACCCGGTCTTGAAGACAGAGGTATTGGTCCTGGACGACCTGGGTGTGATCAAGCCCTCCGATTGGGTCAGAGACATTGTTGGATATATTCTGAACAAGCGATACGTCGATGGTTCTCTAGGCTTGGACAACCGGCGCTGCACAATCATCACAACGAATTACCTCGATAAGGTTGACGATAAGAAAGAGCCAGTGCGGGACTCGGCGGGGCGACCGGTCGTCGTTCACAAAGACTCCCTAACCGATCGAATAGGCGAAAGAACACGATCACGTTTGTTTGAAATTTGTAAGACTCTGCAGATTGATGCACCGGATTTCCGCCGCTTTTCGAAACAGCAAGCTGGCCGTGCTCGCGCATGAGAAACGAATCCTTGCATCCACTCACTGCGCATATTTTCGCTTCTGGGGTTCATTGACATACAGCGAAGGCGGCGCGTATCATTTTGAGGCTGCAGCGTTTTGAACGCCCGCAGCATCTTTGTCCTCGGTGACCGCTTGGCGGTTAACCTCCTTGCACAAACCCCTATTGGGATATCGCAAGGAATTTTATCGACTTAAGGAAGTTATTTCCCGGAGGCCATCAACCATGTTTCCTGACCATGACAACCCGTCAACCGCGGCGGCCGCCGCTCCTGCACAAGATTCCGAATCCGAAAACGCAAAGAACGACGGAAGTCCTGCAAACGCCGGGGCTGGCGAAGCTGCAGCCGAAGTGAACGCGGCTAAGGACGAAGGTACGGCTGCTCCCGTTGCGCAGGCGGACGGCGATGCGCGTCCGGAGAATGCCGCTGCGGCGGCGCCGCAAGCTGTCGCGCAGGAGACGCACGCTAAGGAGGCCGCTGCTCCGGTCGACGCCGAAGCTGCCGCAGCCGCGGAGGAAGCAGCCGGCTCCGAAGAGATGAGCAAGTTGATGGAGCAGTACAGCGAGCCGCAGGAAACGGCATCGCAAAACGAAATTATTGAAGTGAAGGTGGTGGCCTACACCGAACAAGGAGTGGTCGTTGACCTCGGGCTAAAAACGGAAGGCCTGATTCCCGCGGTGGAGTTTTCCGAGACGGAGATTCCACGCCCGGAACCGAATGCCATCATAGAAGTGCAGCGCACCGGCGAACACAAGGAAGGCTACCTCATCGTCTCGTATCAAAAGGTGCTGCGCCGCCGCACCTGGGAGCGTATCGACGCTGCGTTCAAAGCCAAGGACACGGTCACCGGCAAAGTAGTCGACCGCATCAAGGGCGGCCTGGTGGTCGACGTCGGGGTGCGCGCGTTTCTTCCCGGCTCGCAATTCGATCTGCGCCCCACGCAAAACCTCGACGATCTGCTCGGCCAGGAAATTCAGGTTCGCATCACCAAACTCAATCGCCGCCGCGGCAACGTAGTGGTCAGCCGCCGCGCGCTTCTGGAAGAAGAGCTGCACGCCAAGCGCGCCGCGCTGATGGAAACGCTGACGGAAGGCCAGGTGGTGCACGGGCACGTGAAGAACGTGACGGAGTACGGCGCTTTTGTCGACCTCGGCGGAATCGACGGCTTGCTGCACCTGACAGACCTGAGCTGGGGCCGCGTCAAGCATCCTTCCGACATCGTAAAGCCGGAGCAGGAGCTGGACGTCATCATCCTCAAGTTCGACAAGGAAAAGCAGCGCGTGTCGCTCGGACTGAAGCAACTGCAGCCCGATCCATGGGTGAACGCCGCGGAAAAATACCCGGCGGGCGGCAAGGTCAGAGGCAAGATCGTGGGCGTGGTGGACTACGGCGTCTTCGTGGAGCTCGAGCAAGGCATCGAAGGTCTGGTGCACGTCTCGGAGATGAGCTGGAACAAAAAGGTCACGCACCCTTCCAAGATCGCGAAGGTCGGCGAAGAGGTCGATGTCCTGGTCCTGGACATCAAGCCCAGCGACCGCCGCGTCTCGCTGGGCATGAAGCAGGCCCTGCCTGATCCGTGGCTGCAGATTGCGGAGAAATATCCGGTGGGCACGGTAGTTACCGGAAAGGTGCGCAATATCGCGGAGTTTGGCGCGTTCATCGAGATCGAGGACGGCTTTGACGGCTTGGTGCACGTCGGCGACGTCAGTTGGACCGGGCGGGTGAAGAATCCGCACGAAGTCTTCCGCAAGGGCGAGCCGATCACCGCCAAGGTGCTGAAGATCGATCCGGAAAATCGCCGCGTTTCCCTGGGCATCAAGCAGGTCAACGACATTTGGGGCGATTGGTTCAAGACCCACAAAGTCGGGCAACTCGTGAAGGGCAAAGTTTCGCGCATCGCCACCTTCGGCGCTTTCGTGGAACTTGGCGAGAACATCGAAGCGCTTTGCCACAACACGGAAATCGAAGAGCGGAAGCGCCGAGACGAAGGTGCATCCATGCATCGCACCTCGAGCGGACCGCTGAAGAGCGCCGGACCTCTCGAGCCGGGCAAGGAATACGACTTCAAAATCATCAAGATCAGCCCGGAAACGCGTCGCATCGGCTTGAGCTATCGCGCCGCCGTCAAGCAGGTGGAGCGCCGGGAGATCGAACAGTACAAATCGACGACGAAATCCTCATCGACGGCGACCATTGGCGACGCCATCCAGTCCAAGCTTACGGCGCGCTAAGGGTTCCATTGCGGCAAATCGGCCAGGGGCGAGCGGTATAATTTCATTTACGTGCGGGTCGCTTTAGTGATAGGAAGAGGGGCACATCAGGTGACGCTGCTCCTCTAAGCCGTTTGGCATCATGGGCCAAGCTGACCACGAAGCGGCAGTGCGACGATCTATCCTCAAGCGAGGCGACGAGGCGACGGGACGATGACCAAGCAACCCACACTGACCAAGGCTGACCTCATCGAAGAGGTCCTGCGCGTAACCGAACTCGCGCGCAAGGAATCGGAGACCATCGTCGAAACGGTCTTCGACAGCATCATCGGCGCGCTGCAAAAGGGCGAAAAGATCGAGATTCGCGGCTTTGGCAGCTTCCGCACTCGCGAGCGCCGCGGCAGAGTGGGGCGCAACCCCAAGACCGGTGAAAAAGTAGAAGTGCCGGCAAAGAAGATTCCCTTCTTCAAGCCCAGCAAAGAGCTGAAAGATTTCGTAAACACGTCTGACGGCGAGGGCGCCTCTGTCTCCGCTCCTTCTTCCAGCTAAACGCGGACATTAGCCCTTTGGTGGTGATGCTTACGCGGGAAAAGCGGCGGCAAGATTGCCGCACTCCAAAAAGTACGCCGGCGAGATGCCAGCGCCATGACGCCGCTGGCGGCTTACACATACGAGGGAAAGCGAGCTGATGGACTACCTTTGGACGCCCTGGCGCTACCAATACATGAAGGAGGCAGCAAGCGGCGTGCAACCCGATTGCATTTTTTGCGACGCCGCCGCCCGTACGGACGACTCCGAAACGCTGATTGTGTATCGCGGCGCAAAGAGTTTCATCATCCTCAATCGCTATCCTTACACCTCCGGCCATGTGATGGTCGTTCCGTACGCCCATGTTGCGGAACTTAGCGCGTGCGACCCGGAAGCGCTGGGCGAAATGATGCGCCTCGCGCAGCGCATGGAAACCGTCTACGGCAGCACATACAAACCGGACGGCATGAACCTGGGCATGAATCTTGGCCGCGCGGCAGGCGCCGGCGTGGCCGGCCACCTCCATCTGCACGTTCTACCCCGCTGGTTTGGCGATTCCAATTTCATGACCGTTACCGCCGAAACCCGCGTCCACCCCGAAGACCTGAAGACGACGTACCAACGCCTGCGCACCGCACTTTCCGCATAGCGCCAGCACCTGTATTAAGGATCGCAGTGCCCTGCGGGGCGGCGGCGTCCTCAGCCATGCGGCGAGGTAGGCGAAAGGCCTCAACGCAAGTACCGCTGCCAAGTTAGAATGAGGGATACCTGCTCACGGCTATGAACCTCGAACTTACCGAAGAACAAAAGCTGCTGCAGAAAACTGTCCGCGAGTTTTCGGAGTCCGAAGTGAAGCCGCTCGCCAAGGAGCTCGACGAAACCGGCCGCTTTCCCCGCGACACGTTCAAGAAGGCCGCCGAACTCGGCCTCACGGGGATAGCGTTCCCCGAAGCAGAAGGCGGCGCCGGCTTCGACCACATCGCCTATAGCATCGTCATCGAGGAAATTTCCCGTTGCTGCGCTTCCACCGGCGTGATCCTCTCCGTGCAAAACTCGCTGTACTGCGACCCCATCCATCGCTTCGGCACCGAAGAGCAAAAGAAAAAATTTCTGCTCCCCTTCGCCCGCGGAGAAAAAATCGGCTGCTATGCACTCACCGAACCACAAGCCGGTTCCAATGCCGCAGCGCTGCAAACCAAAGCCGTGAAGAAAGGCGACACATATGTCGTCAACGGCACCAAAGCGTGGATCACCAACGGCGGCGCCGCCGACGCCGCAATCGTCTACGTGAACACCGATCCGCCCAAAGGCGAAAAGGGAATCACCGCCCTCGTCGTGGAAAAAGGCGCGCCGGGCTTCAAAGTCGGCAAGGAAGAAAAAAAGCTGGGCATCAACGCCACCGCCTGCTGCGAACTGATCTTCACTGATTGCGAGGTTCCTACCGCCAACCGCGTCGGCAACGAAGGCGAAGGGTACAAGGTCGCGCTGTCGACTCTCGATGGCGGGCGTATCGGCATCGCCGCCCAGGCCACCGGCATCGCGCAAGGAGCCTTCGAAGCCGCGCTAGCCTGGTCGCAGCAACGCATGGCCTTCGGCCATCCGATTTCCCAATTCCAAGCTATCCAGTTCATGCTCGCCGACGTGTCCACCGAAATCGACGCCGCCCGCCTGCTGGTCCGCAAAGCCGCCTGGAGACAGGACACCGGCGCGCGTTTCAGCATGGACGCCGCCATTGCCAAACTTTTCGCCAGCGAAATGGCCACCCGCGTCACGCACAGAGCCATCCAGATTCATGGCGGCTACGGTTACAGCCGCGAATATCCCGTCGAGCGCGCCTATCGCGACGCTCGCATTACCGAAATCTACGAAGGCACCAGCGAAATCCAGCGCCTGGTCATCTCTTCCTGGGTTCTGAAGTCCTGATTCGCGTAGTATCCTGAAACGGTGCTGGAACTGGATTGCGGTCTCCCCTTTGATCTTGCTCGCGCCGACGATTTCTTCTCCGCGCTTCCGCCGCGACCAGCCGTTTGCCTGATCGAACTGCGAGAGGAAGGCGCCGAGCCGCTGCTCATCCGCACGCAAGATCTGCGCCGCCGTCTGCAGCGCCTGCTCGGCTTGCCCGATCCGGCCAGCAAACGATTGAACCTCCGCGAAGTGGCGCGCGGCGTGCGCTATCGGCTGACCGGCTCGCGCTTTGAACAAATATTTACTTACTATCTCCACGCCAAACAGCTCTTCCCGAAGCGTTACCAATCCATGCTGCGCCTGCGCCCTCCCGCCGTCTTGAAAGTGAGCCTGCGCAATGCCTATCCGCGCTGCTATGTCACCCGCCGCATCGCTGTCGACGACTCCGGCGCGCCCACCGCCGGCGCCTACTATGGTCCCTTCGCCTCCCGCCGCTCGGCCGAAGCTTTCGCCGGCAGCGCGCTCGATTTTTTCAAAGTCCGCCGGTGCCAGATCAAGATCCGCCGCGATCCTTCCTTCCCCGGCTGCATGTACTCCGAGATGAAAATGTGCCTGGCACCCTGCTTCGCGGGCTGCACAAAAGAAGACTACGACGTCGAGGTGCAGAGGTTAGTCCAGTTCCTGGACACCAGCGGCGGTTCGCTGCGCAATTCGCTCGAGCAGGAACGCGAGAGTGCCAGCCAGCAGCTCGATTTCGAGCGCGCCTCGGCCCTGCACAAGAAGATCGAAAAGCTGGATGATGCCCTGCGCGGCTCTCCGGAACTCCCGAGGCGCATCCAGGACTTAAACGCCGTCATTCTCCAACGCAGCGCCGAAGAGCAAACCATAGCCGTCTATGCCATTCATCGCGGCTGGCTCGCCGAGCCGACTCTCGTGCGCTTCGCGGAAATCGCTGGCCAACCGCGTTCCGCCGAACACATTTTTCGCGAATATCTGGAAGGCCCCTTGGCTAAGTCGCAAGAAAACTCGCTAGCCAATGCGCCAGCGGCGGGCAAAGACAAAAATGCGCTCGGCGAATATTTGTGGTTAGTGGCTCGCTGGTATTACAGTAATCCGCGCGAAGGTGAAATTTTCTTCCGCGAAAAAGATTGGCCGTACCGCAGAATCATGCGCGGATGCTCGCGCCTGCTGGCGCCGAAAGCGGAGCCGGAGTCGAACGGCACGCCTCCGCACGCGCCCACATCCTAAAAGGAGCAGCATGACCACATCCGCGACATCCTCGGGAACCGCGCGTTACGCCAAGAGGTTTTCCAGCATCGCCGCTCCCGCACATTTCCGCGAAGCCCAAAAGCTCAACGTCTCTTCCCTGGGCATCGGCACGTACCTCGGCCAGCCCGACGATAAAATCGATGCAAGTTACGCGGCCTCCGTTGTGGCGGCCGTGGAGAACGGCCTCAACGTCATCGACACCGCCATCAACTATCGCTTCCAACGCAGCGAGCGCAGCATCGGCTCCGCCCTCAAGCAACTTTCGCAAAAAGGCTTTTCACGCGACGAGTTCATTCTCTGCACCAAAGGCGGCTATCTCACGCCCGATGGCTCCATGCCCGCCGAACCCAACGAATATTTCTACCGCGAATACATTCAGCCGGGCATCCTCAAGCCCAATGAGATCGTGCAAGGCAGCCATTGCATGACGCCGCGTTTCCTGGAAGACCAGCTCGGCCGCAGTCTGAGCAATCTCGGCGTCGATTGTGTCGACCTCTACTACCTGCACAATCCGGAAACGCAATTGAGCGAGGTCTCGCGACCGGATTTCCTGGAGCGCGTGCGCGACGCATTCATCTATCTCGAGTCCGCCGCAGCCGACGGGAAAATTCAGTTCTACGGTATGGCGACGTGGAGCGGCTTCCGCCAGGAAGCTAGCGCGCGCGAATCCTTGCAGCTTGGCGAGCTTGAGCAGCTGGCCCGCGACATTGCCGGCGAAACGCACCGTTTCCGGTTCGTGCAGCTTCCGTTCAATCTGGCGATGACCGAAGCGCTGACCCTCGGCAATCAAACAATTGACGGCACCGTGAAAACCGTGATGGAAGCCGCCAGTGAGCTGGGGATCGTGCTGATCGCCAGTGCCTCGCTTTTCCAAGGCCAGGTGGCACGCAACTTGCCGCCCTTCGTGGCGCAAGCGCTGGGCTTGCAGTCCGATGCGGAACGAGCTTTGCAGTTCGTGCGCTCGTCGCCCGGAATCACTACGGCACTGGTCGGCATGTCGCACGCGGAGCACGTGCGGGCCAATGCACGCCTCGTCGCTATCCCACCAGCCACGGTGGAAGAATTCAGCCAACTTTTCACAAGGGGCGAAGGCGCTTGAATTTCCCCCGTGCACAGCCAATTCTGGCCGGCGCAACACACGATAATGCAGCCATCGGCAATTACAATTTCGCGGCCGCCATCTCCGGATGCCGTTCCTTCAGCCAGCCGCGAATCGCTTCATCCACCTGGTCCAGCTTCCCGGCAAAAAAATGATCCGCTCCCGCAACGACTACCAAGCGGTTTTCTGCGGGCAAGGATTCCACCAGCGCTTCCACCTTCGCGATCTCCCCATACTTGTCGTGCGCTCCGTGTACAAATAACTTTGGCTCTTCGCAATTTCGCAAAAAAGAGAAATCCGTGTTGTTTACCGGCGTGCCCAGTCCAATCAACTCCCGCACTCGCCCGTCCGCGCATCCCACGCGCAAGCCAACCCAGCAACCAAAGCTGAAGCCAGCCACGAGTAACGGAACGCCCGGAAACTCGCCGGCCAAAAAGTCGAGAGCCGCGCTCACGTCCCCCTGCTCGCCTCGCCCGCGGTCGTGCGTCCCGGCGCTCATTCCCGCGCCGCGAAAATTAAATCGGAGCACCGGCAAACCAAGCACATCCAGCGATTTCGCGGCTCGGTACACGACCTTGTTGTGCATCGTCCCGCCAAACAACGGATGGGGATGGCACACCAGCGCCGCGAAAGACGGCCGAGGCTTAGCGGCCGGCTTCCAAAGAATCGCTTCCAGCCGTCCCGCCGGCCCTTCCAGAAAGAAATTGCGCGACTCATGAGCCGCTTCGTTGTTTGTCATCGTTTCTTGTGGAACGAAAGGAATCGGCAAGTGTAGCGCAAAAGAAATTACGTTTCGCGGACGATGGTGATCGCCAGCGCCGCGCTATCCGGCACGCTCTCGATTCGCCGGACGCGGGCGAATGTTTCCGAAGCGACTGGCCAGGGAGCCGAAGCGGTCGCTTCAAACGAAAGTAGCAAACGATCCCCTTCCTGGTACTCGCGGCTGCTCAGAAAACGCAAGCCGTGCGCGGACACGTCCATGGTCATCGCTTCTTCAAACCACGGAATGTGCTCGGGACGCACGCGAACCGGAAGCGCCAGTGGGCGTCGCGGGCTGTCACGCCGCTCCTGTTCTTTGGCGTGGCCATTGCCGTTAGCCAGCGTCCGAGGGGACAACGCAAAGTGCAACGCCACCGCTTGTTCATTCGCGTCCGGGTCGATCGACGTGCTCCCATTGCCGCCGTGCGGCGGCCGCACGCGCACCACTTTCGCCAGCATCTCCGGCTGGCCGTCGCCCAAGGAAGTATCGTAAGGAAAGGTCACCCACAATCCCACGCCAGGTGCATGCGCCTCGTGACAAGGAACCAGCAACCCGCCGCGTGAAATATCCAGTGTCCTGCAGACCTCGGTTTTTTGCGCAAAAGGAGTGTTCCAGCGAATCCGTACCGGCAGGCGGAGTTGCGCGCGATGATGCTCGCGTCGGTCCATAAACCCAATACCAAGTCCAACTTAGGCGGGGCAAGCAAAGTATACGCCTAAACCGGCTACCCCGCGTACTAGGACATAATTGTCAACATTTGAGATTGCAGTTTGCGAGGTCGGGTGTTAGCGTCGAGTCGATTGCACCACTTCTGAGGGTCTTGATGCCGGATGGAGCCGATCGCCGCGAAGCGCGGCGCTTCCTGATGAGCTTGCCAATGCGCGTCCTTCCGCAGGAAGCGCAAAGTAAGGAATTGCGCGCCAGTACGCGCGACGTCAGCTATCGCGGCTTGTATTTTCTTTCTGAAACCAAGTTCACGGTGGGCAGCCAGATTGACTTCGTCCTCACTCTACCGCAGAAAGTTTCTTCGGCCGGAGAAGTGGATATCCGCTGCCGCGGGCAGGTCGTTCGAGTCGATGCCGGCGCTAACGGCCGCGTTGGCATAGCCGCCAAGATCGATCGCTACGAGTTTCTCCCCGCCAGCGCCACGGCCGCCTGAAGTTCCGCTACTTTGAGAAGATCAACGCCGAAGCAAAAAACGTCCTAGAGGCGCGCTTTAACCTGCCTGAGCAGGCCACCGCGTCCCGGCCGATGGAACCGCCAAAACCACTACTCTCGCCCTCCTCCCTCGCGTCACCCCGTCCCCGCGAGTACAATGAACATCGACCGCTCTCGCCGAACGAGGAAATTATGTATCACTACGACGCCAAAACCGCTCTCGAAGAACTCCAGGAAGACGCGCTGCTTCCCCACCCTGTCAAGCTCCGCGACATGATCCTGCGGATCCAGCTCGGGCCCCAGGATGCCCAGCTTATGAATTCCGAATTCCAGGACTACCTGACCCGTTTTGGAGAGCTGCAGCGCGTCGCTCGCGGCATTCTCGAAAAACTCGCCGCCGGCAAAGCTAAGAACTGATCCTAATGCGCCTGCTCCCAAACAAACCACGCGCATGAGGCCCGTGCCGCCGCCGCAGACATCGCCGAAAACGCGCTCGCGCTGGTAAACTGACTGCTGCTCTTGCAAAGGGGAAAGGTCTTAGCGAAAAACGCATGCGCCGCAAGACCCTGCTAATCGATGCCGACGACACCCTCTGGGAGAACAATGTCTTCTTCGAGAAACTCATCGAAGACTTCATCACTCTCGTCGAGTCCTGCGGGTTCACGCGCGCCTACGTTCGCCACATCCTCAACGAAACCGAGCGCAAGAATATTCGCCAATATGGCTACGGAGTGCGCAGCTTCGGCCGCTCACTGGAAGAAACCTATATGAAGCTCGCCGAACACATGGCCAAGCGTGAAGTTCTCGCACAGATTCACACCCGCGTCGTGGACCTCGAGCGCACCCCGCCGAAAATCCTCGATGGCGTCCCCGAAACTCTCGCCTATCTCACCGAGCGCCACCGCTTGATTCTCTTCACCAAAGGTGAACCCGCCGAGCAAGCGGCCAAAGTCGAGCGGTCCGGTCTGCAAGGCTTTTTCGAGTTCATCGAAATCGTTTCCGAAAAAAGCCCGGAAACCTACGGCGAACTCGTGCGCAAGCACAAAATCGTGAAGGCCCACGGCTGGATGATTGGCAACAGCCCGCGCAGCGACATCAACCCCGCCATGCAAATCGGCTTGAACGCCGTCTACATCCCGCACCAACATACCTGGCAGCTCGAACACGAGCCGGTCGTCTCCGGCTCCGGCAAACTTGTCATCCTCCCGGCCTTCCGCGAGCTTCGCGCCCACTTCTGAACTACTCCTCTTCGTCTCCGCGCTAGCGCTGTCTGCTGCACTATCCAGCCCCCGCCGCTCGGCCCTTCCGTATCTCGCTCTTCGCTAACGCTATCTTTACAAATATAGTAATTATTACCTTTCCTTAACAGGCCTTCGTGTGGTTCCATACCTCCACTGGGCTATATAGCCCAAATTAAACGTTGGAGATATAATCGAACAAGAATACGAGCTTCCTGCCGCGAAAACGCAAGCGGTTCTTGCTCGCACGTCCACCCGTCTGGTGAGGATCATTCGGCCATGACCGGATTATTTGCCATCGTCATCCTCGGATCACTGATTCTGATTTTCGGCATCCGCCTGGTTCTACAGTCGCGAGACACAAGTGCGCAATCCCCGTACGTAACCCTAGAGGAGTTCGCAAGCGCCCGAGAAGCGCTGGACACCGCCTTTGTCGAAGCCGCCGCAATCAAGAGGATTTTCTCGCCCGAAGACATGGAGTTCATATCTCACTCGAGTTCTCCTAAGGCCCGGCGTCTTTTCCTGGAGGAGCGCAAGGATCTCGCCATACAGTGGCTTCGCAAAACGCAAAAGCAGGTTGCGCAACTCATGGACCTCCATTTGAGGCTGGCCGGCCACACTCATGAGCCGAGTCCAAGATTTGAGTTGAGACTCGGCGTCAAGTATCTGTTGTTCCTGCTGGTTTCTTACCTGCTTCTGTTCTGGTTATGGCTGCGCGGTCCATTCAAACCCAGGCGCGCTGTTGCTTACGCCTCGCGAGTAGCCGGCTACTTTTGCACGGTCTTCAGCCTTCGCCTTGAAAGCGTAAACGCAGTGCACCTCGGTCCTGACGGTTCCAACCCTGGTACTTAGCGGCTGCTCGCATCGAAGCTAAATTATCGTCCTGGAACAGATCGACCGCAGGTGGAATCAGTCCAGATCTTTTGTCGGCGTCTTGGCTGGATCGGGCGGCGGGAAAACGTTGTGTTGCGGCGCAGGCATGGGGATGTCGCCTTTGCGCTCCCTCCAGAGGAATTTATTGAGCAGCGCGGTGTCCACGCTATCGGCATGGCTGAAATCGAGATTCTCACCTTCTCTCCATTCCTGACTATTCATCTGATAGATCAGGCCGTTGTCGCGGTTGCGATAGTCGGCAGTGAAGGCGGGCTGTTCGCCTGACCCGCTGAAGAGCGGAGCCATGACCGCCGCGCGCGAGTCGTTCGCATTCATTGGCGGGACGCCTAGGAGCGACTCGATAGTGCGCACCAGGTTGATGGTCGTATAGAAAGAGTGATCGACAAACGGGACCGCGGCGGCGTCCCCGTGCGTGATTGGCAATGGCGAGTACTTGCTGATTACCAGCGCGATGCTGCGGTGCGAGTCGACGTGGTCGGGGCCGTTCTGGGCATCGTCTTCCAGAATGAGGAAAGCCGTATCGTCCCAGTAAGGGCTGTGAGATACGGCGTCAACCACGCGGCCGATCGCCAAATCATTGTCGGCAACCGATGCGGCAGGCCTGGGCTTGTTTTTAGTTCCACCCGCGGTGTGATCGTTCGGAAGGCGAAGCAGGATGAATTGTGGCATTTCGCCCTGGTGCGCGTTGCGTGAGGCAACGAATGCGTTGAATTCATTCAAGAATTCATCGGCGCGAAGCTGATCGGGATAGGCGACCTCAAAATCCGGATAAAGCGGGTCGAAGTGGCCCCGCAGCTCGACTTCGGCAGCAACATTCTTGGCCAGGATGGGGACGGCCCACGGGTATGGGCTCGGCCCCCCACGCGGGTCGCCGACATTATTTTCCAGAGCCTCGCCCTTGTTGATAGTCGTGCGCGGGCAGCGCAAGCCATCCGCTTTGGGCGGTCCGAAGCTGGGTTGAGTCGTGTCGGGCTCCGCATTGCACCAGCGGCTGACGATGAATTCACCATAGTGTCGGTACGAAATTCCGTGGGCGGCGAAATTCTTCCAGAGATACCCACCTGTGGGCTCGCCGGCATCCGGAACCTCATCTTCGGCTGAGATGCCGCCAAGTAAAGTGCCTTCGGAATCGTAGGTATGTTCGCTGCTGCGGTAGGCGATCGGCCAAGTCTTGGCGACGTAATCGGAAATGGACGCGGAGGTGGACCACACGTGGCCGTCACCGGAAACGTCGCCACTATCATAGAAATTATCGAGGACTCCGAATTGCCTGGCGAGCTTGTGCTGATTGGGCGTGATGTCCTCGCCGTACATCGTCAGAGATGCATCGCCATCGCCGGTGCCGAGATCACCGAAGACCTGGTCGTAGGTGCGATTCTCTTTGATGATGTAGATCACGTGCCGGATCTTGTTCTCACCGGCGGCGAAGCGCACGCGGTCGGCATTGCCGCGCATGGCGTTGGCTTCGGAGACCTGCTTCGTGAACGCGGGCAGATTTGCCGGCAAATCTGCAAGGGCGATGCGCGCCAGCGAGCCATTAATCATAGCCGGCCCGTACGGGTAGCGGGGACGTCCGTCCGGGGTTTTGCCGATGGATTTTGGATTCGGCCCGGAGCCGCGACCCTTCGCGCTTGCGATTAGAAGATCCTTGCGCGTAGCCGCGACAACCGTGGGATACCACTGCGTGGGAATGAAGCCGGCGGCTTGGAGCGGCTGGCCGGCAGCGAGTTTGGCGAGATCGAAGACCGCGACGCAATCGGAAATCGCGTTGGCGGAAAACAGCGTCTTCTCGTCGGGCGCCAGCGCCAGATACTCCGGATCGCTGCCGCCGTATTGTTGCCCGGGGAGTTTTGTCGAAAGATACGAGACCGGTTTGCCGGTCGCGGTGTCCAGGACCGCGATCTCGTCGCGTTCGGTGAGCGCCACGAAAAGCCTGGAGTTGTCGCCATTAAGCAGTAGAGCGGTCGGATGAGATCCACCGGCCAGCGGCGAGGCGGGCTCGCGAAGGGGAATGAAGCGGCGGACACGTCCCTTCAGGAGGTCCAGCTCCGCGACCACGGAAGCATTCCAGAGCGAGACGAAGCCTCGCACTCCGTCGCTGGTGATCACCGACGTATACGGAAGCGAAGCCGGGATGTGCTTGAACGTCGAGAGATCGAAGCGGTGAATTATTTTGCCGTCCCTGGTATTCAAGAGCAGCGCTTCATCGGAACTGTTGCAGGCCACTAGCAGCCGCTCCTCCCCGCCGCTCATGCCCACGCTGAGGCCCGCAGGGTAGGTAACGTCCCGAAATTCCGGGCGGCGAATTTTTCCACCGGGGATCTTGTCGCGGGGAGGCAACGGCATAAATCTCTCCGGAGTAATGCGCCCATTCTCGAAGGTGTATATGGCGATGCCGTTGCCCGTGCTGTCCTTTTGCTTGCCCAGCGGATCGGTGAGCGAAGCCATGGAAGCAAAGAGGTGTTTGCCGTCGAGGCTGAAGGCCAAGCCAAGGAAATACGTTTGCCGGGCCTTGCTGCCGAGGCGATCATCCGGCGCGTCGGTGAGCCTGTCGCTTTCCAGATTAAGGACGGAGAGCGACTGTTTCTCTCCCGACGTGTAGGAGCCGAACCCGCTGTGCAAGAGCACAGCAAAGCGGCCGTCAGGCGAGAGCGCGATGGCGGTGGGCAGATTATTGGTTGGCCGCGGATTTCCGGGAACGTCCGCGAGGAGCGTGCCGTTCGGCAGTTGCGTGCTGTGTGGCGCATCCTGCGCAACAAGAGAAGACGCTAGGGTCAACACGAACACGAAAAATAAATTGGGCAAATACCGAGAGTGTTTGCGCATGGAGGGAGTATAGGGCTTTTCGGTGACAGGACTGTAAACGAAGGGCTAGTCTCCGCGATAAGGAATGAAAGTGGGCTCGTGCGTAGAGGCAGGCAGGCATCACGGGTCAAGTGACCAACCAAAGCGCAACTTCCCAGATCCGTACTTGCCGTCTTCGCTGCCTATCCAATTTGGATGTTGCGTTGGCCGCCGCTTCTCCAGAACAATTGTAGTCCGTCAAACCGAAGCAGGAGAATCTCGTGGCCACCGCAACTGCTCCCCCAGTCACCAATTACCGCCAGGAATGGTTCGAAATCGAGGATGCCGTCTACCTGAACGCCGCCAGCCAGGCGCCTATGCCCAAGGTCTCGCATCGCGCCGTGCAAGCCGCCCTCGAATGGAAGAAAAATCCGCACCACATGCCGGACTCAGCCAATTTCGACGTGCCTAACCGCATCCGCGCTTCCATCGCGCAACTCATCGGCGGCAAACCGGAAGAAATTGCGCTGACCACCGGCGCCAGCACCGGAATGTCCGCGGTTGCCTATGGCCTTACGTGGAAGCCCGGCGACGAAATCCTAACCGCCAAGGGTGAATTCCCTCTGCAGTACGCCACCTGGAAACCCATGGAAGCGCGCGAAGGCATCGTTCTGAAAATTGTCACGCCCCGCGAACGCTTCATCACCGCGGACGATTTTGTCGCCGCCATGACCCCAAGAACGCGCATAGTCTCCGTGAGCCTCGTGCGTTTTGACAACGCCGTGCTGCTCGATGCCGCGCGCATCGCCGCTGCGTGTCATGCGCAAGGTGCGCTGTTGCTGCTCGATGTAAGCCAGGCTTGCGGAAGCATGCCGGTCGATGCCGCCAAACTCGGCGCCGATTTCCTGGTCTGCGCCGGATACAAATGGCTGCTCAGCCCCTACGGCACGGGATTTTTCTGGGCCAAAATGGAGCATATCGACAACATGCGCCCCGGCCCGTTTTACTGGGCCGCCGCGGAGGGCGCGGAGAACTTCCATTCGCTCGCGCACGAGAATCTCAAGCTCACGCGCGGCGCGCGGCGCTGGGACATGGCCGAAACTTCCAACTTTTTCAACTTTGCCGCCATGAACGCTTCGCTGCAATTCGTCCTGCAGCTCGGACCCGAAACCGTTGCAGCGCAGAACCGCAACCTGATCGATCTCCTGTTCGAGCGCCTCCCGAAAGATCGCTGCGTCCCCGCCAGCCCGCTTGATGCCAACCGCCGCGGCCCCTACGGATGTTTCGCCGCCCGCTCGCCGGAAAAAACCGCCGAGCTCTACCACAAACTCGCGAAAGAAAAAATCATCACCAGCTTGCGCGAGGGAAATATTCGCGTGTCCCCGCACGTTTATAACGCCGAACGCGACATCGATCGCCTCATCGCCGCAGTCACGCTATGATTGCCGCCATCACCGTATGATTTCATCGGAAAATTGGCCGCGTATCGCGGTAGTGGGCGCGGGCGCGGTCGGCGGATATTTCGGCGGAATGCTGGCGCGCGCCGGCGCGCCTGTCGTGATGATCGGACGCGCTGCGTTTGTGGAAGCCGTTCGAAAAAACGGCCTGCTGCTGGACACCCTGCAATTCAAAGAAACCCTGCGCGTGGAAGCGTCCACCGAACTGGAAGCCGCGCGCTTCGCCGAAGTAATTCTCTTCTGCGTGAAAACGACGGACACCGAATCGACGGCACGCGCCCTCGCGCCGCTGCTTTCTCGGTCCGCAACGCTGGTCAGTTTGCAAAACGGCGTCGACAACGCCGAAAAAATTCGCGCCGCCGAAATCGACGCCATCAGCGCCGTCGTGTACGTCGCCGCGTCAGTGCCCGAACCTGCGCACATCAAGCACGTGGGCCGAGGCGATCTGGTGGTCGGCCCGCGCAACGCCCGCACCGAAACCTTTGCCGCGCTGTTCGAACGCGCCGGAGTTGCCTGCCGCATTTCCGACAACATCGACGGCGAGCTGTGGACCAAGCTCATTTGGAATTGCGCGCTCAACGCTATTTCCGCGCTGGGCCGCGCGAAGTACGGGCAAATCGCCGCCAGCGAGGACGCGCGCAAAGTGGTCGATACGGTTGTGAACGAAGTTCTCGCCGTTGCCGCCTCCGCGCGCATCGAACTTCCCGGCGTGGAAAGCCCGCAAGCGGGAATGGCAGGCGCGCTGAAAATCGCCACGCAAATGTCTGGCGCGATTTCCTCCACCGGACAGGATCTACTG
>Ga0210408_10001596_pt1 | contig 23471 bp, 17 predicted proteins | sample IncBWH4MmetaG_FD_155471 | JGI IMG/M metagenome (GOLD analysis project Ga0210408, IMG submission 155471) | Forest soil microbial communities from Barre Woods Harvard Forest LTER site, Petersham, Massachusetts, United States - Inc-BW-H-4-M | ecosystem: Environmental > Terrestrial > Soil >...
GAGCCCGGCGACCTCCAACGCTTCGCCCGCTGCGGGCGCGGCGCCTTCGCAGCCTGCGTCGGCGGACGGCCAGCCGGCCGACGCTTCGGACATGGTGCCGGTGTCCCTGGCCGCGACGCCGCCCAACGCGGACCTGTGGCAGCACATCCGCAAGGGCTTCGCGATGCCGGATCTGACCAACAAGCGGGCGGCCAACAGCACGCACTGGTACGCGGGCCAGCCCGAGTACATCTCCCGGATGAACGCGCGCGCCAGCCTGTACCTGTACTACATCGTGCAGGAGATCGAAAAGCGCGGCCTGCCGACCGAGCTGGCGCTGCTGCCGTTCGTCGAGAGCGCGATGCAGCCGCAGGCCGTTTCCAGCGCCCAGGCGGCCGGCCTTTGGCAGTTCATGCCGGCGACCGGGAAGGTCTATTCGCTCGAGCAGAACCTTTGGAAGGACGAGCGGCTGGGCGTGGTCGAATCGACCCGCGCCGCGCTCGACTACCTGGAAAAACTGTACGCGGAGTTCGGCAGCTGGCAGCTCGCGCTGGCCGCCTACAACTACGGCGAGGCCGGCGTCGAACGGGCCATCGCCTACAACCGCAAGCACCACAAGCCCCTGAACTACGAGAGCCTGCGGCTGCCGCGCGAGACCCAGAATTACGTGCCCAAGCTGCAGGCCATCAAGAACATCATCTCGGACCCGCAGCACTACGGCATCGAGCTGCCGGCCATCCGCGACGAACCCTATTTCGTCACGGTCAGCGGCTCGCGCGACATCGACGTGGCCACCGCCGCCCAGCTGGCCGACATGCCGCTGGAGGATTTCCAGGCGCTGAACCCCGCTTTCAACCGGCCGCTGATCCTGGGGGCCCTGGCGCCCACGATCCTGCTGCCGGCCGACCGCGGCGAGAAGTTCACCGCCAACCTGGCCGCCTGGCAGGCCACCGGCCAGCCGCTGGCGAGCTGGAGCGCCTACCGCCTCAAGAGCGGCGAATCGCTGGGAGCGGTGGCCCAGCGGGTCGGCGTCACCGAGGCCAGCCTGCGCGAGGCCAACCATGTGCCGCCGCGCTACCTGGCAGCGGCCGGCTCGACGATCCTGATCCCGCGCGACGAGACCAGCGAAGACGTATCCAGCGAGATGCTGGACGGATCGGTCGCCCTCGTGCCGGAAAAAGCCGGGCTGCGCAAGATCACGGTGCGGGTGCGGCGCGGCGATTCGCTCGCCACGATCGCGCGCAAATGGCACGTGGGCCAGGATGAAATCATCGCCTGGAACAACCTGCGCTCGCCGGACCTGTTCGCCGGCCAGCGCCTCAGCCTGACGGTGGCGGCCGCCTCCGGCAGCCGCAAGAAAGCAGCATCGCACGCCGCCCACGGCGACAGCCAGAATACGAACCCGAACACGACGCTGGCCCACGCGGCTGCCGCCCCGGCTTCCGCCCCGCACTGACCGCGACCGCCGGGTCACGGTGCGGCGCGCGCCCGGTCGGTTGCCGCCGGCTCGCTAACGCCACATGCCCTTTCTGTCCGGCAAGCGCGTCCTGATCACCGGTGTGCTGTCCAACCGTTCGATCGCCTACGGCATCGCGCGCGCCTGCCGGCGCGAGGGTGCCGAGCTCGCCTTCACCTACGTGGGCGAGCGGTTCCGGGAACGCATCGGCGAGATCGCGCGCGAGTTCGGCTCCGAGCTGACGTTCGACCTGGACGTGGCCCAGGACGCCCAGATCGCGGCCACCTTCGGGGAACTGGCCCGTCACTGGGACGGCCTGGACGGGCTGGTGCACGCGATCGGCTTTGCGCCGCGCGAGGCGATCTCGGGCGACTTCCTGGAGGGCCTGACGCGCGAGGGCTTCCGCATCGCGCACGACATCTCGGCCTACAGCTTTCCGGCGCTGGCCAAGGCCGCGCTGCCGCTGATGCAGGAGCGGCGCGGCGCGCTGCTGACGCTCACTTACCTGGGCTCGGAGCGCGTGGTGCCGAACTACAACACGATGGGGCCGGCCAAGGCCGCGCTGGAGGCCTCGGTGCGGTACCTGGCCGCCAGCCTCGGACCGAAAGGCATCCGCGTGAACGGGATCTCGGCCGGGCCGATCCGCACGCTCGCCGCCTCGGGCATCAAGGATTTCGGCCGCATCCTGCAGTTCGTCGAGGCCACCGCGCCGCTGCGGCGCAACGTGTCGATCGACGATGTCGGCAACGTCGCCGCCTTCCTGCTGTCGGACCTGGCGGCGGCGGTTACCGGCGAGATCGTGTTCGTCGACGCGGGCTTTAACACGGTGGTTGCGGGGATGATGGGCTGAGCGCCCTCACCGCCGCCCCTCTCCCGCCGCGCGGGCGAGGGGCGATACAGCGTGCCCCTGGTAATGACTTCAGAGTTGCGGTGATCGATCGCCCCTCGCCCGCGCAGCGGGAGAGGGGCGGCGGTGAGGGCGCGTGTAAGGCACCCGGCCCTCTCCTGCCTTTACAGCAAACAGCTCATGGATAATGGCCGCCATGAACGCTCCGGAGTCGCCCCCTCCCCCGGCGCAGCGGCCCGCGCGGTCCCTGTTCCGCCAGGAAGCGATCGACGCGCAGCGCGAAAAGCTGCTGGGCGAGCTGTCCACTTCGCGTCCGGTTCCGACCTGGGTGTTCACGCTGCTGGCGGTTGCGTTCGCCAGCGTGTTCATCGTGTTCGCGTTCGTGGGCGAGTACACCCGGCGCGAGCGGGTCGAGGGGTTCCTGGCGGGCGATGCGGGCGCTGCGCGCATCCTGACGCCCGCGGGCGGCACCGTTACCCAGCTGATGGTCAAGGAGGGCGACGAGGTCGAAGCGGGCAGTCCCATCGCGCGCCTGAAGACGGAGCACAACCAGGCGAGCGGCGGCAGCACCTCCGAGCAGGTCGAGCAGCAGCTGCTGAGTCGCCGCCACGGCATCGAAAGCGAGCAGACGCAGGCGCAGCTGATCGGCCAGCAGCAGCTGGTGCAGCAGCGCAAGCGCATCGACGACCTGCTCAAGGAGGTCGAGCAGGCCAAGGCCGAGGCTCAGCTGCAGGAGCAGCGCGTGACCTCGGCGCAGCAGGAGCTGCACCGTTTCGAAAAACTCGCCAAGGACGGCTTCACCTCCGAGGCGATGGTGCGCGAGCGCCGCAACCAGCTGCTGGACCAGCAATCCAAGCAGGAGAACCTGAAGCGCGCCCAATCGGGCGCCGAGCGCGAGCTGCGCACCGCGCAGGCGGAGCTGCCCCTGATCGAGCTGCGCGCGCACAGCCAGGTCCAGCAGCTCGAGCAGCAAAAAGGCGAGCTGCAGCAGGAGCTGGTGCAGAACAAGGCCAAGCAGGAGATCGTGATCAACGCCTCGATCGCGGGCGTGGTCACCAACATCGTGCCCAGCCAGGGCGACTCGGTGGCCGCCGATGCGCTGCTGGCCACCGTGCTGCCCAGCGGTACGCGCCTGCACGCGCAGCTGCTGGTGCCCACGCGCGCGATCGGGTTCATCGCGCCGGGCAACGGCGTGGTGCTGCGTTATGACGCCTTCCCGTTCCAGCGCTTCGGCCAGTACCACGGCACCGTGGCGAGCGTGGGCCGCACCGTGTGGTCGCCCGGGGAGCGCATCGGGCCGCTGACGCCGCGCGAGCCGGTCTACCGGATCGACGTGAGGCTGGAAAAGCAGTCCGTCAGCGCCGGCAACCGCGACTTCCCGCTGCGGCCCGGCATGCTGGCCAGCGCCGACATCCTGCTGGAGAAGCGCACCGTGTTCGAGTGGGTGTTCGAGCCGGTGCTGGCGCTGCGGGAGCGGCTGCGATGATCGATCCGCCATGCTGAATCCATTCCGGCGGCGCGTCCCCCTGATCCTGCAGAGCGAGGCGCCCGAGTGCGGCATCGCCTGCGTGGCGATGATCGCGGGCTACCACGGGTTCCGCACCGACCTGTCGGCCATGCGGATGCGCCTTTCGCCGTCGATGAAGGGCGTCACACTGCAGCACATCGCCGCCATCGCCACCACCATGAAGATGTCGATGCGCGGGGTGCAGGCGCCGCTGGAGGGCCTGGGCCGGCTGCGGCTGCCGGCGATCCTGCACTGGGACATGAACCACTTCGTGGTGCTCACGCGCGTGGAGCCCAACCGGATCACGGTGCACGACCCGGCGCGCGGCAAGCGCGTGCTGGTGCTGACGGAAGCCTCGCGCCACTACACGGGCGTGGCGGCCGAGCTGATGCCGAGCGTCGGATTCGCCCCCACCGACGAGCGCGAGAGAATCACCGCCTGGCAGCTGATGGGGAGCCTGCGCGGTCTGCACGGCAGCATCACGCAGGTGATCCTGCTGTCGCTGGTGCTGGAGGTGTTCGCGATCTCCTCGCCCTTTTTCGTGCAGATCGTGGTCGACCGCGTGGTGGTCGGCCGCGACGAGGACCTGCTGACGCTGCTGGGGCTGGGCTTCGGGCTGCTGGTGCTGATGCAGGTGGCCACCACTGCGGTGCGGAGCTGGCTGGGGGTTTACCTGTCAACGACGCTGAACGTGCGGCTGCTCGATGCGCTGTTCGGGCAGCTCTTGCGGCTGCCGCTCGCCTGGTTCGAAAAGCGCCACATCGGCGACATCGTGTCGCGCTTCCGCAGCGTCGATGCCATCCAGCGCACGCTCACGGTGACGTTCCTGGAGTCGGTGATCGACGGCGCCATGGTGGTGCTGACCGTGATCGTGATGCTGTGGTACAGCCAGCTGCTGGCGGCCATCGTGCTGACCGCGGCGGTGCTGTACGGCCTGGCGCGCTGGGTGTTCTACGGCCCGCAGCGCCGGGCGCTGGACGAGCAGCTGGTGCACGAGGGCCGCTCCGGCACCCACTTCATCGAGACGCTGCGCGGGATGATGGCGATCAAGCTGAACCTGCGCGAGTCGGCGCGCCGCGCCGCCTACCAGAACCTGGTGGTCGAACAGGTCAACGCCGGCGTGCTGGTGCAGAACCTGGGGATCCTGCACCGAGCCGCCAACGGCCTGATCTTCGGCCTGGAAAACGTCACCGTGATCTGGCTGGGCACGGTGCTCGTCATGGACGGGCGCTTCTCGGTCGGGATGCTGTTCGGCTTTCTGTCGTTCAAGCTGCTGTTTTTGACGCGCGTGAACAACCTGGTCGACAAGGCGATCGATTTCCGGATGCTGGACCTGCACGCCGAGCGCATCGCCGACATCGCGCTGTCCGAGCCCGAGCCGGTGCCGGCGGCCGGGGGGCATGCGCCCGACACGGCGCTGCACATCCGCGCCCGCGGACTGGGGTTCGCCTACGGCGTGGAGGGCTTCGCCTTCCGCAACATCGATTTTTCGGCGCGGCCGGGCGAGACGGTCGCGATCGTCGGTCCCTCGGGCAGCGGCAAGACGACGCTGGTCAAGGTGCTGGTCGGCCTGCTGGACCGCACCGAGGGGGTGCTGGAGGCCAACGGGCGCGACCTGCGCGACTGGGACCGCTCGGCCTACCGGGGCCGGCTGGGCGTGGTGATGCAGGACGACCAGCTGTTCGTCGGGACGCTGGAGGACAACATCAGCTTCTTCGACCCGCAGTACCACCCGAACCTGGTGCGCGCCGCCGCCGCCATCGCCGGCATCGACGACGAAATCCTGGCGATGCCGATGCAGTACAACACGATCGTCGGCAGCCTGGGCATGGCGCTGTCGGGCGGCCAGAAGCAGCGCGTGCTGCTGGCGCGCGCGCTGTACCGCAAGCCCCACATCGTGTTCCTGGACGAAGCCTTCGATCAGCTCGACCTGGCGCGCGAGCGCGAGATCACCGAGCGGCTCAGGCGCCTCGGAGTGGGCCTGGTGATCGTCAGCCACCGGCCCGAGACGGTGCGCAACGTGGACCGGGTGATCCAGGTCGGCCAGGCGCCGCAGGCGCTGCTGACAGCAACCGGCTGAACGCCGCAGCCGTCGCTCCCCCCTCTGCTGCGCTATCGGCGGTGTCAGTTGCCCGGCGCAGCCGGGCTGCTAACGTTGAAGTGTTTGAGCGTCTCGGCGATCTTGCGGCGCGCCTGGATGAAGCGCGACTCGCGCGCCGCCTGCCCCAGGAACGCGTCCAAGTCGCCCACTTCACGCACCAGGCGCGGCACCAGCGCCAGGAACAGGTCCGTCAGTTCCGGATCGAACTGCCGGCCCTTCAGGCGCGCGATCTCGTCCAGGGCGGCGTCGATCGACCAGGGTTCCTTGTACGGGCGGCGGTGCGTGAGCGCATCGAACACGTCGGCCAGCGCGGTGATGCGCGCCGCGAGCGGAATGGCGCTCTCGCCGATGCCGAACGGGTAGCCGGTGCCGCCCCAGTGCTCGTGGTGAAAGCGGGCGATCTCCTCGGCCATCTTCATGTGCGGCACGTTGCTCTGCGCCAGGATCTCCGAGCCGATCATCGCGTGAGTCTGCATCAGCTTCATCTCGACCTCGTTCAGCCGGTCCGCCTTCAGCAGGATGCCGTCCGGGATCCCGATCTTGCCGATGTCGTGCAGCCGCGCGGCCAGGTCGATCATGAACACCGTGTCGTCGTCGCAGCCGAACTCCTGGGCCAGCAGCGAGGCGAGCTTGCCGACCCGGTACGAATGCTCGCCGGTGGTGTCGTCGCGCAGCTCGGCCGTCACGGCCAGCCGCTCCAGCATCTCGATGCGCGACTTCATCAGCTCCTGGTGCGCGACCTGTTCGACCAGCCGGCCGCGCAGCCTGACTTCGCGCTGCGCCATCAGCGTGTCGGGCGAAGGCCCCGGCTGCAGTTTCTGCTTCTGCTCCAGCTGCTCCAAGTGCAGACGATGGTGCAGCAGCGCGTTTTCCTGCTGGACGTCCTTCGTGTGCATCATGAGCTCGCGCAGGTACACCAGCGCCACATCGGTGCGGCCGGCAACCTCGTTGGCCTTGACCATCGCGATCAGCACATCCCGCAGCGAACCCTTGAGCACGCGGGCGCGCTCGAGCAGCTTGGACAGGCGCGACAGGCCCACGTCCAGCATGCCGGAGTGCACCTCGCACAATCCCTCGGCCATGCCGGCGTACAGCTCGGCGCGCTCCAGGCCCGACTCGTGCGCGATCCGCTTGGCGATCTCGCAGCGCTGCTTGGCGGCCTGTGGTGCGTCGACTTCCAGCAAGAGGCGCGTGTAATGGGTTTCGCCCAGAACCCGTGTGAGCCGGGCGTTCGCGGTGGCCGGCTTGGCATCCAGCTCCACGGCCTCCTTGGCCGCCCGCAGTCCACGGCCGTAGTCCTCCAGGTGCAGGCACGCGAGCGCGATGTTGTTAAGCGCGGCCTCGCGCGCAGCCCGCAGGAATTCATGGCCCTCGGTCAGGGTCTTGACTCGCTCCAGGCAGGCGATCGCGTCCTCGTACTGCGCCGCGTAGATCAACGCGGCCCCGAGGTTGTTGCACACGGCCGCTTCCGCGAACGCATCATTCAACTCGACGGCGATCTCGAGCGCTTCGGCGTATGCCTCGATCGCCATCGGCAGGTTGCCGGTGTCGGCCAGCAGTACGCCGCGAATCGTCAGCGTCTTGCGCAGCAGCGCCCGGGTTCCGAGGCGACGGATCAACTCGACCGCGCGCTCCGCCGCCGCAAGACCTTTGAGTGCGTGGCTGGACACGTACGCGTACTTGGCGATCGACAGCAGGCATTCGGCCAGCGCCAGACTCTCGGACTCGGGCTTCAAAACGGCGATCAGCTCGAGAGTCCTGGCGAATACGCGTGCGGTGTGCGCGGTGGGCGCAACCCGCTCCGGGTCCAGGACCCGCGCGACCGCCTCGAGCGTGCGCTCGAGAACCTCCGGCGCGATCGATCGCGAATCGATCAGAGCTTCGATTTGTTCCAGCGCGTCTACCATCAGTGGTAGTCTAATCGTTGAACGGGGTGGCGTGATACGGGAATAAGGAATTGAATGTTCAATCCGATTGCGCCAGCATGCATCCAACTCGCAGCGAGCGCGAGCAAACCAGACAACTCAACGGGCCGGAGCACACAATGAACCAATTCAGCGCAGTCATCACCGTCATCGAAGGCGAAACCGCCGAGCGGCAAGCCCTGGCCACGACGCAAGCGGAAGACTCGATCACGGAACTCAACTGCCTTCAACTGGCGCTGGTCGGCGGCGGTTCCGGATCGGTCATTCTGGGGTAACACGACGCCGCAGTCATTCGATCGCGTGGCAGCGACCGCGCATCGAGACTGCACACCCAACCCCATCGTGATCCCCCCCCAGTCGGTGCGCTCGGGCCAAGGTTTTCCGACCCTGCCGAGCGCATCGCGTCAGTCTTCGTGAAGTCTTCCGTCGGCTAAGCCCGACACCGGGTGGCCCGATCGCGGGGGCCGCCGGCGCTCCCGGCGCGCGGCCCACTCGACCACAGCAACCGATAATCCAGTTGAGCATAGCCTGCTGTCCGCCGGGCGGAGACATACTGTCCTGGACGACCGCGGGAAAAAGCGCGGTACTTTGACGCAGACCGGCAGGTCAACGAGCCCTGCAAACGGGACGTGGCGCAGGTCCGCAGAGCGGTAAAGGCGGGATCCAGTCAGTAGGGCCGCTGTGCGGTCGAGCCGTTGCCGTTGAAGAGTTTGAGCGTCTCGGCGATCTTGCGGCGCGCCTGGATGAAGCGCGACTCGCGCGCCGCCTGCCCCAGGAACTCGTCCAGGTCGCCAACCTCGCGCACCAGGCGCGGCACCAGCGCTAAAAACAGGTCCGTCAACTGCGGATCGAACTGCACGCCTTTGAGCTTGGCGATCTCGTCCAGCGCCGCCTCGACCGACCAGGCTTCCTTGTACGGGCGCCGGTGCGTGAGCGCGTCGAACACGTCGGCCAGCGCCGTGATGCGCGCCGCCAGCGGAATGGCGCTCTCGCCGATGCCGAACGGGTAGCCGGCGCCGCTCCAGTGCTCGTGGTGAAAGCGGGCGATCTCCTCGGCCATTTTCATGTGCGGCACGTTGCTCTGCGCCAGGATCTCCGAGCCGATCATCGCGTGCGTCTGCATCAGCTTCATCTCGGCCTCGTTCAGCCGCTCCGCCTTCAGCAGAATGCCGTCCGGGATCCCGATCTTGCCGATATCGTGCAGCCGCGCAGCCAGGTCGATCATGAACACGGTGTCGTCGTCGCAGCCGAACTCCTGGGCCAGCAGCGAGGCGAGCTTGCCGACCCGGTAGGAATGCTCGCCGGTGGTGTCGTCGCGCAGCTCGGCGGTCACGGCCAGCCGCTCGAGCATCTCGATGCGCGACTTCATCAGCTCCTGGTGGGCGACCTGTTCGACCAGCTGGCCGCGCAGCTTGACCTCGCGCTGCGCCATCAGCGTGTCGGGCGTCGGGCCCGGCTGCTGTTTCTGCTTCTGCTCCAGCTGCTCCAGGTGCAGCCGATGATGCAGCAACGCGTTGCTCTGCTGCAGCTCCTTGGTGTGCATCATCAGCTCGCGCAGGTACACCAGCGCCACATCGGTGCGGCCGGCCAGCTCGTTGGCCTTGACCATCGCGATCAGCACGTCGCGCAGCGAGCCCTTCAGCACGCGGGCCCGCTCGAGCAGCTTGGCGAGGCGCGACAGGCCCACGTCGATCATGCCCGAGTGCACTTCGCACAGTCCCTCGGCCATCCCGGCGTACAGCTCGGCCCGCTCCAAGCCCGATTCGTGCGCGATCCGCTTGGCGATCTCGCAGCGTTGCCGGGCCGCCTGGGGAGCGTCGACTTCCAGCAACAGGCGCGTGTAATGCGTCTCGGCCAGCACGCGCGAGAGGCGTGCGCTGGCGCTGAGGGGATCGTCCTGCAGCTCGACGGCCTCCTTGGCGGCGCGCAGGCCCCGGTTGAAGTCCTCCACGTGCAGGCAGGCGAGCGCGATGTTGCCCAGGGCGGACGAGCGCAGCCTCTGCAGCTGCGCTCGGCCCTCGCTCAGCGCCACGACGCGCTCCAGGCAGGCAATGGAGTCTCCATATTGGGCCGCGTAGATCAGTGCGACGCCCAGGTTGTTGCAGACTGCCGCCTCCGCAATCGGATCGTGCAATTCGACCGCGATTTCCAGCGCCTCCGCATAGTCCTCGATCGCCCCCGGCAGATTGCCGGTGTCGGCCAGCAGCGTGCCGCGAAACGACAGGGCCTTGCGCAGCAGGGCGCGCGACCCCAGTCCACGCAGCAATTCGACCGCGCGCTGCGAAGGCGCCAGGCCCTTGAGCGGATGGCCGGCCACGTACGCGTACTTCGCGATCGACAGCAGGCACTCGGCCAGCGCCGGATCCTGCGATTCGATCTTCAGTCGGGCGACCAGCTCGAGCGCACGCACGAAGAGCTGCGCCGTGTCCGGCGTCGGTGCGGACTGCTCCGGGTCCAGGACGCGGCCCAGTTCGGCGAGCGCGCGCGCCAGGTCCTGCGGCGCCGCGGCCGGAGCTCCAATTAGAGCTTCAACGCGCTCAAGGACGTCAGACATAAGCGAGTTAGTCCGACCGGTGCGCGCGAATACGCCTCACAGACATGCGCGCCACCGGGATCGGTAGTTGCTCTTATGGTCAAAACCGATCAACATCGCGCGGACTCGCGCAGATCGAGGTGCGGGCATACGAAGAATCTTTCACTAACGGGCTGGAGCACAACATGAACCACATCGAACTGAACGCCGTTGAAGCCGACATCACCGAGTCGCAAGCCCTCGTCATCAAGCAGACGGAAGAGGCGATCACGGAGCTCAACTCGGCTCAGCTGATCCTGGTCGGCGGCGGCAGCGGCATCGTTTCCTGGGAATGACATCCGGGGCGAACTAGTGGCAGCACAGCCGGCTCGCCTCGATAGCTGACGCGGTTGTTGCACTAAACGCTCCCCCCTGTTGGTTGGGCTCGTGCGGGGATTTGTCCACCCCGCCGGGCCTGCTGTTCGAACCGGGCTTCTCTGCCTTATGGCTCGAACGTCTGTAAATCCAGCATAACGCACACTGGCATAAGGTAAATAGGTACGTCCAGGACGGGGATTCGTCGAAAAGGTTGACCCGTGTAAGGGAATCCTGTCCCCAAACTGGTTCAGCCACTTTTGGCGTTTTTCAGCGCGAGTCGACCTCGGCCGGCAGGCCCGCCGCCCGCAGCGCCTGCAGCACCTGCTCGATATGCTCCGGCCCGCGCGTCTGCAGCTCCATTTCCAGCTCGGCGTTCAGCGCCGGCAGCGTCGTAAAGGCCCGCTGGTGGGCGACCTCCTCGATATTCGCCCCGGTCTGCCCGACGATGGCAGCGGCGCGGGCCAGCTCCCCGGGCACGTCGCGGATGGTCACCCGGATCCGGGCCAGGCGCCCTGCGCGCACCATGCCGCGCTCGATGATGTCGGCCAGGGTGAGCGGCTCGATGTTGCCGCCGCACAAAATGAGGCCCACTTTGCGCCCCTGGAAGCGCTGCCGGTAGCGCAGCAGCGCGGCCAGGCCCGCCGCCCCGGCCCCTTCGACCACCGTTTTCTCGATTTCCAGCAGCAGCACGATCGCGTGCTCGATGTCGCCCTCGCCGACCAGCACCAGGTCGTCGACCACGCGCCGCACGATCTCGGAGGTGAGGGCACCGGGCGATTTGACGGCGATGCCCTCGGCCAGCGTCGCGTTGGCGCAGGGCATCGTGACGCCCTTGATGGCCGCGTACATCGCCGGGAAGCGGTCGGTCTGAACCCCCACGATCTCGATGTCGGGCTTGACCGACCGCGCGGCCAGGGCAACGCCGGCAATCAGTCCGCCTCCGCCCACCGCCACGCACAAGCACTGCAGGTCGGGCTGGGCGGCCAGCATTTCGGCGCCCACGGTCGCCTGCCCGGCGATCACGTCGAGGTCGTCGTACGGGTGCACCATCGTCAGCCCGCGCGTGAGCACCAGGCGCTCGGCTTCCAGCCGGGCGTCGTCGAACGTGTCGCCCGCCAGGATCACCTCGGCGCCGAAGCCGCGCGTGCGCTCGACCTTGATGCTCGGTGAAAAGCGCGGCATCACGATCACCGCCGGGATCTGCATCCTCTGCGCGTGAAAAGCGACCCCCTGCGCGTGATTGCCGGCCGACACCGCGATCACGCCGCGGGCCCGCTCGGCCGCCGTGAGCGTGCTCAGGCGGTTCAGCGCCCCGCGCTCCTTGAAACTGGCGGTGAACTGCAGGTTCTCGAACTTCAGCCAGACCTCGGCCTGGGCGATCTGCGACAGCGTGCGCGAGTGCAGAAAGGGGGTGACCTCGACCTGGCCGGCGATGCGCAGCGCGGCCCGCTCGATCTCGGCGGCGCTCGGCCTGAGCCCGGTCAAGCGGTCGCTCAGGCGCTCTGGTAGCGGCTGCGGTTGCACGGGGTCACAGTGTATTCGGTGCCGGCCTGTAGCATTTTCCGCGCCGCCGGCCGTCTATCCTCGATTGGAGCCGGTCGGGGGGCTCCCGAACCTCCTGCGGACTGGAACCGAATGAACGCATCGACCTGGATTCAATGGCCCTCGCTGATCACCTGGCTCACGCTGATGCTGCTGTGCGCCGTGACCTTCAACGTCTCGCGCGCGCGGGCCCGCTACGGGATCCGGGCCCCGGCCACCGTCGGCAACGAGCACTTCGAGCGCATCTTTCGTGTCCAGATGAACACGCTGGAAAACGCGGTGGCGTTTCTGCCGGCCTTGTGGCTGGCGGCCCGGTACTGGAACCCGGCCTGGGCGTCCGTCTGCGGCGCCGTGTGGCTGCTCGGCCGCGCCTGGTATGCGCACGCCTACGCCCGCGATGCGGCCCGCCGCGGCGGGGGCTACTACCTGTCCTCGGCGGGATTCGTGACGCTGCTGATCGGATCGGCTCTGGGCTGGGCGCGGGTCTTTTCATGGACGTGAAGGCGGACCAGCCCGCGACGGGCGGGCCGGTGGCGCCGCCGGCCCCGCCCGTGCGCCAGACGCCGGCACGGCGGCTGGGAACCCTGAGGGCGCTTGCGCCCTTCATGGTGCCGTACTGGCGCCAGATCGGCGCCGCGCTCGTGATGCTGCTGCTGGCGGCGCTGACCACGCTGGTGCTCCCGTACGCGGTGCGGGTGCTGGTGGACCGCGGGCTGGCCTTGCCCTCCGAGGTGGGCATCGCCCAGCGGCTGATCGCGATCCGGCACCAGTTCGGGTGGCTGTTCGTCAACGCGGTGCTGCTGGCCGCCTTCACCTCGGCGCGCTTCTACATGGTGACCTGGATCGGCGAACGGGTCACGGCCGACCTGCGCCAGGCGGTGTACGCGCACGTGCTGCGCCAGAGCCCGCAGTTCTTCGAGACGCTCAAGACCGGCGAAGTGCTCTCGCGCCTGACCACCGACACCACCGTGATCCAGAACGCGGTGGGCTCGAGCGTGTCGATGGGGCTGCGCAGCCTGGTGCTGTTCAGCGGGGCCCTTTTGATGCTGATCGCGATCAGCCCGCGCCTGATGCTGACGGTGGCGGGCATCATCGCGCTGGTGGTGGCGCCGGCCCTGATCATCGGGCGACGGGTGCGGCGGCTGTCGCGCGCCAGCCAGGACCGCATCGCCGACACCAGCGGCATCGCCGGGGAGGTGCTGAACGCGATCCCGGTGGTGCAGAGCTTCACGCAGGAGCAGGCCGAGACGCAGCGCTTCCGGGTCGCCAACGAGGCCGCGTTCGCCACGTCCGTGCGCCGCACCCTGACCCGGGCGATGATGACCGCGTTCGTGATCATCGGCGTGTTCGGCTCGCTGCTGTACGGCCTGCAGAACGGGGTGCACGGCGTGCTGGCCGGCGTCATCTCGGCCGGCCAGCTCAGCCAGATCGCCCTGTACATCACGCTGGCCGCCTCCAGCGTGGCGATGCTGGCCGAGGTCTGGGGCGACCTGCTGCGGGCTGCGGCGGCCACCGAGCGGCTGTCCGAGCTGCTGGCCACGCAGCCGCAGATTCGCGATCCGGACCACCCGAGCGAACTTCAGGAAGGCAAATCCCCGGCCGGGCTGCGCGTCGACCTGCAGGAGGTGAGCTTCGCCTACCCGTCGCGCGCGGGGCGTAACGTGGTCGACGATCTGAGCCTGATCATCGAGGCCGGCCAGACGGTGGCGCTGGTGGGCCCGTCGGGCGCCGGCAAATCTACGATCTTCCAGCTGCTGCAGCGCTTCTACGAGGCCCAGCGCGGCAGCGTCCTGGTGGGCGGCATCGACGTGCGGCAGCTGCGCCTGTCGGATCTGCGCCGGCGCATCGCGGTGGTGCCCCAGGATCCGGTGATCTTCTCCGGCACGGTGCTGGACAACATCCGCTACGGTCGCGCCGAGGCCAGCGTCGAAGAGGCGCTGGCCGCGGCCCGGGCGGCCCACGTCGAGGAATTCGTCGGCCAACTGCCGCAGCGCTACGACACCTTCGTGGGCGAGCGCGGGCTGCGCCTGTCGGGCGGGCAGCGCCAGCGGGTCGCGATCGCGCGCGCGATCCTGAAGAACGCTCCGCTGCTGCTGCTGGACGAGGCCACCAGCAGCCTGGATGCCGAAAGCGAGCGCACGGTGCAGCTCGCGCTGGAAACCGCCATGCGCGGACGCACCACGATCGTGATCGCGCACCGGCTGGCCACGGTGCAGCGCGCCGACCGCATCTTCGTGCTGGACCACGGGGCGATCGTCGATTCCGGCACCCACGCCGAGCTGGTGGCGCGGGCGGGGCTGTACAGCCGGCTGGCGGCGCTGCAGTTCTCGCTGTAGCGCGCTGCGCCCCTGCTCCGCCCCTGCTCCGCCCGGCTTCGCCGGGCTACGCAGGGCTGTGCCGGCTGGCACACTCGGTGCCGATAGAATCGCGGCCATGCACGAATACGAAAACCTGATGCGCCACGTGTTCGAGCACGGCGTGGACAAGCGCGACCGCACCGGAACCGGCGCGCGCTCGGTGTTCGGCTACCAGATGCGGTTCGACCTGCAGCAGGGCTTCCCGTTGGTGACCACCAAAAAGCTGCACCTGCGCTCGATCATCCACGAGCTGCTGTGGTTCCTGCAGGGCAGCAGCAACGTCGAGTATCTCAGGCGCCATGGCGTGACCATCTGGGACGAATGGGCCGACGCCGACGGCGAGCTCGGCCCCGTGTACGGCGTGCAGTGGCGCGCCTGGCCCTCGCCGCGCGGCCCGATCGACCAGATCGCGCAGGTGATCGAGCGCATCCGCACGGACCCCGACTCGCGCCGGCTGATCGTTTCGGCCTGGAACGTGTCGGACCTGCCGGACATGAAGCTTCCGCCCTGCCACCTGCTGTTCCAGTTCAACGTGACGGCCGGGCGCCTGAGCTGCCAGCTGTACCAGCGCAGCTGCGATGTGTTCCTGGGGGTTCCGTTCAATATCGCCAGCTACAGCCTGCTCACGCACATGGTGGCGCAGCAGTGCGACCTGGCGCCGGGCGATTTCGTGTGGACCGGCGGCGACTGCCACATCTACCGCAACCATTTCGACCAGGTGCGCGAGCAGCTGTCGCGCACCCCCTATCCGTACCCGCAGCTGCGCATCCAGCGGCGGCCGCCGTCGATCTCGGACTACGTGTTCGAGGACTTCGAGATCGTCGGCTACCAGGCGCATCCGGCCATCAAGGGCGAAGTGGCCGTATGACGGCCCCGAGCATGACCGGCCCGATCCAGGCGCGAGCAGCCGATCCGTGGCGACACCACCGCTTCGCGTGAACCTGATCGTGGCGTGGGAGCGCAACCGCGTGATCGGGCGCGCCGGCACGCTGCCCTGGCACCTGCCGGAGGATCTGCGCCATTTCAAGCGCACCACGCTCGGGCACCCGATCGTGATGGGCCGCAAGACCTGGGAGTCGATCGGTCGCGCGCTGCCGGGCCGGCGCAGCATCGTGGTCACGCGCAATTCGCGCTTCACCGCCCCGGGTGGCGAGACGGCGGGGAGCCTGGCGCAGGCGCTGGCGATGTGCGCCGGTGCCCCCGAGGTGTTCGTGATCGGCGGCGCCCAGCTGTTCGCCGAGGCGCTGCCGCTGGCGCAGCGCCTGATCGTCACCGAAATCGACGCCGACTTCGAAGGCGACACGTTCTTTCCGCCGTACGATCCGGCCGCCTGGCGCGAGACCGCGCGCGAGAACCAGGGTCCCGGCCCGCAGCGGCCCTTCGGCATCGACTTCGTCACGTTTGAGCTCAAGAAACCGGCGCAGTAAAGGCCAATCGATCGGGAGAGAGGCATGCCACACGAGGAGTTCCACGTGCACGGGCCGCACGACCACCAGCTGGAACATGCGGCCGAGCACGGCGGCGCCGACCGCTTCTCCGGCCGCATCGCGGTGACCACCGCGATCCTGGCGACGGTGGGGGCGCTGATGTCGTTCGCCGGCGGCGACACGCAGGCCAAGGCGCAGCTCTACAAGAACGACGCCGCCATCAAGAAGACCGAGGCCAATGACAAGTGGGCGTACTACCAGGCCAAGGGCATCAAGCAGAACGTGGCCGAGGTCGGCGCGACGCTGGCCACGCAGCAGGACAAGGTTCTGTTTTACCGCGGAGAAACCGAGCGCTACAACAAAGAGAAGACCGACCTCAAGCAGGAAGCCGACAAGCTGGAAGCCGAATCGAAGGGCTGGGACGCACGCAGCGACGAGGAGATGCATTTGCACCACCGCTGGGCGCTGGGCGCGACCGCGATGCAGATCGCGATCGCGCTGTCGGCCATCGCGCTGCTGACGCGCCGCGAATGGCTGGTCTACGGGGTGTACACGGTGGCGGCGATCGGAGCGGTGTTTGGGGGGCTGGCGATCGCTGGGTTGTAGAGGCCCTCACCCCCTCCCCTCTCCCGCTGCGCGGGCGAGGGGCGATCCGGCGTACGCCTGCGAAGGCCCGAGCGCTTGCGCCGATTGATCGCCCCTCGCCCGCGCAAGCGGGAGAGGGGAGGGGGTGAGGGCCGCGAATCAGCGCCCGTATTTCGCTGTGATCGATGCCTTGGCGAGCTGGTTGGCGTGGATCTTGAAGCCGATCAGCGCCGCGCTGGCGTCGGGCGGCAGGTCGAGCGTGTCGACCTTCAGCGCGTAGAGCGTGAAGATGTAGCGGTGCGGCTTGTCGCCCGGCGGCGGGCAGGCGCCGCCGAACTCGCCGGTGCCGAAATCGTTGCGCCCCTGGCGTGCGCCCGCGGGCAGTTTGCCGACCCGCCCGATGCCCCTGGGCAGCGCGGTGGCGGTGGGCGGCAGGTCGAACACGATCCAGTGCCACCAGCCGCTGCCGGTCGGAGCATCCGGGTCGTACACCGTCAGGGCGAAGCTCTTGGTGCCGGCCGGGGCGCCGCTCCAGCTCAAGGCCGGAGAGACGTTCTGGCCGCTGCAACCGAATCCCGAGAACACCTGGGCCTGGGTCAACGTCGCACCCTCGGCAATCTCCGGGCTGGTCAGCTGCAACGCGCCGGCCGCCGCCGCGGGAGACAACCCGACCGCCAGCAACAGCGACCCGACGGCTATCGGCAATGTCCATCGACGCATGGTGATGCCCTCCCCTTGTTGTTGGCTATTTCAATGGCTTGAAGCGCAGCCGGTGCGGGCGGGCGCCCTCCTCGCCCAGGCGGCGCTTCTTGTCGTCCTCGTAGTCGTGGTAGTTGCCGGGATAAAACACCCACTGCGAATCGCCTTCGCAGGCGAGGATGTGGGTGGCGATCCGGTCCAGGAACCAGCGGTCGTGCGAGATCACCAGCACGCTGCCCGCGAACTCCAGCAAGGCGTCCTCCAGCGCACGCAGCGTCTCCACGTCCAGATCGTTGGATGGCTCGTCCAGCAGCAGCACGTTGCCGCCTGCGATCAGGACCTTGGCCAGGTGCAGGCGGCCGCGCTCGCCGCCCGAGAGCTGGCCGACCGGCTTTTGCTGGTCGGCGCCGCGGAAATTGAAGCGCCCGATGTAGGCGCGCGAGGGCATCTCGAACTTGCCCACCGTCAGCACGTCCTGTCCGCCGGAGACCTCTTCCCACACGGTCTTGTCCGCGTTCAGCGCGTCGCGCGACTGGTCCACGAAAGCGGTCTTCACCGTGGGCCCGATCGAGACTTCGCCCTGGTCGGGCCGCTCGCGCCCGTTGATCATCCGGAACAGCGTCGACTTGCCGGCCCCGTTGGGTCCGATGATGCCGACGATCGCTCCCGGCGGCACGTTGAACGAGAGCCGGTCGATCAGCAGCCGGTCGCCGTAGCCCTTGCTCACCTCCTTGAACTCGATCACCTCGTTGCCGAGGCGCTCGCCCACCGGGATGAAGATCTCCTGTGTCTCGTTGCGCTTCTGGTACTCGACCGAGTTCAATTCCTCGAAGCGCGCCAGGCGCGCCTTGCTCTTGGCCTGGCGCCCCTTCGGGTTCTGCCGGACCCACTCGAGCTCCAGCTTCATCGCGCGGATGCGGCCGGCTTCCTGCTTGGCCTCGACCTCCAGGCGCTGCTCTTTCTGCTCCAGCCACGAGCTGTAGTTGCCCTGCCACGGAATGCCCCGCCCGCGATCCAGCTCCAGGATCCACTGGCACGCGTTGTCCAGGAAATAGCGATCGTGGGTGATGCCGACCACGGTGCCCGGGAAGCGCAGCAGGAACTGCTCCAGCCACTCGACGCTTTCTGCATCCAGGTGGTTGGTCGGCTCGTCTAACAGCAGCATGTCCGGCTTGGACAGCAGCAGGCGGCACAGTGCCACGCGGCGCTTCTCGCCGCCGGAGAGCTGCCCGATCATGGCCTCCCAGGGCGGAAGGCGCAGTGCATCGGCGGCGATCTCGAGCTGGTGCTCCAGGTCGGCGCCGCTTGCAGCGACGATCGCCTCGTAGCGCGCCTGCTCGGCGGCGAGCTGGTCGAAGTCGGCGTCGGGCTCGGCGTAGGCGGCGTAGATCTGCTCGAGCCGCCGGTGCGCCTCGATCACCTCGCCGAGGCCCTCCTCCACGCTCTGGCGCACGCTGCGCGTGGCGTCGAGCTGCGGCTCCTGCGGCAGATAGCCGATCTTCAGGTTCGGCATCGGCACCGCTTCGCCGTCGAAGTTCGCGTCCTCGCCTGCCATGATCCGCATCAGGCTGGATTTGCCCGAACCGTTCAGGCCGAGCACGCCGATTTTGGCGCCCGGATAGAACGACAGCGAGACGTCCTTCAGGATCTGGCGCTTGGGCGGCACGGTCTTGCTGACCCGCCGCATGGTGTAAACGTATTGCATGGCAGTACCACCCTCACCCCAACCCCTCTCCCTGAGGGAGAGGGGCTGATTTCGCAGCGCGCAGCTTACCGAACGTCGGCCGTTTCGTAGGCCGACATCGGCGGGCAGGTGCACACCAGGTGGCGGTCGCCGTACACGTTGTCGATGCGCGCCACCGCGGGCCACACCTTGGCGGGCGCATCGGCGCCGGCCGGATAGGCCGCCTGGCGCCGCGTGTACGGGTGGGTCCAGGCGTCGGCCGCGATCATTGCGGCCGTGTGGGGGGCGTTCTTCAGCGGGTTGTCGGCCCGATCCATCCGGCCCTGCTCGATGTCGCGGATCTCGGCCCGAATCGAGATCATCGCCTCGACGAAGCGGTCCAGCTCGGCCTTCGGCTCCGATTCGGTCGGCTCGATCATCAGGGTGCCGGCCACCGGGAACGACACGGTCGGCGCGTGCAACCCGTAGTCCATCAGCCGCTTGGCCACGTCCTCGGCGGTGACCCCGCTCGCGTCCTTCAGCGGCCGCAGGTCGATGATGCATTCGTGCGCCACGAAGCCGTTGCGGCCCGCATACAGGATCGGGTAATGCGCGGCCAGCCGGCGGGCCACGTAGTTGGCGCTGAGCAGCGCCACCGTGGTGGCGCGGGTCAGCCCGCTGCCTCCCATCATCGTCACGTACATCCACACGATCGGCAGTATCCCGGCCGAGCCGTACGGGGCGGCGCTGACCGGACCCACCGGCGAGGCCACGCCGATGCGGCCCGGAAGATAGGGCGCCAGGTGCGACTTGACCGCAACCGGCCCGACGCCCGGGCCGCCTCCGCCGTGCGGGATGCAGAACGTCTTGTGCAGGTTCAGATGCGACACATCGCCGCCGAAGCGGCCGGGGGCGGCCAGCCCGACCAGCGCATTCAGGTTGGCGCCGTCCACGTAGACCTGGCCGCCGTGCCGGTGCACCACGTCGCAGACCGGGCCGATCGCTTCCTCGAACACCCCGTGCGTGGACGGGTAGGTGATCATCAGCGCGGCCAGGCGCTCCGAGTGGCGGCTCGCCTTGGCCTGCAGGTCGGCCAGGTCGACGTTGCCGCCGGCATCGCAGGCCACCGCAACCACCTGCAGTCCCGCCAGGTGGGCCGAGGCCGGGTTGGTGCCGTGCGCGCTTTCCGGAATCAGGCAGATGTCGCGCTGGGGCTGGCCGCGCGCGTGGTGCCAGGCCCGGATCGCGAGCAGCCCGGCCAGCTCGCCCTGCGAGCCGGCGTTGGGCTGCAGGCTGACCGCGTCGTAGCCGGCGCACTGCCCGAGCCACCGCTGCAGCGCGTCGGTCATCTGGCGGTAGCCCTGCACCTGGTCGTCGGGCGCGTACGGGTGTACATCGGCGAACTGCGGCCAGGTGATCGGGATCATCTCCGAGGTCGCATTGAGCTTCATCGTGCACGAGCCCAGCGGGATCATGGTTCGATCCAGCGCCAGGTCACGGTCGGCGAGCCGGCGCAGGTAGCGCAGCATCGCCGTTTCCGAGTGGTGGGCGTTGAACACCGGATGCGTCAGGATCGGCGTGCGCCGCGCAAGAGCCGGCGGTATCGCATCGGGCGTGGACGCGTCGAGCGCGTCGATCCGCCCGGGATCGGCTGGCAGCCCGAACAGCGACCACAGCGCCTCGATGTCGGCCCGGCCGACCGTCTCGTCCAGCGCGATGCCCACCGCGTCGGCTCCCAGGTCGCGCAGGTTGATGCCCTGGGCGCGCGCGGCCGCATGGATCCGGCCCGCATCGATCCCGCTCACCTGGATCGTGTCGAAAAAATGCGGGCTCACTCGCAGGCCGGCCGAGCGCAGGCCGGCCGCCAGCACGACGGCCAGGCGGTGCATGCGCTGCGCGATCCGGCGCAAGCCGTCGGGGCCGTGGTAGATCGCGTAAAAGGCGGCGATCACCGCCAGCAGCGCCTGCGAGGTGCAGATGTTGGAGGTGGCCTTCTCGCGCCGTATGTGCTGCTCGCGCGTCTGCAGCGCCAGCCGCAGCGCCGGCGAGCCCTGGCTGTCGACCGACACCCCGACCACGCGCCCCGGCAAGGCCCGCTTGAACGTGTCCCGGCACGCCATGAACGCGGCGTGGGGTCCGCCAAACCCGAGCGGGAGTCCGAAGCGCTGCGCCGATCCGACCACGATGTCGGCGCCCCACTCGCCCGGCGGCGCCAGCAGCACCAGCGCCAGCGGATCGGCGGCCACCGACAGCAGCGCGCCGCGGGCGTGCGCCATGTCAGCCAGACGGGTCTCGGGTGCGGAGCCGATCTGACCGGTCGAGGCCGGATACTGGATCAGGTAGCCGAACGCGTCGATGCCGGCCGCCGCGGCGTCCTCGGCGATGCGCAGCTCGATGCCGACCGCCGGCGCGCGCGTCTGCAGCACCGCGATCGTCTGCGGGTGGCAGCTCGCGGAAACGAAGAAGGTCGACGACGGGTTGTTGCTGCAGCGCCGGCTCATCATCATCGCCTCGGCGGCCGCCGTGGCCTCGTCCAGCAGCGAAGCGTTGGCCACCGGCAGGCCCGTGAGATCGCACACCAGCGTCTGGAAATTCAGCATGCCCTCCAGTCGTCCCTGCGCGATCTCGGCCTGGTACGGCGTGTACGCGGTGTACCAGGCCGGGTTCTGCAGCACGTTGCGGGCGATCACCTGCGGCAGCCGGGCGGCGTGATAGCCCATGCCGATGTAATTGCGCAATATCCGGTTGCGCGAAGCCAGCTCCTGCAGACGCGCCAGCGCCTGCGCTTCGCCCAGCGGGCCGTCCAGGGCCAGCGGTTCCTTCAGCCGGATCGACTCCGGCACGATCGCATCGACCAGCGCGGACAGGTCCGGCTGCTTCAGGGCGGCCAGCATCGCAGCCACGTCGGCTTCCGACGGGCCGATGTGCCGCTGGATGAATTCCCCGTCGCACTCGAGCTCGGCCAGCCGCGCCGCCACCGAAGGCGTCGTGCGGTCCATGTCACTTGTGCTGCGCGACGTTGCTGGCGTACTGGCCCGCATCGAGCAGCCGCGCCTGCGAGCCCGGCTCGAGCGGACGCAGCCGGAACAGCCACGCGGAAAAGGCGTCGGCGTTGATCGATTCGGGCTTTTCGGTGACGGCCGGATTGACCGCGACCACCTCCCCGGCGATCGGCGCGTACACGTCGGAGGCCGCCTTGACCGACTCGACCACGGCGGCCGCTTCGCCGGCCTTCAGGGCGCGGCCGACCTTGGGCAGCTCGATGAACACCAGGTCGCCGAGCGACTCCTGGGCAAAATCGGTGATGCCGACGGTGGCGCTGCCGTCGCTTTCCCATCGCACCCATTCGTGCGAATCCGTGTACTTCAGCTCCGGCGGCACTTTCATCGGATCAGGTCCTTTCCTGGTTTGAACAGCAAGCGCGTTGGTCGAGCTCTCTATATGAGCGGCCGGCCGTGGCGCACGAAGCGGGGCTTGACCACCCGCGCGGGCGCCGGCCCGGCGCGCAGCTGCGCGGTCACGGTATCGCCCGGCTGCACCGCCGCCGGCACGCGCGCCAGCGCGATCGACACCTGCAGCGTCGGCGAAAAACTCCCGCTGGTGATCTGCCCTTCCCCGTGCTCGGTGACCACGGTCTGATGGGCCCGCAGCACGCCCTTGTCGAGCAGCTTCAGCCCCAGCAACTGGCGCAGCGGCCCGGAGGCGCGCTGGCGCTCCAGCGCGATCCGCCCGACGAAGGAGCGATCCGCATCGAGCTCGACGGTCCAGCCCAGGCCCGACTCGGGCGGCGTGACGCTCTCGTCCATGTCCTGCCCGTACAGCGCCAGCCCGGCCTCCAGCCGCAGCGTGTCGCGCGCGCCCAGGCCGCAGGCGCGCGCGCCCGAAGCGGTCAGGCTGCGCCACACGCCGGCCGCCTTCTCGACCGGCACCACGATCTCGAAGCCGTCTTCGCCCGTATAGCCGGTGCGGCCCACGAAGGCCGCATCCAGCCGGGTCGAATGAAAGCCGTCCAGCGGCACCGCGCGCGCGGCCAGCTCCGGCTGGGCGCGCGCCAGCAGCGCCGCCGAGTTGGGGCCCTGCAGCGCGATGATGGCCAGGTCGGGCCGCGGCCGGCATTCGACCCGCAGACCCCGGCTCGACACGAGCTCGTCCATCCATTGCAGGTCGCGCTCGGCGGTGGCCGCATTCAGGATGGCGCGAAACCGGTTCGGATCGTCACCCCAGCGATACACGATCAGGTCGTCCAGCACGCCGCCGCGCTCGTTCAGCATGCACGCATACATGGCCCGGTCCGGGCCGCGCCGTCCGATGTCGGCCGTGAGGAGCTGCTGCAGAAAGGCGCGCGCATCGGCCCAGGCGATGTCGACCACGCACATGTGCGACACGTCGAACACGCCGGCGTCGCGCCGCACCGCGTGGTGCTCCTCGATCTGGGAGCCGTAGTGCAACGGCATTTCCCAGCCGCCGAAATCGACCATGCGAGCGCCCGCGGC
>Ga0210408_10001597_pt1 | contig 23457 bp, 23 predicted proteins | sample IncBWH4MmetaG_FD_155471 | JGI IMG/M metagenome (GOLD analysis project Ga0210408, IMG submission 155471) | Forest soil microbial communities from Barre Woods Harvard Forest LTER site, Petersham, Massachusetts, United States - Inc-BW-H-4-M | ecosystem: Environmental > Terrestrial > Soil >...
GACAATGTGGTCGACAAGCAGCTCAAGGAGCGCACCGAATTGACCCACAGCCGGATCGGCGCGCCGCAGCGCGAGTCGATCTTGGCGGCCGGCGTAGCGCTGCAACAGGCCGGCGTCATCGACGCCAAGGTCGACGTCAAGGCCGCGCTGGATTCGCTGATCGACAACCAGGTTCCGCTGCCGACGAATTGAGGTTGCGTCTTTCTTCCCCTCTCCCCTTGTGGGAGAGGGTGGCTTCGCGAAGCGAAGCCGGGTGAGGGGTCTCTCTCCGCGGATGCAAACCCCTCATCCGGCGCGGACCAAAGTCCGCGCCACCTTCTCCCACAAGGGGAGAAGGAAGAAGGAGCCACGCGCGAGGGGACGACTCGTGGAAGGTGCACGTCGCCCCATTCACCGCCTTGCAATCCCTCCCGAGAAGCGTCTTGCTATGGCCATGACCGTTGAACTGCCGGCGCTTGAACAGGCCACTGCCATCGCCCGGCGCGCGCAGAGCGCGCCGCGGTTGCGGCGCTATGCGCGGCCGGCGCTCGGCCTGTTGCTGCCGGTTGGAGCAGCGCTCGCCTGGGAGCTCATCGTCTATTTCGGCTGGTCCAGCGGACGGCTGGTGCCGCCGCCGAGCAAGGTCCTTGCGACCATCGTCGAACTGGCGAAGAGCGGCGAGTTGACGCGCCACATCGTGGCGACGTTGAGCCGGGTTGCCGCGGGCTTTGCGCTCGGCGTGGTCGCCGGCACGTTGCTCGGGGCGATTTCCGGCTATTGGAGCCTGGCGCGGCGGCTGCTCGATCCGACCGTGCAGGCGCTACGCGCGATCCCGTCGCTGGCCTGGGTGCCGCTGTTCATTTTGTGGCTCGGCATTTTCGAAACTTCGAAGGTCGCGCTGATCGCGATCGGCGTATTTTTCCCGGTCTATCTTGGGGTGATGGGCGCGATTCTGTCGGTCGATCGCAAGATCGTCGAGGTCGGCCGCATCTTCCGTCTTTCCGGGCCGGCCATGATCCGGCGCATCCTGTTGCCCGCGGTGCTGCCGGCTTACGTGGTCGCGCTGCGGGTCGGTCTTGGCTTGGGCTGGATGTTCGTGGTCGCCGCCGAACTCATGGGCGCCTCCGAAGGGCTCGGTTACCTCCTGCTCGACGGCCAGCAGCTTGGCAAGCCCGCGCAGATACTGGCCGCGATCGTGATCTTCGCCATCCTCGGCAAGACCACCGACTGGCTGATCGAGATCGCGAGCGCGCCGCTGTTGCGCTGGCAGGACGCCTTCGGCCGTCAAAGCGGAGCGGCCTGATGCTGGTGCTGGAGCGGGTCGGGAAGATCTATCCCAACGGCGTCAACGCGCTGGAGCGGTTTGCCGCCGAGATCCGGCTCGGCGAGATCGTCGCCGTCATCGGCGGCTCCGGCTGTGGCAAGTCGACATTGCTGCGCGCCGTCGCCGGCCTCGACCGCGCCACTTCGGGCACGGTGACGCTCGACGGCATCGAAATCACCGCGCCGCATGCCAAGATCGGCATCATCTTCCAGGAACCAAGATTGCTGCCCTGGCTTAGCGTCGCCGACAATATCGGCTTCGGCCTATCGGACCTTGCTTCCGAGGTCCGCCGCGAGAAAGTGGCGCGCGCGCTTGCTCGAGTGGGCCTCACCGACAAGGCCGATGCCTGGCCGCGCGAATTGTCCGGCGGTCAGGCGCAACGGGTGGCGATCGCCCGCGCGCTGGTGCCGCAGCCGGAAGTGCTGCTTCTGGATGAACCGTTCTCCGCGCTCGATGCCTTCACCCGGCGCGACCTTCAGGACCATCTGTTGGACCTCTGGGCCGATACGCGGCCGACGCTGGTACTGGTGACCCATGATGTCGAGGAGGCGGTGGTGCTGGCCGATCGCGTGCTGGTGATGCGGCCGAGGCCCGGCCGGCTGTTCGAGGAGATCATCATCAACCTGGCGCGGCCGCGCGACCGCAATTCGCCGCTGTTCGACAATTTCAAGCGCCGGGTGCTGACCGCGCTCGACCGGTCGCTCGACCGCAGCGTGCCCGACCGGGACGCGAAATCGACCACGGGCGAAGCGATGTGGTGGTGACATCGGCTCGATTCGGCATTAAATCCGGGCTCAGAAAAATATCCGGGAGAAGAAAATGGACGCCGCCGAACTCCGCGCCACCCAGGCTCCGATCAAGGAGCGCTACAAGGCCGATCCTTCGGCCGCCATCATCACGCTGAAGGCCAAGGGATCGATCGAGAATGAAGGCATCGCCTGCAAGGTCGAGACCGGCCGCGCGCTGGCGGTGGCCGGCCTGCATCCCGCAAGCGGCGGCTCGGGGCTCGAGCTGTGTTCCGGCGACATGCTGCTGGAAGCGCTGGTTGCCTGCGCCGGCGTGACGCTGAAGTCGGTTGCGACCGCGATCGAGGTGCCACTCAAGACCGGTAATGTCATTGCCGAAGGCGACCTCGATTTCCGCGGCACGCTCGGCGTCGACAAGGAAGCGCCGGTCGGCTTTGCCGAAATCCGCCTGCGCTTCGAAGTCGCAACCGACGCGCCGCAGGACAAGCTCGATCTGCTCCTAAAACTCACCGAACGCTATTGCGTGGTCTACCAGACCATCAAGAACGGCCCGAAGGTTTCGGTGAGCATGAAGCGGGTGTGACCCTGGTAACGGCCACAACCGCCGCGCCGTCACCCTGAGGTGCGAGCGGAGCGAGCCTCGAAGGGCGCCGTTGCTGCCGATCCTTCGAGGCCCCCGCGTTGCGCGGGCACCGCAGGATGACGCCAACCTCAATGTCCCCCGAACTCATTTTCATCCTGACGCTCGGCCTGCGCATGGCGATCACGGCGGCGTTCGTGGTGTCGGCCTCCGTCATCACCGAGCGCTCGGGTCCGGTGATCGGCGCGCTCATCGCGACCTTGCCGATCTCGGCCGGTCCCTCTTACGTCTTTCTCGCGCTCGACCATGATGCATCCTTCATCGCCCAAGGTGCACTTTCGAGCCTGCCGATCAACGCCGCCACCATCTTCTTAGGCTTGACCTATGTCGTGCTGGCGCAACGCTATAGCGCGCTGGTCAGTTGTGGTGCCGCGGTGACGCTATGGATTGCGCTCGCCTTGACGGCGCGGACAGTGCACTGGTCGCTCGCCGGAGGCTTGCTCGTCAACGCGATCGCGTTTTCGATCTGCGTGCCGATCCTACAGCGTTTCCGTCACGTGAAGATGCCGCTGATCACGCGGCGCTGGTTCGACATCCCGCTGCGCGCCTCGCTGGTCGCCACCTTGGTCGCCACCGTCGTCACGCTGTCGGGCTGGGTCGGTCCTGTGGTCAGCGGCATCCTCGCGCTGTTTCCGGTGGTGTTCACCAGCATGATGCTGATCCTGCATCCGCGCATCGGCGGGTCGCAGACCGCCGCCGTGATCGCCAACAGCGGCTCGGGCCTGATGGGATTTGGGCTTGCGATCGCGGTGCTGCATGCAGCCGTGCTCCACTTCGGCTCGGCGATTGGGCTGAGCCTCGCGCTGATGACCGGCATCGGCTGGAATCTCGCATTGTGGTGGAATGGGCGGCGGAAGGTCGCGCGCTGAATCCGTCATTGCGAGGAGCGAAGCGACGAAGCAATCCAGACTTGCTTTGGCCCTGTATTGCTTCGCGGAGCCTGTCATCGGGCGCGCATTCGCGCGACCCGTTGGCTCGCAATGACGGCTAGGGATCTCATTGCTTCGGCAGTTTCGCCTTCAACGCATACAGCGCCTCCAGCGCTTCGCGCGGCGACATCTCGTCCGGATGCAATACCTTGAGGGCTTCGATCAATTGCTCCGCCTCGCTCGGCGGCGCCGGTTCGGCGGCGGCACGTGAGGGCACGGCGAACAGCGGCAGGTCGTCGGCGAGCGCACGCGCGGTCTGGCCGCGGTCCTGCGCCTCGAGCTTTGCCAGCACCGCTTTCGCCCGCGCGATCACCGGCGGCGGCAATCCTGCGAGCTTTGCGACCTGGATGCCGTAGGAACGGTCGGCCGAACCCGGCAGCACCTCGTGCAGGAATACCACGTCGCCCTGCCATTCCTTGACCCGGACGGTGGCGTTGAACATTCGCGCCAGCTTTGCCGACAGCGCCGTCAGCTCGTGATAGTGCGTGGCAAACAGCGTGCGGCAGCGGTTATGTTCGTGCAGATGCTCGATCGCGGCCCAGGCGATCGACAGCCCGTCGAAGGTCGCGGTGCCCCGGCCGATTTCGTCGAGGATCACCAGCGAGCGTTCGCTGGCCTGGTTGAGGATCACGGCGGTCTCCACCATCTCGACCATGAAGGTGGAGCGGCCGCGCGCCAGATCATCGGCGGCACCGACGCGCGAGAACAGCCGGTCGACGATGCCGATCCGCGCCCGCGATGCCGGCACGAAACTGCCGATTTGCGCCATCAGAGCGATCAGCGCGTTCTGGCGCAGGAAGGTCGATTTGCCCGCCATGTTGGGGCCGGTGATCAGCCAGATCTGGCCCGAACCCTGTCCGGGCCCCGGCGAGAGATCGCAGGCATTAGCGATGAAAGGCGCTCCGCCGCGCTTTAACGCCTGTTCGACCACCGGATGCCGGCCGGCTTCGATGGCAAAGCCCAGGGAGCCGTCGACCTCCGGCCGCACGTAGTTGTCGTCGACTGCGAGCTTGGCGAGCGCGGTTGCGACATCGAGCCGGGCAAACGCATGCGCCGCGTTGCGCAGATCGTCACTGGCTTCGAGCGCCATCGCAGCCAGCCGCTCGAAGATTTCGAGCTCCAGCCCCAGCGCGCGGTCGCCGGCATTGGCGATTTTGGCCTCGATCTCGCCGAGCTCCGAGGTGGTGAAGCGGATTTGTCCCGCCAAAGTCTGCCGATGGATGAAGGTCGCATTCAAGGGCGGCGCCATCAGCTTGTCGCCGTGCTGCGCGGTGACCTCGACAAAATAGCCGAGCACATTGTTGTGCCGAATTTTCAATCCCTTGATGGAGGTCGCGTCGGCGTAGCGCGCCTGCATCGCGGCGACGACGAGGCGGGAAGCGTCGCGCAGATTGCGCGCCTCGTCGAGTGCTGCTTCGTATCCCTCACGAACGAAGCCGCCGTCGCGCTTGATTAGCGGCAATTGCTCGGCCAGCGCCCGCTCGAACTCCCGTGCCAGTTCCCGCGAAGGCCGGCGCAACGCCTCCATCACGGTAGCGATCTCCTGCGGCGGCTGATCGAGGTCGGAAAGCCGCGCCAGCGCCTGGTCGGCGGCGAGGATGCCGTCGCGAAGCCCCGCAAGATCGCGCGGACCGCCGCGTCCGACTGACAATCGCGCTAAGGCCCGCGACATGTCGGGCGCACCGCGCAGGATGCTTCGAATATCCTCCCGCGTCGCGCTGTCGGCGACAAAGGCGCTGATCGCATCAAGCCGCCGAGTGATATCAGCGGCATCGGTGAGCGGCGCCGCCAGTCTTTGTGCGAGAAGCCGCGATCCGGCCGGCGTCACCGTGCAGTCGATGGCGTCGAGCAGCGAGCCGCGGCGCTCGCCGGCAAGCGTGCGGGTCAGTTCGAGGTTGGTGCGGGTCGCGGGATCGATCGCCATCGTGGTGCCGGCGGCTTCGCGCGCGGGCGGTGACAGCGGCGGGCGTTTGCCGACTTGCGTGCGGTCGATATAGGTGACGGCGGCGGCAGCAGCGGTTGCTTCCAGCCGCGACATCGCGGAAAGCCCATCCATGGTCGCGACCGCGAAATAGTCGCACAGCCGCCGCTCGGCGGTGGCGCCATCGAAGACATTGCGGGTCAGCGGCGTCACTGCCGGCAATTCGCGCAGCAACGGGCCGAGTTCGCCATCGCCATAGAGCGCGTCGGTGACGATGGCCTCGTTGGGATTGATGCGCGACAGCGTCGCCGAGAGTTCGCCGGCGGCGCATTCGGTGACCATGAATTCGGAGGTCGAGATATCGATCCAGGCAAGCCCGATGCGGTCGCCTCCGGAGGAGCTGCGCGCGCGGGCAATTGCCAGCAAATAGTTGTTGGTCCGCGCATCCAGCAGCGTGTCCTCGGTGAGCGTGCCGGGGGTGACCAGCCGCACCACGTCGCGCCGAACTACGCTTTTGTTGCCGCGGGCACGCGCCGCGGCCGGGTCTTCCATCTGCTCACAGACCGCGACTCTGTGGCCTTGGGCGATCAGCCGATGCAGATAGTCATCGGAGCGCTCCACCGGCACGCCGCACATCGGGATATCCATGCCCTGATGCTTGCCGCGCTTGGTCAACATGATGCCGAGTGCCTTGGAGGCAATTTCGGCATCCTCGAAGAACAATTCGTAGAAATCGCCCATCCGGTAAAACAACAAGAGCCCGGGATGGGCGGCCTTGATCTCAAGGTACTGTTCCATCATCGGCGTGACGCGTGCGGAAGTCTCCGCGCTCGGTGCGGCATCTGGTGGCACGGGAATGGACTGCTGGACCGTCATGAGAGCGTTTTCGAGTGAAGTGGGCACCGGTTCGCGCGAAGAAAACGCGTCAAAATAAGAAACCTGGAGCCCGGTTCTGAATCATTCAGAACCGGGCTTCAGCGGGCGCAAACTACAAAATTTTGGTCCTCGATCCCACTGGTTTGCCGGGGACAAGCCGCGTTTTCCACGTCCCCGGGGTGGCCATCTTTCTGCCCAAGGCCACATGGCCCTCACGTGAATCGGCTGCTGGAGCGCGAAAGCGTCAATTGACCTGCCGCGAGGCCGCTCCTAAAACTCGCCATCAATCCGGTTATTGTACGCGCCAAACGCGGCATTCAGGGAGAGAACCATGGGTGATGTATTCGTCTGCGATGCCGTGAGAACCCCGATCGGCCGCTTCGGCGGATCGCTCGCAAAAGTGCGCGCCGACGATCTCGCTGCGACCCCGATCAAAGCGCTGATGACGAAACATCCAAAGCTCGATTGGTCGCAAGTCGACGAGGTGTTTTTCGGCTGCGCCAACCAAGCCGGCGAGGACAACCGCAACGTGGCGCGGATGGCGCTATTGTTGGCGGGCCTGCCGGATTCGGTTCCCGGCCAGACGCTGAACCGCCTCTGCGCCTCTGGGTTGGATGCGGTCGGCGCCGCGGGCCGCGCGATCCGCGCCGGCGAGATCGATCTTGCGATCGCCGGCGGCGTCGAATCGATGACGCGGGCGCCGTTTGTGATGGGCAAAGCACCGGAAGCGTTTTCGCGCTCCGCCGAGATTTTCGACACCACGATCGGCTGGCGCTTCATCAATCCCTTGATGAAGGCGCAATATGGCGTCGACGCCATGCCGGAGACCGGCGAGAACGTCGCGGAAGAATTTCAGGTTTCGCGCGCCGACCAGGACGCGTTCGCGATCCGCTCGCAGCAGCGCGCCGGAGCTGCGATCGCGTCAGGCTATTTCGCGGAAGAAATCACGCCGATCTCGGTGCCTGGCGGCAAGGCCGGACCGATGACGGTCGACAAGGACGAGCATCCGCGTCCCGAAACCACCCTCGAGGGTCTCGCAAAATTGAAGCCGATCGTGCGCAATCCCGGCACGGTGACGGCCGGCAACGCTTCCGGCGTCAATGACGGGGCTGCGGCGATGATTCTGGCCTCCGAGGCAGCGGTGAAGAAGCACGGGCTGACGCCGCGCGCGCGCATTCTTGGCCTCGCCTCGGCCGCGGTGCCGCCGCGCATCATGGGCATCGGCCCGGTGCCGGCAACGCGCAAGCTGATGGAGCGGCTCGGCCTGAAGATCAGCGATTTCGATCTGATCGAACTCAACGAGGCTTTTGCCTCGCAGGGCATCGCCTGCCTGCGCCAGCTGGGCGTCAAGGAAGATGCCGATTTCGTCAACCCGCATGGCGGCGCGATCGCGCTCGGCCATCCGCTCGGCATGAGCGGGGCGCGGCTCGCGATGACGGCGGTGCACGGCATGGAGAAGCGCGGCGGAAAACGCGCGCTCGCCACCATGTGCGTCGGCGTCGGCCAGGGCGTCGCCATGGCGATCGAGAGGCTGAATTAAATAACCGTCCGGATCAGCTCAGCTACGGCTTTTCCGGATTAGTTATATAATATAATGACCGGGTGGAAAGGCTGATCGGCCAAATCCAGGGCCGGCGAGGAGTTCGTCATGACACTCATTTATCCCACCGCGAGCAATGCGGCGCATCCGGCGCATTTGTCGCCCGCCTATCGCAGCTCGATCAAGCGCGCGCCGCAAAAGCCGCTGATCCCGATGCGCCACACGCTGTCGGAACTGACCGGTCCGGTCTACGGCCACGAGACGGTGCGCGAAAATGACAGCGACCTCACCATCCAGCACAAAGGCGAGCCGTTAGGGGAGCGCATCATCGTGCACGGCCATGTCTTGGATGAAGACGGCCGCGGCGTGCCGAATACGCTGCTCGAAATCTGGCAAGCCAATGCCTGCGGCCGTTACATCCATGTCGTCGACCAGCATCCGGCGCCGCTCGATCCGAATTTCACCGGCGCCGGCCGCGCGCAGTCGGATGCATCCGGCTACTACAAATTCGTCACCATCAAGCCCGGTGCCTATCCCTGGGGCAACCACCACAACGCCTGGCGGCCGGCCCACATCCATTTCTCGGTGTTCGGCCATTCCTTCGTCTCGCGGCTGGTGACCCAGATGTATTTTCCGGGCGATCCGTTGTTCGAGTTCGATCCGATCTTCAACTCGGTGCCGGACGAGACGGCGCGGATGCGGATGGTCTCGTCGTTCGATCTCGACAACACCAAGCCGGAATGGGCGCTGTGCTACCGCTTTGACATCGTGCTACGCGGGCGCGAGGCCACGCCGATGGAGACCAAATAGTGCAAGACACTGTAAAAGGAGCTACGAAAGGGGTTACGCCCTCGCAGACCGTCGGTCCGTTTTTCAAGTATGGGCTGACGCCGGACGGCAAATATGACTGGAACGACGCCTTTACCAGCAATCTCATCACCCAGGATACCTCGGGCGAGCGCATCCGTATCGAGGGCGGCGTGTTCGACGGCGACGGCAAGCCGGTGCCGGATGCCATGCTGGAGATCTGGCAGGCCGATGCGCAAGGCCGTTTCTCCGACCCGCAGGATAAACGCGCGTTGCCGAATTCGACTTTTAAAGGATTCGGCCGCTGCGGCACCGACGCCAATGGCTCCTACTCCTTCGACACCATCAAGCCGGGGCAGGTCGCGGATCCCGACGGCAAGCCGCAGGCGCCGCACATCCTGCTCGCGGTCTTTGCGCGCGGCATGCTGCTGCATCTCTACACGAGGATCTATTTCGACGGCGAAGGCGCGAATGCGGCCGATCCCGTGCTGGCGCTGGTCCCGGCCGACCGCCGCGCCACGCTGATCGCGACGCGCAAGGCCGGCGCGGGGAGCGCCTATCATTTCGACGTGCGCTTGCAGGGCGACAACGAGACGGCGTTTTTCGACGTGTGAAGCCCGATCCCGGATTTGGCCTAGGCGGTTTTTGATTGACCAGTCCGAAGATGTTCGGTTGCGCGTCGCATGATTCCGTGGAGCCACTCCTGGGAGGCGTCGCCCTCGTTGCGTTCATGCCATAGCGAGCGGACTTCCAGACGTGTTGTCGGGTAGGGCAGCTCGTAGATCGAAATTGAATGCGTGCTGGCGAGCGCATCGGCCAATGGCCGTGGCACGATGGCCGCCAGGCTGGACCCTTCGAGAAGCGCGGGAAGGGCGAGAAAATGCGGCAATGAAACGGCAATTCGTGGAACGCGTTCCGATACCGAGAAGGCCTGTTCGAACGCGGCCCGGTCATACATCTCCGATCGCCGCGCCAGCCCGCGTTCCGATATGAAGCCATCGACGGCGCCTTCTTGTTCACCACCGAAGGAAACGACTACGATATCGAGGCGGGAAAGCTGCTCGGTCGTCATGGTGTCGAGCTTCCCAAGGGACCTCGCAATCAGGACATCGTCATATTCGAACAGCAAGTTCGACTTGAACCGTTGTGGAGCGTTGGAAAACGTGCCGATGGCGGCATCTATCCGGCCGAGGTCGATTTGCTCGGCGAGATCAATTCGGGTGACCGGTCGGATGACGATGTCGACATGGGGCGCCTCGGCCTTGAAGATCTGAAGCAGATGCGGCGCCACGATCATAGTGGTGAAATCGTTCGCCGCGATCGTAAATTGCTTGGTCGAGCTGCCTGGGTCGAACTTCGGCAGCCCGATCGCCGCCTCCAGCGTCTTCAATGCCTCGCGGACCAGCGGAGCCATCGCGAGCGCGCGGGCGGTTGGCTGCATGCCGCCGACGGTCCGGATGAACAGCTCGTCGTCCAGCATTTCGCGCAGGCGGGCGAGAGAATGGCTGACGGCGGATTGGCTCAGAAAGACCCTTTGGCTGGCGCGCAGAACGCTGCGTTCCTCCATGATCGCATCGAAAACGCGAAGGAGATTGAGATCCAAAGTGCTGAACGACGCGGTCATGAAATAGGCATCGCGCGAGCCGCCATCCTGCGACCATCCGGGAAATGAAGCCCAAGGGCATGATGTCATAGCCCTACGTCGAGACGACCTGAATGTCACGCCTTTGCGCTGATTTCCGGCGATCTGAACCGGGCGCATTTTGACCCTGAAATAGTTTCACTTCCAAATCGGGTGGCTTCCGGGAATATCGGAGGGCAACCGAAGGGGACACGATGTCATCGAATTCATGCGGTGTCAGAGTGGCGTGGGCGTTCGCCGCGCTCGTCGCCCTGACCGCTTTTGGCGACGGCAGGTCGCTGGCGCAAACAGCGCCACTGAAGATCGGCGTGTTGACGGACATGTCTTCGCTCTATGCCGATAACGGTGGTCCAGGTTCGGTGGTGGCGGCTCAAATGGCTGTCGATGATTTCGGCGGGACTGTCCTTGGACGAAAGATCGAGATTATCTCGGGCGATCATCAGAACAAGGCCGATGTCGGGAGCGTGATCGCGAGGCGGTGGATCGACAACGAGAATGTCGAGGCTATTCTCGACGTGCCGAACTCGGCGGTCGCCCTCGCCGTCCAAGGCATCACGCGCGACAAGCAGAAGCTGTTTCTTGCGACCGGCGCGGCAACCTCGCGCTTGAGCGGCGATGAATGCTCTGCGACCGGGATCCACTGGACATACGATACATACGCCCTGTCGCAGGGGACCACGAAGGCTGTGTCGAAACTCGGCGTCAAGAGCTGGTATTTCCTCTCAGCCGACTACTCGCTTGGTGCTCAGCTCGAGGCGGACAGCCGCAAGGTGATTGCGGCACAGGGCGGCACGGTGGCCGGCGCCGTGAAACATCCGATCAATACCGCGGATTTCTCATCGTTCCTGTTGCAGGCGCAGTCCTCGAAAGCGGACGCGATCGCCTTGGCGGATGCTGGCGGCGACTTCATCAACGCCGTGAAGCAGGCCGGCGAATTCGGAATAACGAAGGACCAGAAGCTGGTGGGCCTTCTTGTGTTCATCGCCGACATTCATAGCCTCGGGCTACAAAGCGCGCGGGGGCTGATCCTCAGTTCCGCGTTCTACTGGGATTTGAACGACGAGACGCGGGCCTGGTCGAAACGCTTCATCGACAAGACGCAAAAGGTGCCGACCATGATTCACGCCGGCACCTACGGCGCCGTCATGCATTATTTGAAGGCGATCCAGAGCGCCGGCGCCATCGATGGCCCGGCCGTGGCCAAGAAAATGCGGGAGATGCCGGTCAACGACTTCATGACGAAGAACGGCAAGATCCGCGAAGACGGTCGCCTGGTGCGCGACATGTATCTCTTCAAAGTCAAATCGCCGGAAGAGTCCAAATACAAATTCGACTACTACAAGCTGTTGGCGACCATCCCGGGCGATGAGGCCTTCAAACCCCAGGAGGAAGGCGGATGTCCTCTGCTGAGCAAAAAGTAGCGGCCGTGACTGCGTCGCGCGACGACGGAAATTTTCGTCGAGAGGTTGTCGACGGTGTCATCAAGAAGCGCTTTGCGAACCGGACATTTTCGAAGCGCCCGGTATCGCGGCAAACGGTCGAAGATATCCTCGAAGTGGCGAGGTTTGCTCCAAGCGGAGCGAATATTCAGCCGTGGCGCGTTTACGTGCTCGGCGGCGCGGAGAAGGACCGGGTTTCGTGTGCGTTGTTGAAGGCGCACAACGAGGCGCGCGATCAGCATCGTTCGGAATACCAGTATTATGCGCCGCAGCTACCGGAGCCCTATCTGTCGCGGCGTGAGCAGTTTGGCCGGCTGTTTTACGGGGCCTTGGGAATAAAGCAGTCGGACATGGTTGGACGCGCCGGGCAGACCGCGAAGAATTATGGCTTCTTCGGCGCTCCCGTCGGCCTGATCATTGCCATCGATCGCCGTCTGCAGGTCGGAAGCTGGCTCGATCTCGGAATGTTTGTCCAGAACGTGATGATCGCCGCGGGGGCGCGGGGGTTGCAGACCTGTCCCCAGGAGACGTTCTCGAAATACCACGCAGTGCTGAGAGACCTGCTGCCGATACCAGCCGAAGAAATGGTGGTTTGTGGCATGTCGGTCGGATTTGCCGAGGAGTCGGCAAGCGCGGGCAGCCAGATGCCGAAAGCGCCAGTGAGCGAGTTTTCAGAATTCATCGGCTTTGACGGGTAACGTGCAGCCTCGCCCCGGTGAGGCATTCAAAAGGTACGAAAGGGAATGACCATGGGACATCGTGAGGAACTGATCGAGCGAAGCATACCGTTCCTCCAAGAGGTCAAAGACATGACCCCGGGAGCGGACATGGAAAAATGGCTGAACCGGAACTACGGCGAGGACAGTGACCTCTACAAGGATTTGTCTCGTCTTATCAAATTGGGAGTGGAGGAAGGCTGGGCCGCCAACCAGGAGGTCGAAGGTTCCAACTACCGGCGCAGCAGGATTCTGGAGCCCTCGCCCGAGACGTTCCATTTCAGCATCACCGCCGTCTATATGAACAGCAAGGATGCGCGCGCGTTCAGGGACGAACATGACGACGACGTGTTGCGCGGCCAATATCACGGTCACCCCTACGGCGAATTGAATATGGTGATTCCGATCGACACGGGAGCCGAACTAAAAGGCCTTCAGGGCTGGCAGGGGCCAGGATGGACGGCGCCTGATCCGGGGAGCCGCCATTTTCCCGAAGTAAAGGGCGGAGCCTTGATAGCGTTGTTCTATCTCCCCGCCGGCCGCATCTCCTACAATTTCGCGGCACCGGCGTAGCCGTCTAGTCGATCACCGCATGATCCGGCGCGGTTTGGGCGCGCAGCGTGGCCTTGGTCGATCCGATCATGATCGCGAACGGGATCGACGCCAGGATGAACAGCATCACCAGCTGGTAGTCCTGCGAAAACGCGATGATCTGCGCCTGGAGTGCGACCATCACATCCGCCATGGCGCGGCCAGAGTCGGTGTTCATGTTGATCATGCCGGTGACGTCAGGCATCTGCATCGCGTGATTGAACGGATTGATGTGCTCCGACAGCACCGCATAGATCCGGCGCGATCCTTCGGTGAGTTGCGCGATGACGATCGAAATGCCGACCGAGCTTGCGACATTGCGCATCAGGGTCAGCATCGAGGTGCCGTCGGTTCGCAGCTGGCTCGGCAGCGTCAGGAACGCCACCGTCGAGAGCGGCACGAACACGAGGCCAAAGCCAAAGCCCTGGATGATGCTCAAGGTCACGATCTCGGAAACGCCGGTCTGATCGGTCCAGCCGGTCATGTAGAACAGCGATAGCGCGGTCAACCCAAGGCCGGAGACGATCAGCGTGCGCGCCTCGATATAGCGCATCAGGCGGCCGACCAGCATCATCGCCACAAAGGTGCCGCAGCCGCGGCTCGCCAAGAGCACGCCCGCGGTGATGATCGGGTAGCCGATGACGTTTTGCAAGTATGGCGAGGCCAGCGCCATGGTCGAGTACAGCACGAGGCCCATGACGGCCATGAAGATGCAGCCGGTGACGAAATTCCTGTCCTTGAACAAGGAGAACTGGATGAACGGCCTTGAGGTCGTGAGCGAATGGGCGAAAAAATAATAGAAGCCGACCGCGGAGACGATGAATTCGGCGACGATCTCGTTGGATTCCAGCCAGCCGAGCTGTTCGCCGCGGTCGAGCGCCAGCTGCAAGGAGCCGATCGCGACCGCCAGCGCGGCAAAGCCGAACCAGTCGAAGCGCAGATTGAGGTCCTTTTTGGTTTCGTCCATGAAGACGATAAGACCGAGCACTGTGAAGAAGCCGAACGGCAAATTGACGAAAAACACCCAGTGCCAGGAATAGGTTTCGGTCAGCCAGGCCCCCAGCGAAGGTCCCATGATCGGGCCCATCATCACGCCCATGCCCCAGATCGACATCGCTTTGGCCCGCTCATGCAGCGCGTAGGAATCGAGCATCACCGCTTGCGACAGCGGCACCAAGGCCGCGCCGAACACGCCCTGCAGCAGGCGGAACAGCACCATCTGGTTGATGTCCTGCGCGAGCCCGCACAGCACGGAAGCAATGGTGAAGCCGCCCGAGCACAGGATGAAGATCCGCTTGCGTCCGAACCGGTTGGCGATCCACCCCACAGGTGCGGTCATGATCGCCGCCGCGACGATGTAGGAGGTCAGGACCCAGTTGATCTGGTCTTGCGACGCCGACAGCGTGCCCTGCATATAGGGCAGCGCGACATTGGCGATGGTGGTGTCGAGCGCCTGCATGATGGTCGCGGTCATGGCGCAGATCGTCACCATGTTCCGGCGCAGGCCGGGGGCCAAGCTTGCGGAAGGTGCCGGGCCAGCCATGATGTTCAGTCCTGGTTGGCGACCGCCGACGCGAGGCCGAGCAACGCGGCGAGCGAGCGGCGGTGGCCGGTGTCGATCGTGGCATAGACGCTCATGCCGGCCTTCAGCCTGCCGACGAACTTGTCATCCTTGTCGAAATAGATCCGCACCGGAACGCGCTGCACCACCTTGACGAAATTGCCGGTGGCGTTCTGTGGCGGCAGGATCGCGAATTGCGCGCCGGTGCCGGGCGAGAGCGAGCCGATATAGCCCTTGAACACGTGGTTCGGGAAGGCATCGACGTCGAGCGTGACGGGTTGGCCGACCGCGACATAGGTGAAGTCGCTTTCCTTCGGATTGGCGTCGACCCACGGGTTCGCGACATCGATGACGGAAAACACCGGCGTGCCGGCGGCGACGAATCGGCCGAGCTGGATCTGCTCGACCTGGGTGGCAGTGCCCGCCATCGGCGCGCGGAGCACAGTGTGATCGAGATTGCGTTGCGCCATCGCGAGCGCCGCCTTGGCCTGGGCGTAGGGCGGGAACTGCTCCAGCGGCAATTCGGGATTGCCGAGCAACTGGGCTTTGGCGTTGGAAAGCTGCTGCTTGACGAACTGGGCTTGCGCGCCGGCGGTGACGAGGCCGTTGGCCGAATTGTCGAGGTCGAGCTGCGAGCCGACATTGCTCTTGACCAGCGCCTGTTTGCGATCGACGTCGCGCTGCTTCAAGTCGATGCCCTGCTGCGCCAGATCAAGCATCTGGCCGTAGATTTTGACGTTGGCGACAAGGTTGTCATAGGTGGTCTTGGCCTGTTCGAGCTGGGCCTTGGCCTGGTCGACCGCAAGCTGGAACGGCTCCGGATCGATCTCGAACAGCACGTCGCCCTGCTTGACCTGCTGGCCTTCCTTGACCACGACCTTGTCGATCTTGCCGGAGATATCCGGCGTGATCAGGACCTTTTGCGCGCCGACATAGGCGTCGTCGGTGGTCACGTAACGGCCGCCATTGAGATAGAACACCAGGCCCGCGATCAAGGCGGCGATCGGCAACGCGACCAGGAGCAGAAAGCGGCGGTAGCGCCGCATGCCGGCCATCAGCCGGCGCCGCGGCTCCGCGGCGAGCTTGATCCGCGGCTTTGCGGGCGGGGCGCCCTTCTGCTCGGGCGGAAATTTCAGTACCGGATCAGCCATAGCGCTGCTCCTTCTTCGCTTGTTCGCCCGTCGTGTTCTGAATGGCGTTGCGGACGTTTTCCTTGATCGATTCCAGCTGCGCGAGAAGGCGGTGCGCATCGGCGGGGTTGATGCCTTCGAGCGCGGTCGCCGTTAGTTCCGAGCGCAGCCCGCTCAATTTCCCGAGCAGCTGGCGTCCGGCCTTGCGCAGATAGAGGCGGTTGACGCGGCGGTCGCTTTCATCGCCGCGGCGTTCGATCCAGCTAGAGTCGCAGAGCTTGTCGATCAGCCGCGTCAGCGTGATCGGCTGCATTTCCATCTGCTCGGCGAGTTCGGTCTGCTTCATGCCCTCGTTGCGTTCCACCTTGGCCAGCACGGCCCATTGCGCGCGAGTGATGCCGAAGCGCGCCGCCTCCTTGTCGGCATAGGCGCGCACCAGGCGCTGCACTTCGCCAAGCGTAAACAGGAAGTTCATATCCACGGAACCGCGCATCTCTCGTCGCCCCTCGTCTCCATAAGCTTTAGATATAATAAGCTAGCTTATGAATTTTTCATGGCAAGTTAACAAAGGGCTGCCCCGCCGCCAGAACATGGCTGCATCGCCGGTTTTGCCGGGCTTTGGTATCACAGCGCAAAATGCTACAAATCTCCGGCGATGACCCCAGCAAGACCGGCTTTTCCCGCGCCCGACCACGATCACGACCGCTGCACGGCGGAAGGACTGACCCATGCCGAACGGGTCTGCGCGGCGCGGGCGCAGAAATTCACCCCGATCCGCCGCCAGGTGTTGCAAGCCTTGCTGTCCAGCCACCGCCCGCTCGGCGCCTATGAGGTGATCGACGAGCTCGCGAAATCGATGCCGCGGCCGGCGCCGATCACGGTCTACCGCGCGCTCGATTTCCTGATGGCGAACGGCCTGGTGCATCGCATCGAAAGCCGCAATGCGTATCTCGCCTGCGCGCACGACCATGACGCAGCGGCGATGGTGGCGTTCCTGATCTGCGAGCGCTGCGGCTCGGTCGGCGAGATACCGGCGGTCCCCGTGGCGCAAAGCCTCAATTCCGCGGCCCGCGCCTCCGGCTTCGCGCCGAAATTGTCCGTCGTCGAAATCACCGGCACCTGCGCGCACTGCCAGAAAGCCGCCTAGAAACAACACGGCAGATCAAGCCGGATCGAGGATCAATGTCGTCAAAAGAAATGCGGTTAGGTTCGGCTGCGCGTCCGCTCAGCGCGGGCGCGATCGCGCTGATGCTGATGCTGTGCTTCTCCTGGGGGTTCAACCAGATCGCGGTCAAGCTGGTGTTGCCGGACGTGCCGCCGATGCTGCAGGCGCTGACCCGTTCGGTCGGCGCGCTGCCGGTACTGCTCATCATCGCCTGGGTGCGCGGCGTCAGATTGTTCGAGCGCGACGGCACGCTGTGGCCCGGCGTCAGCTGCGGTGTGATCTTCGGCATCGAGTTCGTGCTGATCTATCGCGGCCTGTTGTTGACCTCGGCCTCGCGCGCGGCGGTGTTCCTCTACACCGCGCCGTTTTTCGTCGCGCTCGGCTCCTATTTGTTCCTCGGTGAGCGGCTGCGCGCCTCGCAATGGGGCGGGCTCGCGCTGTGCTTTACCGGCGTCGCGCTCGCGATCGGCGTGCCGCAGGCCAATGTCGACACCAATGTGCTGCTCGGCGATCTCCTGATCGTCGGCGGTGGCGCGCTGTGGGCGGCGACGACGCTGCTGGTGAAGGTCACCGCGCTGATCAAGGCGCCCGCCGAAAAGGGCCTCGGCTACCAGGTCGCGCTGTCGATCCCGATTCTTGCTTTCGCCGCCTGGATCACCGACGAAAGGATCACCCACGTCCCGCACGCGCTATCGCTGTCGCTGTTGGCCTATCAGGCGTTCTGGGTGGTGGGACTGACGTTCACACTGTGGTTCGCGCTGGTGAAGACCTATTCCGCCAGCAAATTGTCGGCCTTCACCTTCATCACGCCGTTGTTCGGCGTGGCGGCGAGCTACCTGATCATGCACGACACGCTGACCTTGGCCTTCGGCGCCGCAGCGCTCTTGGTGATCGTCGGGCTCTATCTCGTCAACAAGCCCGATCCGAAGATCGTCCCCGATCCGAACGTTCCGGCGTGAATAATTTTTAGCCCGTCTCGATCGGCAGCGAATTATCCTTGGCCCATTCGCCCATCGATCCGTCATAGAGGGTGAGGTTGCCGTAACCGAGCCGGTACAACTGGAACAGGTCGATGGTCGCCGAGATGCCGCCGCCGCAATATGCGACCACGCGCTTGTCCCGGGTGACGTCTTGCGCCTCGAATTTCTTTTCAGCTTCGACCAGCGGAACGAAGCCCTTGGTCTGCGGATCGATCAGGGTAGCGGCGGAAACATTGCGGCTTCCGGGAATGCGGCCGGGCCTTCCGTAGCGGCTCGGCTCAAGCCCCCGGTGCAGCTGCTCGTTCAGCGCATTGACCACGACGGTGTCGCGATCTCGGTGTGCTGCGAGCACCTCGTACTTGCCGACGAAAAATCCTGACCTGGGTTTTGCGGCGAACGTCGCCGGCGGATAGGTTTTCGCCGGGCCGGTTTCGATGGCGCGGCCCTCGGCCTTCCATTTGTCCAGGCCGCCGTCGAGCACCGATAAATTGTCAAAACCCAGCGAGCGCAGCATCCACCAGAATCGCGTCGCCCACATCGCCGTGCCGATCGAGTACAGCACCACGCGGCTATCCGCCCCGATCCCGTGCCGGCCGAAGGCAACCTCGAGCTGGGCGACCTCGGGCATCATGAAGCGGAGCGGTGTGGTCTGGTCGGAAAACTCGCCCTGTAGATCGAGAAAATCCGCGCCCGGAATATGCCCGGCCTCAAACGTTTGGCGTCCGGGCACCGCGATATAGGGGATAGGACTGCCTTCGGGCTGGTACTCGAGATAGGTGGTGCAATCGAACAGCCTGAGTTCGGGCTTGTTGAGGATATCCGCGAGTTCCGCCGTGCTGATGAGATCGTTGTGCTCCGCCATGTGTCTTACTTCACCGAAATCGTCATTGTGACATGCAATCAAGCACGAAAAGGCGACAGCCGTCCGCGTCAGCCCTTTAATCGGCAGTTTGAAGTCCAATATAGCGGTGACGCATCTCGCGTCGGGCTCTCGCATCCGATCCTATAAGCTATTGAATTGACAAGATAAAACATGCGATCCGACGAGCCGGGGTTCCGTTTCACCGCAAGCCGCGCGCTCCGAGCCGCCCCCTTGGTGAATGTCACCAAAACCTGATATTCGGTTGAGCCATGAACAAGCCCGAAAAACCGTTATCCGACGACGTCGCCGGCCCCAGCGCCCGGCATAAAACCACCCAGGTCATGGTCGGCAATGTCGCCGTCGGCGGCGGCGCGCCGATCGTCGTGCAGTCGATGACCAATACCGACACCGCCGACGTCGAGGGCACCGTGGCCCAGGTCGCGGCGCTGTCGCGCGCCGGCTCCGAGTTGGTGCGGATCACGGTCGATCGCGACGAAGCCGCCGCCGCCGTGCCGCACATCCGCGATGCCTTACGCAAGCGCGGCATCACCACACCCCTGATCGGCGATTTCCACTATATCGGCCACAAGCTGCTCGCCGAATATCCGGCCTGCGCCGAAGCGCTCGACAAATACCGCATCAATCCCGGCAATGTCGGCTTCAAGAACAAGCGCGACACGCAATTTGCCGACATCATCGAGATCGCCAACAAGAACAACAAGCCGGTGCGGATCGGCGCCAATTGGGGTTCGCTCGATCAGGAGCTGCTCACCAAACTGATGGAAGAAAACGCGGCCTCGCCGAACCCGCGCGACGCGCGCGCGGTGACCCGCGAGGCCATGGTGCAGTCGGCGCTGTTGTCGGCGGCGCGGGCGCAAGAGCTCGGCATGCCCAAAAATCGGATGATCCTGTCGGCGAAGGTCTCCGCGGTGCAGGATCTGATCGCGGTCTATCAGGAGCTGGCGCGGCGCTCGGATTATGCGATCCATCTCGGCCTCACCGAAGCCGGTATGGGCTCGAAGGGCATCGTCGCGTCCTCCGCGGCGCTCGGCATCCTCTTGCAGGGCGGCATCGGCGACACCATCCGGATTTCGCTGACGCCCGAACCGGGCGGCGATCGCACGCTGGAAGTGCAGGTCGCGCAGGAATTGTTGCAGACCATGGGCTTCCGCACCTTCGTGCCGCTGGTGGCGGCATGTCCCGGCTGCGGCCGCACCACCTCGACCACGTTCCAGGAACTCGCCCGCTCGATCCAGGATTTCATCCGCGACGAGATGCCGAGCTGGAAGACGCAATATCCGGGCGTCGAAGAGCTCAACGTCGCGGTGATGGGCTGCATCGTCAACGGTCCCGGCGAATCCAAACATGCCAATATCGGCATCTCATTGCCCGGCACCGGCGAAGCGCCGGCAGCCCCGGTGTTCGTCGACGGCAAGAAATTCCGCACCCTGCGCGGCCCCACCATTGCCGCCGACTTCAAGAAGCTGGTGATCGATTATATCGACCAGCGTTACGGCAGCGGCGCCAAGCCCGCCGCCGATGCTGTGACGGCAGCGGAGTAAGTGATTAGCAACTGGCGTCAGCACGCAACTGTGCTGACCTGACCGTCCTCTCCATATTTGAGCATGAGGCGGTCTCGCGTAATTAAGGTTGCGCCAAGGTCGCGCGCGGTCGCGAGTATGATGCGATCCGCTGGATCGCGCGGCGGTTCGCCCGGCAAGAACGACGACGCTATCAAGATGTCAGGCGAGAGATCAGCGAGCCGGACTCCCTCAACTGCAAGCAGCCGCTGAAACCAACGCTCTGGCCGCGTCGAAAGCCCGAGACGATTGCGTGCGACTAGCATACCGATCTCCCACGCTGTGATCGCGGAAACGAAAATTGCGCTGTCTGTCCGATAGGCGGCTTCGATGGCGTCTTTTGCGTCGGACGCAATCCGCTGATCTTCGACGATCCAAATCGCCGCGTGCGTGTCGAGCAAGAGAGGAGCCACCTTATTCATAGACCTTGCCCCAATCCGGATCCGCCGGCTCCGTCAGATCAATCCCCGGCGGAATTCGAACCATTCCCTTTAGAGCGCCAAATAGTGGATGGCGTCCGCTTTTCTTTGCGCGTGGAGAGGGCGAAGGTTCAGGGGAATTCTGTTCGACGCGCCGAAACACAACTTTGCGCGCCTTGGTATCCACCTGTTCGGTTCGAAATCCGGCGGCGAGCCATTCCTTGGTCATGACATTGTTCGTTGGGTTGTTGCTCCACCATGCTGGATATTGGGGTGAGTTCGGTGGCAGCTTGCTTCCGATGATACGTTCAATCTCCATGAACGTCATTGGTACTTCCTTGCTTCGCTGCGCTCGCAAAAATTCGCCCAATCGACTGTATTTGCCCATGGCGCGACTCCTTCGCTAAAACACTACTGCAGCTGTAGTAGTGTGTCAAGAAGCGCCGTTGCACTCGCGGGTGAGGCGACTACGATGACCATCAACCATGAACGCACTGGGAGGAACCCCCATGAGCTCGCTATCAGGCAAGCAGGGACCGCGCTATCGGCACATCAGTGACGATACCGGGCCCTACGAGACCATCGCGGTGGAAAAGCTTACGCCGGTGATCGGCGCGGAAATTTCCGGCGTCGATGTCGGCAAGCTTGTCTCGGAGGAGCAGCGCTCCAACCGCCAGATGGACGAGATCCACCGCGCGCTCGCCGAAAACCTGGTGATCTTCTTTCGCGACCAGCACATCAGCCCGGCGCAGCATCTCGCCTTCGGCCGCAAGTTCGGCGAACTGCACATTCATCCCGCCGCACCCCATGAGGGCGATGATCCGGCGCTGATGAAGATCTATGCCGACAAGGATTCGCCACGCGCCAATGGCGAGGGCTGGCACACCGACGTGTCCTGCGACATCGAGCCGCCGATGGGCTCGATCCTCTATATCAAGCAATGCCCGCCGAGCGGCGGCGACACGCTGTTTGCCAACATGTATGCGGCCTATGAGGCGCTGTCGGACCGGATGAAGGCTTATCTTGCCGGGCTGACCGCGCTGCATGACGGCGAATCGACCTATCGCGGGCTCTACGCCAATTACGGCGTCGCCGACAAGCCGGCCTATCCGCGCGCCGAGCATCCGGTGGTGCGCACCCATCCGGTGACGGGCAAGAAGGCGCTCTACGTCAATCGCGGTTTTACCCGCCACCTCATCGGTATCCCCAGAGATGAGAGCGATGCTGTTCTCGCCTATCTCTACCAGCACGCGGAAAATCCGCTGTTCCAGTGCCGCTTCCGCTGGACCGAAAACGCCATCGCGTTCTGGGACAACCGCTGCGCCCAGCACCGCGCGATGTGGGATTACTGGCCACACACCCGCGCCGGCACCCGCGTCACCGTGAAGGGCGAGCGGCCGGTGTGAGGCGACGGCGCGTTTGCCAGGACGTTGGTGATGACAGCGACGACGCGCCGCAAGCTCGCAGCCGTGCTGATGGCAATGATCATCTTCGCCTGCCTCGGCGCGGTGACCACGGCCGCGGTCGGCCGCCCGGTCGAAATCGGCACGCTCAACGCGGTCCTGATCGGCGTCGGCATCGGCCTGTTTGAGGAGTTCTACGTCCAAAGCCCGCGCGGCAACTGGATGCGCGAGATGCATCCGCTGCGCTCGATCTTCATCTACATCCTCGTCGTGATCGTGCTGTATCTGATCGCCCTGCACGTGACCCACCTGGTTCTCGGCCGGCTTGACGATCTTCCGATGGTGTACCGGCGGCTGCCCTATGGCATCGCGTTCTTCACGACATTCTCGGTGGTCGGCATCCTGATGATCCGGGTCGCGCATTTCATCGGCTTGCGCACGCTGTTGGACCTTATCATCGGCACCTATCATCGCCCCGTCGAGGAGCGAAAAGTGCTGCTGTTTCTCGATATCAACGGCTCGACCGCGCTTGCCGAACGGCTCGGAGCGCTGACGATGCGCAGCCTTGTGCGCCGGTTTCTCTCGGACGTATCGCAGCCGATCGTCGATTGCGGCGGTGAAATCTATCTCTACAAGGGCGACGGCCTGATCGCGATCTGGAATTGGGCGGACGCTTTCAAGGCCGATGCCATTCTAAAGGCCGTCGATGCGATGTTCGCCGCTGTCGCCAAGGAACGCGAAGTCTACCAGCGCCTGTTCGGCGTGGCGCCAGGCTTTCGAATCGGCATCCATGGCGGCCCCGTCATCGTCAGCGAGCAGGGTGACGCCAAACGATCGATCGGCATTTACGGCGATGCGATCAACATCGCCGCCCGCATGGAGGAAGCGGCACGGACCCACAAGGTGCGTTGCGTGATATCCGAAGTCGTTGCCCAGGCGCTGGCTGACCGCAGCCACGTCCGTCACATCGGCTCAGAACAGGTCAAGGGCATCTCGGCTCCGGTTGCGATCTGCGAATACGCCGCGGGTTAATCGTAACAGCGTGCGCGGAAGCGTTGACGGCCCGCGCGACCTGCGCCAAGCTTGTCGAAAGGCAACAAGCCGAAGAATCGGAGAAAACCGGAGGACGAAAAATGCTCCGTGCAGAGGACAACAAATTCCTGACCGAGAGCGGCGCGGGAACGCCGATGGGCGAATTGCTGCGCCG
>Ga0210408_10001599_pt1 | contig 23444 bp, 25 predicted proteins | sample IncBWH4MmetaG_FD_155471 | JGI IMG/M metagenome (GOLD analysis project Ga0210408, IMG submission 155471) | Forest soil microbial communities from Barre Woods Harvard Forest LTER site, Petersham, Massachusetts, United States - Inc-BW-H-4-M | ecosystem: Environmental > Terrestrial > Soil >...
ATGAGTGTACGGGTGCGCATGGCAGATCTCCCCCTCGAAGGATCGGCGCGCCCATCCATGTCATTGCCTGGCGCGCGAAAGTTCGCTCTTAATCTTAAGCCGTCTATGATAACACTTGCATGAAAGCGGCGGCACGACGTCGCCCGATGTTAGCTCATCAAGTTGCCGCATCGAGGATTCTGCCGCAAGAGCCGATACATGACATTCCGCCGCCGTCCAGCCGTCTGCACGATGACGGCGCTCGTCATCGCAACGGTACTTGGCACAGCACTTGGCATGCCAGTTGGTCGGGCCTCCGAGACCGGTCTCAGTCGCGCCGATGCGGTTGCGCGCGCAGGCGCACTCAAGGCACTCGGAGAGAAGATGTTCTTCGACCCGTCGCTGTCGGCGTCGGGTCACATCGCCTGTGCAACCTGCCACGATCCTGAGCACGCCTTTGGCCCGGCCAACGCGCGCGCGGTGCAACTTGGTGGCCGGGACGTGCTGCAGCCGGGACTGCGCGCGGTGCCATCGCTGAAATATCTGCAGGTCGTCCCCCCGTTCACGGAGCATTATCATGAATCGGAGGATGAAGGCGACGCCAGCGTCGACAACGGACCGACCGGCGGGTTGACATGGGATGGCCGCGTCGATCGCGGTCGAGATCAGGCGCGTCTGCCCTTGTTCTCGCCGTTCGAGATGGCGAACGACTCCGGCGCCGCGCTGGCCGCCCGCGTTCGGCAGGCATCCTATGCCGACGAATTGCGCAAGATGGTTGGCGAGCGTCGGTTTGCCGGTGACGAGGGCGTGGTGGCCGCTCTCACTGAGGCACTCGAGGCATTTGAGCAGGATCAGAGGTTTTATCCCTACAGCAGCAAATACGACGCTTTTCTTGCACGCAAGGCGAAGCTCTCGCCGCAGGAAGCGCGAGGACTGGCTTTGTTCAATGATCCCGCCAAAGGCAACTGCAGTTCCTGCCATCGCAGCGAGCTCGGCGCCAATGCAACCCCACCGCAATTCACGGACTACGGCCTTATCGCGATCGGAGTACCACGCAATCGCGACATTCCAGCTAATGCCGATCCCGAATTTTTCGATCTCGGCGCGTGCGGACCACTGCGCACCGATCTTGCGGGCCGCAAAGAATATTGCGGCTTGTTCAAGACGCCCTCGCTCCGCAACGTCGCGCTACGGCAAACGTTCTTCCACAATGGGTTCGTGCGCAGCTTGCGCGAAGCGATCGCGTTTTACGTTGAAAGGGACACCAAGCCCGAGAACTGGTACCCGCGGGACTTGAAGGGTAACGTGCGCAAGTTCGATGACCTGCCTGCGGAATACCGAAGCAACATCAACAACGAGCCGCCGTTCGGCGCGCCGGCCGACAACCGCCTCTCACTTTCGCCAAGCGAGATCGACGACATCGTTGCATTCCTGCAAACGTTGACCGATGGCTACACGGTGATGCCCTGAAGGAAAATGAGGCGGAGCCGGCCATCCAGTCACGGGTGGCAAGCACAAGCCCTTGGCCAACGCTATTCGTCTCTTCCGCAATCGAGGTGCAAAAATACCAAGCGGATAGTTTGGAATCTCGATGGTGCTGACGCTTGTCACGGGGGCTGCGTCCTCACCAGATATTTGGTTTTCTCCAGCATCGCGAAAAGTTCGCGCGGCTGGTTAAGCGAAAAGTTGGGCTAGGCGAAAAAGAGAATATAGGCGGCTGCGCCGAGACACCCCCGAGAACTGCGACCGCCGGGATGAGCCATTCCGGGACGCCAGCAAAATAGGCCCCGACCGCCGTTATGCAACCCACCAACAAGGCGAAGACGGCTGCTACAGCGATTCGCACAGCCAGCGCGGTGGTCGGATCGTGTATTTTGTTCGCCGCCCATGTTGGAACAATCGAGCGGTTGTTTGGATTTGGGCCGTTGATTGCTGTCAGAGATCGTGCGCGCGGTAAGGCCCGCCGGAACCACCGCGCCATTGGTGGTGCCGGCAAATATGTTGAGCGCTCCAGGCGTCGAAAATTCGCGGAGGGGGCAACAGTGGCACACAAAATGTAGTCTGACCCGTTATGGTCCACAATCGCCGCATATGACCGATAATCCCTGCATCAAAGGGACTTATGTAACTTCACTATGGCTGATTATTTGGCCATGGTCTACGGAGTGTGGTTCGTCGTGCCGCGGCCGCATTCGGCGTCAGCATCGTTCGGATTGAGCGCGAGCAGGCGACTACACGCGGCGATCGCTTCGTTGGATATCGAAATTTGGCACTCGCTGCAGTCATCGGCGGCGGGTTGAACGGCGGCGACCAGCAGCGAGGCAACAGAATACAAAATTAATCGGTACATGGCGATACCCCCTGAACCTCCGTCACAATAGCACCATAAAATTCCGGGCTCCGCATCGGGATCGGACGGAACGCTACGAGCAATGCGGGAAGCTACGCCAGGCGTCACTACAATCCAGGGCATAGCCTCCCAGCCGATTGGAACTTGCCCAGCAGACCACGGTTCTGCTGGACCTTGTCAGAAGAACGTCTGGTTATGGCCCAGGGCAATGCCTACGACGGCGGGGGTGATTACGACCGGAGATCGCCGACTTCGATCACGCGATCTGGCTCGATTCGAAAAATGCCAATACCTACACTACCGAAATGGAGTTCTCATGCTGTTTGTCGGAAGTGTCCTAGTTGGAGTCGCTGCCTGGTTTCTTGCGCGGTTCATTCCGGCCGGCTTCTTCACGGTCGATCCGAACGAGCGCGCGGTCAAAACTATCCTTGGGCGCGCCCAGCGACTGGGCACTGCCACCACTCTCGACACATCCTTGGCCGATCCGCTGCGTCCGGACGAACGGGAGCGTTACGTCTATCCTCAGGTCCGGGTGATAGGCCCGGGCGGGCCCTATTTTAAGTGGCCCTGGGAGCGCGTCCACAAAGTTTCGGTGGCGACCGAGACCATCAACATGGCGAAAGATTTCGAAGATCCAAGCGCCAATAGCAACGGCACGATCTTGCAAGCGGTGACCAAGGATCAGCTTGATACGGGGCTCGAAGGTCAGATTCGCTACCGGGTCTCGGACGCCAACCTCTATGCCTATCTTTTTGGGGTCAAAAACCCGGTCGGGCATGTGATGGCCTACTTCGTGTCGGTGCTGCGCGAACGCATTGCGGACTTCGAGGCGCCAAGGGCAAGACCCGTAGCCGGCGTCGATAGCCATGAGACGCCGGAGGAGATGAGCGGCCTGGCCGGTATATCTATCAACGACATCCGCAAGCATATGCGGTCCCTCAACGAAGCGATGGAGCATGAGTGCCGTTCGGCCGAGGCGCGATATGGCATTGTTCTTGACGCCTCGCTGATTACGGCCATTTCGCCTCCTGGCGAGGTCGAGCCCGCGCTTGCCGCGATTAACACAGCACATAACCAGGTATCGTCCGACGTCAGCCTTGCCCATGCGAGGGCTGATCAGCGGATTGTCGAGTCGCGGCGAGCAGTCGAAATCGAGACGCTCAAAGCGCAGGCCGAGGTGTCGCCGCTGATTGCGCTCGCCGAGCAATTGACCGCACTGAAAAGTCATGGGCCCGATGTCCTGCAAACTTACGTGCGAAATGTGCGGTTGGGACTCTATGCAAAAGCGCAGCACGCGATCGTGAAAGAAATACGCTAACGGAGGGACGATGGTCGAGTTCTGGACGACGGCGGGTCTGGTCTTCGTCGCGCTGTTTGTGGCAGAGGCGCTCATCGGCGCGCTCTTTCGGTTGTTCGGCGTTTATACGATCGTCGGAGAGCGGAGATGCCATGTCTACGTGCTGTTTGGGCAGGTCATCGGCGTTCTCGACAAACCGGGCTTGTATCTTCTCTGGATGGAGCTCGGGCCGGCGGCACTTATCGTCAACTGGCTCGGCAAACGCCATGTGCTCGATCTGCGACTGGACCAGCGGTATCTGCGCAGCCTGCCCGTTAACTCAGAGGAAGGTGCCCCCATGGGTATAGGCGTCTGGTATGAGATGCGCATCAGTGATCCCATGGCGTTCCTGTTCAAGAACGCGGACCCGCAAGGCTCTCTTGCTGCCAACGTGAGCAACGCGACGATTCGCTCGCTGAGCAATCTGCCTCTCTCAGTTATGCTTGAGACCCGCCACGAAATGAGCCAAGCGGTGCGCGCCGAGGTTTCACCCAAATCGATCGAGTGGGGCTACAAGCTGGGTTCGGTCTATATCCGGAAAGTGCATTTTCGCGACAGCAGCATGATCAAACAAATTGAGGAAAAGGTGGTCAACCGTTTGCGGCAGGTGACGTCGGCAATCAAGCAGGATGGTGCCAACCAAGTCAGCATCATAACTAGCACGGCCGAGCGCGAGGCTGCCATCGAGTTCGCGAAGGCCAAAGCGATGCGGCCAAAGATAGTTGGCGAGGCTCTGAGGATCATCAGCGCCGATCCGGAGGTCACAAAGGCTATCTTCGATGTGCTGGAGATTGAGAGCCTCCTCGAAGGCAAAGTGGAGGTCACGCTCCTTCCGGAACAGAGCGATCTGCTGGCGCAGATGACTGCCATCGCAGGACGATCGGGTTGATGCAAACGAAAGACATTTTGGCTATCCGGCTCCAAGGGTAGCCAAAGATCCCTACCGGAAACCCAGACGGCTGACGGCGCCCGCGGATCGGTAGATAATCATCCTGATGAGGGATCTGCGCCTTGATCTGCGGCGCCATCGTCGGCGTGTTCCGGTCGGGATAGCCCTGGGATTTGCCGAGGCAAGTAGCCCGCAAACTCTCGGATGATCCGGCCGTCCTTTTCTAAGTCGTCATAGATGCCGACGACCCGATAAGCCCGCACCGGCTCGGCGAAGCTGCACACGATGAATGTGTCGGTGCGAACGCTGATGTCGTTCGAGGCCCATTGACGCGAAGGGTAGGGAGACTCACTTTGAGTGGTCTTCTAAGAAGTATTCTAACAGTTCACGGCTTTGCCCAGATCTCAACCGGTTCTTGCCACAACCGCTGATGAGGCCATTGGCGATCGACGTGCCTAGCCTTGCGGCGAAGTCTTGGCCGCTGATGCGTGGACCGGCGACGTGCCGCGGCCCCGTAATACCGGCGCGTGAAGCAACATCTTGATCATCGGATGGTTCGTAAGTGCACGCTGGCATGATTTCGTGCCACGTTTGCTCGCATCACGTGTGCGAATTGTGCCGCTCTCTTGCCGCGATCAGCGCGGTGCGGGCGCCATTGCGCGCTGCAGTGGGCAGGTTTTTCGCGTCACCCCCTTCACCAAACCGTCACAGATAAACACTGCGGCCCGCCCGCATCCGCTCGGCTATTCGGTGCCTGAGGACAAGCGCGTGCTCGGAACGACTCCCTATGAAAAGAACATTCAGCGGCCGCCGGACGCGACGCTGCCATTGTCGGTGCAGGCGATCACGACTTTGACCCATACCGGGGCCGACCAGAACGTCGCTGGCTCCGCGCCCTTTCTGAAGCCGAACAACAATATCGAACCGATCCAGACGGCGAGCATCTTCTATAGCGGTGCGATCACCGAGCATCTCGGGGCCTATGCGCAGTTCACCTACAACGCTCAGCCCTTTGGACCGCCGGTGCCGCATCTGTTCACCTGGGACAATCTCGACGTCCGCTACGCCAATACGACGACGCTTGCCGGCATGCCGCTGGTCTACGGTCTGACCGTGAACAACAATCCAACGGTGTCGGATCCCTGGAATTCGACGCCGGCCTGGGGCTACCCGTTCGTCCAGTCGAACCTTGCCAACACGCCCGGCGCGAAGACGCTCATCGACCAGGGTTTTGCCGCGCAGGTGCTCGGGCTCGGCGCCTATACTTTCATCAACGACCAGTTGTATCTGGAAGCCGCGGGCTATCAGACGCTGAATCCGGGCGCACTCAATTCCCTCGGCGTCAATCCGGCGAATACGCTGCCGATCAACGGCGTCGCGCCCTATTTCAGGGCGGCTTGGGAGAAACAGTGGGGTAAGCACTCTCTGGAGATCGGCTCGTTCGGCCTGTTCGCCGAGACTGGCTTGTCGATTGCCAATTTCGTTCCCGGCGCCGGCACCAACCGCTTCAACGGCATCGGCTTCGATTCGCAATATCAGTAACAGGGCGACGGCTATTGGATCACCGTGCGGGCCACATATCTGCACGAGAACCAGTATCTGCCTGCAAGCGTAGCGGCCGGACTCGCTGCCAATCTGAACAACACACTGAACACTTTCCGTGCGCAGGCGGCGCTGACGTATGGCGTCGACGGCAAGATCATCCTGACCGGTGGCTACTTCAACACCTGGGGCAGCTCCGATCCCGTGCTTTACGCCAACAACCGCACCTTCAGTCCGAACAGCGATGGCTTCATCGCGGAGATCGCCTACCAGTTCTTCGGCAAGAACAACGCGCCGCGGCTGTGGCCGTGGTTCAACACTAGACTCGGTGTGCAATACATCGCCTACAACAAGTTCAACGGCGCGAGCACCAATTTCGACAACATGGGAACCAACGCCCGCGACAACAACACGCTTCTTGTCTATCTCTGGTCGGCGTTTTAGTAGCAGCCCACCGCCAGCCTGTTCAAATTCTCACTCGAACTTGAGAACATCATTCTCACAGTCGAATAGGAATGTTACCGCGAACGCATCGATTGATCAGGCCGCCATCAGCCTCGGCCTGCCGCGCGAATGGCCGGTGCCGGGTTGCAGAGTAGAGCCAGGATAATCCCAGCAGCCGAAAGTCGTTCTCGAAATGCCAACATGACGGCACCCGCGGAGAGGCTCCTTCAAGCCGGCCAGAGCAATGGCAGGTAGACCAAGAAGGAACGAAAGCCGTGTCGCCTCGTCCCGCTTGAAGCCGAGCGCAAGCGCCGCGGTCAAGGTGGAGCCGGACCGCGACACACCCGGGACAAGCGCACCGACCTGTGCTACCCCGACAGCGATGGCATCAACAAGTGACGCCTTCTCGATCGTGCGCCGATGGCGAGCTGCAATTTCCGCAAACGCGAGAAGAAGCGCCATCGCGACGCAAGCTCCACCGATGACGGTCATACTGCGAACCGGCGAATTGCAAGTGTTCAGCAGCTTCGCCATCAACAGGCCGGCGACTCCAATCGGAACAGTCGCGAGCACGATCCATGTGGAGAAACGCAAGTGGCGGTCGTCGAATTGTCTTCGGCCGAGAGCGGATAATGAATTGGCGGCCAGGTCTTTGACGTCAGTCCAAAAGTAACTCACCACCGCTGCCAATGCCGCAAGCTGCATCGCGGCGGAAAAGGCCGAGCCGGGGTCTGGCCAGCCAAGAAAAGCTGGAACAAGACGCATGTGCGCGGTGGAAGAGACCGGCATCAACTCGGTGATACCTTGCAGGATTCCGAGTACGGCGACCTTCACGTAGCCAAGTGCGGCAAACCCTGTATCCACACCATGCGTGCAAACATCACTCACAGACACCTCACATTGATAGCTCTGGTCCACGACATGCAGACGTCCCCGACGCAACACATCGAATAACATTATATGCCAGAGCACAACAACGAACGAAGCGGGCGGGTGGTCGCGCTTCCGCACGGCGTAGGCGATGCCAATACCGATAACGGTCAGGACGCCAACTCCGGCCAGCCAGCGTTCATATTTGTCAATCAGGCGTAGGAATTTCTGACCCCAGAACGCGACAAGAACCGCGATCATGGCGAAATGCAGGGTGCGTCCGAGCACACTCGCGATGGTGAAGGCGAAGAGATTCATCGACGCTACGCCGGCGGCAATAGCGATGAATTTGAAAGGTATCGGGGCGAAGCTCTTGGCAATAATGATCCAAAGTCCCCAATCTTCGACAAGCTTTCGGTAGCGCTGAAAATTGTCAGCCTGCCCGTAGATCTCGACCAGGGCTTGTCCCAGCGTGGTCCAGGCGAGATGGCCGATGCCGTAGCCGACGAGGGCGCCGACGGACGATGCGACCACGCAAGCGCCGGCAGCAACCATCTCCGGTCGGGCCGCAATAGCAGCATGGGGATGAACAGCAGGTCCGGCAGGACCGGGAGGATCGAACTGTCTGCAAACGCAATCAGGGCAAGCAGTACTACGCCCGATCTGCTGGATGAGAAAGCCTCAGCGCGACGGAGCCAGGCTTCGCGGTTCCTGGAAAAAAGGGACATTTTCCGATTCGTCACTTGCTTCGCATGGATCTCCTTCTGTCGCACCGCCGACGTTATCACGACGATCAGTTCACCCAGATCAGCAATTCGCGACCGCTGGCCCCCCAAACCAACCACGGGCAGATCGGCACACCGGCTGAACCCGAATTTCTTGCTGCATTTGTGCGCTGTGCGGCCTTGTAGGCGAATTTGTGATAGTGTTCGTTTCCGGTCGTTGCTATCCCTTGGCCTCGATGGAACAGCACATTGGCCATAGGTCTCACTCTTTCGCGCCCGCATTGCGCGGGCTGCTGACCGTATTGCTTGCTGCCATCTACATCATCTTTGGATTTGCGGGGAAGATTTCCTGCGCCGAGGAGACGCTCGCGCGCGCCGAGCAGATCGAGATTGGTGACATACCGGTGGAAGCGGACCAAGGCTCGAAACAGGCGGTCGCCGTCGTCGATCACTGCTATACTTGCGTCCCCCTCTTGATTCCCGCTCCGGTCCTAGTCGCCGAGCCGTCGGCGGAGCCGGTTGCGTTGGCGTTCGTCACGCCGACCTTCCTGCTTGAGGATCATCCGGGGCTCGATACGCCGCCGCCCAAACACCTGACCTGAGCGCCTTCTCTCAGAGCGCGCGAGCGCTCGATTCGTCGCTTTGTCAGGCAACTTCATGATTTGCAAAATAGTCACGCGTTTTGCGTGCGCGGCTGCGTTTCTGGTCAGCCCGTGGTTCACCGGCGACTCGCATTCCCAGGTGCTCACTATGAGGGAAGCGCTGACGCGTGCGCTCGCCGCCAGCCCACGTCTGACAGCGGCCGAGCGCGATGTAGGTGTCGCGACGGGGCAGCGCATCCAGGCAGGAGCGTTGCTCAATCCTGAAGTCTCCTACGAGAGGACAATTCCTTCGGGTCAGGCAGGTTTCAGGGAACGAAGTCCGCGGAGACCACACTGCAGATCAGCCAAGCCTTCGAATGGTTCGGCAAGCGGGAAGCCCGCATTGCCGGCGGCGAGGCGGGTGTTGAGACGGCGGCGATCCAGCGCCAGGCGGTTCGCCTTGAGGTTCTGTCGGAGACAGCAATTGCCTTTGCCAACGTGCTTGGCGCGAAACGACGAATCCAGATCCTCGACGAGCAGGTCGCCGCCATCGACCGATTGACCCCGTTGCTGCAGCGGCGTGTCGAAGCCGGTGCATCGTCACCGGCGGAGACCGGGCGGGCGGAAGTGGCTTCGGCCCTGGTCAAGGCCGATCGCGAACGGCTCCGATCGACGCTCGCCAGCGCTCGGCGCGAACTCGCTGTCCTGATGGGAGATCCCGCGCCCAAATTCGCCTCCGTCTCAGGCCGGTTCGAGGTGACGGGCCGGCCGCCCTCGTTTCAGTCCGTCGTGGCAGCTAGAGACGCGAATCCGCAATTGGCGCGCTGGATCGCCGTCTATGCGCAGCGGAAGGCCGCGAAAGGTCCCAACCAACGGAGCGCGCCGTCGTGCTGCGGTGCATGGCATTCAGCCGGTCGGTCGACACGAAGGTCGAGAAGGTGGTGTCGAGCGCCAGAATCAGGCTTTCCTCTCATTTCGAGTTCAGCGCTGCGACCGGCGACCATTCCTCGTCCACGCCTGTCTGTTGAAGACGCTTGCACCGCTCGAGCAGCAGGGAACCCGGCCGGTCGTAAGGGCGCGTGCCAAGCACGGCCTCGAAATGGATGATCGCGCCTGAGAAGTCGCGACGACGATATCTCGAGAGCCCTTCCTCGTAGTCCGCAATCCAGGCTGCGTTTTCGCAGCTGACTTCCATCGGGCTGATCAACTCGTAGACCGCAAGCCCCTCGGTACGTCCATAAACGGCGATGCTGTCGATTTCCCGGACGATGAACGCGTCCCGGATCAGGCTCGCAGTCTCGGCGCCGATCAGGATCTGCGTTCCGCAATGCTTGTTGGCGCCTTCGAGCCGGCTCGCCACGTTCACGACGTCGCCGATGACGGTGTAGTTCAGCCGCAATTCCGAACCAATATTGCCGACCAGCATGCGTCCGGAATTGATTCCGATGCGGATTTGCAGCGGCTTGCCCTGGTCGTCGGCCAGCCCCGATTTTTCCAGCGCCTCGCGGATGGCGAGCGCGGCGCGGCAGCAGAGCACGGCGTGATCCTGTTGCGGCGTCGGCGCGCCCCAGAATGCCATGACGGCGTCGCCGATGAACTTGTCGATCGTGCCGCCATTGGCGTCGATAATTTCCGACGCGAGGTCGAGATAGCCTGTGAGCAACGGCACGACGCGGTCGCCCATGCGTTCGGAAAGTCCGGTGAAGCCGGCGACGTCGATGAACATCACGGTCAGTTCCTGGATGGAGCCGCCGGGCTTGGCCTCGACACCTTGCCGAAGCAGCGAGCGGACCAGATCGGCCGGGATGAATTTGCGAAACGCCGACAGGCCCGCCGCCATCTCGGCGATGGCGCCTGACAGGCTCGATATCTCGGCGAGCCGGGACGGATGGCGACGGACCCGGTCCAGCGCAAAACTCTCAACATGCCGGATTTCTCCGACGACGCGCGCCAGCGGAGCGGCGATCACCGAGCGCGCCAGCATCGCCGACAAAAGGGCGGCCAACAGCGCCCCGGCGGCTAGCCCAATGATCAGTCTCCGCAGCGTGGTTTCGACCGGTCCCAGGAACTCGGCTTCCGGAATGACGGTCGCCAGCGACCAGCCTGGAAACGGCAAGGGCGTGAGCGCGACCTCGTAAGCCTCTCCTTGCGATGTCAGCCGCTGACGCCACGCCTCCTTGCGATCCTCGTTGCCGGCTTGTGCCAGCACCATGCGCGCAAGCGGCAGCAGCGCTTCCTGGCTACGAGCGGGATGCAGTTCGTCGGCCTCCTTGTCCGGCGCTGCGATCAGTTCACCGCTGCCGTCGAAGATAAACGCGGTTCCGGTGCGTCCGACCTCGAGCTGGGCAAGGAAATGAGCGAACCTGGTATATTCGATGATGATCGCGAGGACGCCTTGGCGCTCCTGATAAACGTCGATCGGGCCCGCAAAGGCGATCGACGGACGTTGTCCGATCGGATGGTCCAGGACCTTGAACCATTGCGGTCCCTTGGCCCCCATGCCGGTCTTGAACCAGGCCTGGTCGACCACGCGGAAATCGGTTGGCACGAATTGGCGCTGTTCGAATTCGATGTCGCCTGGAATCACCGCATATTCGTCGATCCGGCGCTGACCGGGATGATCGGTCAGCGAGATCTCCATCATCTCCAGATGGCCGTCGCCGAGCTTGTGCGCGGCGAAAAATGACCCGTCGGGCCAGCCGAAGGCGACCCAGGAGATCGTCGCGTGCGATTGCAGTTGCGACAGGAACACGAACTCGCGCTTGTCGGCTTCGCGGGTGTCGAGCACGTTCTGCAGGAACAGGGTGCGAATGGCGGTATGAGCAGCGCCCGCTTCGCCGACGATCGCCGACACCTCCTTGCGAACGGCGGCCACGATCTGCTCGTTGATGGTGCTGGCGAGTTTCCGGCTGGTGGCTTCCGCCGTTCGCCACCACAACAGGCTTGATGCCGCGGCCGTCAACAGGATCGTCGTCAACACCAGCGCCGATACCGCGAGATGGATGCTGACCGTCCGGGGCCTGCCGCGAGAGCGAGGCGGCGGGCGCCCCTCTGGTTGTCGGCTTGGAACGGCGATCATCCTTTTCCGCCTTCCGGTAGAGGCAGGCTGCCGGCTCCCTTGAATATACGCCGGAATTCCGGCGCATGTTACGGGCTCCCCCACGCAAAGCCGAATATCTCGGCGAATCGCCGCGGCTTCCAATGCCCTCTGGCTAACAAAGCGATAGGGACAAGGCATTGGAGTTGTCCTCCCGCCTTCCGCACTCTGCTGAACACGCGTTCGTGCGGCGATTGTGCGCGGCCCAAAGTTGGTCTCACGGATTCGTGAGCCGCTCACGGTAACGAGGGCTTCGTACGGGACGAATGAGACGGTGCGCGTCTTCGCCCAGTGGGCGATGCAACCTCAAGAGGAGAAATCCAATGTCTGCCAAGAATATTGTCAGTTCGTTCGTCCTTGCCGGCGCCGTCACGACCGCGCTCGCGACCATGGCCGCCGCCGCCCCCTTGACGAAGGCCGAGGCGGACGCGGCCGTCGCAGCCCACAAGGAGAAATGTTTTGGCGTCGCGCTGAAGGGCCAAAACGATTGCGCGGCCGGCCCGGGCACGACCTGCCAGGGGACCTCGACCACCGACTTCCAGGGAAACGCATGGAAGTTCGTGCAGGGCGGCACCTGCGCCAGCATCCAACTTCCGAACGGCAAAACCGGCTCGCTCAAGCCGATCTGATCTGTCGATCAGCGCGAGTCAACGACGGCGGAAAGCGGAGGGAACAAAATGAAAGCGACGACTAAACTCGCGGCGTCTGCGGCCATTCCCCTTCGTTTTCCGGCTCTGTCGATTGGCGCGCTCGCGGGGACGAGCTTCAAACACGAGCACCTCTCCGCGATCGTCGCCGAAGGTGCGCAGCGTGGATTCTTCGAAGTCCACGCCGAGAACTATATGGGCGCTGGCGGACCCCCGCATCGGGCCCTCGAAGCCATACGGCGCGACTATCCCGTCTCGTTGCACGGCGTATGCATGTCGATCGGCGGCGAGCGGCCGCTCGACAGGGCGCATGTGGCGCGTTTCCAGCATCTCGTCGAGCGCTATGAGCCGGCGCTGGTCTCCGAACACCTCGCCTGGTCGACGCACGAAACCACCTATTTCAACGATCTGTTGCCGTTGCCCTACACGGAGGCGACGCTCCTCAGGGTCTGCGACCACATCGACCAGGTTCAGGAAGCGATCCGCCGGCCGATGCTGCTCGAAAACCCGTCGACCTATATCGCGTTTCGCGAGTCCACGATGAGCGAGACCGATTTCATCAGCAGTGTCGCGCGGCGTACAGGATGCGGCCTGCTGCTCGACGTCAACAACGTCTTCGTGTCCGCCACCAATCACGGTTTCTCGGCGCTGGACTATTTGTCCGAGTTTCCGCTCGCTTGTGTCGGCGAGATTCACCTCGCCGGTCATGCAGAACAGTCCGACGACGAGGGCGATTTGCTGTTGATCGACAGCCATGACGGCCCGGTCGTGGATGCGGTCTGGAAATTGTTCGAGATCGTGGTCTCGCGGTGTGGGCCGGTTCCGACGCTGGTCGAGTGGGACAGCAAAATCCCCGACTGGCCGGTCATCAAAGCCGAGGCGGCCGCCGCGCAGGAAATCCTCGACCGCTGCCACATCGTCGAGAAGGGGCATCATGCTGCCGCCTAAACCGCATTTGCGATCCTCCTATGCGGCGGTATTCACGGCCGCCTTGATCGATCCCGGCTACGAGACGCCCGCCGTTGTGACCGGTCCCGGTGGCAAGGCCGCGATCAAACGCTACAACGTCTACCGCAACAACGTCACTTCCAGCCTGATCGAAGCGCTTGCGGCGATCTACCCGGCCGTGCAGCGTATCACCGGCGTTGAGTTTTTCCGCGCCATGGCGCGTTTCCATATCCGCGCCGCGCCGCCGACATCGCCGCTATTGTTCGAATACGGTCGCGACTTTCCGGCCTTCATCGAGCAATATGAATATGCCCGCGCGATGCCCTGGCTGGCCGACACGGCGCGGATCGAGCGAGCCTGGCTTGATGCCTATCATGCGGCTGACGCCGAGCCATTGTCGGCGGCAACGCTGGGCTCGGTCCCGCCCGCGCGCCTCGCCGACCTGGTTTTCGTCGCGCATCCGGCGACGCGGATCGTGCGCTCCCGCTTCTCCGTCGTGACCATCTTCGCCGCCAACCGCGGCGAGGCGCCTATGGGCCGGATCGACGCGTCGGTGCCGGAGGATGCCTTGATCACGCGGCCCGATCTCGACGTCGTCGTGCGACACCTCCCGCCTGGCGGCGCCGTCTTCCTCACGAACCTTGTTGCAGGGCAAACGCTGGGCGAGGCCGCGGCGTTGGCGCTGGACGCCTCGCCCGCTTTCGATATCGCATCACACATCGCCGGCATGATCGAGGCGGGCGCATTTACTGCCGCTACCTTGGAGAAGCAGGATGGTCATTGATCAACACGCCGCGTCCGGCGAGCCGCTGCGGCGGATCGTCTTGCTCGCCGACAAGGCCAGTCGGCTGGTGCAGACGGTGGCGGTGCCCTCACTGGTTCAGCTGGTGATGCGTGTGGCGCTGGCGGTGCCGTTCTGGAAATCCGGCATCCTCAAATGGACTGGCTTTCTGCAACTCAGCGACACGGCGGTGACGCTGTTCACCGACGAGTTCATGCTGCATCTGCCGGGCGGGCCCTATCACTATCCAGCGCCGACGGTGGTAGCGTTCCTCTCAGGCTGCGGCGAGATCATGTTTCCGGTGCTGCTGGTGCTCGGCTTTGCCACGCGCTTTGCCGCGCTCGGCCTGCTGTGCATGACTACGATCGTCGAACTGACCGTGCCCGACGGCTGGCCGATCCATATCACCTGGGCGGCGATGGCGCTCGGCATCATGGCCTGGGGACCTGGGCGCGTCTCGATCGATTATTGGATGCGAGAGGCGGTATTAGGCCCTACTAGCGTTTCGTTGGAGGCGTGAAGCAACTCCGTTCTGCTCATTTGGCGCCCGCAAGAGACACTCAGCTCGTCTGAGGTGATGAATGTCGAACAATGGGCGGCGAACAAGGCGGTCCACTACAATGAGTGGGCTAGTTTCGGAAAGAGGGACTTCGAGCACCGGATTTCCTGGCGCTCACTTTCTATGAGCTAAAGGCAGCTCAATCGGCGACAGCGTATGGCCGATGGCAAGGCCCCGTGAAGGTTCCGTCAGGCTCTAAGAGGCTATTTGCAGATAGCCGCGGATGCGGACCGCGTGACGGGAAGGGTGTCCACGGCTAAAATTCGCCTTTACTTCAGAAAATGAAGTAGATAGTATCATATTTATATTAAGCGATGGATGAGGCCATGCGCGTCACGGGCGGCTGTCTTTGTGGGGCGATTCGGTTCGAAGGGGACGCCGAGCCGCAGTTTCAGATGACGTGCTATTGCACCGACTGCCGGCGAACGAGTGGAGCCGGTCACGCCGCTATGATGGGCTTCGCGGGCGGCGCGATCCACGTCACGCCAGGTGCGCACGAGTTTGCCTCCAAGGCCGACAGCGGCAATGACATCGTCCGCGGTTTCTGTCCGACCTGCGGCTCGGGTATCTATTCCCGGAACGCCGGCATACCGCACCTGATCTTCCTGCGCGCATCCGCGCTCGACGATCCCTCGCTGTTTGCGCCTCAACTTGCAGTTTGGGCTGCGCGTGCCCCGCCTTGGGATGCGGTGCCCGCACATTTGCCGGCCTTTGCCGAAGCGCCGGCCGGCAGCTAATCGAAGGAGGGGATGATGACGATGACTCAAACGGGCGGTCGGGCGTTGTCCAGGAGCAGCCTCTGGCTGGGGGTTGCAGCCTATCTCGTGCCGACATTCCCGATCGCCTATGTCTGGCACCTGGTCTTGTTTGCGCCGACCTACGACGCACTCGGGATCTATCGTCCTGATCCCATCATTCCCTTCGGCTTCGCCTCGATGGTCATTCAAGGCATCATCTTTTCATGGGCCTATCCGCGGCTCTATCCCGATCGCAGCAGCGCCATCTTCGGGCCGGGCCTTGCCTACGGGCTCGCGCTCGCGGTGCTGTCGTGGTCGTTCACGACCCTCGCCGTTGCCGCCAAGAACGTCATGAGCTCCGTTCCGCTCTACCTGGTGTTGGAGACGGGATTTACGCTACTACAGTTCGCAATCGTCGGGCCGCTTATCGCGCTCGCTCATCGGAACTGAGACGGAGAGGCGAGATGCCCAAGTATGTCGTCGCTTATCTTGGCGGCAAGCAAATGGCGAACCCCGAGGGTCGGGCCGAGCGCATGGCCAAGTGGAAGGCCTGGGTCGATGAACTTGGCAGCGCCATGGTGAACCCTGGAACGCCACTGGGACAGGGCAAGCTGGTGAGCTCGGACGGCGTGTCCGAGCGCGGGCCGAACCATCTGACCGGCTTCTCGATCGTGCTCGCCGAAAACATCGACGCGGCGATCGAAATCGCGCAACGTTGTCCGTTTCTCGAAATCGGTACAATCGAAGTTGCCGAGGCGATGGAGATGCGGTGAAGACCAGTGGAACGTCGCGATCAACGGATTGACCAGTCCGAGCGGAGCGGTCATGTCATCTGAATGAGCGGAACCCGCTACAATCAGTTTTGCGCACTGGCGCGCGCCGCCGAAATCGTCGGTGAACGTTGGACGCTGCTGATCATTCGCGAGCTGTTGCTTGCGCCAATGCGCTTCGGCGATCTTCGTGCGCGCCTCGACGACATCAGCCCGGCGCTCCTGACCGACCGGCTCAATGCGCTGGTCGAAGCTGGAGTGGCGCAGCGCGCGGTGCTGCCGGCCCCTTTCAACGCCCAGGTCTATGAACTGACCGAGACCGGCCGCGCGATCCAGCCCGCGATCCGCGAACTGATCCGCTGGGGCGGGCGCTTTCTCCTTCCCATGCGGAAAGGCGAAACCTTCGAGCCGGACTGGGTGTTGCTCGCACTCGAAGCCATCGCGCGACGCACGGCTGTGCCGCAATGCCGGATCGGTTTGCGTATTCCGCACCCGAGTGGAACGGCGGGATTCATCATCGAGGGCGGCCCCGAGGGGACCCGCATTGCCAAAGGCGAAAGTTCGGGGATCGCCGCGATCGAGGCGCGCTTCGACGTCCTCCTACAGATATTGGGAAGACATCTGCCGCTCGGCGAGGCCGCCGCCAGTGGGGCGGCCAAGATCGAGGGCAGCGCGCATACGCTGCGCAAGCTGCCGAGCCTGTTTGAGCTTGCGACAGCAAAGCGTTGACGGCTTCGCGCGCGTCAGCGACCGTTCGCGACGATTACCCGTCCGATGCCTCGGGTCACCAAATGACGGAACATGTCGTTGATCTGGGAAGGCCGATGCTTCGCTTCTTCGGCAACGCCCTTCAGGAACGCCTAACGTCGAGAATGTCGAGGACGGGGCAATCTGGCACTCTGCTCCCGGAACACTGTGCGATTGTTTTTGCGAGCTGCCTTTCGAGCTTCCTGAGATCGTCGATCTTGGAGCGGATATCACCAAGATGGTGAGCAGCGATCTCGCGGACATCCGCGCATGACGCCTTCCCCGGCGCTCCCAAAGCGAGCAGGGCACGGATGTCGTCGAGACCGAAACCAAGCTCCCGGCCGCGCCGTATGAAGGCCAGCAAACGGGTCTCGGTTGGTCCATAGACACGACGGCCGCCTTCGGTACGAGGGGGCGGCCGTAGTATCTTTATCTTCTCGTAATAGCGGATGGTCTCGATATTGACGCCGGTCAGTCGCGATAATTCGCCGATCGGTATTCCGTCCAATCTTTCCGCTCGCGAAGCTGTGACTGGGGGCATGCTCCAAGCTCCTTGCTTCTGTAGTCGCTACAGGATGCATCTTCGGCACATGACTATCAAGGAAGAAGCGCTTGAAGCTCGTATGCAGCGTCGACAGGAGCTCATCGCCGCCAGCGGCATGCTCGGCGCGCTCGCAGCATCGTCGTGCTGCATCCTGCCGCTTGTGCTGTTCTCCCTGGGCGTCAGCGGCGCATGGATCGGCAACTTCACGCGGCTTGCGCCTTATCAGCCCTACTTCATCGCGGCGACACTCCTGTTCCTGGGATCGGGCTATTGGCTGGTTTACCGATCGGGGACGCGCGGCTGCGCCGAGGGTGAAGCGTGCGCGCGGCCCCTGCCAAATCGCGTCGTCAAGGCAACCCTCATCCTGGCAACGATCCTCGTCGCCGCCGCGCTCGGCCTCGACCTCATCGCTCCCTTCTTTCTTACCTCGTGACCGGAGAGCTAACATGAACAAGCTTGTTGCCCACGCCGCCTTCGTCGCCGTCGTTGTCGCGTCCCCGGCCGCGATGGCCGCAGACAGAACAATCACTCTCTCAGTGAAAAACATGGACTGCGCGGCATGCCCCTCCATCGTCAAGGCAAGCTTGCAAGCCGTTCCCGGCGTTGCCAGGGTTGCGGTGTCCTACAAGGACAGGACGGCAATAATCACTTATGACGATGCCAAAGCCGATCTGAACCAACTGACCTCGGCCACCACGAAGGCAGGTTATCCATCCGCGCCCAAGAGTTAATCCGATGCTTGTTCAATCGACCATCACTTGTCCGCATTGCGCGATCGCGAAAACGGAGACCATGCCGACCGATGCTTGTCAGTTCTTTTACGAGTGCACCGGTTGCGGCACAAAGCTGAAGCCAAAGCCCGGCGATTGTTGCGTGTTCTGCTCCTATGGCTCGGTGCCGTGCCCGCCGATTCAGGCCGAGCGGTCGGGCGAGAACAGCGCGGCATGTTGCTCTGCCGATGGAGAGCAGTGAACACCAATACGGACGCAAGCACGCGCGACTGGCTACGCAGCCCGACGACGAATCTGCTCGCTTGGTGGGGTCCACAGACCGCGATCGTTGCCGGTCTGTTGGCCTCCGTTCCGGTTCGAGCAGCCATTTGGACTGTTGCGCTTATCTGGATGGGAGTGGCCTGTATCCTGAATGCGAGGCGGTGCGGCCGCACACATTGCCGCTACACCGGACCTTTTTATCTGGCCATGATTGCGCCGGTGTTTTTGCTTGCGGCCGGCATCGGCTCCGTCGGATTTTTGGGCTGGCTGTTGTTGGGAGTCCTCATTCTCGCGGGAAGTAAAATCATCTGGTGGGCTACGGAACACGCTTGGGGAAAATTCTCGTCGTAGGGCGCACCATCAGGTCCGGTTAGCGGCCGAATCTTGTTGTGTCGCCGCGTTTTTCGGCTCGAATTGGTGTAAACGGCGTCGGCCACAGCCACAGGCTATGTGGGGCGATGCGTAGCAATGCCTCAATCGAATAGTTTCCTGCGCCAGAAGTGCACAACAGCATGACGCCTCCCACAATGCTGAGGTCTTTGTAAAAGCCCTTCAAGCTGTCAACCGAGAAGATTATCGCACGAGGCCGAACATGATTTCCGGTTCAATGCGCAAATCGGCGAGCGCCTTCACGGACCGGTGCAGTCTGCAACTCGCGGGTCGTTCGATCGGTGCAGTAGCCCCAGATCGGGACCTGAACACCATGCGCCGTCCACATTTGACCGGCCGGTAAGTTTTTCGCCCCGCGCCTCGAACGCAGAGCGAGGCAGTGCTGGCAAGGCGCAAGCATCAGCCACGGCTGGCTCGGCGGGCCAACGCGAGAACGGAGCATTTCACGACGATCGTCCAGCGCCGAAACCGCTTCCTTTGCGATGGCGTTGAGGTCGAACGATGTCTGCTCATCCCGTGACAGTGGCGGAATAAGGACATGAGGAGGCAGCCATCGTGCTAAGCTCGCCCGGCTGAAGAGTAGGCCGCTCGCAAGTTGCTCACCACGCCGAAAAGGGAACACGACTATGAGCCATCTATTTGCCTTGCAATTACCGCCGCAAAAGACCGAAGACTTCGTGCGGCTCGCCCCGCTTCTCCAAAAATTCGCGACGAGCCGACGCGGGCTCATGCTCGCGCCATTCATCGCCGCTCTGCCGGCGAGCCTGGTCAGCGATCCCGCGCAAGCGATCGACCTAAATGAGACGCAAGTCACACTACCCGACCAATTCCAATGGAAGCTCGCGCTGCCCAACGCGCCAGCGCAGTCAGTCGAGACGGTGCCGGTGTTCGGCGCGACTGACAAGCCGGGGCCATATGTGGTGCTGATCAAGTGGTATCCGGGCTACATGAGCGCGCCGCACACCTATGTCACCGACCGACTGTGCTTTGTAATCTCCGGAACCTGGTGGGTGAATTCGGGCGAGAATTTCGAGCCGGACGCGACTGTGCCGGTCCCAGCCGGAGGCTTCGTGCGCCGCGTCGCGCACACGCCGCATTATGACGGGGTGAAGAAGGGCGGCAAGGAGCCCGCTGTCATCGGCATTTTCGGCCAAGCCCCCATCGAGTTCAAACTTACTGATCCGACCAAGCCGCCAGTAAGAGAAGTTTAGGCAAACGGCCAGTCGCCAATCAGAGTGAAATTAAACCTCACTGTCGTGGAAAGCCGCCTCATACCTTTTAAGGCTGAGTCTCCGCAGCGAATACCCGATTTCCATTCTGGTCATGTTCGCCGCCGGGTACGAATGATCGTGCAGTCCTGGGGTGGTGTTATCATGACCGTTATGGGTCCAGGCCGTGTGCATGGCGGGTTATCTGGCCTATTTTCGCCCTTGGCGCCGCTGCGCTCACCTTTCCGATTGCGCGCGATATGCGTGCGCCAATTTCGCTGATCATCGTCGCTGGCGCTTGCGGCATTGCAGCAGGAACTCCGCTTGCGATTCTTGGAGCCATCGGCCGGGTCGCGCGTCTAGGCGCGATCGTCAAAGGAGGCGTGCATCTCGAAACACTCGGGCGCGTCGATACCCGTCATGTTCGACATGACGGGAACGCTCACTGTCGGTAAACCAGATGTGCAGCAGATCGTGCCGGCGGCAGGAGCCTCCTCCGATGAGATGCGGCGGCCGAATTGAGATCGGAACCCCCATTGGGCAACGCGATCGTTGCGTGTGCGCGCACACAAAGTGCGACATCGCAGAACCGATCAGTTTCGCCTGCACCCCAGGACGCGACATCCTCGCGAGGGTGGACGATTGCGTCATTCTCGTCGGAAGTCGGCTCTGGCTTACACATCGATCCGGCGACAACAAGCAGCGCTGTTTAACTCGGCGTTCGGGCGGTTGCTCACACTCCGCCGAGACGCTGAGGAGAATGCGAGATGGCTCGATCTCGCGCGTCATTAGGAACGCATAAGGGCGCTCTCTTTATGTTGTGCTTATGCGGGTAGGCGCGGCTCCCTCTCGATTTCCTATACGAGCCTGCGCAATCCTACTCTCAACCATCTGTTGGGCGTGGAGATCGGATGGCTCATGATCTGACGAGCGACGGAAATACCGCGGGATGCCCTTTGGCGAGGATGTCTGGTCGTATCCATCGGGTCACCTGTCCGGTACCAGCCAAACGAACCGCGGCCGCGCCGCGTCGAATGACGCCAGTCGGTATTTGAGAAAGGTGGTCCAAGCGATCGCTGCTGCGAAGCTGCGCCGGCGGCGGCGCGAGGTAGAAAGTTGCGCCGGCGGCGGTCACAGCGAGTGGGGTTAAGGCAATGACCAGAATTTCGCCCGCAACCCTTGCGTCGTTTCTCCGCCGTATTGGCGGCTTGCTGCTGCCTTTCCTATGTCCGGGGCCCGCAGTGCAATACCGTCGGGAAGACCACTATATGCGAGGTCCTGGCCCAAAGTGGCGCGCCAAACACCTGGCGGATCATGAATCGGGTCCTGGCAGCTGACGTTGCCGGGTGTGTGACCAGCGGCAACGCGAATTGCCGCTGGTCACAGCTGAAGCATGAGCCGCGCGGACAGGTCAAGGACGACCCGTGCGCGGTCTCAGCCATGCCATCATGATCTTGTGCGGCGTTCGCCGGCTGCGGGGCAGTTGATGTCGCTCCGCCGCGCCTTTCACAAACGCAAGCGCCTGGCTGCCGGATCGGCGTTTGTCGCGCGCAAGCGCCATCCATTCCCGAATGACGGTACGTCTCACATTCGATTTCGCCATGCCGATCTCCTTCCGTAACGCGACGCCGGAAGATCCGCAACGAAGTTGCGGGATCCGACCGTCGCTCACTCCTCGTTGGTGACAAAACGCTACGCGGCCTTTTGTAACGGATAGGTCTGTTGCCGCCGTGCGGCGACTGCGCAACCGCACTCGTGGACGGTGCCTTGCTCGATCACGAAACCGCGTTTCTCGAGTGACGTGCGCAGACTTTGGTTCGCGGCCGGTTTCTGAGCGTCCACCCACACCACCAGCACCGCGCCGGGACGGAGGAAGTCGACAAGCCAGTCCAGCGCCGCCTCAAGCGCGTTGAGCGTGCGCCGCCGCCAATCGACCAGCGCGACGTCGTACTGTCCGGCCGGGTGGCCGCAGTTCGCCGTCGCCGCCACGCGAAGATAGCCGCGCCGCTGCAGATCAAGCATCATTTCGATGCTGTTGGAGCCGGCGATGACGATGCGATGCTGCGACGAGCAGCCCGCAAGCGCGATCATCGGTTCAATAATCCTGTCGCCAGTGGCGACCCGAAGGGAGGCCATGACATCACCTGTTCCTGTTTGTTCAAGCTTGCTCGGACCCGCCCGCGTCGTGGACATGAACGCGTACCGCATGGCGGTGGCTCTTCCGTCCACCGCGTTCGTTCTTTGCAGGTGGTCGATGATCTATCGTTGGTGCGAGGTCGCTTCGTCCATGCAGGCAATATCTTTCGTGCTGCATAAAAATTCGAGAGCGACGCGATGTTAACCGCATAAAAGTCCCATAAGATCGTGCGGGACGTAGCGGCGGGATGCAGGCAATCGAACGACCGGACGAGGGCTCGTACGGACTACTGTCTGCCTCTTAATCCCGAATACCGCGGCGCGAGGGCAGTCCGCTTCACAAATCGCTTTCCGGCTTGGCAGGTCGAAGGAGATCGGTTCCGGCTGGGTGATTGCGTTCGCGGCAGCTGGCGCTGTCTCTCCCTGTCGCTTTTCAATCTATAGCAATTGATATTCAGTCGGTCGTTGCTTGTGAATGCATGGATCTATTCCTCAGCTAAGATAGACGCCTGCAAAGACACGACGCGCTGGTTCAATGGTGTCAGTTCGTCCTCGGACAGGTGTTTTGAGCTGCCGGCCAGCACTCGTCGCGCGAGCTCAACGAGCAAGGCTTGCTCATCCCGTCGCTTGGTGGCGCTTGCAATATCATGGCAGGCGCGGATCAGCCTCAAACTTACCGCCAGGTCTGCTATGGCATAGTGACGGATTTGATCGAACGCGGTGTCGAGAAGTCCCTGGAACGTTATCCAGGGAACCACGAGTCGCAGGACGTGCGGCGGCGCATAATATCTCGATTTTGGGGGATCGCGGCTCAGCCAGCAGATCATGATGCGAGACAACTGGTCGACACAGCTGATTGCCGTGCTCGGATCATTGATCGCGGGGGACATGGCGCGGAGCGCAATATCGATGATCTGGATGATTCCAAACTCGACATCCTGCTGCATTGTCCGGGTCGGACCCAGATCTATTGCGGCGAGGAGATGAACCTCCCGCTCCAGCGATACTCGGTCCGGTCTCGATATCCGGATGATCGGAACGCCGGCAGGAATGAAATGGCCGACCCGGCGCTCCAGGCGCACCCAAATGCCGTACTCCCTGGCGAGAGAAACAAGGCGATTAATATCGACATATCGAATGTATCCAGATCGCCGAGCGAGCACGGCTGCGCC
>Ga0210408_10001603_pt1 | contig 23414 bp, 17 predicted proteins | sample IncBWH4MmetaG_FD_155471 | JGI IMG/M metagenome (GOLD analysis project Ga0210408, IMG submission 155471) | Forest soil microbial communities from Barre Woods Harvard Forest LTER site, Petersham, Massachusetts, United States - Inc-BW-H-4-M | ecosystem: Environmental > Terrestrial > Soil >...
TTTGGTTGCCGTCAGGGGGTTGCCAGGTGGCCTCTGATGAGGCACTCTCAGCACAAGAGGAGCTTCCCTGGAGGTGCCAGTTGTCGCTGATCCACTCACCGAACCTGCACAGTAGCCTGATCGCCCGTATCCCGGTCGTCACTGGCCACGCCCTCGACGAGTGGTTTCATCGCCTCGAATCTGGTCCCGCGTTCCTGCGTCGCGAAGAACGCGCCCACTGGCTAGCCGACGAGGGCGGTATCTCGTGCGGCTACGCCTACGCGATCGTGCATGAGTATGAGATGCGCAGGCGACTGCGCCTCAACGGAGCCTGACCGGCCTTCGCCCGGATCACCCCGGCCTCGGCATCGCCCGGGCCGTTAATGGATTATGGCCGCGGTGCGTGCATTAGTCTTGCCGCACGAGCCACGCATAGGCGGGGCCGACGATCCGAGGAAAGCGGAATGTCCGGATTTATCGCCATATAATTCGCCGGTGTACAGCAGACAAACAACGGCGGCTTGGCGCTTAGTTGATCATTGTGCTGGTTGTTTCCCCTGGTACAGCAATGATCAATTGAGAAATGGCATGATCGCCAACGGTACCCCCGGTCGGAATCGAACCGACACTGGGGACCCTTTTAGGGGGCCGGCCTCTGCCTTTGGGCTACGGGGGCGCGCCCCATAATACCGCCCGTACAATTGCCGGGCGCTGAGTAACTAAGACGTGGCCATTATTTTTGTCGGCCTAGACGTTTCTCGGAAAGAAATGCAGAGCGTAACTAATTACAAGATCGACATTAGCGTTAAGTAATCAACCGGTGGCAGCCAGGCCGGCGGCCGTGCGAGCGCGGGTGAAAATAGCGTCGAGCATGGCCGGGGTGACGCGACCGGTGAACGTGTTCTGCTGGCTCGGGTGGTAGCAGCCGATGAGCAGCACGCCGTCCGGCGCCTGGGCGCTGGTCAGCCGCACCTCGGCGCCGTGGCCGAACGCCGGGCGCGGACGCGGCAGGGCAAAGCCGCAGCGGCTCAGCACCGGCCACATCGCCTGCCAGGCGAACCCGCCCAGGCACACGATGACCTTCAGATCCGCGGCCACCAGGCGGAGCTCGGCGACCAGCCAGGCAGCGCACGTATCCCGTTCGGACGGCTCTGGTTTGTTGTCCGGTGGCGCGCAGCGGACCGCGGCCACCATCCGGGCGTCCACCAGGCGCTGGCCGTCGCCGGCCGCCACGCTGGTCGGCTGGACCGCGAAGCCGGTCCGGTACAGCGAGGCGAACAGGAAGTCGCCGCTTCGGTCGCCCGTGAAGATCCGGCCGGTCCGGTTCCCGCCGTGGGCCGCGGGCGCCAGGCCGACGATCAGCAGGCGGGGCCGTTCCGATCCCCAGCCGGGTATCGGGCGACCCCAGTAGGGCTCGTCGCGGAACGCGCGACGGCGGATCAGCGCCACCTCTTCGCGCCAGGCGACCAGCCGCGGGCACGCCCGGCACACCGACTGGCGCGCGGTGAGCTCGCGCAGGGTCACAGCTCCGTCGGCCAGCTCGGCGACCTCCGCGGCGCTGTGCGCGACCGGTGTCCCGGGCCCAGCCGGGTCGTCCGGCCAGTCGCCCGGCGCATTGTCTATGGCTCCCCTTCGCGGGCCAGCGACCAGGCGATTCCGTCGAGGATGTCGTGCTCGCTGACCAGCACCTCACCGAACCCGAAGCGCCGCATGATCCGGTCCAGGATGAGCGCGCCCCCGCCGATCACGTCGACGCGGCCCCGGTGCATGACGCCGATCGCGGCGCGGGCGGCCCGGGTCTGGGCCAGCAGGCTCCGGGTGACCTCATGCACGTCGGCGGCTGATACGCGGGCATGGTGGATGCGGGCCGCGTCGTAGGCCGGCAGGCCCATCGCGATGCCTGCCACCGTGGTGACCGAGCCCGCGAGCCCGATCAGGGTCCGGGCCTGGCGGACCGGAACCGCGGCGGTCACCGCGTCCAGGGCCGCGTCGATATCGGCCGTGGCGGCGCCCAGCTCGGCGCCGGACGGCGGGTCACTGTGCAGATGCCGTTCGGTCATCCGGACGCAGCCGATATCGACGGAAATCGCCTGCACAGCCGGCTCCCCGCCCTTTTCGCGGGCGCCTGCAGTCGCCTGACCGAGCACGAACTCGGTCGAGCCGCCGCCGATGTCCACCACCAGGAAGGGTCCCCGGAAGCGGGCAGTGCCCGGCGCGGCGGCCAGCTCCGCGGTCGCCCCGGTAAACGACAACGCGGCCTCCTCGGATCCGGTCAGCACCTCGGGCGCGACCCCGAGTATCTCCTTGACCTGGCGGGTGAACTCCGCCGTGTTGCTCGCGTCCCGGGTGGCGCTGGTGGCCACCATGCGGACCGCGCCGGCCGCCGCGTCCGCGATGACGTCCGCGTAGTCGCGCAGTACGCCGGTGGTCCGGGCGAGCGCCTCGGGCGCCAGCCGCCCGGTCTGGTCGACCCCTTGGCCCAGCCGGACGATCTCCATCCGGCGTGCGACGTCGCTGAGCTCGGCCCGGTCGAGGTCGATGTCCGCGATTAGCAGCCGCAACGAGTTCGTGCCGCAGTCCACGGCGGCCACCCGACGCGTCACTCGGGTGGCTCGGGTACGCACGGTCCCGCCTGCCACCACGGGCCGACGGCGTCGAGGGCTTCACGCCCGAAGGGATTCACGTCGCCCGTCGCGAGCTCGTGGGCGACCAGGGCATGCAGGCACTTTACCCGGTCTGGCATGCCGCCGGCCGACTGAGTGCCGGGCGATAGCGGCTCGACGTTCGCCGATCGCGCCGCCGCGTCCCGCCGGGCCAGGTAGTCACGGTGCGCGGACTCATATCGGCCGCGCAGACCGCCGTCGGCGAGCCGGGCGGTCATCTCCTGCATCATCCCGCTGGCTTCCAGCTTGCTCACCGCGGCACTGGCGCGGGGGCAGGTCAGGTAGTACAGGGTGGGAAACGGGCTGCCGTCGGGCAGCCTCGGCGCGGTTTCCGCGACGTCGGGCAGGCCGCATGGGCAGCGGTGCGCGACGGCGAGCAGCCCGCGCGGCAGGCGGCCGAGCTGGGCGGCGATGACCGCCGCGTCCCGGGCCGTGATCACTGTGTCTTCCGCTCACTTGGCCGGGGTCGCGCCGGCCTGTTGCACCGACTGCCACAGCTTCGCGTACCAGGGCGCCGGCCCCGACGGCTGGGCCCGGGCGCCGTTGGCCAGCGGCTGGCTGCCCTCGACGACGTAGCACTGGGTGCCGGGGAAGCACATGTCAAGCTCCTGCCGGGCCAGCTGTTCGATGTAGGACCGGTCCGACAGCTTGGCCTGCTCCGCTTGCAGGTTCTTGACCTGGGTCAGCATGGTCTGCTGCTGGGCGACGAGCTGATCGATCTGCTGGCGCTGGGCCATGTACTCGCGGACCGGGTACGCCAGGCTCAGCGCGATCGCGCAGATCACCACCGCCAGCACCGCGGCCCGGCTGGTCAGCCGGGTGGTCCGGGGAGAGGCGGGGGGGTTGGACATGGAGCCGTGCAGCCCGTGCTAGACCCTGCTGGCCAGCGCCGCGAAGCGCGGGAAGGCCCCGGCCCCGGCGTAGCTCGCGGCGTCGCCGAGCAGTTCCTCGATGCGCAGCAGCTGGTTGTACTTGGCCACGCGCTCCCCGCGAGCGGGCGCCCCGGTCTTGATCTGGCCGCTGTTGGTGGCGACGGCCAGATCGGAGATCGTGGTGTCGTCGGTCTCACCGGAGCGGTGGCTGATCACGCAGGTGAAGCCGGCCCGCTGGGCGAGGCTCACCGCGTCCAGCGTCTCGGTGACCGTGCCGATCTGGTTCAGCTTGACCAGCAGGGAGTTGGCCGAGCGCTCGGCGATGCCGCGGCGGATCCGCTCCGGGTTGGTGACGAAGATGTCGTCGCCTACGACCTGAACCAGGTCACCGACGGTCGCGGTGAGCTCGCGCCAGCCCGGCCAGTCTTCCTCGGCCAGCGGATCCTCGAGCGACACGATGGGGTAGGCGTCCAGCCAGTCGGCGTACAAGGCCGTCATCTCCGCGGACGTCTGGGGTTTCCCGTCGAAGTTGTACGCGCCGTCGGAGTAGAACTCCGACGCCGCCGCGTCCACCGCCAGCGCGACGTCCTGGCCAGGGATGAATCCGGCCTTGCCGATCGCCTCGACGATGAGGTCCAGCGCGGCCCGGTTGTGCTCCAGGTCGGGGGCGAAACCGCCCTCGTCGCCGACGCCGGTGGACAGCCCGCGCTGCTTGATCACGGACTTCAGCGCGTGATAGACCTCGGCGCCCCAGCGTAGTGCCTCGCTGAACGTGGCCGCGCCGACCGGGGTGATCATGAACTCCTGGATGTCCACGTTGTTGTCGGCGTGCGCGCCGCCGTTCAGGATGTTCATCAGCGGGACCGGCAGCAGGTGCGCGTTCGGGCCGCCCAGGTAGCGGAACAACGCCAGGCCGCTGGAGTCCGCGGCGGCCCGGGCGACGGCCATGCTGACGCCGACGATCGCGTTCGCGCCCAGCCGCGACTTGTCCGGCGTCCGATCCAGGTCGATCATGGCCTGGTCGATCAGGCGCTGGTCGTCTACCTCGTGGCCGAGCAGTTCCGGCTGGATCTCGTCGATGACGCCCTGGACCGCGCGGCTGACTCCCTTGCCGCCGTATTCGGAGCCGCCGTCCCTGAGTTCGACGGCCTCGAACGCGCCCGTCGAGGCTCCGCTCGGCACGCCAGCCCGCCCGACGGTCCCGTCGTCCAGCGCTACCTCGACCTCTAGAGTCGGGTTGCCCCGGGAATCCAGGATCTGCCTGGCATGGATCGCTTCAATGGAGGCCACCGTCGGCTCCTTGCCTTGTTCGCGTACGCCTTCTGTCGTCCCGGACCATCGCCCGCCCATAGTGGAGCCTAACGGAGCGCCGGTCCTGCGTGCGCGGGGCACGCCGTCAAGCTCGACCAGGTTCGCGTAGTCCGAATTTCAGCCACGCTGCGCTGGGCGGCGACGCGCTAACATGAGCGCTGGAGGGGTCTTTTGAACGTCAACCCTATTCTGCGTGTTGCTGGCGCCACGCCGTTGGTGCCTAAGCTGCCCACGGACAAGCGCGGCATCGTCTCGTGACAAGCTGCCCCCGCAGGACCGCGGGCCGGCGATGCCGGAAGCAGAATGGCTCCTATGTCCGCCGCTGAGACACCCGGCGCACCTGAGTTCCGCCGGCCGGCGCGATCAGGCAAGCGCCGGCAAAAGGTGTTGATCGCGCTGGCCGTGGTGTTCTGCGTGCTGTGCGTGGCTACTGCCCGGCTGTTTATTTGGCCGGACCAGGGCATGCCGCCCCGGGTGGACGCCATCGTGATGCTGGACAGCCCCGGCAGCCCGCTTAACGTCGCCCTGCGCCTGGCGGCGGAGCATAGGGCAACGTTCCTGGTGGTCTCTCAGGGCACTCCGGCTTCTCGCGATCCGTGCCCGCGGCCGATAGCGGAGGTGACGCTGATCTGCTTCCACCCTGTGCCGCCCACCACCCAGGGCGAGGCAGAGTTCGTCGGCCGGCTGGCCAAGAAGTATCACTGGCGGTCCATCGCGGTGGTCGCCATCACCCCCCAGGACACGCGTGCGCGGTTGCGAGTGGAACGGTGTTTCCCCGGCCGGACCTACGTGGTGACAGCTCCAATCAGGCTGGGTATCTGGCCCTATCAGATCGCCTACGAATGGGGAGCGCTCGTCAAAGCCGTGATCGTCCAGCGCAGCTGTTGAGCCCTGGCCGACGCCAGCCTGATATCGAGGTCTCACCGCGTCCAGCGTCTCGGTGACGGTGCCGATCTGGTTCGGCTTGACCAGCAGGGAGCTGGCCGAGCGTTCGGCGATGCCGGGCGTTCGTCGTATCACGGCCAACCTCTTGGCGCTCATGTGTACAGACCAGCTGATCAGGTCCCGGCACGATGAAGATTTTCCGTGGCGAGCCTGCCGCACTGGTCCGTGACGGCAGTCCGGCGGGCCTCCCACGGCCATGACCTTCAGGGAGTTGACTTGGATGTTCTCGGGGACGACCAGATCTGCGCCCGGAAGCTCCTGTGGCGCTGGAGTACCCCGGCATGACGCACGTCTCGGCCGGCAGGCATGGGAGGTTCCGGGCTAGTACCGGCGTCCTCCACCGGGGACGCCGTGCAGTGGCGGAAATAGCGCCCATCAACAACCCTGGGACCGTGATCAAGGCCGTGATGCGGGGTAAGGGAACGGAAGGCCATAGACTGGCCTGCCGTAGGTTTGCTACGCAAACCGGGCGACCGGGGTCATATTTTCGGGTCAGGTTCACGAGCCGATGAGTTCATCAGTCGTTGTTTCTCAGTCCGGCCGTGACGTTCCGTCGCCGGCCCGGGCAGAGGCGCGCGAAGGATGGGTGCAACGCAGGGTGGCCCTCGCGTGGTACCTGCTGGTCCTGAACTGCCTGACCTATAGTCCGGGAGGGCTCCTGCATCTGCCTTCGGCGGGCGGCAAGGCCATCACGCAGGGAGCCCTGTATGCCGCGCTGTTCGTGGCACTGACCGTGAACCGCAGGATCATCCTGCGCCCGAACGTGTTCCTCTGCCTGGTGAGCCTGCTCATCCTGGGAGCGCTCATCACCATAATAGAACCCCAGTACTTCGGTACTGTGTACCGGACATTCAGGCTGACGACTTTCATCGCCGTGCTCTGGCTGCTTACACCCTGGTGGAGCCGACGCGACCTGCTGCTCGTCCGCTGCCACCTGAGAGCGCTATCGGTGGTGCTCGGCACCGTGCTGCTCGGCCTGATGGTGGCTCCCGGGCGCGCCCGCGCAGGAGGCAGGCTCTCCGACATTATCTGGCCTAGTCCGCCGCCGCAGGTAGCGCACTATGCGGCGATTACCTTCGGGTTGGTGGTGGTGCTCTGGCTCGGCGGACAACTGCGTGGCCGGGTCACCCTGATCGTGGTAATCGTCGCAGGCGCGATCTTGATCCTCACGCACACCAGGACCGCTCTGGTCGGCATGGTCGCGGGCTTGCTGGTCGCCGGCATGAGCCTGATCGTCGCGAAGGAGCGGGTACGCAAGCTGTTCGCCGCCATCGGTGTCATGGCAACGGTCGCGATTCTGACGCTGTCCGGCGTCATAACCAGCTGGTTGGCCCGAGGCCAGGGCGGCCAGCTGACCGAACTTACCGGCAGGACCGCGGTCTGGTCCGCGCTGCTTAGCTTCCCTCGCAACAAGTTCCAGATGATCTTCGGTTTCGGCCTGTCGAACGATTCCTTCGATGGCCTATCTATTGACAGCAACTGGTTGGCCTCCTACCAGACGCAGGGGCTATACGGGGTCGTCCTCTGCGCGATGATGCTGCTCTTCCTGCTGGTGACCGCCTACTTCACGCCGCGCGGCGTGCAGCGCGCTCTGGCCCTTTTCCTCGTGGTATATTGCCTGATCGCGTCGTTCACTGAGGTGGGCTTCACCGATGCCTCGATGTACCTCCTCGAGCTCACCTTGGCCGCGTCGTTGCTCGTGCTGCCATCCGTCGCGGGCACGAGGCGGGCCTGAGAATTGCGATACCACCTTCCGGTGGACCGCCCTTAACTGCTAGGAGTCCGGCGCCTGAGCGCCCAATTCCGATGGCCCAGGCCCAGGCCGACGTCTCAACCGCCCACGACCATTACACCGGCCAGAACGACATCGACTCATCTGGCGTGCTGCTCACGCCGAGGCTCTGGTCGCTCTTGTCCGCCCCGACCAGCACTACGGAATCCAGACGTGTTCCGGCAAGCCGTATCATCTCACGGACGCCGCGGATGCGTTCCTCCGACGACTGACCGGCAGTCACCATGCCCACCGCATCAGTTGCCCATGTCGCGAGGTACTCTGAGCCGAGCGCGGGATCCAAACTGGCCAGGGTGAGCAGAACGTCCGCGGAGTTGCTGGCATCGACCAGCGCCTTATCAGCTCGAGCGGGCACGGCCGACAGGGTGCTTCCGCGCAGAGGACCGACAAGCGCGACATCGTCAGGTTCAGGAACCGTCACTAGGAAGTTAGCGCCCTCCCGACTGACCGCATGCATCCCAGCGCCCTTGACCCCCAGCAGGCGCGCCAGGTGGGCTCCGCCGGAAAGGTCGGCCGCAACGACCTGCCTGCCCTCGCTCGCGTAGGACATGGCCAGCGATGCGACAGCGTGCGCCGCGACGTGCGCGTCATCCACGGCAACGACCGCCAGGCTCGCAGGGCCGCGGGAGCTTCCCGGCACCGCATTACGCAGGTGTGCGACAACACGCCTCATGTCGAGATCCCGCGCAGCCCGCCCCAGCCATCGCCGCTTGCGCAATACGCCGACACTGAGCCCCACGGGCACGCCGAATGCCTCCGCGACCTCGTCGCGGCGACGTAGACGGTCGGACACGAGCGCCCCGACCACTACGATCCCCATGCCCAAGGCCATACCGCCGATGAGCCCTCCGGCGACATCGAGCGCCACGCCCTTCACGCGAGAATGCTTGGCTAGAGTGGCGGGGCCAAGCACCTTGCTGTCCTGCACCATTGAATCCGTCGTCGTCTGCCCCGTCGCCTGAGCACCGACCACGTAGTATTTCATCTCGGCGAGTGCGTTGGTTGCATCTTTTTGCTGCGCCTGCAGCTTTCGGAGATTTGCCTGCTCAGCCGGAGAACTGGGCTGCGCTGGTAGTTGGCTGATCTGCAAGTTAATAGCATCCAGGCTCTGCTGGGCCTGTTTTTGCTGCTGGCTTAGCTCCGTGACCAGCTCGTCTTGCTGGGTCTGTACGTAAACCGCGCGGAACTGGAGGAACGCCGCGGCTAGGGCGTTCGCGCGGGCAACGGCCGCATTGGCTGACTTCGCACCCACCGTGATGGTGAGTACCTGATCGGTAGTGGAGGTCGCACTGTACGTTGCCATGAAGCTGGCGACACTCTCCTGCAGCCTCAGTTGATTCACAACGCGCTCGGCTACCGGAACACTCAGCGCAAGCGTCGCGTTGGTTTGCTGTACCGCAGTCGGGTTCTCGTTAGGGCTATTCGTGAGGAGGAGCGTCGCCGTGGCATGGTAAGTCGGCGGGAACTTCACGTACAGCCCGAAGCCGATCAGCAGACCGACGACAGCGGTGACGCACCAGAACCGTACGCGTCGCCTCAGTGCCGCCTTGATGAACGCTCCGCTGGTATAGCCTGAGGTCAGTTCGGCTGCCGGAAACTCCTGGACGGGCGTGAAGTCACCATGGGTCCAGATGCGGTCTGGCAGATCATCGCCTGTCCCGTTGGGCCACGCAGCCGGACCATAGGGATCGTTCACCGTCTGATCTCCGTTGTCCTGCCGTTCAGACGCGTCGGTAGCCTGCGTCGCGCCGGCGGCGCCAGTTGCGGAATGAGGCCGGTAGTTTTGTCGGCTGGTTCAGGGTCCGCCACGAGGATTCCGGCGATTCCGCGTCCGTCCGCAGTTGCGCTCACCGCCGCCCGCGCGATCTGCTCGGCTGTCGTCGCGCCCGCCGAAACGCCCAGAACCGTGGCGGTAGTACGCATCGTTTGAGGCATCTCCGGGGTCCGGCCGTCGACAACTCCCACGACCACCGTCAACGCGGCGTCGTGCCGTCCGTCGAAATTGGCGTTATCAGCGGCGATGACGTGCAAATTAATCGGCCGTTTCGACGGCTGGGGAGGCATGGCGCACGCTGTCCTCAGTGTGGCCATGGCGGTGGGGTCCTCCTGCGGGCTGATGATAAGGGCCGTCGGGATGCCCATAGATGCAGCGAGAACCGCCAACTGGGGACCGAGGGCAACGGCTCCAGGATCAGAGGAAAGAGACAGAACGGCGAGCGAGGAACTGCCGCCGTCACTGCCATTGTTCAGGATCCCGTTGTCTACGCCCAAGTCGGTCATTCCCAGCTGCCGCAGGGCTTGACGCATGCGCCACGCGTCCCGGGCTCCCGGCTCGTAATCCTCGAGGAGTTCCGTCCAGCCCGCGGCATCCCTTGGGTGACGAACGGGGAATGATGCGAGGACCGGTACCCCGATGGAACTCGCTATATCGTCGCGCTGCCAGAGCCGCCGCTCATTGCGGCTAATTGCGAGCGCCGCGATGACTCCGATAACCGCGCCGACGAGCAATCCTATCAGTGCGTTGATCGCCAGCGCCAGCCATTTGTTCTCCCCGGTTGCGCTGGTCGCTGGCTGCAGCATGTGCGCTGTCACCTGCGAGATCGGGCTATTCGGCGAATTGACATAGGCGATATAGCTATTGGCTACGGCGTTGGCAGTTGCCTCTGCATCGGCCGCGCGCTTACCTTTTGCACTTACCGAAATGATAAAGCCGGTGGGGCTATGGACCTGAATATCCGCGCGCAGCGCCTCGACGGACATGGCCGGCCGGACATTGGGCAATGCGGCGGACAGCACAGGGGTGCTGTGTGCAATCACGGTCTGGGTTGCCGTGAAGGGATCTGGACTGCCGGCGGCTGCTGCCGCACCGGCGGCCGCCTGCGCGGATTGCGGGAGCACGATGAGCGCCGTGCTGGTGAGCAGCGGGGGACGGACCGTGGCGTAGGCGCCGCCTGCCAGGAGGCCGAGTGCCGTCACTGCGCTCACCAGCCATTTGTGACGCCGCACAAGCTGGACCGACCTGCGCAGGTCCAGGGCCTTCTCGCTCATTTGGTCTCCATCTCACTTCCCAACAAGTCACCCGGTCTCGCTTCTCATACGCACCATCGTATGGCCTCTCGGGAAACGCGGGCATTCGGCGATTTGCGCACATCCAGAAATTCCAGCCGCGTGGCGAGAGGAGCGTCGGGCGCGGACCGTCCGCTGCCAAGCAGGCTGAAAGCGGGAACGCGGCGCCCCAGGCCGGGAGCGTACCAACCGAGGATGGGGTCTATCTCTCCCCGGTGCAGGGTCCATCGCAGACCGGGCGCCAGTTCCAGCCGCGCCGCCACTGGGGCGGATGCCGCAGGCCAGCTCAGGACCGCGCAGCCCTCGTTGAGCTGAACCTGGACTTCGGGACCGAGGTGAAAGGCGAGGCGGATATCGTGGCTACCGCCCTCGATCTCGTCGGTGATGTCGATGCTGCGCGAGGCCCGGTCCAGCAGCACCGACCGGCGATGCCGGGCGGGCGGGTCAAGCGAGGCGTATCCGTCGTGCTCAGCCGTCCACGTGGCGATGTCGCCGTCATCGATTACTTCCACTTCCCTGGCCTGTGCATGGCTGGTCCACATAAAGGGGCCGCCTTCGCTCGACTGGCTCCGGCCGCCGAGTTCCGCGGTGTTGTGCGCGATCGTCGAGCGGAAGTATGACCGCCATGGCGGCTCGCCGTGATAGCAGTAGGTGCCCGGGTCGGCGAGGATTTCCACGCCGCCGTACCGCACCTCCACGGACAGCGCGTCGGCGTGTGCATGTGCCGCGATGCTGAGGTATCCGTGTGGCCCCCCGTCGCACCGGCACCAGATCTCGGGGAGATGATCGTCACCCGCGGCACGCAGTAGCGTAATCCCGGCATCGGCGAACCGGGATGGCCGTTGTGCGGGCCTGCCCGCGAGGTGGTGCCGGGCGCCTGCCAGGGCACCGATGATCACGCCGCCCGCGTCGGCTGGAGACCGCGGCCACCAGTCGAGGCGACCGACCAGAGCATCGGCGAGGGCCAGCAACGACGGCCAGCGGTTGGGCAGCGGCGCGTCGAGCAGCAGGGCACGGCCCTCGTCGGAATCGCCCTGGCGCGGCGGGCGCAGCTTTTCGTCGACCAGGGCGGCTGCGCTGTCCGCCATCGCGCACAGCCGCTCCCACACGACATCGGAGAGCGGGTGACCGCATGCCTCTGCCTCCGCGGCCGCGAGGAACCCCAGTTCGGCGACGAAGCACTGGTAGTCCGAGGCAAGCTCACGGCCGATACCCGACAGGAACGTGTTGCGGACAAGCTCGCGTTCCAGCAGGCGCGCGGACCTGCGCCGCCAGCGCTCACTCTCGGCGAACCAGGGGAACGCGCAGCTAGCTACGAGTAGACCCGCCGCCTCGGCGATCACGTGATTGTTCGCGGATGACCCCCGGCTGGGCAACGCAGCGAGGTACTGCTGATGCCAGCGGATCTGCCGCACCGCGAGGCCGTCGTGCTCGAACAGGTCGGCCGCGCCAGGCCAGTCGTCGAGCAGGCGCCGGATCCACGCCAGGCTGATCAGGCGGATGCCGAGCTCTATGCCGCTGGTCCAGTGCACGCCGGACAAGAACGGGTTCTCCCGCGACCAAGAGCGAAGTTGGTCCGCGACCCGGCGAGCGTATCGCTCGTCATGGGTGAGAAACCAGGCCGTGGCGAGCAGGGTGAGGTGTTGCAGCCGGGAGAGTTCCCAGACCTGCTTGACGTTGCCGACCTGATCTTCCGAGCGGTGATCGATCCGGAAGGCATGGCGGTCCTGAACGGACCGACGGCCTGTCACCGGGTCGAGGAACCAGTCGGGCCGTACCAGGTCCGTCCTGACGACGCCCAGGACTTCCCATTCGCCGCACAGCAGCCGCTCCGCGCTCTCCAGGATGGCCGCCCGGGCCTCCCCGCTGACACGCTCCGCGGTCCCCGGAGGCAAGACGGCGGCGAACTCGCGGTCGCCCGGCAGCGGCGCGGCCACCGCGAGCTGTCCCGGCTTCACCTGACGCAGGGACCACATAGCCCGCAGTACCTGGTCGCGCGTGCGCCACGCCACCTCGGCGGGCGACATCGCGGCGACCCGGCGGAGGTACCATCCGAGCCGCGAGCTCGCGGTCATATCCGCTCCGGCTTCCCGCTCGACAGGCTCTCCCCGACGGCGACGGTCGCCCTGGTCACCGCCACAAGCGCATCGAACGGGATCGGCATCGTGGCACCGGTCAGGCTGGCCTCAACGAATGCCGCGAGCTCGGCTCGCTGGCCCTTGTCCTGGCCGCCGCGCGCCCGCGTGGTGCGATGCCCCCGTCCGGTCCAGACCGTTGCCTTCCTGAAGTTGTCGAGCCGCGCGCTGCAGCCGCCTGCGGCAGCATCGAACGCCTCCTTGGGGAAGCGCACGTTACCCGCGGTGGCGTATGTGATGACCCCGCTGGAACCGTTCTCGAACCGCACGGTCACCTGCACGTCGTCCTGCTCCGGACCCTGGACGGCGTAGACCTCCTCGGGAACGCTGTCAGTCCACCAGCTCAGCGTGTCGATGAAGTGGCCGCCCTCGCCGGTGAAGCGCGAGCCCTCCAGCGAGTCGTTGCGGTACCAGCTGTCGGCGGCCAGCGGACCTGCGCTGACCAGATAGCGCGTCACCGCGCTCGAGCACGCCGGGCCGAACTGTGACTTCATCTCGGTGAACAGCGGCGCGAAGCGCCGGTTGAACCCCACCATCACCCGGTCGTTGCCGGTCTCTGCGACGACCTCGACGATCTGGTCGAGCTCCTCGCTGGTCAGCGCAAGGGGCTTTTCCACGAAGACCGCCTTTCCGGTGCGCAGGGCACGGCAGACCAGGTCGGCATGTGTGTGATGGCGTGTCACGATGAAGATCGCGTCCAGCGTCTTGTCCTCGAGCACAGCGTCGGTGCTGGTCGAAGCCGTGACGAAGCCGAACCGCCGCTGGGCATTGACCGCGGAAAGCGACCGGGTCGTCGCGACGTGCGCCAGGTGGGCGTTCGGCAGCCCGACGAGGCGCGGCAGCAGTGTGCCCGACGCGTAGTTGCCGGCGCCGATGAACCCGATCGCCAGCCGCCCGTCGCTCCGGTCCCTGGGCACCGCGGCCGGAGCGGCCCGCACCATGCTGGTCGAGGCCTTTGCCGGGCTGTCCGCGGACGGTGCCGGGTACTGAAGCAGGACGCCGATGGCCTTCAGCGCGCCCGACGACAGGTCGGCATAGACATCGCTCGCATTCTCCAGCGGGAAGACACCGGAGACGAGGGTGGAGACCTCAAGGTCCTTCCGCGCCAGCAGGTCGAGGAAGCATTCCAGGTTGCGGCGCTCGGTCCACCGGACGTAGCCGGCTGGGTAGTCGATGCCCTCGAGCTCGTAGCGCTCGTCGTAGCGCCCGGGCCCGTAGGACCTGGAGAACCGGACGTCGAGCTCTTTGTCGTAGTAGGCGTTCCACGGCAGGTCCAGGCGGGTCTTGCCGATATCCACCACGCGGGCGCGGTCCCTGGCCAGCCGGGCGGCGGTCTCCACCGGCGCGTTGGAGGATCCGCCCGCGGCCAGGAACACGTGGTCGGCGCCCCGCCCGACGGTAATCTCGTCGAGCGAGGACTGGATGGCGGCCATGCCCTCATCGGTGGGCGCCGCGCACAGCACCGCGCCGGCCTGCTCGGCCAGCCGGCAGCGCTCCTCGATGACGTCGAGCCCTATGACGCGTACCCCCGAGGCGACCAGGAGACGGACCACGAGCTGGCCGATGAGGCCGAGCCCGATGACGCACGCCGTCTCGCCGAGCTGGGTTTCCGCGCGCCGCACGCCGTGCATCGCGATCGACCCGACGGTGGAGAAGGCGGCGTGCTCGGGCGATACGCCCCGCGGGACCGTCGCGCATAGGTTCACCGGGATCCAGTTGTACTCGGCATGGAGCGCGTACTCGTTGCCTGCGGCCGCGACAAGCTGGCCAACGCGGAATTCCTCCGCCCCTCGCCCCACCTCGGTCACCACGCCGCACAGCGAGTATCCGAGCGGCGTGTAAGAGTCAAGCCGACTCATCACCTTCTTGTAGGTGGCGACGGCGCCCTGCTGCGAGACCGTGTCGAGGACCTTGCGCACCTGGTCGGGCCGCGCCCGCGCCTTGCCGACCATCGACATCTTGGCCTCGGTCAGCTTCATCATCTCCGTGCCGGTGGAGATGAGCGAGAACAACGACTGCACGAGGACGCCGCCCGGACGGCACGACGGAACCGGTACGTCGAGGACGGTGAGCTCCCCTGACTTGTAATTCTGGGCTATCTGCTTCATCTCATCCTTCGCTCGTCACGCCACCACACCCATGGAGCGCGTGTTGCGGTACCACCGCTCGTGAGTCAATCGCTGCCATATCTGCTTGGCGCGATACGGAGCCGAGCGCTAAGGGAGGCCTTCGGCCGGTACACGGCCTCCCGGCGCAGCCACCATGCCGTGATACCGCACACCTCAGCCCCCGGCCTGCTCGCGTTCTCTCGTTCTATCGGTCAGGCGGTCATAGACGCCCAGGTAGGCGCGCTCCTGATGGCACCAGGCCAGCTCTTGCTCGACGCGGACCCGCCCGAGTTCGCCGAGGCGGACCCGTTCCGGCTCATCGTCCATGAGCGCGACGATCGCCTTGGCGTACTCGCGCACCTCGTTGGGCTCGACGTATATTCCGGCCTCGCCGACAGACACGCGCGTCTCATGCAGATCGAATGCGACTACGGGAAGCCCGAACGCCATGTACTCCATCGACTTGTTCATGGTCGACAGGTTGTTGAGCGGGTTCTTGCGATCGGGCGAAAGGCCGATGTCCGCGGTGGACAGGATACGGCCAACCAGTTCATCCGGCACTCGGCCGGTGAACTCGACGTGCCCGGCCAAGCCCAGCTCATCGCGCAACGCCACCAGGTCGTCGAAGCAGTCTCCCGAGCCGATCAGCGTGAACGCGATGTCATCCCGGCCGAATTCGCGAACGACGACCCCGGCGGCTCGCACCACGATGTCCACACTGTCCTGCGGCCCCATGACGCCGATGTAGGCGGCGAGGAACCGGTGCCCTCGACGCTGCGCCGGGTCTTCGGGACCCCGCCGAAGACGCCGCGGGTCCGGGCCGGTACGGACGATCGTGACATCGTCGGGATGCTTGCCGCTTCGGGTCAGCGCAATGTCACGGTAGGAGCCGTTCGTCGAGATCACGTGATCGGCGGCCCGATGAGTCCTGCGCTCCAGGCTACGTAGCGCTTGGTACGGAAGCCGCGGGCCAGTGGGAAAACGGGACTCGTAGAGCTCAGGACACAGGTCGTGGTGGTCGAAAACGAACTTGCTGCCATCGATGGCACGGAAGGCGACCGCGATCGGCCAGAAGATGTCGGGCGGGTTGCACGCCTGAATCACGGCGAAGCGTCCTGATCGCCTAGCCCGCAGCGCCAGCCAGGCCGTGGCGAGGAACGAGTAGGCATACTCGGCGAGGAAGCCCGCCTTGCTGCCACCCGGCGCGTAGGGTCGATACTTGTAGATCTGCACATTGTCGACGACCTGGTACGAAGGGTCGCCACTGCCCTTGGGACAGATGACGGCGACCCGGTAGCCCTTCGAGACGAGGGCCTGGCACTCAAGCCATACCCGCCGGTCGAAAGGCACCGGGAGGTTCTGGACGATGATCAGTACCCGACGTTCCACGCCCACTAGAGCACCTGCCCGGCGATTTGATACGACACACCCCTCGCTGAGCCCTTCATCCTGATCACGGGAGCCCGGGGCGTACTCTTGATCAGGTACGGCGTCGGCCCGGGGTATAGCGAAGCCCTGGTAGATGACGCGATCGGCCAAGATCCGTATCCGCCACCGAGGGGCTCTACGTGCTTTTCCGCCCCGCCGCGCCGCTGTTGTCCCGCGCGAGCGTTGCGGGGCTGCCGGTGGGCAGCCCCGGCCCCGCTCGCGGCCGGCACCTGGAGCGGCTGAGGTGCTACTGAGATCGATTTGTTGTATCAGGACCGGGCCACTGCGGGTCATTAGAAGCATGCACGGACAGCGCGATATCGACGGCGTCTTCATGTTGCCCGGGACCGTGTGATGTCGGGGAATGGCGGCATGCCGGAAGAGGTGGCGAGCAACGGCCGGGATGTATGGGGCATTAGAGGGAACAGGCCCGGTTCGGTCCCGCCGATGGCGCTGATGTACCATTCGGTCGCCCCGTACGAGCAGGATCCGTACGGGATTACGGTGAGCCCGGCCCGGTTCGAGCGCCAGATGGGGTGGCTGCGCCGCCGGGGCCTGCGCGGGGTATCGATGAGCACACTGCTCGACGCATGGCGTGCCGGTCGCTCCCGCGGGCTCGTCGGCCTGACCTTCGACGACGGTTACGCCGACTTCCTGGAGTACGCGGTGCCGGTGCTAGCTCAGTACGGCTTCGGCGCCACCACGTTCCCTGTCGCCGGGCTGCTCGGCGGGAACAACGACTGGGATCCCGATGGGCCGCGCAAGCCCCTGATGACGGAGGCGCAAGTCCGCAAAGTGGCCGAGGCGGGTTTCGAGATCGGGTCGCACGGCATGCGGCACGTCTCGCTGCCCGGGACCCCGGCCGCCGCGGTGGCCGCCGAAGCTGCGGAGAGCATGGCCATCCTGCGGGCCGTCAGCGGCCAGGACGTGGCCGGGTTCTGCTACCCTTTCGGCCACGTCGATGCCCCGGCCGTCGATGCCGTGCGCGCAGCTGGCTACGCCTACGGCTGCGGGATGGGGCTGACGCCGGAAACAGGGGTGTTCGCCATTCCCCGAACATTCGTCGATGATCACGACAACTACGTGCATCTGATCGCCAAGGAGGTCAAGCACTGGCTGGCCTGGATCACTGCTGGACGTACTAATGAGATCGGTAGGAAGGCGACACGCAGCTTGCCTGTTGCTTGATTAAGATATGGTCTTCTCGCCTCTCGCCAGACCTGTGCGCCGATTCCGGTCAGGGCTGCCAGTCCAGGGTGTCCCGACAGCTCAGGAAGAACTCCGCATTTCCAGCGAGAAGGGAAAGGGTCATTTGAGGTCGCGGGAGGACCGGGTGAGCGAGAAGCAGAGTAGCCGCTGGCCGCGCCAGCAGGCCATACGGATAGGCCGGAAAATATATCCAGCCATTTACGGGTCCTGGCTGGGGTGGATACTCCGCCTTCCTCCCGTGGAGCGGATCAAATACCGCATCATCTACACTCCCGCCTCGAAGGTGCTCGCGGTCATGGACGAACTCGCCGCCGCACAGGTCCGGGGGTGGCTGGCCGGCGGGTGGGGCGTGGATGCTCTCGTTGGCCGGCAGACTCGCCCGCATAATGACATTGACTTGGTCATCGGTGACGACGAACCGCCCTTCCAGCAGATAGGTCAGGCTCTCGCTCGCGAGGGATTCTGGTTCGTCGGCGCGGTCCACCATCCCGGCATACCGATACCGTGGTGTCACATGTGGCGCCATCACGCGGGTCACAAGGTAGAGGTCCTGCCGGTACCGCTGTACAAGCCGCCATTCGCTGCGGACGGCGCCGATGTCGGCGGCGTCAGGCAACCGTTTACCGAAGGCAGCATCGACGGCCAGCCGGTACCCTGCCTTTCCGCCGAATTGCAACTCCTGCTGCACAACGGCTATCCGCAGCGGGAGGCCGACAACCACGACGTCGCGTTGCTGCGCGCATACCTCGCCTCCCGGAAGAAATGACGACAGCGTGACAGGCAACGGTTCCCGCGTTGGCAGACCGCAGCAACTCCGCGCCACCGTCGGCGCGGTAGCCGGTCGCACGATGGCGCGGCTCCGGCCCGAGAGCGTCCTCATTGTGCCCGTGCTCGACGCCGAGCCGGCGGTCGGAGCCTGGCTTGGTACCACCAAGGTTGACTTCTACGGTGTGCCGCTTCACATCACGGTAATGTGTCCGTTCCTGCCCGCACGTTCGGTCCGGCAGCCCGAAGAAGAGCAGATAGCGGAACTGGCCGCGGGTATCGCTCCCTTCGACTACGCGCTCACCCATCACGACACGTTCCCCGGCGTGCACTACCTGGCACCCGAACCGGCCGCGTCATTCGTTGCCATCACCGAGGCCATCCAGCACCGCTGGCCGTCCTGCCAGCCCTACCGCGGTGTCTATGATTCAGTGATCCCGCATATGACCGTCGCCTTCGGCGACCCGCCCGCCGATCCCGCCGAGCTGGAACGCGCCCTGCCGATCGTCGCCAGCGCGAGCGAGGTGTGGCTGATGAGCCAGACACCGCGCGGATGGCGCACTCAGCGGCGCTTTCCCCTCGGCTAAGCCGGAAAGGGCCGGGGCTTGGCCCCGGGTCACGGCCGGGAGTCATCTCCCATCAAGAAGGACCGCAGTTTCGGGCCGACCACATCCGCGTCATAGTCCCGGTGGAATCGCTCGCGCGCCGCGCGCGCAGCCTTCAGGCGCTCCGGCTCGCAGTCGAGCAAATCCATCAGCAGGACTGCGGCCCGGGCCGGGTCGGCAAGGGGCCAGAACCGCGCCTCGACGCCATCGTCGCAGAGTTCGGGGATGGGTCCGATGCCGCCTGCGACGATGGGAAGGCCCGCGGCCATCGCCTCCATGATCGCTAGCGACGATGATTCGGTATAGGAGGCGTGGACGTAGACCTGGTAGCCCGGCAGGAGGTCGCGCACGTCGGGCCGGAAACCACGGAAGCGGACCTGCTCTTCCAGGCCCAGGGCACGGGCCTGCCGTAGGAGGTCTCCCCGGCACGGCCCCTCACCGAAGATATCGAGGCTGAGGGATCTTCCGGCACGCTTGGCTTCGGCTAGAACTGTCAATAGGAAACGGTGATTCTTGGCAATTTCAAGATTGCCAATGGTAACCAGGTCTCCGAGCGCCTGCGGAGGGCGATCGGAGAGCAATGGAGCCACGAAGTTGCCGATGACCGCGGAGGGCACCACGGCAGCTTCTGGTAGCCAGCCCACAAGGGCATCCCGCGCCCACCCGGACACGTACACAAGCCCGTCGACCTGCGGGATAACCTCCGCTTCCACCTGCCGGATCGCCCGGAAGACGGTCCCGTCGCGCTTGATCTGTTTCTTGTCGACCCATAGGTCGGCCGTGGAGACACTGAAGTGAACGGTCATAACCACGCGCTGGTGTGGCCCCCGCCGCGCGCGCAACGCCGCCCGGGCAGCCCACGGATCCTGCGTATCGACGACGCACTCGCCAGTGTTGGCGAGGCGCCGGCCTAGCGCACGGCGGAGGAATACCTCATGCCAGTACAGATACCAGGCGAGGCTTGCAGGCCGACTGCAGCGCTCCAGCACGAGCGGGCGGAGGCCAAAAACGGGGTAGGTCAGTGGCCGGCCCCACGAGAACGGAGTGACGAGCGTACTGGCCGTACCGGATTCCTGGAGAAACCGGCGTAGCTGCCGGATGTGCGTCTCAACACCCGTGACACCGTCCCCTCTGAGCAGTGTCGCAATGATCAGCGGCACGGAAGCCTCATCCCGCAATCGGCCGCCGCCTACCGGTGGCATCTCACTGTCGGTGTCTCTCACGTTCATATAGAGCATGCGGGCTGTGCGCTTAATACGGGCACCGGCCAGGGTTCACGGCTGTGCCGCTGGCAGGGCCAGGACCAAGGTAGTGTTCCAGGGTCTGAACATCGCCCGGGCCGGGTGACCGCCAGGAGGATCTCGTCCGCCATCTTCGCGCCGAGCTTGTGCAGCGCAGTATCAGAGCCTTACCGTGACAGATCCTATGAAGTGCGGGCTGACCCCGTTCGAGAATCGAGTTCATACGCTTAGTCTGGGGATGGCGATGAGAGCTCTCGCGGATGACCGCGGCTACATAGGAGCATCACCATACTCCTCGCGTTTTCGGTGGGTGCCATCGACAACCTGCCGGCCCGCCAGACTCGTGAGTCGGTGAAATGGCCGTGGTGTCCTGGCGTCTTCTGCGCCGCGGTGGCCGCCGTCTCGGCTGGGGCGCCGCGGACCAGGGAATGTCCAGCCTGACCAACTTCCTGCTGAGCGTCTACGTCGCCCGCACGCTGGGTGCCGTGGCATTCGGCGCTTTCAGCCTGGCCTATGTCACGTACGCGTTCGCGCTCAACGCGTCGCGGGGTCTTTGCACCGACCCTTTCGTGGTCAGGTTCAGCGGCACGTACCTGCCAACCTGGCGGCGCGCCGTCGCCCGCTGCACAGGCACCGCGCTAATCGTGGGCCTCGTCGCTGGAGCCTGCGCCATCGTGGCAGGGCGACTGCTCGGCGGCACGGCGGGGCTGGCCTTTATCGCTCTCGGGCTAACGCTGCCGGGACTGCTGCTGCAGGATAGCTGGCGGTACTCGTTTTTCGCGCAGGGACGCGGTAACCAAGCGTTCATCAACGACACGGTCTGGGCAGCGGTCCTGATCCCCTCGCTGGTGTTCCTTCGGATAAGCGGGCACGCAGACGTGTTCTGGCTCGTCTTCGCCTGGGGCGCGTCCGCCGCCGTCGCGGCCGCGATCGGTCCGCTGCAGGCCAGGGTGGTGCCCAGCCTGGGGGGCGCCTGGGAATGGCTGTCGCGACACCATGACCTTGCACTGCGCTATCTCGTGGAGGGCAGCGCGAGCAACGTCTCCCTCCAGCTGCGCACCTACGGCTTCGACCTCATTCTGGGCCTCGCCGCTGTGGGCTATATCCAAGCTGCCGGCACCGTCATGGGCCCTTTTAGGATCATGTTGTTGGGGATGGGCCTGTTCGTGGTGCCTGAGGCTGTCGGCGTCCTGCGCCGTTCACCGCGACACCTGCTCCTCTTCTGCCTGGCCTTCAGTAGCGGGTTGGCACTGCTGGGGCTCGTATGGGGAGTGGTGCTCCTGGTGGCAATGCCCCGGGGACTTGGGCACCTGATGCTGGGCAGTCTATGGCGGCCGACCTATCCGCTGGTGCTGCCATCGACGGTTTGGGTCATGGGCATGGGTGCCCTCGCTGGCGCGCTCGCAGGCTTGCACGCCCTGGCTGCCGCGCGCCGCAGCCTGCGCGCCGCGCTCTTCGTCTCAGCGCTCGGTCTCGCATGCTCCCTCGCGGGAGCCATGACCGCAGGCACGGTCGGCGCGATGTGGGGTGCCGCGGCCGCATCATGGGTCGGCGTACTGGTGGGTTGGGGTCAGTTGCGGACGGCGCTGCATGAGCGGGCCGCCAGCGCGGGCCCACCGCGCCCTGCTCCCGGCGGCGCCGCGGAAACCGGCAGGACCGTCAGTTCCCCCAGTTCATCCGTTGCTGGCCGTCCTGCATGACCGGGATACACCGCCCCGGTCATGCCCAGATTGCCCGCCAACGAGATGAGATGCATTGACTTTCAGCCTTCGCCGCATGCTACCGTCAGCAGGCGCACGCTGCGTCTCTTCGAACCTGCCTGGCCCGCCGACGGTTCCGAGGGGCACGCGTGGGACTGGAGCGGGCGCTGGGGTCTGCTTGGCCAGGGCGACATTGACCCGCGGATGGTTCCAGTGTCACACTCAGCGCAGCAACGTAGCGACGCGCCTAGGAGTGGCCGCTAAGGACGGCCGAGCAGGACGGTATACGTGTCGCACCTAATGTGCCGTTTGGCTAATTCGGAAGATGAGCCAGATGGGGGGAAGGTGAGCCAGGTGGGGGAAGACTCATCCGGGCTTGGTCCAGGGCTGCCCGCTAGTGCCGATGATGACGCGGCTACTCGCGTCTTCTCCCATCATGGTCGGGTCACCCGGCCCCAGATGACCGATCCGGCCAGCCTGCCGACAGAGGTTTCGCCCTCGAACCTGCCGACCCTGGCCGCAGCGCCTTACGAACACGGTCGTGGTGCCGCCGACTGGACCCCCGACTCAGCACGTACGGAACCCCCGGCGTCAGTGCGCCCTTGGACGGGGGCCGAAACGCCAGCAACGGCCCCAGGGAAAATCGTGAGGTGCCCGTCATGAGACGTTTGGGTGTGACCCTGCTCGCAGCAGTCACCATGCTGACCGTGATCTGGGCCGGGTCCGCGGCCGAAAACGCGGCCGCAGCAACCTCGGGCGTCCCGACGGTGAGCGCGGTCGCTCCGGCCTCCGGGCCGGCGGCCGGCGGCACCACCGTTACGGTCACGGGGACGAACTTCGCCGCCGGTGACACGGTCGCCTTCGGCGGCAGCGCGGCGACGGGCGTCACCGTGAACTCGGCCACCTCGATCACGGCCACCTCGCCGGCCGGTAACTCCTCGAAGGTGGGGGGCACCGTCGACGTCACCGTGACCGGACCCGGGGGCGCAAGCCCCGCCAGCCCGGCGGATGAGTTCACGTACATCGTCTCCAGCACCACGTATTCGATCTCTCTGGCCGCCAGCACCACGACCCCGGCCGTCGGCGCGTCCGTGACGCTGACCGCGACCGCCAACAAGGACATCGGCCCCACGCCGTACGGCATGTCCATCGTCGATGCCTCAACCGGGGTGATCGTCTCTCACGTCGGCTCCGGTTCGACCTTCAGTGCCACCGTGTCTCAGTCCGCGGCCATGACGCAGCGCTACGTGGCTGAGATCGACAACGCCGGCGGCGTGAACATCCAGGCGAACTCGTCCCCGGTGATCGTAACGTGGGGCGGGACGCCTCCCCCCGTGCCCACGGTGAGCAACGTGAACCCTGCGACAGGGCCTGCAGCGGGCGGCACCACCGTTGCGGTCACGGGGACGAACTTCGCCGCCGGTGACACGGTCGCCTTCGGCGGCAGCGCGGCGACGGGCGTCACCGTGAACTCGGCCACCTCGATCACGGCCACCTCGCCCGCGGGGACCGGGACCGTGGACGTGACCGTGACCGGCCCGGGGGGTAAGAGCGCCGCCAGCCCCGCCGATCAGTTCACCTACGGCCCTGCGCCG
>Ga0210408_10001605_pt1 | contig 23401 bp, 20 predicted proteins | sample IncBWH4MmetaG_FD_155471 | JGI IMG/M metagenome (GOLD analysis project Ga0210408, IMG submission 155471) | Forest soil microbial communities from Barre Woods Harvard Forest LTER site, Petersham, Massachusetts, United States - Inc-BW-H-4-M | ecosystem: Environmental > Terrestrial > Soil >...
GGTGGGGCTCACTCTCGGGTCTCGAGCCATTTGGCCTCGTCGCGCGTGAAGATCACCGGTTCGCCCCCCACCGGAAAGTCGCGCCGCTGCGGGTGGCCCTCGTAGTCCTCGGGCATCAAGATCCGGCGCAGGTCCGGATGCCCCTCGAACACCACCCCGAACATGTCGTACACCTCGCGCTCCTGATGGTTGGCCGTCGGCCAGTCCGGTGTCACAGACTCCACGTTCGGCGACTCGATCGGGACGCGCACCTTCACCGTGATGCGATCGACCCTGCTCATGTCCAGCAGCTCATACACCACGCCCAGCCGCGGCTCCTCGGGGTAGTGGTCGACCCCGTGCACGCTCGCCAAGAACCCGTACCCCTGCCCGCGCAGCTTGCCCAGCACCGCGCGGATCTCCGCCGGCTCGACCACGATCGTCGCCCGTTCGCGGAAGTACACGGTCTCGATCGTCGCCTCGCCCAGCTCTTTCGCGAGCAGCTCAAGCCCCGTTGCGTCAGGCATTTAGTGTCTCGATCCAAAAAGTCGGTGAGTGTTTGCCGAGCGGATGGTCGTGATCTGACGTTCGATGGCGGCGGTCTGCGTGCTGGTAGCACGTGGGCCGACGACGGCGGGCGTCAGGCGCGAGCAGACGCCGGGAAACGCCATCGAATTTTTGGATCGAGACACTAAGCCCTCCCGCTATGCCGACGGCTGCGGTGAGCGGCGCCGACAGCATTTGATGAAAGAACTGGCTGTGGCTCACCCACCCATAGCCCGCGCGTTTCACACCTACACATCTGATGGGTGCTCCTCCGTGCCGACGGCCCCGTAACGCTCGCGCCAGCCCATGTCCGGGTCGTCCTGGACCAGCTTGCGCAGCTTGAGTATCCCGTGCATCAGGGCCTCCGGGCGGGGCGGGCATCCCGGCACGTGCACGTCGATCGGCATGAACTTGTCGGCCGGCACCAGCGCGTAGTTGTTGAACACGCCCATCGAGCTGCAGCACGCGCCCATCGAGATCGCCCACTTTGGCTCGAGCATCTGGTCGTACAGCCGACGGATGATCGGCGCCATCTTGATCGACACCCGCCCCGCCAGGATGATCAGGTCGGCCTGGCGCGGCGAGGCGCGGAACGCCTCGAAGCCGAACCGCGCGATGTCCATGCGTGAGGCGACGACGTGCATCTGCTCCATCGCGCAACAAGCCAGCCCAAATGAGAGGGGAAAAAAAGAGTTCGACCGCGCCCACGCCACAGCCTTGTCAAGCGTCGTCGTCAACGTGCGTTCTTCCACGTAGCGTTCCAGCTCCATCCCCTCCAGGTGCGCGGGCTGGTTCGTTCCCTCCAGATCGCCGCCGCGCAGCAACTGTGCCGCGTTCAACGAGCGCACACGCAGATCCGCGCTTGCGGAGCCCGCCTGTCCCGGGGACACTCCGGCCGGACGTATGACCTCCCGTTTCAGCTCCACTGCAACGCTCCCCGCCGCCACACGTACACGAACGCCACGAGCAGCAGCACGACGAACGTGATCGTCTCCGCCAGCGCATAGGAGCCGTACGCGCGCAGCTCGATCGCGATCGGGTAGATGAACACGACCTCGACGTCGAACAGAATGAACAGCATCGCGATCAGGTAGAAGCTGATCCCAAACCGCATTCCCTGCTTGACCTCACTCGGCAGTCCGCACTCGTACGGGTCCTGCTTCTGCGGAGTCGCCCGTCGCGGTCCGATCTTCGAGTTCAGCAGCGCGAATGCGATGCCCACGCCCCCGCCGAGCAGGACGAATACGATCGCGGGGAGGTAGCTGCGGAGCACTGAGCGCTGTTATATCACCGCTTGTGTCAATGTGTTACATAGTGACGATCGGCTCGAGATCCCTGACCCACGGCGCGCCTCGGGCGTGATCCGGGCGTGACCCAGGCTGTCGTCGCGGGCGCTCTCGCGGTCGTCGTCCTCAACGCGCTGCCCGCTCTACTCGGCGCCTGGCGCTGGTACCGCGGCGAGCCCAGCCGCGCGTTCTGGGTGCTGCTGCGCGTCGGCCAGGGCTCCGCGCTCGTGCTGGCGATCCTCGCCGGCTCGCTGGCGGTCGCCGGCCACTACTCGACCGACAGCCTGTTCTACCTCTACGCCCTGCTGCCGCTCGCCGTCGCCTTCGTCGCCGAGCAGCTGCGGGTCGTCGCTGCTCAGACGATCCTCGATCGGCGCGGCCTTCCCGATGCCCAGGCCGTCGGCGCCCTGCCCGAGTCCGAGCAGCACGCGATCGTCGCCGCGATCCTCGCCCGCGAGATGGGGATCATGGCGCTGTCGGCGTTCGTGGTCGTGTTCTTGGCGCTGCGCGCGGCCGGCACTGCTCATGGGTTCTGAGACGGGTCCCTATATATTCCCGACCGCATGAGGCTTGCCACCATCGCATTGCTTGCCGCGGCGAGCGTCCTCGTCGGCGCCTGTGGGTCCCAGGGCAACCAGGTCGCCAAGACCAGCCCCTATTACCGCGGCTCGGTTCTGTTCCGCGACCACTGCTCGGGCTGCCACACGCTCTCCGTCGTCGGCGCCCAGGGCTCGGCGACGTCCATCAAGGACCGCGTCAAAACCAGCGGCCCCAACTTCAACATCCGCAAGGAGAACGTCGAACAGGTCCTCTACGCGATCCGCAACGGCGGCTTCTCCGGGGCGATCATGCCCGAGAACATCGTCCTCGGCAACGACGCCCAGGCCATCGCCGACTTCCTCGCGCACTACTCGGGCTCGCAGTCGCAGTCGGTGCCCTCGACGAACATCACCCTTTCCACGAAATAGCGCAGGATCCGGACGAGTAGGCTCCCGAGGGTGCTTGACCTCAAGGTGATCCGCTCCGACCCGGATGCCGCCCGCGAGGCGCTTGCGCGTCGCGGACCAGAGGCCGGGGCAGGTCTGGATCTTGCACTGCAGCTGGACGCCCGCCGCCGCCGGCTGCTGCCCGAGCTGGAGGGGCTGCGCGGCGAGCGCAACGAGGCCAACGGGCGTATCTCCTCCGCCGCGGACGCCGAGGAGCGCGAGCGCGAGATCGCGGCGATGCGCGAGGTGGCCGGGCGCGTCAAGGAGCTGGAGCGTGAGCTGGCCTGCGTCGATGAGCAGCTTCAGCAGGCCCTCGCGCCGCTGCCGAACCTGCCCGATCCGAGCGCCGCGCCCGGACCCGAGGACGAGCTGGTGCGCACCGTCGGCGAGCCGCCGTCGTTCGCGTTCGAGCCCCGCGACCACCTCGAGCTGGCGGGCCCGGCGATCGACATGGAGCGCGCCGCGCGGCTGTCGGGCACGCGCTTCGCCTACCTGCTCGGCGACCTCGTGCTGCTCGAGCTCGCACTGGTGCGCTGGACCCTGGACATCCTGCGCTCGCACGGCTATCAGCCCGTGATCCCGCCGGTGCTCGTGCGCGAGCAGGCGCTGTACGGGACCGGCTTTCTGCCTGACACCGAGCAACAGATCTACTCGCTGGCAGAGGACGACCTCTACCTCGTCGGCACCTCCGAGGTCGCCCTCGCCTCGCTGCACGCCGACGAGGTTCTCGACCCCGAGCGGCTGCCGCTGCGCTACGCCGGCTTTTCGCCTTGCTTCCGGCGCGAGGCGGGCGCCGCGGGGAGGGACACGCGCGGGATCTTTCGCGTGCACCAGTTCGACAAGGTGGAGATGTTCAGCTTCGTCTCATCCGCCGACTCCGCCGCCGAGCACGAGCGGATCCTCGCGATCGAGGAACAGATCCTGCAGGCGCTCGAGTTGCCCTACCGCGTCGTCAACATCGCCGTCTCAGACTTGGGCAACTCGGCTGCCAAGAAGTACGACTGCGAGGCGTGGCTGCCCAGCTACGGCGCCTACCGCGAGCTGACATCGTGCTCCAACACGACCGACTACCAGGCGCGTCGCCTGAACATCCGCATCCGCGCCGAACGCGGAACCGAGCCGCCGCACACGCTCAACGGCACCGCCGTCGCCGTCGGGCGCACGCTCGTCGCGCTGCTCGAGAACGGTCAGCAGGCCGATGGCTCGGTGCAGCTGCCCAAGGTGCTCGTGCCCTACGGCGCGCCCCCGCGCCTGACCGCAAGCGGATCTCAGTAGCGGCTGCCCAGCAGCTGTATGTGGTCCGCCTCGGCCGCGCCTCCGAACGGGCGGATCAGGCCGAAGCGCGCGAGCGTCGCCTGGGGCACGCCCTCCACGCCGGGGGTATCCGAGGCTTCGCCGCGGGTGTGCGGATCGTCGGCGAACCCGCCGACCTCGACCGAGTGCTGGGGCGTGCGGTAGCCGGAGATGCCGATCAGGTGCAGGTGCAGGGCAATGCCGAGCGCATTCAGGTGTGAGGCGAGCGTGGGCTCCTCGCCGACGCTGTAATTCGTGCCCGCAGCCGGGAAGAACCCGTATGCGCCCTGAGGCGCCGGGGTGAATTCGCCGACCGGCCCGGTGTAGGCGCCGGCCACGCCCTGGGCGGCAAGTTCGCTGGCCGCGAGCTTGTTGAGCTCCTGTTCGAGCGAGCGCTTGTGCGATTCCAGCGCACCCAGCTCGGCGTTCTTGCGATCGCGTGCGCGGATGTACTCGAGCTGGCGCTTGATCAGCGCGAGGTGCAGCTGGGCGACCTCATTGCGCTGCACGAGCACCGCGCGCGTCTCCCGCGCGTGACTGGCCTCCAGCGCGGCCAGCCGCTCGGTCTGGGCGGTAACCAGCTGCTGCTCGACGGCGACGTGCGTGGTCGCCGTCGCGTTCTGGCGCGAGATGGCCTGCAGGTCGCCGACGCGCTCGATCAGGTCGGCGAACCCGTGCGCCTGCAGGATCACCGTGGCGATGTCCGGCGGCGGCGACTCGTAGGAGGCGACGACCTGGGCGACCAGCACCTGGCGGTCGCGCGCGAGCTGGACCTGCAGCGAGCTCAGGTGCGTCCGCGCCGCGCTCAGCTGCGAGCGCAGGCTTGACAGCACCGAGCGCTCGACGCTCAGGCTTGATTCAAGCGCGCTCAACCGCGCCTGCAGATCGTTGATGCTGCCCTGAAAGCCCTCGATCTGGTGCGTGTCGGCCCCGACGCCCGAGCGCAGCCGGCCTTCCCGCGCCCGCGAGGCGGCGATGCGGCTTTCGAGGCCGCTCGAGGTCGATCCGATCGCGCCCGGCACGGTGACGAGGGCAGCGGCGGCCAGGGCCACGGTCAGAACAGCGCCCGTGGCGGGCAGATGGCGCTGGAGCGGGCGCATGAGGACTCGACAAGCTAGCCCGCGAACCGCTCGAGCACAAGCGCTTCGGGGTCCCTGCAGCACGTCTTGCAACACTGCCAGTCGTTAGACATTAAGCAGATAGCTTCTATTGGTACTCTCAAGCTGACAGGGGTTATAAACAGTGGCTGGGGGAAGCCGGAGGGGTTCGGATCGTTCTCGCGTGGCCGCATGAAGGAGCCACGTGGAGGAGATTCAGCGAACAAAGATCCTCGAGGCGGCGGCGGCGCTCGTGGCCGAACGGGGCGTGGGTGCGCTGACGCTGGGGGACACGATGGCGCGGGCCGGCGTCTCGCGCCGGGTCTTCTACGAGTGCTTCGATGACCGCGAGGCGTGCCTGCTGGCGATGTTCGACCTCGGCGTGGAACGGGCCGCGGAGCGGATCGCGCCCGCATACGCCGCCCAGTCGCGTTGGCGCGACGCGATCAGGGTGGGGTTGGCCGAACTGCTGCGCTTTCTCGACGACGAGCCCGCGTTGGGACGGCTGTGCATCGTGCACTCGCTGAGCGGCGGGGCGCTGCTGCTGCGCCGCCGCGCCGAGGTGCAGTCGATCCTGTGGGAGGTCGTCGACCGCGGCCGCGCCGAGGGCGCCGCCGGTCGCAACGAACCGCCGCCGGTGGTGGCCGAGGGCGTGGTGGGAGCCGTGCTGACCGTCATCCAGACACGCCTGTTGGCACAGGACGGCGACCCGCCCGACGAGCGCCCGACGATCGAGCTGTTCGGCTCGCTGATGAGCCTGATCGCGCTTCCCTACCTGGGCGTGGGCGCCGCCCGGCGCGAGCTGACCCGTCCCGCCCCGGCGCAACGCGCTACGAGCGACGGTGCGACCGTGGAGCCGATGCCCTATGAAGACCTTGGTGTGCGGCTCACCTATCGCACCGGTCGCGTCCTGCAGGCGATCGCCCGCTACCCGGGCGCCAGCAACCGCGAGGTCGCCGAACGCGCCGGGATCGTCGACCAGGGCCAGATCTCCAAGCTCCTGTCGCGCTTAGAGATCGCCGGCGTGATCGCCAACCTGAGCGAGGGCACCTCGCGCGGCGCCCCCAACGCATGGCGCCTGACCGAGCACGGCGAGCGCGTCGAGCACGGGGTGCAGGGGCGTTTCGGATCGTCCTCGGCCGACCCTGAAAGCGAGCGCGCGGGACGCTCCGAGAGCCGGAGCTAGTCACCGGACTGTCACAGGCAGGTCACGTTTGCGTTACCGGAGGCGATCCCGCGCGGCGCAAGATTGTGCCAAGGCGGGTCGCCGGCCGCTACGCCGAAGGCTCGTGTCCAATCGCACACAGGAGGACTCCGTTGCGCAATCGATTCCTCGCGGTCGCCGCCGGGCTGCTGGCGAGCACGGGCGTGCTCGGCCTCGCTCAGGCCAGCGCCACGCCGTCGCCCGCGACCTCGACTCCGATCAAGCATCTCGTCGTGATCTTTCAGGAGAACGTCTCGTTCGACCACTACTTTGGCACCTATCCCAACGCCGCCAACCCGGCCGGCGAGCCGACGTTCGTCGCATCGCCGCGCACGCCGAGCGTGAACGGGCTGACCGAAAACCTGCTCACCGAAAACCCGAACTCGTTCAACCCGTTCCGGTTGGATCGCGCGCAGGCGATCATTTGTGATCAGGACCACGACTACACCGCCGAGCAGCAGGCGTTCGACGGCGGCCTGATGGACGCGTTCCCGCAATTCACGGGCGCTTGCGCCGACAAATCGCTGCCGATGGGCTACTACGACGGGAACACCGTGACGGCGCTGTGGAACTACGCGCAGGAGTTCGCGATGAGCGATGACTCGTTCGGCACGACGTTCGGGCCCTCGACTCCGGGAGCGCTGAACCTCGTCGCCGGCCAGACGCATGGCGCCACGCCCGCCTCGGCGCCCGAAGAAACGGAAAACGGGACGGTGATCGGCGATCCCGACCCGACCACCGACGACTGCTCGGGTGCGCACACGGTCGAGATGGCTCCCACGAACAAGAACGTCGGCGATCTGCTCAACGCCAAGGGCGTCACCTGGGGCTGGTTCCAGGGGGGCTTCGCGCCGACGAGCACCTCCGGCGGCAAGGCGGTGTGCGGCTCCAGCCACACGAACGTGGGCGGCGCGACCGTCGCCGACTACAGCGCCCATCACGAGCCGTTTCAGTACTACGCCTCCACGGCCAACCCCCACCATCTGCCGCCGAGCTCGCCGAGCATGATCGGGCGCACCGACCAGGCCAACCACCAGTACGACCTGTCCTCGTTCTACACCGCGCTGCACCTGCACGAGCTGCCGGCGGTGTCGTTCCTGAAGGCGGCCAAGTACCAGGACGGTCATGCCGGCTACTCCGACCCGCTGGACGAGCAGGCGTTCCTGGTGCACGCGATCAACGAACTGCAGCGCTCGCCCGACTGGTCGAGCACGGCTGTCGTGATCGCATACGACGACTCCGACGGGTTCTACGACCATGCGCTGGGGCCGATCGTCAACTCCTCGGCCTCGTCCGCGGACGCCCTCAACGGTCCGGGCGTATGCGGCAAGGGGAAACCCGCGGGCGGGTATGAGGATCGCTGCGGCTACGGTCCGCGGCTGCCGCTGCTGGTGATCTCGCCGTGGGCCAGGCACGACTACGTCGCGCACTCGCTCAGCGACCAGAGCTCGATCCTGCGGTTCGTCGAGGACAACTGGGGCACGGGGCGTATCGGCGACGGCTCGTTCGACGCCAAAGCGGGTCCGCTGAACGACATGTTCCACTTCGACCACGTTCGCACGGACAGCGCGAAGCTGTTCCTGAGCGAAGCGACCGGCGAGCCGGTCGCTTGACGGCGAGACGGTGAAGCCCGGCTGAGCCGGGCGTTTGTCGAGCAGGGCGCAAGAGCGGGGCGGGGAAAGGATTCCCCGCCCCGCTCACCACTAGGCTGAGAGCTGACATGCGCCCGTTCGGCTTCCTGCTGGCCACCGAGCCGCCGTCCCGGCGGGTGGGTGTGCTCGTCGCGGTGGGGGCCGTGGCGGTGTGCACGCTGCTGATCTATCCGCTCAAGCAGATCGCGCCCGTCGTCTCGCTGGGCGTCGTGTACCTGCTGGCGGTGCTCGTCGTCTCGGTCATATGGGGGGCGTGGTTGGGCGTGCTCGCGGCGGTGCTCAGCGCGGCGGCGTTCAACTTCTTCCACCTGCCCCCGGTCGGCCAGTTCCAGATCAGAGACTCGAACAACTGGGTGGCGTTGATCGCGTTCATCGTGGCGGCCGGTCTGGCGAGCTCGGTCGCCGAGGTGACGCGAGCGCGTACGCGCGAGGCCGAGGAGCGTCGGCGCGAGGCCGATCTCGCCGCGGAGACGGCGCGGCTGCTGCTGCGCGGTGACAATCTGGCGCAGGCGCTGCCGACGGCCGCGGCAAGACTCGCGCAGGTGCTGGGGCTGCACTCGGCGGCGATCGAGCTGGAGGCCGTCGAGGGCGACGAGCGCCGGGTCGCGTTCCCGCTGCGCGAAGGCACGCGCCGGCTGGGGACGCTGCTGGTCGGGGCGGACACGCCCGAGGGGAGCCTGCGCCGGCTGCAGGAGCGCGTGGTGCCGGCCCTGGAGGCCCTGCTGAGCGCGGCGCTGGAGCGCGAGGCGCTGCTCGGAGAGGTCGTCGAGACCGCGTCGCTGCGCCGCGCCGACGTCGTCAAGACGGCGGTGCTGCGCGCGGTATCCCACGATCTGCGCTCGCCGTTGACGGCGATCTCCGCGGCGGGGGAGGCGGTCGCGTTGCCAGGGCTCTCCGAGCACGAGCGCGAGGAGCTGGCGTCGGTCATCGAGCAGGAGACACGAAGGCTCTCGCGGCTGGTGGAGAACCTGCTCGACCAGTCGCGCCTGGAGGCCGGCGTGGCGGAGCCGCACCGCGAGTGGACGTCCGTGGAGGAGGTGCTGAGCGCCGCGCTGGAGGAGCTGGGCGCGAAGGGGGAGGAGTTCACGCTGTCGATCGATCGCGAGCTCATGCCGCTCGTGCGAGCCGACTCCGCGCAGCTGGAGCGCGCGTTCGTGAATGTGCTCGAGAATGCCCGCAGGCACTCCGGCGGGCATCCGGTGTCGGTGCGCGCCCGCGCGGTGCGCACGCACGCGGGAGAGAACGACCGCGTGATCGTGCGCGTCGTCGATCGCGGTCCCGGCATCCCGCCGCTGCAGCTGGAGCGGGTGTTCGAGCCGTTCTACCGGGCGGGCACCGCGCAGGGCGGGCACCGCGGCTCGGGCCTGGGGCTGGCGATCGCGCGCGGGTTCGTGCAGGCCAACGGGGGCAAGCTGTACGTCGAGTCGCTGCCCGGCCAGGGCGCGACGTTCGTGTTCGAGCTGCCGCTGGACCCGGTCGTGCCGGCTGCGGAGGCCCAGCCGCCGGTGGGGGTCGCGGCGGCGACGGATGAGTCCGCAGGCTCGGAGGCGCCGGGTGCGCCGGGCGAGCGCGATGGCAAACGCTGACGCGCCGCGCGTGCTGGTCGTCGACGACGAGCTGCAGATCCTGCGGGCTCTGCGGGTGGTGCTGCGCGACGCGGGGTTCGAGGTGGTCGCCGTGCAGTCGGCGTCGGAGGCGCTGGATCGCGCCGCGGTGCGCCCGCCGCAGGCCGCGATCGTCGATCTGGTGTTGCCCGACGGCGACGGGATCGAGGTCACGCGCAGCCTGCGCGAGTGGAGCGAGATGCCGATCCTGGTGCTCTCGGCGGTGGGGGAGGAGGAGCAGAAGGTTCGCGCGCTTCAGGCGGGCGCGGACGATTACGTGACTAAGCCGTTCGGCGCGCGCGAGCTGGTCGCGAGGCTGCAGGCGGCTTTGCGCCGTGTGTCGCCCAGCGAGGAGCCGCGCATCGAGGCGGAGGGGCTGGAGGTGGATCTCGCCGCGCGCACGGTGCGCCGCGACGGCGATCTCGTGCACCTGACGCCGATCGAGTTCGACCTGCTGCGCCTGCTGGCGCGCAATCGCGGGCGGCTGATGACCCATCGCTCGCTGCTCGTCGAGGTGTGGGGCCCGGGGTACGCGGATGACGTGCAGGCGCTACGCACGCACATCGCGCGGCTACGCGGGAAGATCGAGCCGGAGGGTCCGGTGCCTCGTTACATCGTCACCGATCCCGGCGTCGGGTACAGGTTCGCCGGGTGATCACGGTTCGGGCTGTGGGTGGGTAAGCCATGGCCGGTTGTTTCATCTGCATGCTGTAGGCGCCGCTTACCACAGTCGGCGACATATCGGAGGCGCTTTGTCCGCAATCCGACGGTGGGTCGTAACGAAATCGTTATATGTCCCTGACCGATCGTTATGCGGCCGTGATGATCGCTCGCCAATAGTGCGCTCATGGACGTCGTAGCCGTACTGCTCGGGATCGTGATGTTCCTGATCCTGCTGACCTTGATCGAGGGGATCGACAGGGTATGAGCGCCGCCGACGTGTTTGGGTTGGTAGTGACGGTGCTGATCGTCGGTTACCTCTTTTACGCGCTCATCCGCGGGGAGAAGCTCTGAGATGGCCGTGAGCACTTCGCAGGTGCTGTGTCCTCGGTCGCCCGCGTACGTGGTACGCCACGCTCCCTGCGTCCTCACCGATCGGCGATCGACGGGATCTCCGATCGGCCGGCAGGACTCACGACCCTCTCAGTCGGTATGACGTTTATGGGCTGGCTGACGATCGTGCTGTTCGCGGTCATTCTGACCGCTGTGGCGCTGCCGCTGGGCGGCTACATGGCGAAGGTGTACACGGGCAAGCGCGTGTTCCTCTCGCCTGTGGTCACGGGCCCTGAGCGACTGCTGTATCGCGTCTTCGGGGTGGATCCCGAGGGCGAGCAGGACTGGAAGGCGTACGCGAAAAGCCTGCTCGTCTTCTCGCTCGCGGGCTGGCTGCTGCTGTACCTGATACTGCGCACGCAGAACGCGTTCTACGTTCCCCATGCGCTGAACCCGCTCGGATATCACTCGGCCCCGTGGAACGTGACGTTCAACACGGTGTCGTCGTTCGTGACGAACACCAACTGGCAGTACTACAGCGGCGAGACGACAATGAGCTACCTCAGTCAGATGATCGGGCTGACGGTGCAGAACTGGCTCTCGGCGGGTGTCGGGATCGTCGTCGCGGTCGCGCTGATCCGCGGGATCGTCGGGCGCAGCGGCAAGAGCATCGGCAACTTCTGGCAGGACCTGGTGCGCACGATCCTGTACGTGCTCGCGCCGATCTCGATCATCGGCGCGATCGTGCTCGTATCCCAGGGCGTGATCCAGAACTTCACGACGTACCTGACGGCTCACACGATCACGGGCTTGACACAGTCGATCGCGATGGGGCCGGTCGCCTCCCAGGAGGTCATCAAGGAGCTGGGCACCAACGGCGGTGGGTTCTTCAACGTCAACTCGGCGCATCCGTTCGAGAATCCGACGGCGTTCACCAACTTCTTCGAGATGCTGCTCGTGCTGCTGATCCCCGCGGCGCTTGTGTTCGCGTACGGTCGCATGACCGGCAACCGCCGCCAGGGGTACGCGGTGTACGCGACGATGATGGTGATGTTCCTCGGCGCCGTATGCGTCGCCTACATCGCCGAGGCGCACGGCTCGCCTGCGCAGCACGCCGCCGGCCTGCACACGCACGTGATCTCCGGCTCGGGCGGCGGCAACATGGAAGGCAAGGAGCAGCGCTTCGGCATCGCCGGGTCGGCGCTGTTTGACGTGATCACGACCGTGACCTCGTGCGGTGCGGTGAACAGCGCGATCGAGTCGTTCACCGGCATCGGCGGCGCCGTGCCGTTCGCCAACCTGTCCGCCAGCGAGGTGATCTTCGGGGGCGTCGGCACGGGGCTGTACTCGATCCTGCTGTACGTGCTGCTGGCCGTGTTCATCGGTGGGCTGATGGTGGGACGCACGCCCGAGTGGCTGGGCAAGAAGCTCGAGGCGCGCGAGATCAAGCTCGCCGGGCTGGGCATCCTCGTGACGCCGCTGGCCGCGCTGTTCTGCACGGCGATGGCGACCGCCACCACGGGGGGGAGGGCCTCGATCTCCGAAGGGGCGCTGTCCAGGGCGGGCGGGAGTACGCCGCAGGGATTTTCCGAGACGTTTTACGCATACCTGTCCCAGGCCAACAACAACGGCTCGGCGTTCGCCGGCTACACGGGCTTCATCCAGCCGAACGCGGGCAACCTCGGCTCTCACGGCATCACGTTCGCCGACCTGCTCGGGGGCTTTGACATGCTGCTCGCCCGCTACGCGCCGATCCTGTTCGCGCTCGCGGTCGCCGGGGCGCTGGCGGGCAAGCGCGTCACGCCCGCGGGTCTCGGCACGATGCGCACCGACAACCCCACGTTCGTCGTGCTGCTGATCGGCGTGATCGTGCTCGTCGGTGCGCTCACGTTCTTCCCCGCCCTGCTGCTCGGTCCGATCGTGCAGGGCCTGACCGGACATCTGTATTGAGCGGGAGGGGGGCCTGGCGGGCCCCCCTCCCGACCCCTCCCCATTCAAATTCCACTCCCACCGCAATCACAAATCTCACAACATCGCCATTGCACTCATAGGCACAAGAAACATGAAACGCGACATCGTTACCTCGGCAATCGCCATCATCGTCTTCACCGTCCTGCTCGGGTTGGTGTATCCGCTCGTGATCACCGGCGTCAGCCAGGTTGCGTTCCCGGGTAACGCCAACGGGCAGCGGATTCACCTGCATGGCGAGGTCGTCGGCTCCAAGCTAATCGGCCAGAGCTTCGGCAGGCCGGTGCTCGAAAAGAACGGCAAGCCCAAGGAGATCAAAGGCGCGGTGGTGACCGAACCGGACCCACGCTACTTCCAGTCGCGTCCCTCGGCCACCGAAGGGGGCGCGTACAACGCGGCGGCGAGCACGTTCTCCAACAGAGGTCCCAACAGCATGAAGACCGAGGAAGCGATCGCCGAAAACGTCAAGGCCTATCTGGAGTTGAACAAGCCGTACGATCCGGGGCTGACGGTCGCGACGATCCCGGTCGACGCGGTCAACACCTCGGCTTCGAACCTCGACCCCGAAATCTCGCAGGCCAACGCCTGGATGCAGGCCCATCGCATCGCGGCCGTGCGCCGGCTGTCGCTCGTGAGGGTGAACGGGCTGATCTCCAAGTACACGGACTCGCGCGGGCTCGGGTTCTCCGGTGATCCGGGTGTGGACGTGCTGATGCTCAATCTCGCGCTGGATCGCATTACAGGAGAAAAGGGCTGATGTCGACCGTTCCCGCCACCCACGAGCGTCGGGCGATCTCGCTGTTCCAGCGCGACATCGTCCGGCGCGCGCTGATCGACAGCGTCCGCAAGCTCGACCCACGCGTACAGGTTCGCAACCCGGTCATGTTCGTGGTCGAGATCGGCTCGGTCATCACGACTGTGACGTGGCTGATCCAAGCGTTCGGCGGCAAGCCGCTCGGCGGCGGGCACGAGCCCGCCTGGTACACGCTGACGATCGCGATCTGGCTGTGGCTGACGGTCGTGTTCGCGAACATGGCCGAGGCCTTCGCCGAGGGTCGCGGCCGCGCCCAGGCCGACACGCTGCGCTCGATGCGCAAGGAGACGGTCGCCACGCTGCGCGACGGCTCCGTCAGGCCTGCCGCCGAGCTCACGCGCGGCGACGTCGTGGTCGTGCCCGCGGGCGAGCTGATCCCCGGCGACGGCACCGTGATCGAGGGCATCGCGACCGTTGACGAGTCGGCGATCACGGGCGAGTCCGCGCCGGTGATCCGCGAGTCCGGCGGCGACCGCAGCGCCGTCACCGGCGGCACGCGCGTGACCTCCGACGAGATCGTCGTGGAAATCACCCAGGAGCCCGGCCGGTCGTTCCTCGATCGCATGATCGCGCTCGTCGAGGGGGCGCAGCGGCGCAAGACCCCGAACGAGATCGCCCTGAACATCCTGCTCGCCGCGCTGACGCTGATCTTCATGATCGTCGTGGCGACGCTGCGCCCGTTCGCCCTGTTCGCCGGCACCTCGATCTCCGAGACGACGCTGATCGCGCTGCTCGTCGCGCTGATCCCCACCACGATCGGCGCGCTGCTGAGCGCGATCGGGATCGCCGGCATGGATCGGCTCGTGCGCCGCAACGTGCTCGCCCTGTCCGGTCGCGCGGTGGAGGCCTCGGGCGACGTGGACGTGCTGCTGCTCGACAAGACCGGCACGATCACGATCGGCAATCGTCTCGCGTCGGAGTTCGTGCCGATGCCGGGCGTGCCCGAGTCCGAGCTGGCCGAGGTCGCGCAGCTGGCCTCGCTCGCGGACGAGACACCCGAGGGACGCTCGATCGTGGTGCTCGCCAAGCAATACGGCATCCGCGAGCACGACATGGCCACGCTGAACGCGCAGTTCGTGCCGTTCACCGCACAGACCCGCATGAGCGGCGTGGACATCGACGGCCGGCGGCTGCGCAAGGGCGCGGGCGACGCGATCGTCGATCTCGTCTGCGGCGAAGGCGGCTCGCCGCCGCCCGAGCTGCAGACCCAACTGGATCGCATCGGCAACGAGGGCGGCACGCCGCTGGCCGTCGCGCGCGACAACCAGGTGCTCGGGGTCGTGTACCTCAAGGACACGATCAAGGAGGGCATGGCGGTCCGCTTCGAGCAGCTGCGCGCGATGGGCATCAAAACGGTGATGGTCACCGGCGACAACCGCCTGACGGCCGCCAAGATCGCGCAGGAGTCCGGCGTGGACGACTTTCTCGCCGAAGCCACGCCTGAGCGCAAGCTCACGCTGATCCGCGAGCAGCAGCAGGACGGCCGGCTCGTGGCGATGACGGGCGATGGCACCAACGACGCCCCCGCCCTGGCCCAGGCCGACGTCGGCGTGGCGATGAATACCGGCACCCAGGCCGCGCGCGAGGCCGGCAACATGGTCGACCTGGACTCCAACCCGACGAAGCTGATCGAGATCGTCGAGGTCGGCAAGCAGCTCTTGATCACCCGCGGCGCGCTGACGACGTTCTCGATCGCCAACGACGTCGCCAAGTATTTCGCGATCCTGCCGGCCGTGTTCGTCGCGACCTACGCGACCTCGCTGGGCGGCAAGGGGCCGCTGCACGTGCTCAACATCATGAACCTCGGCACGCCGCAGTCGGCGATCGTCTCGGCGATCATCTTCAACGCGCTCGTGATCCCGCTGCTGATTCCGCTGTCGCTGCGCGGCGTGCGCTACCGCCCGATCGGCGCGAGCGCGCTGCTGCGACGCAACCTGTGGATCTACGGCCTGGGTGGCATCGTCGCTCCCTTCCTCGGCATTAAGCTGATCGATCTAATCGTCCACAACCTGCTGGGGGCCTGACCCGCCCCGGAGGCCGCGCCGTGGGCGACAATGGGCGCATGGCCTCACCGGACCGCGGGCATCTCAAGGTCTTCATCGGCATGGCCCCGGGGGTGGGGAAGACCTACCGGATGCTCCAGGAGGGCGCGGCCGAAGCCGACGGCGGGCGGGACGTGGCGATCGGCTATCTGGAGCCCCACGGCCGCGCCGAGACGCTCGCGCAGGCCGAGGGGTTGGAGCTCATCCCGCGCCGGCCCGTCACCTATCGCGGGACGTCGCTGCGGGAGATGGATCTGCCGGCGGTGCTGGCGCGCAAACCCGAGCTGTGCCTGATCGACGAGCTCGCGCACACCAACGCGCCGGGGGTCGAGCACGAGAAGCGCTACGAGGACGTGCGCGACGTGATCGAGGCGGGGATCGACGTGTATTCGACCGTCAACGTCCAGCATCTGGAGAGCCTCAACGACCAGATCACACAGCTCACGGGCTCGCGCACGCGCGAGACGATCCCCGACGAGGTCCTCTCGATGGCCGACGAGGTCGTCCTCATCGACCTCACGCCGGAGGCGCTGATCGGGAGGCTCAAAGCGGGCAAGGTCTACCCGGCCGAGCGCGTGCCGGCGGCGCTGAACAACTTCTTCAAGATCGAGAACCTCGCCGCCCTGCGCGAGACCGCGCTGCGCCAGGTGGCCGAGGACGTCGAGGTCAAGCGCCTCGTGCGGGAGCCTGCCCCGGCGGTGCGTCGCGACCAGGAGGGGCTGCCGGCGCCGGCGCGGGACGAACCGCAGGCTATCGCCGAGCGCCTGCTCGCGCTCGCGACGCTGCAGCCGCACTCCGAGCGCGTGGTGCGCCGCGCGTGGCGCTCGGCCCAGCGACTGGACGCCGACCTCGACGTGCTCGTCGTGCGCCCGCCCGGGCGCGAGCCGAGCGCTCAGGATCGCGAGCGTCTGGAGGCGCTGCGGCGGCTGACCGCGATGCTCGGCGCGCGATTGCGCGTGGAGGAGGGCGAGGACGTCGCCGCTGTCGCCGTGTCAGTCGCGCGCTCGCTCGGCAGCACCTACGTGCTGATGGGCGCGCCCGCGCCACGCCGCGGGTTGCGCCGGTTGAACGATTCGCTGCTGACGCGCCTGCTGCGGGGGTTGCCGGGAGTGGACGTTCGCATCGTCGCCGACCCCACCTTGCGCGGGCAGGCGCCCGAGGTCGAGCGACAGGCATCATCGTCGTCGTCGTCATCATCATCATCGTCATCGTCAGAGGAGACCGGAGAGCAGGGGAGCCGGGTCCGGATGCCGACCGCCGCGCGCGCGCCGGAGCAGGCGACCCCACGCGGGCTGTTCAACAAGTAAAGGTCGCCTAAAACAGAGCAGGATCCGGCGTAGGGGCGGCGTAAAGCTTTAGGATCGCGCACTGCGCGGCGCAACCCTGCGCCCTGACCGCTGTTCCAGGAGCGACATGAAACGCCTACGTCTCCGACCACGACTTCCCCGCTTGCTCGCCATGCTCGCGATCCCGCTCGCGCTGACGGCCGGCCTGCCGATCGTGCCGGGCGCGCTCGGCAAGCCCCGGGCTCCCCGCGCGCACGTGGCCTCTTCCTACCTGACGGGCATCGGCGACGAGTCGGTGGAGATGTTCGGCAACCCGCTTTGGGAGCAGCTGCATACGAAAATCGTCCGCTACATCGCTCCCTATGACGCGGTCGCGCACTCGTACTCGCTCGACAAGGCCAGGCTGTTCATCCGCGAAGCCGAAGCCCACCACCAGCAGGTGCTCGTCGCGTTCTACCACTCCGAGTACTCGCCGCTGACGCTGCCGAGCGTCGCCCAGTACCAGCGCGACGTGCAGAAATTCGTCAAGCGCTTTCCCCACGTCCGCCAGTACCAGTCCTGGGACGAGGCCAACCGCGGCTACATCCCTCACTACCTCGCGAGTCCCTCGGCGCCGACGGCCGCGAAGTACTACCAGGCGCTGATCCGCGTGTGCCACGGCTGCACGGTGATCGGGCTGGACGTGCTCGACGCGCAGAACATCGGCCCGACGCTGACGTACATATCCGAATTCAAGCACGAGATCGGGCGCCTGCGGACCATCATGCCGAAGATCTGGGGGCTGCACAACTACTCCGACATCAACCGCCTGGAATCGGGGCGCACGCGCGAACTGACGCGTGCCCTGGGCGGCCAGGTGTGGCTGACCGAGACCGGCGGGATCGTGCAGTTCGCCGGGGCCTTCCCCAACCGGCGCGGCTCGGGTCTGACGCGGGCGGCGAAGGTGCTCAAGTACATGTTCGCCGTCGCCGGCTCGCAGTCACAGGTCAAGCGGTTGTACATCTACGACTGGACCGGCGGCAACGCCTCGACCCGATTCGACGCCGGCCTGATGAGCGCCCACGACCAGCCTCGTGCGGGCTACATCGTGGTGTGCAGGCAGCTGCGCGCGGCGCACTGCAGCAACGTCAGGCTCGCCAGGAACTGATCCTCGCTCGGGCGCCCGGGCGCCACCCGGCTCGCTCCGTTCAGCAGGATCGATGTCGAAAGCGCTGCATTGCGCTCACGCGAACGGCCGCGGTCACCCCGCGGGGGCTTGCTGGCCGATCTCCGATCGGTCGCGCGGGCTCGGCGCCACCTCGGCCCGCGCCTGTGGCGCCGGATCGTTGCGGAGCAGTCGCATCGCGCACATGGCCAGCAACCCGACGACCGCCGCGAGCGGCGCGAGCGTCTTCAGCGGATAGCGGCTGCCGTGGTGGAGGGTCAGGTTCAGGGCGGTGTGGTCGCCGGCTGAGCGGATGTCGAGCAGACCCCGGTGGTCAAGGCCCAGCAGGGTTGGCGCCAGTGTGGCGAACAGGCACCACCCGATGAGCGCCAGCAGGCCGTAGCCGAGCGTGGCGTTCGACAGGCGCAGGCGTGGCGTCGCCCACGCGGCCAGTACGACCCCTCCTCCCGCGGCCAGCAGGAACGGCCAGACACCGCCCCAACCGCGTCCGAGACCGTACGCGGAGGCGATCGTCGGCTGGAAGAACCCCTCGCTCAGGTAGCGCGTCCACACGACCGTCTCGTTCTCATACCCGACGAGGGGGTGGGTGATCGTCGCGATGACCGTCGTCGCGATCGACACCGCCGCCAGCGCGACCGTCGGTCCCGGCCAGCGCTTCAGGGCGATTGCGACCGGAAACGCCAGGAACGGCAGCAGCGTCGTCAGGAAGCGCGGACCCATGAACCCGCCGCCGAACGGCAGGTAGTAGCCGGAGTTGTAGCCGATGTAGCAGAGGCATACGCCGGCGATCGTCAGCGCCTCGGCGCGCTTGCCGCGCTTGTACAGCAGAACCGTTCCCATCGCTCCCAGCACCAGGATCGGGGAGAGCGTGAGCAGGCCGCGCGAGTCGAACAGCAGCGTGGAGAGCACACCCGGTTTCGGCAGGCCGATTCCGAAGAACCCCGCTTTCTGGCGTTTGACGTCGGAATACGCCAGGTGCGTCCAGGAGTGAAACGCGTAGTGGTTGTAGAGCAGCAGCGGCACGATGCCCACCACGCCGCCACCGATGTATGCGCCCGCGCGCCGCACCATGTCGAGCGGGTTGAGCCGGCGTGACAGCAGATACAGCCCGAGCACGACCGCCACGAAGAACAGCGGGTACTCCGAGGCGACCGCGTACCCCATCGCCAGCCCCGCGAGCCCCAGCAGCATCGCGCTGGGCGGCCCCTCGCGCTCGCGCAGCATCAGCGCAAACGCGCCGAACCCCAGGAACGCCGTGAACACATGGCTGAACAGCAGCGTCGACAGCGGCAGCACCATCGTGCCCAGCCCCAGCGCGACCGCCGCCGCCGCGCCGTAGCCCGGCTCGTATCGGTCGGCCACGCGCCACACGAGCAGCAGCAGCAGCAATCCCGGCAGCACGTTCGCCCACAGGCCGATCAGGTAGATCATCTCGTCGCCCGGATGGTTCGGCGGCGCCACGTGCGCGTTCGTCCACGATTCCGCCCCCACGAGGTTCAGCGTGTCGTAGAACGGCAGCGCCATCAGCGCCAGCCCGGGCGCGCGGGCGGAGTAGATGTGGCCCCTGTATTCGACCTTGTCGTTCGTGTTTCCCTGATACTGGTCGATCGTCGTGCGTTCCGCGTTCAACGAGCGGATCAGGTCGTAGTGCGAGGTCTGATTCCAGGAGAAGCTCTGGATCAGAGTTGCGTAGGACAGGCCGACAAGCAGAATCGCGGCCAGCGCCAGGCGCTTGCGGGTGAGCATCGAGCAGGCTCCTCAGTCAGTTCCGTGCAACGCCGCCGGCCCGGGCCCGATTTCATAGATCACCAGCGAGCCCACCCGGCGACGTGCGACGCCCAATCCCGCGACCGGCTTGGCCGCGGCCGCCTGCACGTCGGGCGGCTCGGCGAGCGCGTAGCCGACGATCCCCGGGAGCTTGGGCATGCGCAGGTGCAACACGACGGTCCTGATGCCGTAGTAGCGCAGCTTCTCGATGCTGGCCCTGTCCGGGAACCCGCTCATTCCCCCGCGCAGATCGTCGACCCGGGGGATGTCGAACGTGCTGTTGCCGACCGGGATGGCGTAGAACCCGTCGGTCGAGTAATACTGCCACACGCGGTCGGCAGGACCGTCGGTGGGAAGATCCAGCAGCGGCCCGCGCAACCCGACCTCCGCGGGCTGCGGTTGGGGCACGACGGGATGGGCGAGGTGGCCGGCGCCTTCGCCGAGCAACCCGATCACGAGCACCACGCCGAGCACCGCCGCAGCGCCACGCACGGTGTGGCGCCTTCCCCACGCCCCAGCCAGCGCCGCGAGCCACTGCAAGCCCGCCGCCGCGAGCAGGGCGTAGAACAGCGTCGCCAGCGTGAACACCCTCCCCGGCACCCGCACGCCGTTCCAGCCCGGCGCGTAGTCGTACAGCAGTCGGTAGGGGTAGCCGGCGCCCGTCAACCCCATGCCGAGCGCGAGGATCGAGACGATCCCGATCCCCACGGCCAGGCCGATGCGCAATCGCCGCGTGTACAGCGGCGCCGCCAGCCCGACCGCCGCGAGCACGAGGATCAGACCGCCGGGGAAGAACACGCTCTCGTTCTTGGAGTGCACGTGCGCGCGCACCCCCGCGGTGACGTCTCCCCAGACGCGGTTCTCCGAGGAGGCGGACAGCCACGCGGCGGGACCGGCGGAGTAGTTTTTGACTTCCTTCAGCGTCCGTTTCGCCGTCGGATACTCGCTGGCGACCTTCAGGTACGGGCGGGCCTCGTACACCGCGACGACGCCGAGCACAGCGATGCCGATGCAGGTGACCGCGAGCAGGCGGCGCGGCAGCGCCGGGCGTCCCTCAAGCCACCAGTACGCCGCCGCGAGCAGCGTGAGCGCCGCCAGCAGATAGCAGTACTGCAGCCCCAGCGTGAACCCGAGGCTGATCTGCCAGGCCGAGACCAGCCAGCCGGCGAGCACGAGCCCCCACGAGCCCCGCCGGTAGCCGCGTAGGAGCAGGAACAGCGCGAGCGGGATGCCGCCCGAGGAGATCACGTGCAGATGACCGGCCTCCGTGACGCGGTAGGGGGCATAGGCGAACGCCACGCCGGCGCCGGCGCCGCCGAGCCGTCCGAGCCCCAGCTCCCGCGCGAGCAGGTATGCGCCCACGAAGCACAGCGACCACGCGCACAGGAACAGCAGGTTGTAGCGGACCAGCGCGGCCACGGTGCCGTGACCGAAGAACGCCGCCGGTCCATACCCGAGCAGCGAATCCGAGAACGCCAGGCTGAGGGGACGCGGATAGAACGCGTTCGCGTCGAACAGGTGCAGCGGGTCGTGCAGCATCGCGTGCCCCACCCACGCGACCTGCCACGCCGTGCGCACCGGGTCGCCGAGGTCCGGCGCGATGCGGCTGGGCAGGTGCAGAACCAGCGGCAAGCTCGTGAGCACCGCCAACGCGATCCCGCCCATCACGACCCACAACAGCTCGGCTCCTCCGAGCGTGGGCGATGGCGCCCACGACGGTGCTCGCCGGGCGGGAGGTGGGGTCGAAGGCCGGTCCAGTAGCGCGCTCGCCATCGAACGGCGCAGCATACGTGAGCCGTCCGCCACCACGCGTGGTTGGGGCCTCTCCCGATAGGGACGTGCGGCTGGGCGTTCAAAGGTCGAGCGAGTCCTCTTACCGCGGTATGTCCGTGGTGGCGTACTGGCGGCGCTTTGTTAGTACGTTCTGGTGGCTGGATTTACGCAAGACTGTCCGCCATGAGGGTGCTCGTCGTCGGAGCCGGTGGCGTGGGGTCGGCGTTCGCGGCCATCGCTCAGCGGCGCCCTGTGTTCGAGCGGGTGACGCTGGCCGACGTCTCGCCGGAACGCGCGCGCGCGGCGGTCTCCCGGCTGGGCGAAGCCGACCGCTTTGCGGCCGAGCGCGTGGACGCGTCCGATCGGGCCGATCTGGTGGGGTTGATCGAGCGAACCAAGCCCGACGCTGTGCTGAATGCCTGCGATCCGCGCTTCAACGAGCCGATCTTCGGCGCCTGCTTCGATGCGCGGGTGACCTACCTGGACATGGCGATGACGCTGTCACAACCCCATCCCCAGCGCCCGTACGAGCTGCCCGGGACAATGCTCGGTGAGCATCAGCTCGCGCGCCACGAGCAGTGGGAGCAGGCCGGACTGCTCGCGCTCGTCGGGATCGGGGTCGAGCCGGGGCTGTCGGACGTATTCGCCGCCCACGCCGCTCAGGAGTTGTTCTCGCAGGTGCGCGAAGTGGGCGTGCGCGACGGCGCCGACCTCGTCGTTGAGGGCTATGACTTCGCGCCCACCTTCTCGATCTGGACGACGATCGAGGAGTGCCTGAACCCGCCCCTGATCTGGGAGCGCGAGCGCGGCTTCCACACGACCGTCCCCTTCTCCGAGCCCGAGGTGTTCACGTTCCCGGAGGGTATCGGCAAGGTCGAGTGCGTCAACGTCGAGCACGAGGAGGTCGTGCTGATTCCCCGCTGGATCTCCTGTGAGCGCGTCACGTTCAAGTACGGACTCGGCCGGGAGTTCATCGAGGTGCTGCGCACGCTGCACAGACTCGGCCTCGACTCGACCGAGCCCGTGAGCGTGCGCGGGCAACAGGTCGCCCCGCGCGACGTTGTCGCCGCCGCGCTGCCCGATCCGGCGACGCTCGGCGAGCGCATGACCGGTCGCACCTGCGCGGGCACCTGGGTGACGGGCGTGGGCGCGGACGGGGGCGAGCGCTCGACCTACCTGTATCACGTGGTCGACAACGAGACGACGATGCGCGAGTACGGCAGCCAGGCGGTCGTATGGCAGACCGCGGTCAACCCCGTCGTCGCGCTGGAGCTGTTGAACGAGGGTGTCTGGCGCGGCACGGGCGTGCTTGGTCCCGAGGCATTCCCGCCGGGGCCATTCCTGGAGCGCCTCGCGGCGCTGGGCTCGCCGCACGGGGTGATGGAGGTCGGCTGAGGCGGAGGTGGGCACGGAGATGGGCCGAGGCGGAGATGGCTGAGGCGTGCTCCGCGAGGGTTGCCGCGTCGCGTCACTCCCTTATCTCTCCAGTTGTGGTGTATGGCCCGCATGTACGCAGACCCGTCACACGACGCTCACACGACGACGGCCCCCCCGTCCGTGTGTGTGAGCGCCGTGTCCCCGTGACGGGCGTGCCCCAGCTCAGAAATGTGCCGGCGCGTGCTCGACCGGCTGCTCGAGCAGGCCGGCAGGCGCGGTTTCGGTTTTACGCGCGAAGAAGTCGCGGAAGTACGGGCGCGAGAGCAGCATCATCGCAAAGCCCAGCACCAGGCCGCCGATGCCCAGCCACAGCGGCAGGGTGATGCCGGCGATCGGCGGCGATGACACGTTTGCCTTGTGCCCGTAGTATTCCGCCGCCTTCCCGAACACGCCGAACAGCATCAGCGCCCCGATCAGCGGCGCGAGACCGAGCAGCAGGAACTTGCGCACGCCCTTGAACAGCTCGTGGCGGTAGTACACGGCGCAGGCGAGGCCGGTGAAGCCGTAGT
>Ga0210408_10001607_pt1 | contig 23371 bp, 26 predicted proteins | sample IncBWH4MmetaG_FD_155471 | JGI IMG/M metagenome (GOLD analysis project Ga0210408, IMG submission 155471) | Forest soil microbial communities from Barre Woods Harvard Forest LTER site, Petersham, Massachusetts, United States - Inc-BW-H-4-M | ecosystem: Environmental > Terrestrial > Soil >...
AAAGGCCAAAGAGATGAACCCGAAAAAGCTCTCACGGGCGGTTTCTCTCTACGGCAAATACTCCACGCAGAAGAAGTTTCAGGAGATGCTGCAACATGCCGCCTGACGCCTTTCTGCATGAGAGAAGGGACTTCAAGGCGCTTGTTGAGACCGTCGCTGATGGCGAGAAGATCAATGATCCCGCTCTCGTGGAAAAGGACTACTGGATCATGCACGCCGTCTTTGGGCTCAAGCAACTTGGCTTAACGTTTGAGCTCAAGGGCGGCACCTCGCTTTCTAAGGGTTTTGGAGTCATTCACCGCTTCTCCGAGGACATCGACATTCGCATTGAACCCTTCGACAAACTGCAGGTCGATACAAATCCAAGTCACGGGAAGCCGCAGCACATCGAGTCGAGACGCCAGTTTTATGAAAAGCTGCGCGACAAGATCAAGATCCCCGGCATTACGGCCGTCGAAAGGGACATGACATATGACGACGCGACACTAAGGAACGCCGGCCTCAGGCTGGCCTACGATACCCACTTTGGTTCAATCGCTGGTCTCAAGGATGGAATTCTCCTGGAAGTCGGATTCGACCAGACCGCCCCGAACCGCGCCGTCACAATCTCGTCGTGGGTCGTCCAGTTCGCCGATGCTAGGAAACTTCAATACGCGGACAACCGAGCGCTCGACATCCCCTGTTGTAACCCCGAATACACTTTTGTGAAAAGGTCCAGGCTGTGGTTCGAAAATATGGCCAGTTCAAAGGGACGGGGAAAGTTCCCACGAATTTCCTCAGGCACTACTACGACATTCATCAACTCCTCGACGTGGAGGTCGTGCAGAAATTCATCGGGACCCCGGAATACTTGGAGCACAAGAAAAAGCGCTTCAAATCTTTGGATCATGACGTAGCAAAAAGTGGAGCGTTCACGCTCGACGACAAAAACATCCGCAAGCAATTCAAAGCGGAATATTCAACGACGGCTCCACTCTACTATCGCGGCCAGATTCCATTGGACAAAATCCTCGCCCGCATTCAGCAAGACCTCGCGCGTCTCTAGCATTGACGTCGGCCATGCGTGACCCCCGGCAATGTTTCGATTTACCGAAAGGTCTGTCGGAAGGTAAAAGATGCCTGAAAATCGATCGTTTCTGTTTGGCGGTGTGCTAGTCATGTGCGAGAAGAGAGACGACCTAATCGCCTAGCTCAGCGAAAATCAGGCGACCCAATCTTTGGACAACAATTCTGCTTGGGCCAATACCGTCAGCGTCGCCTGTTCCTGCTTGTCTGGAGGATATCCGTGCGCGCGCAGGATCCGTTTGACGATGGCTCGCATCTTCGCACGAACCCGTGCGTGACATTCTTGACCTGGAATCTTTCTTCCCTTATGATTCTTCGTCGCTGACGGAAGTCACGAGAACTGTCAAAAACGACAGGACGCTCCGCCGCATTCATTCACATCACAACTGTCACTAGTGCCAGTAGTCAACATCTGCACCACGGCGAACAATCTCAATCACAGACTGCACAGACTCGCTCCCCGGCAGGGGTGGGCCATCGCTCGGCAGTTTTCCTTCGAGCGAATGGTCGACTGGGAAATCCGGTTGCCGCATGTCATCAATCCGCGTTCTCGTTGTAGAGGATTTCGCGCCCTTTCTGGAATTTATCTGCTCGACATTAAGGGAAGAGCCCGGCTTGCAGATCGTTGGCGAAGTGTCCGATGGACTAGAAGCGGTTCGGCAAGCAGAAAAACTCAAACCCGACCTCATTCTCCTGGTACTTCCAGCCAAGATCGCAACAGAGATTTGGAAAAATATAGGTGTTCCGCTCGCCTCATTGAACCAAGCGGCCGTGATGACCGCTGAGAACTGCGTGGATGCGGCTCTTTCCGGCCTCGACCAGGGCGAATCGGCAACGTTGCCTTCAGTCGAGGATTACAAATTGTGGTTAAATTACGAGGACGCCCGGCGACAACTCTTTGATGCCACTCAAACGGGCAAACCTGCTTCACGGTACCACGTTGGATTGGCAAATGCTCACAGCGACTAAAGAGAAAATCGAGTCGAGAGATGCGTGAGCAACTTTGTTCGCTGCAGACGGGGAACCCTCGTTGAGTATTATGCTGTGATGAGGACGAGGATCACATTCTGGTTTGCCCAGGGTCCAACCCGCGATATGATTCTCACGCTTGCGATTCCTCGCACCATGCCAGTCCAATCCTAAGCCCAGGACGATCGCTCAATTAGCTCAATCAGGGTCGACGTCTACCCTGGGTTCTTGGTGACCGCTTAAGAATGCTCTATTTAGAAGTCGCTCATATCGGGCCTGGTCTCTGATATCGGAGCCTTCAGGAAGAGGGTGGGGGGCGCTTGGCTGGCGACCTCGCTCACCAGCAACCCTTTTTATATCGCTCACAGACAAACAGCTTCACATACCTGACTTCACTGCCTGCGCCGAAATCCACAACACCGCCGGGTTCACACGTTCGGGATAAATCGCAAGCATCTCGTTATATAGATCGAGCGCGGTCTTGGTATGGGAAGCAATCCTGTCGAAATCGCGAATGTATTTTCGTGTTGCCTCGATGTTATCTGGCGTATCGGCCGCGCCAGGACTTTTGTGTCCAGCAATAGCGGCCACCGGCTTGAGCGACTCGATTGTATCGAGAGCAGCGATCCACTCCTTGCGGCCGTCGGCATTCGACTCACCCAGATGAAGATGAACATCGTTGTAGAGCGCATCGCCGCAAACTGCAAGTCCGATGGAAGGGACGTGGAGACAGGTCGTACTATCAGTATCGGTATGCCCGAGAGGGACACTTATCAGTTGGTCCCCTTCCAGTTCGAGAACATCGTCCTTGAGTTCGTCGGCAATCAAGAGCGTCGAATCGATTTGTCCGGGAAAGCGTGGTTTCCAATATGACTCAACCATAGGAACCGACGCCTGCTTTCGCATAACCGCGATGACTTCACTCGTCGCGACGAACCGCGCCTTCGGAAATTTCTTCTGGATTGTGTTTACGCCAAAGAAATGATCGCCGTGGCCGTGGGTTGCGTAGATCGCCGTCAAATTCTTGCCGCTGTGCGCGATCCAGTCGACAAGTTTCTGGTTTTGATCGACCGTAATCGCCGTGTCCACCAGCACGGCATCGCGCTTGCCCGAAATAAGCGTCGAAGAAATGGGCGACCATTTCATTTCGCTCGCGCCGGGCGGAAGGTCGCTTGTGATCACCGGAATCTGGGCACTGACGAAAACTTCCCACTGCAATCGATTGGTCATCACTCCTCCTCAATTTGCCGGTTCTGCTTCGACGGTTCAGCGATGTTGGCTCAGCCTGCCGCTTCGGACAAAAGGGTCTCGACTTTCTTGTCGAGATCCCTCGCGACCGCGAGTGCCTCGGAATTCCGATAGGGAGCCAGAAGACTGGCCATCCTGTCATAGGAAATGTGAACGCCATCAGAGCGTTCGTCGACGAGCACCGTGACCGGGGCATAAGAGCCGGCGTCCGGAACGTTCTTTGCCATTTGCTGCATGATGAGTGGATTGCCCAGGATGAGCCGCACCATTCGGGGGTTATCGCGATCCGTCGCTTTCCTTATAACGGCTCCGTGGTCCAGTTCCATGAAGAGCATCAGGCCCGTCTTGCCCAACCCTTCGCGAACTATGCTTTCGAAATCTGGAAACGTCGGCGCAGCGGCTATCCTTTTCGCGAACGCAACCATGTCCGGATGGCCTATGGCGGCTTTAATCGCGGCTAATATCTTGTCAAATGGCCTGGACGAGATCAGACTGAATCGCTCGACCTCAACTGTGGCTATCATCCCCACCGCCTTTCTTGTCGGTTCTCGACGAGCGTGCCGAGTACCTCGGGCCAATTTTTCTCGAAGCCGGCGTCGCGTTGCAGTCCGCATTCCAGCACCGTTCTTATACGGTTCTGAGCTTCGGGCCACCCGAGTGCTGTTCCAAACGAAGTAAAGGCATCCAGGAGCCGATCGAACGGCGGCAACGAGACCTCGTTGACGAGATTTTTTGCCGCAACGAGAGCGCGCCGATCGAAGGAGCCGATCCGGCGCGCCAGGGTATCGACGAAGCCGTCCAGTTCGGCGTCTGGAAATGATCGGTTCACGTAGCCGTATCGTTCCGCCGTATCGCCGTCGAAGTCGTTAGCGCTCAGAACGATTTCGAGCGCCCGCCCGCGCCCTACGAGATGGGGAAGTCGCTCTGTGCCTCCGCCGCCGGGATGCAGCCCAACCCCGAGTTCGGGGTGGCCGAGCTTCGTGTTCTCGCGCGAGGCGAAGCGCATGTCGCAGGCAAGAACGAACTCGCTGCTCACGCCGCGCACGCAGCCCCGGATTCTCGCGAGGCTGACGACCGGCACCTTCGTTAGGCGCACGAACGTGTCCATCAGAATGGGCAGGCCCGTGGGGCCGATACCGCTCATGACGTTTCCGAGCCTGCCCGTCAGATCGAAATGCGACAGATAGAAGTCCGCAAGCGCGCTTTCGAAAACAACGACACGCAGACTCTCAGTCGTCTCCATGCGGACAAGAAGGTCCTGGAGGGCCTGGAAGACATCCCCGTCGACGACATTAAAGGGCGGATAGTCGAATACGGCCCTCCAGTACCCAGTTGTTTCCTCGATCACGCGCATGGGTGAAGTATTCGATTTGGCCACGATTCATCCTTCTTTAAGCTTCAAGCGAGCGGGACGGGTCTGTGATCTTTTTTGCTTCATAAGAGCGCATGCGCGCCAGCGCCTGGTCGGAGACGCACAATCTCATGAAGAGATTTCGCTCAAGAGCCAGTCCTTCAGCGAGAGGCGTGTCGATCGCACTGCGGACGAGACGCTTGATATAGCCGAGCGATTCCGGCGTATGCGAGCAGAACCGTTTTGCGATCTCCATCGCACGATCGATGGCCTTGCCACTGACGGTTTCGTGAACAAGACCCTTCTTTTCGGCGTCACGCGGATTGAGCGGCCGCCCCGTAAGGATGTGCATGAGGGCCGCCGCCGGTCCGATCGTGCGGGGCAGCCTCTGTGTTCCACTGGCTCCCGGCAGGAGGCCGAGTTCGGTCTCGGGCAGACCGATCAGATAGTCGCCGTCCTCAGCGATGCGAATGTCGCACGCAAGCGTGAACTCGAAGGCCCCGGCAAGAGCGGTCCCGGAAATCGCGGCGATGACAGGCTTCGGCATGGTCTCGCACAGCGCCATGGCCTTGTCGAAGAATCCGCCATGGTAGGCTGCATTGTCCGGCCATTGGCGCCCCGAGGCGCGCACAGCCTCCGCGAATTCGATAAGGGCGGGAATGCTGAAATGACGGTTGAAATATCCCGGAGTGCCGCCTGTCACGATCACCACGCGGATGTTGGGATCGCCCGCGAATTCTTGCAGGCTCTCTATTAGCGCGTCGCCCATTTCGGCATCGAAATACATGCGCTTCGCGCTACCTAAAGTGATAACGGCAATTCCTTCAGTGACTTTGGTCGACAAGACATCCGCGTTCATCGAGGGCTCCTTACGGTTTAACCTGTTTCGGCGAATCTGCCGCTCCGCCGTGCGAAGGATATGGAGAGTTGCAGTCACCAGTCTTGCTTCTTTGAACTAGATTTACTCATTGGTGCCAAGAAAGCGCGTTTTTGCGCAGCCCCGTTCGATGACTTTCTTTCACGGAGACGGGAACAACGCTCTGGTCTCGGTTCGCCGGCCGCGCGGCAGGAGTCGAGTTCCTCCTCCCGCACCTTCCCCATTTGCGCCCTACGCTCGACTCACCATGAGCGTATTTCCGGTAACTAGCGCGGCGGCGCTCATATAACTCGTAGCATTGACAAAACGAGGTTGTGCGTCTTGCCTATTCCAACGAATTTTGTCGATTAGTGCCTTGAAAGGGTTGGGTCTTGGGAATATCTCAAGCTGGACTTGGTGGTGTTCGGATCTTCTGGGTATGAGCGAGCGTCGCGTGGATTGACGCTTTGGTTCAGGGAACGGACCTCCGCGCCCCCAGTTCCGGCTTTGTTGGCCGACGGGGTATTCGCTCAACGGTCGAGGAGTTGACCGCAACCCTACTGGGCCGCGTGACCTCCACGGATTCCAGCTCGAATGCGCAAAAAGAGCCAATCCGGTCAAGACATAGCTTTTGCTATCAGAAATAATCGATAGCAGTACGGGTCTGATTTGCGGAGTCAACGCCGGTGTGGGCTGTTGGTCGGTCCTATGACCCACAACAGAGCTGGCGACAAAGGAGAGAAGACATCATGGGAAAGAAGAGATTGAGAGAGCAGTTGATCGCCGCGTGGAGACTTGCCTCCTATGTCGAGTCGCCTATTGACTGAATGTGGCCCTTGTCCACTATGTGAAGAAACGAAACGGAGGAATCACAATGTCACTGTTCTCGGGAAAAGCCGGCTTCGTCACCGGAGCCGCAGGCGGGATCGGCAGGGCATCAGCAATCGCATTTGCACGTGAGGGCGCGAGTGTCATCGTCGCCGATATAGAAGCTAGCCGGGCGCGCTCGGAAGAAACCATCGAGACGATCCGGAAGGCCGGCGGAAAGGCCGAGTTCGTGCCGGTGGATGTCACCAGGTCCGATCAGGTTCAGGCGCTCGTGAAGAAGGTTGTCGATACCTATGGAACCCTCGATTTCGCCTTCAACAATGCCGGTGTACTCGTTACGGGCTTCACCGCCGATCTGGAAGAGGCCGACTTCGACCGGGCGATGGCGGTAGACGTCAAGGGCGTGTGGCTCTGCATGAAATACGGCATCCTGTACATGAAGGCGCACGGTGGCGGCGTGACCGTCAACGCCGCATCCGAAGCCGGCTTGGTCGGCACGCCGCTGGCTAGCGCTTATGTGGCGGCCAAGCACGCGGTCGTGGGGCTGACCAAGACGGCGGCCGGCGAGTATGTAAACATGGGCATTCGCATCAACGCAGTCGCTCCTAGCGCAATCGCCACCCCCATGGTACTGACACTGCCCAAGGAAGCGCAGGACGTTCTGATGGATCCCCAGCCACTGCATCGCTTCGGAACACCGGAGGAGGTCGCTCAGGCGGTCATCTTCCTCGCTTCGGACAACGCGTCGTTCATCACCGGTGCGATACTTTCGATCGACGGCGGGGCCACCTCGAACGCCCAATCCTATAATCCGGCGCTGAGCCCGTCGAACTGAATTGCGCCAGAACGCGCCTCGCAAACCTGTCTGGTTGCCGAAAACGACAACGGAACGTCGTTGATCGTTAAGGAGAAAGTTCATGGCCAAATCTAACAAGGACATTGCAATCGAAGCACTCAAGAGGGCCTTTATCGAACGGGATCCAACGGTAGTTCAGTTATTCGCGAGCAACTACAAACAGCACAATCCGGCAATCCCGGATGGTCCTTTAGCCATAGCCAAATTGATTCCGACGCTTACCGCTCTCACGTATGAACCCGGCATGGCGGTCGGGGAGGGCGACCTCGTCATGGTCCATGGGCGTTACACCGGCTGGGGTCCAAAACCGATGGTGGCGGTAGATATTTTCCGTCTCAAGGATGGCAAAGTAGTGGAACACTGGGATGTGCTTCAAGAGGAGGTCCCAGCGGCCGAGACAGCCAGTGGCAACGCCATGTTTACAAAACCTGACTGAACACCGAACTGCCTTGGAATATCGGAAGCGCTTGCCGTATCTGAATTTGCAAACGGTGCGAGATCGTCCACAGCGCGGGCGAGCTGGAATGCTTTTACGGCAACGAGTACAAGCTCGAAGAGGCCTACATCTGTATCCGCGATGATACGTACCGAGGGTGGCGGCGATGCTCTCGTGTGGGAGCAACCTATGGACGCTGAGCGGATGCGCGCAATGCTGTTGAGGCTGCCGCATGTGGTGGAGACAGTGGCGTGGAGCACGTACGTTCTGTTCTGGGCGGCGGATAAATCGATCGGCGGACAGCTGTTCGCAATGATGAACCCGGTGAATGAGACGAACGGTGTGATCACGTATGCAGCCGGGCCGGAGCGGTACGCCGAGCTGCTGGAGCAGGAGGGCGTGTCGCCTTCTGTTGAATTTCGGCGGTCGCACTGGGTGCAGGTGGAGCGCTGGGATGTGTTTCGGCAGGCGGAGTGGCAGAGCGAGATGGAGGCGGCGCACGCGATCATCTCGGCGAAGCTGCCGAGGCGAACGCGCGATGTGCTTGCGATGTCGGTGCGCGAGCGCAAGCGGGTGATTGCAGAGCGGAAGGCGCTGCTGGCGGGACGTGCACCGAAGAAAAGCTGATCATGCCTCTCGCCCGGCTAAATTCACGTCGATCACCTTCCAGCTACAAGGCTTGCGTTCCAAGAGGGCCGCGGAGCGGACTGCAATCAATCGTGTCGGACCGGGGACTGTCGAAGGGCTGTCCACGCGCCGGTACTCCAAAGCGCCCAAGCGACGAGAGCCGGCTGAAAGAAAAGCCGGACGAGTCGAGCCGTGTCAGTCTCCAATCCAAATGCCGCACGGTGTTCTGTATATTGAGCGATGTTTCCAGGGAAACCGCTACAAAGAACAGAGCGGCAATGATGCCCACGTACGCCTTGCGTCGACATAAAGCCATGAGGGAAAGTCCAAGGACGATCTCCACACAGCCTGAGAGCACTACGACAAGATCCGGGTTCAGTGGAACCCATGGCGGCACTGGCGCCTGAAATGGCTATCGCAAATAGGTGAGGTGCGACACACCAGAGTTGAAGAGCATCAGTCCAAGCAGGAGGCGACCAAACAGTTGAGCTTTTGACGTTTTCGGTGCCGCTTCAAGTCCTATTTCCAAAGGCAGTCCTTCCTAAGCTTGGCTTGTTAGTAATACAATTCCGGTCCTTCCTGGGCCACCTTGCGGAAGGGCTGAAAGAATCTGGATGTCGCCGGGATGAACTGGTCGAACACTGCCCTTAACGACAAGGTCGTCGGTTCCGAGTTGCTCTCTGTCGAGTCTTCGATTCGCGATTTGGAGGACTTTCTCCCGAGCGCCATATTCGCTCTGTACGATTGCTCTGAGGTTAATTTGCATTCGCTACCCTCCTCGAGATTTCATGATAACGAAAACAATCGACGAGGTGATCATTCACCAACCCAGCCGACTGCATATACGCATACGCAACCGTCGGGCCGACGAAGGTGAATCCTCGCTGCTTGAGATCCTTGCTGAATGCTTCGGATTCGGGCGAAGTGGCTGGAATCTGTCGCGTAACTTTCCAGCGGTTGAGTTTGGGCTGCCCGCCGACGAACTGCCAGCAGTAGGAATCAAAGTCGCCGAACTCTTCCTGGATCTTGAGAAAGGCGCGAGCATTGCGCACCGCGGCCCCGATCTTCATTCGATTGCGGATAATCTCCGGATTCGTCAGAAGGGACTGGATTCGTTTCTCGGAATAGCGCGCGACTTTCTCAGGCTCGAACTTGTCGAACGCGCTCCGATAACCTTCTCGCTTTTTCAGCACAAGCGACCAGTTCAATCCGGCCTGTGCGCCTGAGAGTACAAGTATCTCGAAGTGTTTCCGGTCGTTGTAAACGGGAACGCCCCACTCACGATCGTGATATTTGAGCAACAACGGATCATCCGTGTCGACCCACGAGCACCGTTTATTAGGTGTAGCCGCGCTGTGCATAAAGAGGCCTCTTCATCGGCAAATCCACGAAGCGGCGGTGCTTACATCAATCGAGTTCATGGAACTGACATCCCCTACCCAGTTATTCCACTTCACGCGGCATGGTAGGAGCCCTGTAACGAACATGTCGAGAGAAACGATGCGCATCGTTTTAGCTCTGCTCGGTTGTCGCCCACGTCCTCGGGCCTCCGATGATTCTCTTCTCTCCGCCACTGTCCCGGAGGCGCTCCGACGACGGACTTGAATGTTCGGCTAAATGCTGCTTGATCAGAAAACCCTGACTGCAATGCCACTTCCGAAAGAGGGAGAATGGAATTTGTCAGTAGCGATTTCGCCCTTTCGACCCGCAGCAGGATTAGGTAGTGGTGCGCTGATGTTGCAAAGGACTGTCTGAAGGATCGAGCGAAATGGCTGACGGAGAGCCCGCATTCACCCGCCAGGACCGATAACTTCACTGAGCCATCGATATGTTCTCTGAGTAGTTCGGTTGCTCGTCGTCTTTGCCACGGCGCAAGACCACCCCTGTAATTCATTATTTTGGTGAACGACGGGGCATATTTCCCAGCCACATGGGCACAAAACAGCAGGCGAAAATAATCGAGGAAGAGTTCTTCGAGAGCGTGTGCTTTATTCAGGGACGGCAAGATCATTCTTGTCATCTGATGCAGCACTGGATCAACTACTCCGGGTGGGCACTGAAGGGCTGAGATGTCGCCGATCTCAACGTCGTTCGCGAATGCGTTAAGGGTTGAGCGGGGAACATGATAGTGAACCCAATCAACGGGACCCCGATTCCGAACGCGAGGATTGGACTCCAAGTCATAAATTCCAACCCCTCCAGCAGGCCATTCTGCGATTCGAGAATAGCGATCATCAACCCAGATGTCACATCCTCGCTCGCTCGCAGGGGTCAAGTGCACGGATACGACGAACGCCCGCTCGGAGGGAATAGAAGCGGTCCGTTCCGGAAGACCCGCATCTGATGCCAAGCGAGTAATAGCAATTTGCGCCTCCGAAGGTGGGCGAATCACGAGGTTCGGCCCCTTACCGACTCGGAAGTACTTCGCCATTTGATCTCCGTAGGCGGCCTGTTGATGTGGTGCGGTCGTCATATTAGAAGTCGATCCCGTCTAGGCTGACTGGGCTTTGTCTCGTTTCTGCGAGGCATGTTCACTTTTTGCCTGCCGCCGCGTCTTCAATCACGTTTGCGACTTCCTTCGGATGGGAGAGCATCGCGACATGACTGGATGGCAGAACAACGGTGATCGCACCTATCTGCTTCGCCATGCTCTTTTCTTGTTCGGGAGCGATCATATTGTCGTTGCTGGCGACGATGAACCACGACGGCTTACTGTGCCAAGCCGCTCCCGTGGGTTTAGCTTCGAAGATCGAGCCTGCGGTTTGAGGCTGGACCGCAACAAGCAGCGCCTTCTCCCACTTGGTCAGGTCCTGCGCGAACGCTGTCTCGATGCCTTCGGGAGTCAAAAGGATGAACCCATCTGTTAGCGGTTTCACTTTGCTGAGCCCGGGGGGCGGAGGGAACGGCTTGCTGATCTCCGTGATGTTCTGGTTTGCGTCCGGAGCGAACGCTGCGACGTAGACAAGGCCAGCTACTTTCGGGTCATTCCCGGCCTCAGTGATCACAACGCCACCATATGAGTGCCCAACGAGAATCACGGGGCCGTCTTCGGCGGCGATGGCACGCTTGGTCGCTGCAACATCATCTGCAAACGAAGTGAGCGGGGTTCCGACGGAAGTGACATGGAGGCCCTTCGCTTGAAGCAAAGGGATAACCTTTGACCAACTGGAGCCATCTGCGAAGGCTCCGTGGACGAGGACGACGTTTTTGACTGGCGCGTTTTGCGCCATGAGCCAACCTCCGCTGACGAGACTTCCCAGTGAAACAAGTGCCAAGATGCCCTTCAGATACCCGCGCATGCCACCTCCTCTATGTTTCTCAAATTGGTTCGTCTGAGATTCTCGCCATCTGCTCGGCGCGCTGTTGCTGATTACATCTCTCTACTCCACGCGAGTTCTTTCCCTCGACATCCACTCCCTGATATAAGCCGGACAGTTCAACACAGCGACGCCGTTCGCCTCGCATCGGTTGAGGAACTGAACCCCGTCGAGGTCGACAAGGGCCACCTCTTCAACGTCCAATACCGCCGAGGTCCCGCAGCGCTCAATCTCAGTTTTGACTTGATCCAAATCCTCGGATCGAAGGTCCCCGCTGAGCCGAACTCGCTCTCGGAACCGTTCAATCTTTAGGGTCACGATTGGCGGCTCCCGGCTTCGGCGCTTGGGATGCACTCCGACCACCATTTGCAAGCCACTAAAAATAAGTAACCTGTACGGCCCGGATATCCTGATTTTTCAGCAATTCCTGATATTTAAGGATTTGTCCAAAGCGAAGGGGGCTAATTCGATTCGACGGCTCGGGGATCTTTGAATCGAAATTTGTTGATTCCAAGGCGCTTTATTTTCGAGTCGAGAGTCTTTGTTGGAATGCCCAGTTTCACCGCGGCCCCGTCTGGACCCGAAACTCGGCCACGAGTTTCGGCCAGGGCGGATTCGATCATTTCTCTTTCCTGTTGGTCCAACACGTCGTGCAGTGCAATTCTCGGATCACGGATTTGCGGGGATTCCCATGTCAGCCACGCTTCATCGATCGAGATGCTGTCTCCCTCACTCAGGATTACAGCTCTTTCAATCACGTTCTGAAGCTCTCTGATATTGCCCGGCCAACTGTAATCTTTGAATAGTTCGAGCGTTTTCTTATCGATTGTCCTGAACTTCTTTCCAACTCTATTTCCAAAGCGGCCAATGAAATATTCGACCAACAACGGAATGTCGTCTTTCCGTTCGCGTAGTGAAGGCATTTTGATCGGCACTACATTGAGCCGATACAGGAGATCTTGGCGAAATCTTCCTTCTGCGGCGAGCGCAGTCAAGTCGCGGTGAGTGGCTGCAAGTATCCGCACATCCACCGGAATCGGTTTGCTTGCGCCGATGCGCTCGATTTCACGTTCTTGCAGAACTCGCAATAGTGCGATCTGAATGTCGGCGGGTAGGTCGCCAATCTCATCAAGGAAAATTGTTCCACCATTCGCCGATTCAAAACGCCCCAGCCGCCTTTGACTCGCGCCAGTGAACGCTCCCTTTTCGTGGCCGAATAGCTCGGAAGCAATCAACGACGGGGGTATTGCGGCACAGTTCACGCCAATGAAAGCTCGATCCGCGCGACTCGATCGCTTGTGGATAGCACGAGCTATCAGTTCCTTGCCGGTGCCCGTATCGCCCAGGATCAAAACTGTGGAATCGGAAGGGGCGACCTTGGCAACCTGGTGGAGCACTTTACGAAGCGCTTCAGAGGACCCAACAATCTCCTCAAACATCGATTCCCGATCAATTTGCTCGCGTAAAGCCAGGTTTTCGTTGCGTGTTCTCTCTTCCGCACGAACCCGCTCATCAATGTCAGTTCCAGTCGCATACCAGCGAATTACTTCGTTCCTTTCATTACGAAAGGGATTGCCCCGCACTTTTTTGCCATTCGCTCTTGACAACGCATTAGCATATCTATATGGTTATATAACCAGTTGGTGATTATATGCAGGCCGATTTGAGCATTACTTTCGCTGCCCTTGCCGACCCGACGCGTCGCGCGATCTTGGAGAGGCTTGCGATCAGCGAGGCCTCGGTGAATGAGTTAGCAGGTCCGTTTGACCTTAGCCAGCCTGCCATCTCAAAGCACCTGAAAGTTCTGGAACGTGCAGGCCTGATTGAGAAGGGTAGAGATGCGCAGCGACGCCCACGGCGCTTAGTCGCCAAACCCATTGAAGAGGCCGCTGCGTGGCTGCAGGGATATAGAAATCCGGGAACTTTGCGACTCACGAAACCTAGCGATCGCGAACTTCAGATCAAGAGAATGTTCGCCGCGCCAAGAGAGCGTGTGTTTGCGGCATTCACCGAACCTGAGCTTCTGAAGCGCTGGTTTTTCGGAAAGCCAGGAGGAACCCTCGCCGTATGCGAGGTTGCACTGAAGCCAGGCGACTCCTTCCGTTATGTCTGGCGTGATCCGGACGGAAGTGAAATGGGCATGAGCGGTGTTTGCCTGGAGATCGAGGCGCCAGAACACATCGTTGCCACGGAAAAATGGGATCAGCCCTGGTATCCGGGAGAGGCGACGGGAACGATTACGTTCACCGAGGAAGGGGGCGTAACCACTTTGACCCAAACCCTTCGGTACGTATCGCAGAAAGCACGCGACATGGTCCTGGGAACGATGATCGAGCATGCAATGGCGCTGGGCTATGACCGGTTGGCAGACCTATTGAAGTCGCAGACTTCCGAACAGGAGAAGAAGCAATGAACACGCAATCAGCCCTTCAGGTTTCACCCCGGCGCATTGGGCGCAGCATCCTCGCCGTGCTCGCTGGAATTGTGGTTGGCATTGCCCTTTCCGTTGCAACAGATTTCGGCTTGCATGCAATTGGACTCACTCCTCCGCCCAAAGAACGCTGGCCAAACCACCTGCTCGTCCTTGCTACTGCATACCGTTCCATCTATGGCGTCGCGGCGAGCTACGTCATTGCGCGGCTGGCGCCCAACCGGCCAATGGGGCATGCGCTCGTCGCGGGCACGTTGGGACTGATTGTGAGCACGCTTGGGGCGATTGGTGCTTGGAGCACCACCGTTGGCCAGCATTGGTACTCGGTAGTGCTTCTTCTGACCGCACTGCCTACAGCCTGGATCGGCGCGAAGTTGCGCCTGATGCAAATGGAGCCCCAGGCGAAAGCTGCTTAGCGGCGGAGAAGAGCTAGTTATGAAAGCAAAGATAGAGAAGGCCGCGCTAACAAAACCGTCTGAACCGGAGAAGGTGGACGCCTACATGACCAAACTCAAGCATCCGCTGGCGGATGTTGCCGCGGCCTTGCGGAAAATCATCTTGAGCGCGGACCCTGAGATTGGCGAAGAGATTAAATGGAACGCTCCGGCATTTTTTTATATGGGTGAATTGCCCGCATTCGACCCTAGAGAACACAAACGGCACATTGCTGTATTCAACTTCTACAAGCAGGACTGTATTCGACTGGTCTTCCCAAGCGGAGCAAGGGTGAAGGACAAGTCCGGCTTGATAGAGGGAGATTATCCAGACGGGCGCAGACTAGCCCTGTTTCATGACACGAGAGAGGTCGAATCCCGAAAAGCAACCTTGCAGCGAATCGTCAAGCAATGGCTCGTCACTTTGGACAAGGGCTAGACAAGGGCCGGTTCAGGGTTCACCCGCTCACACGATTCGTCCCGGCGATTGGTCCTCTGCACAATTCGTGGATGACGAGCCATCTGGAAGTTAACTGTCGCTATCAAGCCTTAGCAATCGTTGATCCACGCGGCCAGCATGCGAGCAGGACTACATTCGCGAGTGTGCGTTGAAAAACGTAGCGACACCTGGAACACTTTGGCACATCTCGCGACATCTCGGCACAGCGCTCCACATCGCCGGAACTCCCGTTGAAAGAGGCCGTTAGCGTGAAACTAGTTGATGCTTAGGTACATGGAAAAATAGATCCAATCAGATTCAGAATCAGTTGCTCGTTCGGAGGCATTGGCGTTCAACGAATAAAGGTAAGAAAACAAAGAGGGGACGTAGTTGGTTAGAACGCTGCCCTTTCACTGATTCCCAGGCATGCTTCTGATTTTCGACGGTGGGTGGGCGCCGCCGCTTTCTTTTCCCTTCAGTTCGCCATGATCAGCGGCTCGAGGCACTTGCTACTGCAGGGACGATCCGATAATCCCAGCGATGAACCAAATTATGCAGATCGCTGGACGCGATGGCTCGGAGTATCGGTAGCTGAGACGCGGCATCCTCGTCGCTGGACACATTCAGGGGCCAGTCGCGAACTGTCGCCCCGCGAAGATGCGGGTGATGGAAGCCGCCTCCGAAATGTGCTTGAAGCACAATTGACTCGACCCCGGCTGCCCGCTGTTCAGGCCAGCTCAAAGCCCAGGACGCGCTCAACCCCCGATCCGCTGTGCGTCGTAGCCCCGTCTCGGTGAGTTGCCCGGTATGGAGCAGCAAGCTAGTGTTTATTTCGGTGAGAACCTGGCGTGCGATCGGAGCCAGCAGTTGCATTGCCTTCTGGAAGTGGCCTTCCTTGTCCTTTCGACTTGTCGAGCCACCATGTGTACCGTCTCGAAGATCCTCAAAATGGCGGATCAGGCTGGTGATATATGCGGGTATCGCGCTTTCTGACATCGCCTACCCCTACTCAGAATCAGCGTTTGGCCATGCATCATTTTGTATCTGCAGTACCTGCGAGAAGGACAATACAAGCGCCGTCCCAAGAGTCCTTTCCGGAGGATGGGGGCGCGGCTGCATTCAGCGGCATCAGTCCGATGTTTTTCGCGCTGAGATGAAAGCGCTTTTCCAGATAGTGAGCAACAATCAGAGAACGAGATCTAGATGCGGCCATCTGATTGGCAACTGAAGCTTCGTTAGAATAGCCTTCAACGATGATTTGCTGCCCAATAACCGAGTCCTTGGCAGTGCCGATGACCTGATCGATTTCCTGCTCGCCTGCGGCAGACAAGACTTCATTGCCGTTCGGGTCTTTCGCGAAAGCATTTGCCGCACTGAGCCATGCCCGCTGATTTCTCTGGCTATTGAAGTAAGGGCTACTGCGATACTGATCGGTCGTCACTTCTTTCAGGCCATAAAAGCCTCTTTTTTTAAAAAATCCCCGAAAGAAGAACTCATGTTTAAGGGCTTCCGTATCGTCCGCCATGTTTGCGGTTGCCAGGTTTATGTTCGAGAAGGTTTCCCTGATGTTCTGGGCCGCGTTCTCACCCGAGCGGTCGGGACCCAGCGCGTCGTTCAGAGTGAGGCTCACTTGCTGCGAGGTCTGGGCGAATTGCCGGGACGCGTCCTTGGCATTGTTCAGCGTATCTTCAGCTTTCCCGAAGAGGTCTCGCGACTGAAAGTCCGCTATCACCTGCTTGGCCTGGCCTGTGACCTGATTCAGATTGGCGGCGGCCTGTTGCGCGTTCCCCACGGCGTTCTTTACTGCATTTGCCGTCTGTTGATCATCAAGCAACATGCCTACCGTGCCGTTGCCGCTTCGAACACCGGTCACGATGCCGTTAGCGTTATTAACCGTCGTCGCGATGGCGTCGAGTGTGCCGTCGGCTTTCGTTTTAATATCTCCAATCGCGGAGCTTGCTTGGTCCATGACTCCTGTCATTTTCGCGATGACGGCGGAGAGTTCGATCGGCTCTTTGGCCGACAGCGTCGCTCCACTAACGGCCTTTTGGTTTTGATCGCTGCCCTCGTGAATCAGCAGGAATTTGTCTCCCACCAGACCATCGGATTCCACCGTAACAAATGAATCGTTGCGAATGAGATTATGAAGCTTGTTATCGACGTGCAATTTCAGCCTGAATTTTGCTGACGGCCGATCCGGTATCTCAATACCGGTGACTTGGCCTGCTTCGAAGCCGGACACACGGACCTTAGACCCCGGCGAGAGTCCGTTCACATTACTCAATGTCGTAAAGAAGTCCACATGATGAGCAAAAGCCTTGTGCCGGTTCCCGATCAGGAACAAGCCAACGCTAAACAACAGCACAGCAGAAAGGACGAATACACCCACGACGGCATAGTTGATTTTCATTCAGGACTCCGTTACCAGTCGTCGCACGATCTCGTGATCGCTTTTCTCCAATTCGGTTGCCGTGCCAAAGCCAATCAGACACCCTTGGTCGAGCACCGCTATGTGGTCGGCGACTCTTCGCGCACCCCGCACATCGTGGGTGACGATCACAAGCGTCGCACGATACTCCTTCTTTACTTTGAGGAGGAGGTCGTCGATCTCCGAGGCGGTGATTCTGTCGAGTCCGCTGCTGGGTTCGTCGACCAGTAACAGTCTCGGATGAAGAACGAGTGCTCTCGCCAGACCAGCGCGCTTGCGCATCCCTCCCGAAAGCGCAGCGGGCATCTTGGCCTTGTCCAGATTAAGACCCACACGTTCGAGTGCCTCGTCCACAGCTCGCTTGATTTCGGCCGGAGATTTCGACTTTTCCAGGCGGCGTAGCGGCAGCGCGAGATTGTCACCCAGCGTGAAGGAGTCGAACAGAGCCGCGCTTTGAAAAAGAAAACCCATGTGGCGCCGAACTCGAGACAGATCTTCCTCGCTGGAATGAGCGATATCTTCCGAGTCAATGCAAACCCTGCCGCGGTCGGGCTTGAGCAGTCCAATCATCAGTTTGAGGGTTACGCTCTTGCCCGTGCCACTGCGGCCCAAGATGCAAAGTGCCTCACCCGCGTTGACTTTGAACGATACATCGTCAAGAACTTTTCGATTTCCAAAGGCCTTAAACACGTGCTCGAATTCAACTGCGGAGGGATTGCTCATAAGGCATTCCTGGGAAAGAGGAAGAAGATGGCTTTCACAAGAATCACATCTGCCAAGATGATCAGAAGGGAGGACAAAACCACGCTGTTGGTAGCCGCGCGCTGCACTCCTTCGGATCCATCGTCGGTCGTGTAGCCAAAAAAGCTCGACACGGTGCCGATGATGAAACCAAAAACGCCGGTCTTTAGCGTAGGCGGAATAAAGTTGGCCCATTCCACCGTCTTGAAAGCACGATCGAGATAGAGTTGCAGGGAGATGTGCGAGACGAGGTACTCAGAGAGAAAACCTCCCGCTAGGCTGGCGAAATCCATGAACAATGTCAACATTGGCAAAATGAGAATGCAGGCGACGATCCTCGTCACTACCAACATTTTGAAAGCATCGACCGACAAAGCCTCAATTGCGTCGATCTGTTCTGTCACGCGCATATTGGCTATCCCAGCGCCAATGCCCGCACCCACTCTTCCTGCCACCAGCAGTCCCGTGACCAGTGGCCCTAATTCATTGAAAAACGACGCCGATTGCAGGGTTGGGATCATCGCTTCCGCACCGAACTGCACCAGCGTGCCCCGCGTGTGCATCGACAATACGATTCCGAGTGCCAAACCAGCGGCTAAGATGAGGGGCAGTGACTGCCACCCAATCTCCTCGAACTGAATCAAGAAGAATTCCCATTCAAACGGCGGCCGAAATGCGTCCACCAATCCTTTCAGGCTAAAATGGCTTACTTCTCCGATGAACTTGAAAAAGTTCCTCATGACTTCCATTCAGTAATTTAGTTCCCAGCTCGCGCCGCAATTTTCGTACTGCACGGTTTCCAGAGGTTTTGGCAACCGTCTTTGGTTTAGCCGCTCAAGCTGGGACCAAATATGCGAATCCGCATTCGAGGGCTGTATGTCTCGCGAATAGAACACGGCCGTAACATGGATATTCTCATCCTGAGTTTCTGCACACCTCAGAAACAACAGAATTCCACCTAGATTTTTCTACAGGTCTGATGGCCGTACGAAAGCCCGTTTGACTACATCAGTCAGGTGGTCGAGGAGGCTTTGGCCCGATGGGCTGCGAACGATTACAATGCACGAAACGAGACTAGGTCATGGTTCAGGCTAATCCGATTCGTATCCTAAGCGTTGAGGACCACCCGGTGTTCCGCGAGGGACTGGCGACGATCATCGGCTCTCAGCCGGACATGCTCCTCGTGGCCCAGGTGTCGAATGCCGTGGAAGCCGTTGGTGAATTTCGCCGGCACCGTCCCGACATCACCCTCATGGACCTTCGGCTTCCCGGTACCAATGGGACCGATACGCTGATCGCAATTCGGGGCGAGTTTCCGCACGCGCGCATCATTATGCTGACAAGCTCAGACAGCGATGGCGAGATCCAGCGGGCAATGCGCGCGGGAGCTTCCGCTTACATCCTCAAGAGCATGCCGAAAGATGAATTGCTCAACGTCGTCCGATCGGTGCACACAGGCCAACGACACGTTCCACCGGATGTGGCGGCCCGCCTCGCGGAACATTTGGGGGAAGAAGATCTTACGACCCGGGAACTGGAGGTGCTCAGGCTCATTCGGGATGGCTATCGCAACAAGCAAATTGCGGATCAACTGGCGATTGCCGAAACTACTGTTAACTTCCACATTAAGAACCTGGTGGACAAACTTCAGGCTAATGATCGGACGCATGCAGTCACCATCGCGCTCCGGCGCGGACTGCTGCAAATCTGATCGAATTCCAGGCCTATAGAAAACTGCAGGATGCTGGCTATAGGTTTCGGTATTCTGCGAAAGTTACGAATCCAGTAATGTCAAGACGCGGACAGTCGTATTTACTTTCCGTGCTTTGGCGGACTAGAAACCGGATCCAAGAATTGGAATCAATGCCGCACATGATGACAATTGCTGCTCGACGCGTTCTGGCCTAATTCAGACCCTTGCCATCGAATATGTGGAAGGCCGTGATACGAGGACTCAAGGTTTTTATGGGGCCAAAATATTGGCGAACGGCTAGGTTCCTGGGAATGTCGATCGGTTTGTTTAGTGCTTTGATACTGGGCGCTTGCCACCAGTCCGGGCCAGAGCCGGTGACCCTTAATTACCTTCGCATTGGATGGATCACACCGAACGAGTTACCCGCGACGGAGGCTTTATCGCGAGAGTTTACGCGGGAAACAGGCGTAGGCCTGAGGCATCTTCGCGGAGTTCAGGAAGAAACTCTTGACCAGCTCACTCTAACGCGCAAGCTCTTGCATGAGGGTGGCTCTGGCCCCGATGTCTTGGAGGCCGACGTAACGTGGCTTGGGGTACTGCAGGGAGACTTGATCGACCTACGACCGTACTTGGCGGCTGAGACTTCGTCCTTGGCCCCGGGCGTAGCATCTAGTTATATAGTTGACGGCAAGATTGTGGCGGTTCCCTATCAAATTCACTCCGGCGTTCTGGAGTATCGATCTGATCTTCTCAACGAATATGGCTATGATCATCCTCCGAGGACGTGGGACGAGCTCGAGAGGATGGCTTCGCGAATCCAGGCAAGCGAACGCGCAAAAGGCAACAAAGATTTTTGGGGTTACGTCTGGCCGGGAGCTGCTGCTGAATCTTTGACTTGCAATGCCCTGGAATGGCAGGTCGGCGAAGGGGGAGGCCGGATTATTGAGACCGACGGGACAATAAGTGTGAACAACCCTTCCGCGATTCGGGCATGGCAACGGGCTAGACGTTGGATCGGCTGGATATCGCCACCGAGCACCGTGGAGTACAGGGAGGTGGATGCCACCAACGTTTTTGATTCGGGAAGAGCAGTATTTGCCCGCGACTGGGGAGGCGAGCTTGGAGGGTCTTCAACAAGCCCCGAGCAATTGCGACTCCTCCATTGGGGACACAAGCTCCCAGCCGGTAAAGTCGGTTATACAATTCTTCCCAGCGGTTCAACGGTGAGGGCCAGCACTTTAGGCGGATTGGGCTTGGCGGTTTCTAGGTATTCACTCCACCCCCGAGAAGACGCGGCCCTTATCCAGTTTTTGCTCCGGGAACAAATAGAATCGATGGAGAAGGGCACTGGTCTCAATCTGTCTAGTCAGGTCGTTGTCTATGATGTCGCGCCGGCGGTCGACTCAAACAACAATTCGGAGAACTCAGGCCCACTAAAAACCATTTTGATCAGTCGGCCTACCACAGTTGCCGCGGGCTCCTATGAAGAAGTCACCAGAGCTTATTTCGGAGCCGTGCATTCCGTATTAACTGGAGAAAGACCCGCGCCGGAAGCGACCGCGGACTTGGAAAAATATCTCGTCAAAATTACCGGGCTTCGCTCCGGTCCGCCGAGAAAGAACTAAATTGAGGTTCGAACGGACGGGTGGCATTCCCGTTGACCTAATTCTTGCGCACGAATAGCGACCTCATGAGCTCAATGGACGCTAGATCTTTCGATCTCGGTCCGCGTTTGACGCTGACGTTTGCTCTACTAATCACATTGATTCTAGGCGGAAACGGTCTTCTTGTTTGGCAATTTCACATTGCTCGGCTTCAGGAAGATCGCCTCGCCGGCGTGAGCCGGCAAATGACTTCAGTTCTGCGTCTTCAAGGGACTCTTCTGTCATTTCATCAAAGATTGGGTGAATTGGCAGAGTCCAGGAATGCATACGTCTTAAGAACGGAGTCTGACTCCTTGCAAAGCACTCTACTCGAGCAAATTCAACAAACAAGAGGAGCTCTCACCCTTTTGCCGTCCGGGACTCACGTAGATCCACTCTTTCTGCCAACCCTCGAAGCGATTGAAATTAGTCTACCCGCTCAGCTCCGCACTATAACTGCGCTGGCTTCATCTGGAGACTGGGAGGCAGTTCAATTTCGGGTCGCCGACAGACTGAAGCCGATCGAAATTCAGGCTTCAGCACTAGTGAAAATCGTCGATCAGGAGTTCGCCACAGAGCTCTCACGATCCGAAGTCAATATGAGAACCGTGCGGGACAGAATCCTTGTTCTCGTACCTGCGATGGCGATATCGACTTTTTCCATCGCCACGTTCTTTGCCTGGGCGATAGCGCGAAGAATCATTAAACTTCGCCTAGAGGAACGGCTTAACGAACGAACGCGGCTTACTCGAGAACTTCACGACACGTTCCTCCAGACAATCCAGGGCAGCAAACTTGTTGCTGACGATGCGCTGGATCCCTCCGCCGATCCCATCCGAATGCGTCGAGCCATGGAGAAGCTATCCCTCTGGCTCGGAAAAGCTACGCAAGAGGGACGGGCTGCTCTGATCTCTCTGCGCGCAACTACGACACAAACAAACGACTTGGCGGACGCTCTCCGGCGCGTCACCGAAGACGGCCTGATACCCGGGTCCATGGTAGTCACATTTTCTGTCGTTGGCGATGCCAAAGAGATGCATCCGATCGTTCGTGATGAAATCTACCGCGTCGGTTACGAAGCCATCCACAACGCGTGTACGCATTCCGGTGCAAGTCAATTGGAAGTGGAGTTGAGATATGCCCACGATCTTGCGCTGCGTGTTACCGATAACGGTACAGGCGTAGACCCCGCGATCGCGGATAGGGGGAAGGACGGACACTTCGGACTGCAAGGAATGCGGGAGCGTGCCGCTCGCATCGGAGGTAAGCTTACGCTCGGGAGTTCCTCCAACACGGGAACAGAGATTAAGCTGATAGTCCCCGGAGGCATTGTCTTCCGAAAAATGATTTCCGTTCGCCGCTCCTTGTTCACAAGGGCAAGAAGGTTTTTTCACTGAAGAGACCAGATCCCCAATCTGGAAGACCTAACTGTCCATCCCACCTGTAGAAAAATCTAGGCATAATTCTGTGGTTTTTGAGGTGTTCAGGAATGACAGACACGAATAACGTGTCGACATAGCAATTGAACAGAACGAGTGCGCGCCTCAGAGCAGTTGCGTTCCATAAAGTCTTGATAGCAGACGTCGCTTCCTCATATGAAGAGACCTTAGTGTACCCACATGAGGTACCCATGAGATTGATAGCAATGAAAGAATCGCGAAACATCCGAACGTCGCCCTGCACACTTCGAACTTGCTCCTCGCCGCCAGTGGCCCTCGCGACCGGGCAGGAACTGAGTGGACAAGCCAGTCCGGACCGTCGTCTGGAATTCGAAGATGTTTTGTCGAACCACCTCTCGCTTTTCCAGCGAGTGGCCGCGCGCTGGCTGCGCAATCCTGAAGACGCCGAGGATGCCGTGCAGGATGCCATGCTGTCTGCTTTCAAGCACATTTCCCATTTCGAGGGGCGCGCAAAAATGTCGACTTGGCTGATGGCGATTGTATTTAACTCTGTACGCATGGAATTACGCCGCCGTGCTCGACGCAAACTGCTTCCACTAGATGAACCCA
>Ga0210408_10001608_pt1 | contig 23363 bp, 14 predicted proteins | sample IncBWH4MmetaG_FD_155471 | JGI IMG/M metagenome (GOLD analysis project Ga0210408, IMG submission 155471) | Forest soil microbial communities from Barre Woods Harvard Forest LTER site, Petersham, Massachusetts, United States - Inc-BW-H-4-M | ecosystem: Environmental > Terrestrial > Soil >...
CACCGCGAGTAAATCGGCAGGTTATGTACCAAGCCAAGTTGGTAATCTTCCAACCCGTGTCCCGGCGCGATGTGGACGAAGCCAGTGCCAGTAACATTATCCACGAAGCTGTCGCCGGCGAAGAATCGGCCGCGCCGATTGCAGAAGGGATGTTGGTACTCGAGTTGGGCCAGGTGGCCGCCGTCCAAGCTGCGAACGATCTCATAACCGTGCCAGCCGCACTTCTCGGCAACGGCGGACAGCAACAAAGCCGAGACGATGAACTCCTCGCTCCCGACCCGCACGAGCGAATAGCTGAAGGTCGAGTTGTACGCTATGGCCAGGTTCGCCGGCAGAGTCCAAGGCGTGGTGGTCCAGATGACTACTGACGTTCCCGGATGGCCGACAATCGGGAACCTCACATAGACGCTTTGGCTGACATAGTCCCTGTACTCGACCTCGGCCTCAGCCAATGCGGTGCGACACGGAATGCACCAATAGACGGGCTTCTTCGCACGATAAACAAAGCCCTTCTCCACTATGGTGGCGAAGAGGCGCAATTCGTCAGCCTCATATTTTGGATCTAATGTAAGATATGGGTTTTCCCAATCGCCAAGCACACCGAGGCGCTTGAACTGGTCACGTTGCGTGTTGATGAACTTGCGCGCGTACTCCTCGCATCGCTGCCGCACGTTCTTTGGAGATAAGAATTCGTGGAGAGCCATCTGCCTAACAACCCCTTCAATCGCGGAAGGGTCTGCCTTGTCCTTCCACTCGGCCTCATGCTGTTTGCGGATCTTGGGCCATTCATTGGCCTCAAATTCCTTGCGCATTTCCTGGCTGACCTTGAACTCGATGGGCAGGCCGTGGCAATCCCAACCCGGTACGTAGGGAGCATCGAAGCCGCGCAGGGTTTTGTACCGAATGACGATATCTTTGAGAATCTTGTTGAGTGCGGTGCCGATGTGGACCTCGCCGTTGGCGAACGGCGGACCATCGTGCAGGACGAATTTGGGCGCGCCGGCACGCTGGGTCTGGATGCGCTGGTAGAGGCCGGCGCTCTCCCATTTCCCAAGCCGGGCCGGTTCCCTCGCGACCAGGTCGGCCTTCATCGGGAAGTCGGTTTGCGGCAGGTTCAGTGTGTTTTTGTAATCCATTTTGCCCTGTCTCAAAGGAGGCGAAAAGTAACAGCCGCTCGGAGGAGTGTCAATGAAGCGGCAGGGGCGGTTGAAGGTTGAAAGTTGCAGGTTGAAGGTTGCACATCAGGCGATGTTTCTTCTGGAGACGACAGAGCTCCGATAACCTTCAGCGTTCAACCTTCACCGCGCCTGGCCGCGCCCCGCCGGCTGAACAGTTGCGTGCGAGCGGAAGCCGTGATTGCCAGCACCGCCGGATGCGTTAGCTTCCGCTCGGCGCTGATCGCGTAGAATTGCTCGCGGCATTGCGCGGCGTAGCCAATGACTTTGAAGCCAAAGCGGTTCACCGCTTCAGAGGCTGCCAGGCTCGGCAACCCAAAAAACCCCAACCCGTCCACCGCCGCCACTTTCAGCAGCGTGGAGTCGTCGTACTCCGCGATCAACCGCGGGTGCAGCCGGCGCGTCTGGAACCAATTCTCCAGAGACCGCCGCAAGGGACTGGCGGTCGGCAGCAGAACCGGCGCCTGGTCAAGCGATTGCGGAAAGCGGCGGGTCAACCGCGCCGCCAGGGGCGGCGCGGCACAAAAAGTGACGGCACATTCGCCCAGCCGATGGTTGAAGACTTTCACGTGAAAGGAACTGGGCGCCGGCTCGTTGGCCAGCACAATATCCAGACGGTAAACCGCGAGTTGCGCCAGCAGGTCGGCGGTCTTACCTCCGATGCAGGCGACCTGGATGGGCTGTTCGAGGCTGAACACCGGTTTGACCAGATCGTGGCTGACCAGTTTGGGCAGCGAGTCGGCAATGCCGATGTGCACGCGCAGAGGCCGGGCCGAGGGGCGCTGCTTCACCGAATGGAGGAACTCCTCGCCCAGGGCGAAGATTTCTTTAGCATAGCTGAAGGCCTGCTGGCCCGTCTCGGTCAGGCTCAGCCCGCGCGGGCTGCGGCGGAAAAGCTTTTCGCCAAGCACGCTTTCCAAGGCGGCGAGTTGAGCGGAAATGGTCGGTTGCGAAACGCGCATCTTCTCGGCGGCTTTGCGGAGGCTGCCTTCCCGGGCGACGGCCCAGAAATAACGGAGGTGGTGATAATTCAAAAAATCCACTGCGCGGAGAGGGTATTTGGTTTAACCTAACAGTTCAATTGAAAATTTGTATTAGGCTAAGTAACCGACTAGCCCTACTTTCGGTTTTGCAAACCTGAGAATTGAGAATTGGTATGGCGATGACTACAACAAACCACAAACACCTCCTTGCCTGGGTCGAGGAAGCCACGAAACTTTGTCAGCCGGCAAGCGTTCATTGGTGCGACGGCTCGCAAGCCGAATCCGACGAGCTGTGCAACCTAATGGTGCAGAAAGGCACGCTCACCCGACTGGACCCCAGCAAACGGCCCGGTTCCTTCCTGGCGCGCTCGCACCCAAGCGATGTCGCCCGCGTCGAAGACCGCACCTATATTTGCTCGCGCACCAAGGAAGAGACCGGCCCGACGAATAACTGGGCCGACCCCGCCGAGATGAAGGAGCGGATGCGCGGCATGTTCAAAGGCTGCATGGCCGGCCGGACCATGTATGTAATTCCGTTCGCGATGGGGCCGCTGGATTCACCGATTGCCAAAATCGGCATCGAGATCACCGACTCGCCTTACGTGGTGGTGAATATGCGGATCATGACGCGCATGGGCCGCGTGGTGCTCGATAAGCTGGGCGACAGCGGGGCGTTTATTCCTTGCCTGCATTCGGTCGGCGCGCCGCTAAAGCCCGGACAGGCTGACGTGCCCTGGCCCTGTGAGCCGGAGCCGAAGAACAAATACATCGTCCATTTCCCCGACGAGCCGTCGATCTGGTCTTACGGGTCGGGTTATGGCGGCAACGCGCTGCTGGGCAAAAAATGTCTGGCTTTGCGCATTGCTTCGGTCGTCGCCCGCCGCGAGGGATGGCTGGCCGAGCACATGCTGATCCTGGCTTTGACTTCTCCACAGGGCAAAACCCACTACATCACCGCTGCGTTCCCCAGCGCTTGCGGTAAAACGAATTTGGCGATGATGCGCCCCAGCCTCACCGGCTGGACCGTGCGCTGTCTCGGCGACGACATCGCCTGGATTCGCCTCGGCGCCGATGGCCGACTTTACGCTGTGAACCCGGAGTCGGGCTTTTTCGGTGTAGCCCCCGGCACATCGAAAAAGTCCAATCCGAACGCGATGCAGACCATCAGCCGGAACACGATTTTCACCAATGTGCTGCTGACTCCCGATGGGGATGTTTGGTGGGAAGACATGGGAGTGCCCGCGCCCGCCAACGGCATCGATTGGGAAGGCAAAGAATGGACTCCGGACTGCGGCCGTAAAGGCGCACACCCGAATGCGCGTTTCACCGCGCCAGCGTCCCAATGCCCGGTCATCGATCCGATGTGGCAAAGTCCCGAAGGTGTCCCTATTTCGGCCATCCTGTTTGGTGGACGCCGGCCCAGCACGATACCGCTGGTCGCTGAGGCCTTTGATTGGGAGCACGGCGTCTTCCAGGGCGCCTCGGCGGGCTCCGAAACCACGGCTGCCGCCCTCGGCCAGGCAGGAGTGCTGCGACGCGACCCCTTCGCGATGCTGCCCTTCTGCGGCTATCATATTGGCGATTACCTCGCCCATTGGCTTTCTTTCCCGGAACGGACTGACCGCAGCAAGCTGCCGAAGGTTTTCTTTGTGAACTGGTTCCGCAAAAACGCCGAAGGCAAGTGGCTCTGGCCCGGTTACGGCGAGAACAGCCGGGTGCTTAAATGGATTTGCCAGCGGGTCGATGGCACGGGGGAGGCGGTGGAAACTCCTATTGGTTACCTGCCCACGGCCGAGGCGCTGGACACCCGCGGCCTCAACATCGCCCCGGAAGATTTGCAGGCCCTCCTGCGCGTCGAGCCGGAAGAGTGGAAGAAAGAGCTCGACGATGCCTCAGCCTACTTCAAAAAACTAGGCGACAAGCTGCCGCCTGCTCTTCGGCAGGAGCTGGACGAGCTCAGCAACCGGTTGTCGGCACAGCGCATGGCTGCGGCTGCCTGAAGATCCTAGTCAGGAGACGAGGCAAGCGCGCCGGGCTCAAGCGGCAACGTGCGCTCTTCTTTCAGAAACTCAAGCCGTCCTTGCCGCGCTGCCGCGCGAAGAAACTTCGTGAGCCGGCCCGACCAGGGCCCGCGCGGCTCGGGTTTGCCGAGCAAGGCCGCCAGTGCACCGCCCGCTTGCGAACGATGCGGCAGCCAGGCCTTGATCCAAACATAAAACGGCAGCGGCATGCCCTCGGACGCATCGGTCGCCACGACGATTAAGTCCGCCCGGAGCGCTGTCGAGACCGCTCCCGCCAGCACGCCCGGCACACTCAAATCCTTTATTTTCCACCAGGTCCCGCGCACGCGTTCCTGGCCAGCCAGTGTTACCAGGCGGTCGTGGATTTCGTAGGCCCATTTTCGGGTCCGGCCGTCCTGGTAGAGGAAGATGGGACTGAAGGAGCGTCCGTCGGCGACCGCGGCCACGACTCGCTTATCAAGGCGAGCGAGTTGTTCTGAGAGCGAGGGGGATTCGATAATATTTTTCATAGGTTAGGCTTTTGAGGCTTTGGGATTGGGCGTTTAGAGTGACGGGTTAGGCACATTGTCTCGCTACAGGACATCGTCAATGCTGCACCGATTTTGTTTCGGGCATAACTCGGTGTTGATTCATTCGCGCGTTCGTCCGGGCTTAGCGCCAGTCAGGCCATCGATTCGGCCAAACTGCACCACAGGGACAGGATCGAGAGGGCAAGATCTATGCCGATTGATGCGTGGGGAGCACGAACCTGACACATATCTGGCGGTAAGTTGCGCCGGGCTGCGCCCTCGCCGTTAACCGATCCGTTGGCGTTTGACATCGGACGCGTTTCGGTCAATGGTGCGGGCATGAACCACAAAACGCCTTTGGCACGGAAGCTCTTTCTTGATCTGAACCTCTCTGAACTGCGGCGATTCGTCATAATGGCGGTCGCAGCGCTCGGGACCCATCTAGTCGCAGGCGAGCCTGGTGCAACGGGAGCGCACGGCTGGCTGCTGGTAGCCAACAAGGGCGAGCAAACCCTCGGCATCATTGACCCTTCCGCCAGCCAGCAGATTGCGACGGTCCCGGAAGATGGAGTCACGGGCCACGAGGTGGCCGCCTCGCCCGATGGCAAACGCGCCTTTGTCCCGATCTACGGCAACTCGGGAGTTGGCCATGCGGGGACCGATGGCCACTTGCTGCGCGTGATTGACCTTGGCACGCGCCAGATCGTCGGCACCGTCGATTTTGGCAAGGGGATTCGCCCGCATTGCGCGGTCGTCGGCCCCAAGAACGGCCTTTTGTACGTCACCACCGAGCTGGACAAATCGGTGACGGTAATCGATCCCCAGACGTTGAAGATTGTCGGGCGCGTCCCCACCGACCAGGCGGAGTCGCACATGCTGGCCATCACCCGCGATGGGCGCCGCGGATACACCTCGAACGTTGGTCCCGGAACGGTTTCCGTTCTCGACCTCGAAGCCAAAAAAGTTCTCGCCATCATCCCCGTTTCTTCGACCGCCCAGCGCATCTCGCTTTCCGTGGACGATCGCTGGGTATTCACCTCTGATCAGACCAAACCGCAACTTGCCGTCATCGATACTTCGACGAACCAGGTCACCAAGTGGGTCACGATGCCAGGCAAAGGTTACGGAACAGCGCCGACGCCGGATGGGCACTGGTTGCTGGTGGCGTTGCCCGGCGTCCACCAGGTCGGGGTAGTGGACCTCGAGTCGATGAAGCTGGCCCGCACAATAGATGTCCCCCCCTCGCCGCAGGAGGTGCTGGTTCGACCGGATGGCGCGGTCGCCTACGTATCTTGTGACGCCAGTCACCAGGTGGCGGCGATTGATTTGAAGAACTGGAAGGTGGACAAGCTAATCGATGCCGGACGTGGGGCGGATGGCCTGGCATGGGCGCGAGGAGAGTAACCAGAAGCAGTTTCATCTTAGCAGTTAAGGGTTTGTCCCGCTGGAAATGATGTCACCGGCACGAAACTCCTCCTGTTTGCCGCTCTCGGTTCGGACATAAACCGTCGAACCCACTTGCGACTCGACCTTGCCAAAGATCGTTCGACCATCTTTCAAGCGGAGCAATTGGGCTGTGTCACTCGGGCTTGACTCTGACCCCGGGGTCGTGCCTTATGGGGACAACAAAGGTCAAACATGAGCACGAACAAATTCCTCCTTTCTCACGCCGGCATCGAACAGGGCAAGTTTCCAAGAGCAACAGCAATTCTTTGGAGCGCGGTGCTGGCCTTGTTGCTGGCCGGAACCCGCGCGCCGGCCGCGGCGGGGGACCAACCGGCCGAGGAGAAGCCGCGGAGCATCGTCCCGGTATTTCGGCTCGAGGGCCCGCTGACGGAGGTACCGGGCGATGACGCCCTCCAGATGTTTGGTCCGCTCGGAACATCTTTGAAAGAGCTGGTGGCGCGCCTGGGCAAGGCCGCGGACGACTCGGCCGTCAAAGCGGTGGTGCTGCTGCCCGAATCGATGCCGTTCGGAGCGGCGCAGGTGGAAGAATTGCGCGCCGGAATGGCGCTGGTTCGCGGCCACGGCAAGGACGTTTATGTCCACGCTGATTCGTTGGTGTTGGGGCAGTATGTCCTGGCCTGCGGGGCGTCGCGCATCAGCGTGGTACCCACCGGCCCGGTGCTGATCCCCGGCCTGCACGGCAGCTCGTTGCACGTGCGCGGTCTGTTGGACAAGATTGGCGTCAAACCCGACTTCATTACCGAAGGGGCCTACAAGAGCGCGGCGGAACTGTTCATGCGCGAGCAACCCAGCCCCGAAGCCGACGAAATGATGAATTGGCTGATGGACAGTTGGTACGCCAGCTTCAAGGAGCAAATCGCCCAGGGCCGGAAGGTTGACGCGGGCAAGGTGGAAGGTTGGCTGGACAGCGGTGTGTTCACCGCCGAGCAAGCCAAGACCGCCGGGCTGATCGACGCCGTCGAGCAACACCAGGACTTCGAAGCGCTGCTCAAGGAGCGGTACGGCAAAGGCGTTATCTTTGACAGGAAGTACGGCCGCAAGAGCCAGGCTGACGTTGATTTCTCCTCGCCGTTCGCCTTCCTGAAGATTTGGGGAGAACTTTTCCGCGGGCCTGAGAAAAAGGCCGGAGCGAAGCCAGCGGTCGGCATCGTCTATGTGAACGGTCCGATCCTGGATGGGAAGGGCACGGCCAACCCGTTCGGGGGCAGCATCGGGGCGTTCAGCACCGACGTGCGGGAGGCGTTGGAGAAAGCAGCGGCGGATGAGACGATCGAGGCGGTGGTGTTGCGGATCGACTCGCCCGGGGGGTCGGCCACGGCCAGCGAGATCATTCTCGACGCGACCAAGAGGCTGAAGGCCGAAAAGCCGCTCGTCGTATCGATGGGGGACGTCGCCGGCAGCGGGGGGTATTACGTCGCCTGCGCCGCCGACACAGTTTTCGCGGATGCGACCACCCTGACGGGTTCCATCGGCGTGCTTGCCGGGAAACTCGCCACCACCGAGATGTGGAAGAAGGTCGGCATCACTTTCAAGGAGTACAAACGCGGGCAGAACGCCGGCATCTTTTCGAGCGATGATGTCTTCACAGAGAGCGAGCGGGCCCGGATGCGGGTTTTCATGGACGAGGTCTATGGTGTTTTCAAGAACCATGTGACCGAGATTCGGGGCAATCGTCTCAAGAAGCCGATCGATGAGCTGGCCGGGGGCCGGGTCTATACCGGCAAACAGGCGCTGGACCTGGGGCTGGTGGACCGGCTCGGGACGATGAGCGATGCGGTGGCCTTCGCGGCGGAGCAGGCGAAGATCAAAGACTACGACGTGCGCGTGGTGCCTGAGCCGAAGAATTTCCTCGAGCAGTTGATGGAGCAGCTTTCCGGCGGCAAAGATGAGACGGGCCACGTTGGGCTGGCGGCGGATGGGGGTTCGCTGTTCAAACTGGCGGCGCCCTGGTTGCAGAACCTCGACCCGCAGCGGATTGCGGCGGTGGCCTCGGTGCTGAGCAGACTCGAGATTCTGCAACGGGAAGGCGTGGTGCTGAGCATGCCGGAGATTCGGCTGGAGTAGGAGGGGCATAGGCTTTAGGCGCCTACCAGGGGCTTCCAGGACCTTCCAGGACTTACCGAAGCGAGCGCACGGTGGAAGTGACGGCGCTTGTGGCGGTGGCCGAAAGAGTTTATTGAGGAGATGCAGCGGCTGTGAGGTGAGGGCATTTTTAACAGGAGGGAACACAACAAAAGACAGAATCATGGCCGGACAGAGTCATGTCGAAAGGCATTTCCCGGCAATCCCACCTGCTGTGTCGGCCTGCGCCGTGGGGAGAGGGAGAGACAGCGCCGCAAAAATCCCTGCGCGCTGCCCAGCATGTTGGACTGGTGCAGTGCAGAGAAAACACCGCCCTCGTCCCGACCCAGTTCTTCTGCGTGCCGGCACGATAACTTTTCCCGTAATAGTTCTCCACCGCTGTTGATGTAGGTGGTGAAAGCGTATGAAAACAAAAACAAATATCACTTTAGCAAGAATTCTCGCCCTCCTCAGGACATTGTCGCAGCCCCGAAGGCCGCATTTGCTCGCAGTTAATTGGGCGCCCCCACACCGGTGGCATCCCCTCGTAAACAGGACCGAACGTTCAGTATCTGGTTCGGCGCGGGCGAACCGTATCGTGCGCCTCACCTCAGTGGCCATCACGCTGGGACTGGTTCTATTTGCAGCAGGCTCCGCCCAGGCCCAACTCAACGGCAGCTTCACCAATAGCGGCTCAGGCTGGACCGGCACCGGGCCGCTTACCAACGGCTCGCCACATGTCACCACCAACGACAGCGGGACGACCGTTTGCCGGATCGGAGCTGATAACGGGGTGCCGGGCGCTCCTGGTGGCGCGGTCAAGAGCACAGGTCGAAACGTGTGTACGACCACCGTTTCCTCTTATTGTGCGGTGCATTTCCACGCCGATTGGACCCCGGTTGGCAATGAAACGGCCAAGGTCAGAGTTTCCTACAAGAATTCCGAGGGCACCACGGTCATCTCACGGAACATCACCGCCTCTGGCGATCATGTCGTCAATGCCAAGGACCAATGTCCATCGCTGGTCCAGGTCACTTTCAGCATTGATTCCGGGGGCAAACCGGTCAATTCCACCCTGGATATTTCCGGTGTCAGTATTGCCTGCGATCTGTTGGATTGGTCCACGCTCGCTGTGCAAGCTCCGCCGACTTTCGGCACGCCGATAACCATTCAAGGCTATCCTGTACCACTAGCGGGCGTCCCCTTCGGCTCTCAGCCCACGGACACCATCATCCAACGGACAACGGGTTTGTCGCCCCTGGCCAATCCGCTCTCTTCCGGCAGTAACGCGCTCGATAAAGTGCTTCCCGCCCTGGACGGCACGATGTTCTATAAATACAATCCGCAGACAGGTCTCTTCGATCGTTACTACCACAATGCCGGCGTCTGGAATCCTTCCGGCGGCACGTTCGGGCCGGGCGACGCCGCATTCATCTACTGCCGCGTGCCGCAGCAATTCACCTTCAGCGGCAAATACGCACTCATGCCGTTGGCCGAGCATCCTGCGTCCGGTTCGGCTTACTTCGCCAACCCGGTCACCTGGCCGGTCCTGTTGGAGGATGTGATGGGTTTTAAACCAGTAGTCGGAGACGTGTTGTTGACCTACCGCCATGGCGACACCAATTCAGCTCCGCCTGGAACCATCGATTCGACGTTCATTTTTCTCCCGGACAACTTCGCCGTTCAGCCCGCCATCGAGCCCGGCGAGACCGTCCAGGTCTTTTTCGCCGATCCCAGCAAAGTACCCCTGACACTTCGGCCTACCGCTTCCAATACATCCGCCCCGCCAACGATCATTCAGGTTTCTGCTCCGGGCGATTTGCCCGGCAGCGGCCTGCTCGAGACCGCGGATACCTTGGGACCAAGCGCCCAATGGAAATCTTTGCTGGGCGTCGCTGATTATTACTGCGAGCCCGCCACCAACCCGGCGCGCTTCTTCCGGCTCGGCTTCAACCTGCCCAAAGGTCAGTTGTTCGGCACCATAACACAGAGCAACGGCGCGCCGATGCCGGGAGTGACGGTGCAATTGGACCCGAACGGCCCCATCCAAACCACTGCCGGCACCGGGACCTACAGCTTCTTCGACATACCAATCGGATTGATCGACCTGAATGTAGATACACCCGTGCAGGTATTTGACCCCACCACCCACCAGGTCAGCGTGGTCACCGTCGGCCAGTCCCTACCGATCACCCTGGTCACGCCGCAGACCGTCGTTGCCATCACCCTCGACATCGCCGTGGCGGCCAGCGGTCAACCCGCCTGCGATTGCAAGCCCGTCGCGTCGGCTATGCATGCCTATAATGCCGCCACGGGTGAACATTTCGTCAGACTCATTGGGACTTCGTCGCCGAATCCCTGCCCCGGCGGAGCGGTAACCGTCACCATCACCGACCCGAATGGGGTCACCAAAAACCTCGGGCCGTCCGGCATGACTTATGGGCCACCAGCGGCCAAGGGCACCTACACCGTCTCGGCGACCATCTGTGGCAAAACCCAGACTGCCTCCGTTACAGTGCCGTAATCCGGCCGCCAAAAACGAAAAAGGCCGGATTTTACTCCGGCCTTTCCGACACACTCTACAAAAGAGAACTCAAATTCTTTTCAGCAGTCCCACCAAGGACTACCGTTAACACGCCTATAGATTAGCGCAGTCCCAGATCTGCGCCAGTCACCAGTACTGGTGACACGGGCATGGTACGGTCCGATGCGGCACTGCGGGCTTCCTTTCCTTTTTGGCCGGGGTATCTTTCGCGGATGATCACAGTGCGCAAGACCAAGATCATCGCCACGCTTGGGCCGGCAACCGATTCCGCCGAGATGATCGCCCGGCTGATTGACGCGGGCGTGAATCTTTTCCGGTTGAACATGTCGCACGCGCCCCACGACTGGGTGCGGCGCGTCCTGCGCGACATCCGGTCGGCCGCAAGTGCGCGGCAGGAGTTCATTGGGATCATGATGGATACCCAGGGTCCGGCCATCCGGACCGGGGAGTTGAAGGTGCCGCTGGACCTGCAGCCAGGCCAGAGATTCACGCTTACGGTGCGGGGTCAACAGAGCGAAGAAGAGCACTCGGTAGATGTGAATTACGAGAATTTCGTCAATGACATCAACACCGGGGACGTGGTGCTGATCGACAACGGGGCCATCCAGATGAAGGTGCTCGCCAAGGACGGAAAGAAAGTCCAATGCGAGGTGTTGACTGAAGGCAAACTCGGCAGCCGCCGCCACATCAATTTGCCAGGCGTGAAAGTGAGTTTGCCGGCGCTGACGGCCAAGGACATCGCCGATGTGAAGCTGGGGCTGGAGCTGGGGGTGGATTTCATCGCGCTGTCGTTCGTGCGCGAAGCGCGGGACCTGATGCAGTTGCGGGAGCTCTTCGGCGAAAGGGGGCATCACCCGCTGGTCATCGCCAAGATCGAGGACCAGGAGGCGCTCGGGCATCTCGAGGCGATCGTGCGCGAGGCTGACGGGGTGATGGTGGCGCGCGGAGATTTAGGCATCGAAATGCCCTACGAGGAGCTGCCGATCATCCAGCGGCGGATTGTTAAGACCTGTTTGACCCACGGCCGGCCCGTCATCGTCGCCACGCACATGCTCGAAAGCATGATTGCCTCGCCGATGCCGACCCGGGCGGAAGTCACGGACGTCGCCAACGCGGTGTTCGAGCAAGCCGACGCGATCATGCTGAGCGGGGAAACGACGGTGGGCAAATATCCGGTGCATTGCGTCGAAGTGTTCGACCGGATCGCGCGGCGGATTGAGCGGAGTGGCGGCGCACACTTTTTCGAACAGGCGGAGATGACCACGCCGCGGCAGAAGCTGGTGAAGAGCGCGGTGGTCATGGCCAACGAGCTAAAGGCCGCGGCCATCCTGGTGATTACGCTGCACGGCCACATGGCCCGGCACACCGGCTGGCAGCGCCCGCGCTACTCGCCGATTTACGCGCTCTGCCCTAACGAGGAAGTGGCGCGCGGATTGTCCCTGAGCTGGGGGGTGTCGCCGTTCGTGATTCCGTTCGACCTGATCAACCCCGAGAACACCATCGAAAGCGCGCTGAAGAGCTTATCTCAACAAGGCCGGCTCCAAGCGGGCGACACCGTGGTGGTGATCGGCTCGATTCTGGTGGGCGAACAAATCGTGGATGCGGTGCAGATGCGGGTGGTGTGAAACCCCGCAACCCAAGGGAGCTAACCACAGATGGACACGGATGGACACGGATCTTACAGAAGGAAACAGAGCCAACGGAGGGGGCCGGAGGATGGCCACAAAAAGGCACAAAAGCGAATGGGGAGAAATTTCCTCGCAGCTTGCGAACAATTTCGCCTATTGCAGTACAAAAGGCGGGGGGATGACCGAGGCTGAAAAATGTGAACGGACTTTTAATTGGAGGTGACGATTTCGACCTTGCCAGGCAACAGTTCGAGGTCATAGAAACTCCTCCACTTTCCATGGCAATCTTGATACGCCATGCATTGAAATCCTGCGGTCTCGACCAATACGGCCTTGTGCTCCGTAGCGGGATTTGCTTCCACTTCAGGAGCATCACGCTTCTCGTTCATGGCCTTTGAGTAACCCTTAAAGCAAGGCTCGGCTCGCCGTATTTTGCGATTTGCTAGCTGCCTGGTGGCCTGTTTCCAGCCAGAGTGCAGTGTCAAGGCTCCCGGAACGGCGAGCACGTCTGATACCGCGGAGAGCCTCAAATCCTTTTCGAGACACAAGACAGGACAAAAACCGCCCCAGTTTGTGACACTGGAGCGGCTCTGGTTAAGTATGACTGGCGCTGGCAACTAACTTAGCATGGAGCATACCAACTATGCACCAGTATCGCCACCGGGCGCTACGAATCGGGACAACTACCCAATATAAGGGTCAAATAGGTTAAAAGGGTTAAATGAGTTAAATGGGGAGACGCGGCTTGCGGCGATACACTAAGTGCGTGTTTGGAAAATGCCCGCGGAGCGCGAGCGGTCCCCGCTCGCAGTGGGCAGGACACAGATTGCGGCTGCTGCGACCGGGGACCGGTCACGCGCCGGCCCAAACACGGCATTTTCCAAACAGGCTGTAAGGAATGGCATAAGCTCAGAAAAGCCTGGCGGACACATCATGGAATTGCGACCCGATAGAAGCGTGACTGGTTTAGGGCATTGGTATCGAGCATTTGCAGGCTGTTGGTGGCCGCGGTGTTGGTGAGCAGTGGCGCCCAGGAAGAAAAGTTGGTGGATACCTGAAGGACGTATTGCCAGCCTGGCACCGTTTGCCGGACGGTCACGTGGGCTTGATGATTGCTCAAGCCCGTGAACGAAAGGAGCGGCAGCGTCGCGGTCACGGCGCTCACGGTGGCGTAGGCGTCCACTTTGCCGTAGCCCCACTGGACATTCGGCACCGCACCGGTGAAGGAGTCAGCGCGGGCGGATTGCTGGAGGAGATGTTTCACCGTGCCGGCGTCCAGTTTGGGATTCATTTGAAGCATCAGGGCAATGATGCCGGTGACAATCGGATTGGCCGCGCTGGTGGCGCTGGCCCGGCCGTACAAACCGTTGCCGTCCTGAATTTCGTTGAATCGGAACGTGGCCCAATAGGAGTTGGTGTTGTAAGCAGTGAAGACACTGTCGCCCGGCGCGCTGACGTCCACGCCCAGGCGCCCGTCATAGGTGGGCCCGATGCCGGTGCCTTCCCAAAGCTGGCCGATTCCGCCCTGGCCGCCGTTGGAACGCGGAATGCCATCGATATCGACCCAATTGGTCCGGTGCACGTAGTCGTTGGGACAGACGTTGTTCGGGGCGCCAGCCAGGTCCCAGACCGTTTTGCCGGCGACCACGTAGGTGGTGAAGTAATTGCTATTGGCGCTGGTGTCCCAAAACCGCGCTGGGTCGAGCGAAGCATCGAAGCGTCCGTCCGCGACATTTGCCCCCGACAGGGCAATGGTGTAATCACCGCTCGGACCAAGCAGGCTGACGTAGATTTCACGTTTTCCGCTAGCGGCGCCGTACGAATTCCAGTCGCCACTGTAGTGATAGTACTGAAAATCACCGGCAGACTGATTGTCATAGCCTAAACTCAAGCTTGGGGAGGGATAGGGGCCAAAGGTGCCGTTGGGCGTCTGAATCGTCACGTCGAACTGATCGTTGGTCGGATACCACAGGTCGAAAATCAGCGGGGCCGGGTTCCCCATATGGATGCCGATGGCAGTCGTTCCTCCCTGGGTGACGGTGCCGCCGGCATGATTTGGAGTGCCGCCGTCATCGCTCGAGCCGGTGACGAATACCAGTCCCGGGATGCCCGGGCCGACCGCTGCATCGAGCGCCTGGCAAAGGCTGCTGGTTCCATCGGCCGGCCCGCCGCTGGCGCCGATGTTCAGCAGCATGACGGCGGGCATGCCCAGCGTCCGGGCCTGATCGCGGACGAAATTGATGGCAACCGGAATGCGGCTGGGATCGTAAAATGCGGTCTCCGCCGGCTGACCATTGTGAGCGGGGACGTTTTCGGCGACGATCTTGACCGCAATGATCGTGGCGTTGAAGGCAACGCCGCGATATTTCCAAAGGTTACGGCCATTGCCGCAGGCGATGGCGGCGGTGGTCGTGCCGTGCCCCAAGGCGTCGCGGGTGACCAGGTTGGTGCCGTGAGACAGGGCACCGTCGATTTGCGGCCGGGTGTAAATTGTTCCGAGCCCGTAAGGGTTCGCCGGCGAATTGGAGCCGGTATCGTCAGTGAGGTCAAATATCGCTGCGATGCGGGTCGAGCCGTTGGTGTTGCGGAAGTCGTTGTTTTGCCAATCAATCCCGCGGTCGAGGATGGCGACCAGGACGTTCCGGCCGGTGACTCCAAACCTCGACACTGCGTCGTCCACTCGCGTTTCGACGCGGGCCTGGTCCATTCCGCGCACCGGCAGCACGAGCACGGCAAGGCTGAGCGCAAGCAGGAATCGGGCGGGCATAATGTGGAGATTAGCACGAATATTAAATGCCGGCAAACGTGGCCGCATTCAAATAGTTAAATAGGTTAAAAAAGGTAAAAGAGTTAAATGGGGGAGACACGACTTGTAGGCGATACGCTAAGGATTTGCACAAGCTCAGAAAATCCTGGCGGATGGAAGTACAAGGACGCAGCGCGGTGGCCGCCTCACATTCCATCAAGCGCCGCACATTTGATCAGAGCCTCCTGACGTCGTCTCCTACAAAACCGACCGCTCGTTACGTCGTCTCCACAAGAAACAAGAAAGTTTACTGCAGCACGACGTAGAGCGCGTCAGGTGGAAACGTGAAAGTGTTGCGACCGGCGGACTGCTCGAGTGGGATGTCTTTGACGGGCATGCCGTTGGCGTCCAGAACACGGGCGGTCTTGAGGGTCGTATTAGCAATGGCAAGCGCGATGTCGGCACCGACGATCATCCAGGGCGCGTGGCGGAAACTAACCACTTCCTCGCCGGCGCGGCCGGCGACCTGGGCGGGTTTGGTTTTCCAGCCGAGCGGCCGCTCGGCAGTGCCGACCTGGACGAGAATTTTAGCGGACGCTTTCAGCGGTTGGTTGTCCATCGCGACCGCCAACACCGTGGCGTAATCGTTCCCGGAGCGGATTTCGAGATCGGAGCATTTGCAGGTACCCGCCGTTTTGAGGAAACCGGTGACGCCCTGCGCTTTCGGTGTGTCGAGTTTGCACCAGCCTTCGCCGTAGTTAAGCGTGAGTTCGCCGGTTATGGACCGGGCCGTTTTACGCTGGCGATCGAGGTACTGGGTCAGGTCAGCGGCCTGGCTCTGTGCCGGGTCACCACCGTATTTCACCACGACCGGACCGACGAGATAAGCGAGCGGGTCGATGCCGCCTTTGATGTTGGGTTCCTTCGAAAGGTTGGGCTGGTCACGATTGGGGTCATAGCCGGCATCTTCGGCGATGATGGGCATGCGGCGATGCCAGAGGTCGGAGAGGGCGCGCTGCTCGGAGACGACAGGCGCACCTTGCTTGACATATCCGAGCCGGTACATCAGCGCCGCGGCCGGCCACTGGCCCATGAGCATCGGCGTGGCGCACACCCATTTGCCTTCGGACGGAAGAAAACCGTTGGCGGAGCCAGGCTGGCGCCAGTCTTCCTCGCCGGTCGCGAACCAAAAGAAGGCGTCCACGCCGGTCAGCGATTGATAAGCCGCCACCAGGAACGGGCCTTCGGACTGGTAGCTCAGCGGCGGGACCCACGAGCTCTCCGTAATCATCATTGGGAAACCGGCCACTTGCTTGAGCGTCAGCGGCAGTTCGCGGGGTCGCCGCAGCACGGAATCGTCGGTAAACCGATCGCCATTGCAAATGGCCCAACCTTTGTTGTGGCCTTCATGGGCGCCGTCGTAGTAGCGATTCACCGCCATTACGTCATTGGCGGAGTAGGAAAACCGTTCGGCATCGAGCATCGTGACGTTGTCGGCGGTGCGCCAGTTGCCGGCGTTGACGAGCTGTTTGCAGCCGAGGTCGTTTTTCAGGTAGTCGCCAATCATGTTGTTGAATTGGTACATCGTCTCCGTGAGGAATTGCATTTGGTCGGCGCATCGTTGCTGTTGCCCCGCATTGCCGCGGTGCTGGGTCAATTCCCAAGTGATGAAGAGGGCGGCTTCGCCGTTGGCGAAGTCGTCGGGGCCATCCTGGTCGGGCGAGGGGGCGGCTCCCTGCCAGGCCGCCTTGGCTTTGTCCAGCGAACCGTATTTCTTTACGGCGAAGGCTCCGAATTGCCGGCGCAGCTCCTGCCGCGCAGCGCCCTTGATTCCCTGAGTCGTCCAGAACAAGAGCGAGTCCTCGTTTTGAATCTGGATGATGGCCAGCGCCGGATCTTGAGCCAGCGGAACACCCGTGTACGGGTTCTTTTCGGTTAGCACCTGCCTCAGCCAGTTCTTGTAAGCTTGCCGGAGTTTTGGGTCGAAGAACAGCAGACCCCAATTGTGGTTGCCGCCGTCATCGAGGTATCCCATCGCTGGTTTTGCGCGCGAGGCGCCGGCCCAATAGGGCGAGTAAGTCACGTAGATGCCTTCCTTCTTCATCGCCGCGACCTCTTTCCAGAGCCGGTCGCGGTCAACGCGGTCAATTGCCGACAAGTCGTTGCCGCCAGGGGTGATATTGCCGTGAAAGCGGACCATGTTGATACCGCGTTTGGCCAGGAATCGGGCGTGCCGGGCGAGAGCTTTGTCGAACGCGGCGTCATTGACCGCCCAGAACCTGGCGGGCCGCCCATCGCCAAGCACGAAATCGCTACCGTCGGCTGAGCGCCGCACAAAACCATGCTCACCGGCGACCGCTTCGTTGAGCCGCCGCAAATCGAGCAGAGCGTCAGGGCTGAACTCATCGCGGGGAGGCTGGAAGGCCCAAGCTCCATCGCCCGGCGCCTCGGTGGCGTTCGAAGCGTCGCCCTCCTTAAGCGCACCGTCCAGAGTGGGCGCTGCGTTCGCGAAAACCCAGCAAGCGAGAATCAGGATGGTAGCGAGAGAGGATGCGGGTATCGTTGGGGCGCGCGCGGGCGTTTTCATCAACCGCGAGGCTAGGTCACTACCGGCCCCCGGACAAGCGGAAGGCGGAGCGGGTACGCTTCCGGGTAGTTCCGGACCGCTGATGCGGCCAGTGAATGAGGCATCAAGAAGGAACCCGTTCCTCGCGGAGAAAAGTGATGGGGAGGGTCACAAAAAGTCACAAGAACCATCGGAACGAGCAAAGGAAAACCAGCGCCTCTCCTCAAAAAACGAAAAAGGCCGGATTTTACTCCGGCCTTTCCGACACACTCTACAAAAGAGAACTCAAATTCTTTTCAGCAGTCCCGCCAAGGACCACCATTAACACCCTTGTATCTTAGCTTAGGCCAAGATCCTCGCCAGTCACCAGTTCTGGTGACATGGGGAGCTTTCGGCCGGTGATTCCGCACCCATTCCGCGCATTGCTAGAATTAGTCTTTGCTCCTCTTCCGGAACCGCGCATAATCGGAAGCCTATGAGACCGACACTCCTTGGCTTGTTCGTGATCGCGGGCGTAGCAACCGCTTTATTGTCCGGCTGCGGTAATTCATCCTCAACCCCGGAGGCGAAGTCTGGCGAGGCCGCACCGCCGCCAAGCGCTCCCCAAGCAGTTGCACCGGCGACGCCGACCGGGACGGCATCGACAGTTACGCCGGCGGCGCCGGCAGAGACCGCATCGGCAGTCGCGCCAGCAACAGCGCCGGCGACGGCCCCAGCAGAAGCCGCCCAATCCGCTGTGTCGGGCGCGGGCTCCCAGCTTGCGGCGATGGCCAAAACGGAAAAGGACCAGGTGCTTAGTTCGGTGGGAACCGAATTGTCGGACAAAGTGAACGCCCTGACGGCATCGGCCCCTGGGAACTCTACGCTGAAATCGCAAATGGCAAGTTCCGTGCAATCGCTGGTCGGCGGCAAAGATTCTTCGGCGCTGGCCTCATTTTACCAAGCGGCCCAAGCCGCCAGCCTGACTCCGCAACAAACGCAATTGGCGAAGGACGTGGGCAACCTGGCAACGGCGTTTGTCGTTCAGCGCAACTTCTCGAGCCTCGACGGCGCACAAACTGACGTGGCGACCATTGTCGGTTCGCTGCGCAAAGGCGAGATCACGGCCGCCGCCCCCGCGATACAGAAAGTGGCGTCGAACGCAAACCTGACGCCCTCGCAGAAAGACTTGATCGCCTCTGTCGCGGACAAGTACGCCCCTGGCCTCACGAAAGCCTCCGGGACGGTACAGCAGGGCCTGCAAAACCTCCGCAGTTTAGGCAAACCCTGAGCGTGGTCAAACGGATGATCAAACTGGCTTCATGGCATGACTGAGTTTTCTCGCCCCGCCCTCTTAGTCAAGCAGGGTTCGGGCGTTGAGAGTTTTATGTGTATAAACAAAAAGGCCGGATTTTACACCGGCCTTTTTGACACACTCTACAAAAGAGAACTCAAATTCTTTTCAGCAGTCCTGCCAAGGACCACCGTTAACACGCTCATATACTAGCTCAGCCGCAGATCCCTGCCAGTCACCAGTACTGGTGACACGGTCTACGGTAGTGTCCTTAGGACACTACCCGGTCTACGCCAGTTCAAGGCCGCGCATGGTACCGGTGGCGGAGGCGAACCTGTCGGTGTCCAGGCCCAGGCGTTGGAGCATCGAGACGAACAGGTTCGGCAGCGGGTAATTGTGGTCGGCATTGAACGCGAGATGCTGGCCGTGATTGAAACCGCCGCCGGCGAAGAGCGTCGGCAGGTTCGTGGTCACATGCGTGTTGGCATTGCCGAGATTCGAGCCGTAAAGAATCATCGTGCGGTCGAGCAACGGCTCGCCGTCTTCCTTCACGGCTTTTAACTCGCTGAACAGCTCGGCCAGCAGCTTCATGTGCCATTCATCGATGGTTTTCAACTGCGCCAGCTTCTCCTTGGACCTTCCGTGGTGGGAAAGATTGTGATAGCCGTCGGTGGTCTTGACGCCGCCAAACTCGATAGCGGGCGAATTGACGCTGTCGAGCAACAGCGAGATGGAGCGGGTGGAATCGGTCTCGAAGGCGAGCCGCGCCATGTCGTACATGAGCTTCACCTTGTCCATGTAAGCCTTGGGGCTGGCGGGATCCAGCGGCATTGGCGCGCTGACTTTCGGCTTGGGCTTGTTTTCCCATTCACGTGACATCTGCATGCGTTGCTCGAGGTCGCGGACGCTCGTAAAGTACTGGTCGAGCCGGTCACGGTCGCGCGCGCCGACGGTGCGCTGCAAATACTTCGCCTGGCCGGCCACGGCGTCGAGGATGCTCTGGCCCATTTCCAGTTTGCGGATTTGGGCGTTGGTTTCGGCCCTGGTTCCCTGCAAAAACATTCGGGCGAAAACATCCGCGGCCTTTTCCTCGCACGGGATGAGCACACCCGAACCGGTCCAGGAAAGACTGCGCTGGCCCTGCAGCACGTTCACGCCGAGAGTCAGCGACGGAAAGCGCGTGAGATGGCCGAGGCGTTCGCTGATGTATTGGTCGAGCGAAATGGTATTCCGGAAACCGGCGCTGCCCGGATGCGGGGCGGCGGTGAGAAAGCAATTATCCGCGGGATGCCCGCCGTCCACGTCCGGATGCCACACGCCGCTGAACACGGTGAAATCGTCGCGATGCTCCTTGAGCACTTCGAGATAGGGCGACAGGGCGTAATCGCGCCCGGTCTCCTTGGGGAAGAATTGATCGGGGAGGAGGCCGAGATTGTTGCAAATGCCGAGCATCCGGCGCGGCTTCGAGGAAGGGGTGGCGCCGGAGGCGGCTTTGGCGAGACCGGCGAAGACGGGCGTCATCGCCTCGAGCATCGGGAGAGAGAGGAGGATGCCGGCGCCGCGGAGGAACTTGCGACGCGAGAGTGGGCGCCCGAGGGAGAGGGAGGGAGTGTTCATTTGAGTGATTACTGATTACTTGTCCATAAATAACCGGCTCTGCACGAGTTCGAGGATCAGGCTGCGCACGCCGTAATGGCTGGAACTGGCGCGTTCCAGGAGCAGCTCAATCTGCTCGCGGTCGGCGAAGCGAACCGGGGCACCAGTCGCATAGACGGAGAGCTGCTTCGCGAGGTTGCGCGCGATTTGCTTGTCGTTGGCGAGCAGCAGTTGTTTGAGTTCGCGGATGTCGCGGAATTTCCGGCCATCCGGCAATTCTGCGCTGGCATCGACAGGCAGCGCATAGTGGAAGGCGAATTTCTGCCCGCTTTTGGCGATGCCCGGCTCCGGTGTGCCACCGCCCTCGGCGCGGTAGCGGTCGCGCCAGCCGCCCATGACGTCGAAGTTCTCCAGGGCAAAGCCGGCCGGGTCCATCTTCGCATGGCACGCGGCGCAGGTTGCCTGTGAGCGATGCTGTTCGAGTTGCTGGCGGATGGTGACCGCGCCGCGGGTATCCGGTTCAAGGGCGGGGACACTCGGCGGCGGGGGCGGCGGTTTTTGTCCGAGGATGCGCTCCATGATCCAGGCGCCGCGCAACACAGGGGAGGTGGTCGTTCCGTTGGCGGTAACCTTGAGCACCGCAGCTTGGGTCATCAGGCCGCCGCGCGGGCTGTCCGGCGGCAAGGGAATACGGCGCAAGGTGACGCCCGACACCGGCGGAAGGCCATAGTGGGCGGCGAGCCGCTCGTTGAGGATGGCGAAGTCGGAGGAAATGATGTTGCGCGCGGGCAAATCCTCGCGGAGCAGTTCGGTGAAGAACGCCCGGGTTTCTTCGAGCGACGATTCGGTCAACAAATCGTCGAGGTAATAGTCCGGATACAATCCGGCGTCGGGCGCGGTGGCGAGGATTTTGCGGAGGTCGAGCCAGTAATCGAGGAAGGCTTCGACGAACTGGCGCGACTTGGGATCGGCCAGCAACCGCTCCGTCTGCGCGCGCAAGACATCGGGCTGGTGCAATTCATCTTTCGCGGCGCATTGGCGCAGCTCCTCATCCGGGGCCGAGTTCCAGAGGAAAAACGAGAGACGCGAGGCCAGCGCGTAGTCATCCAGGCATCCGGGCTTTTCCTCGAGGCAGACGAACTCCGGCGAACAGAGCACGGCGGTGTAAGCAGCCACCATGGCGTCGGTAAAAGAGTTACCCTGTTTCAAGGCCGTTCGGACGACGGGGAGGAAGCGCTTCAGTTCCGTGTCATCGGTCGGGCGGCGATAGGCTTGCCGCATGAACTGGCGGAGCAAGCGCTCGGCATCGTCCATAGGTTGCTTCGACACCACTTCGACGCCCGGCGGCGGTTTGAATCGGCGCTGGCCCAAGCGGTTGGTCCGGGCAGGGTTGTCATCAATCGGTGCCGCCTTTTTGTTAGACATCGGCAGGTCGGCGAAGAGCAGCTTGTGTCCGGCCGGCGGCCACTGGTCGTAAATCGGGCCTTCGACTTCCATCCAGCGGAAGACCACGCCGGGCTGGCCGTCCTTTTCCGCGAGCGGATTGTGCCACCGGCCGGCGCCGGGCCGGGAGCGGAACAACCGCCCCGCGTCCGGCCGAATCATCTCGCCCGCGAGCAGCCAAACGTCGAGTTCATGCACGGCCGGTTCGGGCATCGCATCGAAATTGCCGAGCGTGCGCAGCAGCCCGGGAGGGGTATCGGCGGTGATGGTGATCGGCTCGTCGCGATGACCGCGCGAAATGTCGTCCAGGTTTGGAATGAACCATTTATTGCTTTCGCCCGGTCCGACCCAGACGGAATAGGCGTTGAAGCGCAGCTTGTAATGGCCCGCAACCGGGGCCCGGAACTGGTTGAACTTCGGCTCGATTGGCTCGTAGGCGCTTGCCACCACGCCCATGCCTTCCAACTCGCGCAACTGGGCGTTCGTGCTGGTGATAGGCGCCTTGCCCGCGCGGACGTCCGGTTGACCCTTGAAACCCAGCACCGGGAAAGTGGCACGTTCGGGCGCATTGTTGAACACATCGAACTCCATCGGCTTGGTGTAACTGCGCTGATCGCGCGCATAATAGCGGTGCACGCTGAGGCGTGGCGGCTCGGCGTACGGCGCGATAGCCTGGCGCAAAGCGTAATCCGCCGCGCTGAGGTAGCGCGCCATCTGCACGTGGGACATGTCCAGCGCGTCGCCGACCTTATTGAAGCGCAGCGCCTCGCCATCCTCCGGCAACGAGTCCCGGATTTGCAGCCAGGGCGCGTGGAGCAGGTCGCGCAAGGCATTCTCGTATTCGTAGCGGTTGAGCCGGCGCTGCGTCGCGCGCCCCTCGGCGGCGAGGCGGCCCTGCTCAGCGGAGACCAGGGACGAGGAAAGCGACTTGAGGAACAGTTCAAGCTCCACTCCCTTGGGTCGCGGCTTTTTCTTCGGCGGCATTTCACCGTTGCTGACGCGGTCGTGCACCAGGACCCATTTGGCAAAGTTGGTCGGCTGGGCCAAGTCATACGGAAACGCCGCTAAATCCAGCCCGCCCTTCTTCATGTCCGCGTCGTGGCACTCGGTGCAATGCGAGTCCAGGAACTGGCGGCAGGGCGATGGCAAATCGCCAGCATGCCCGGGGACAACGGCAGCCAGAAACAAAGCGAGCTGAGGAAGTGCTTTCATTCTGCCAGGATAAGTTATCCTCCCGAGGTGATAAGTCAATCAACACGGGCCAGATTGCCCCGCTGCCCCCTGCTTCTCAAAAACAAGAAGGCCGGTTTTTGTTCCCCCCAGGAGCCACCCTTGCCGATGCCCCTGGAA
>Ga0210408_10001609_pt1 | contig 23354 bp, 21 predicted proteins | sample IncBWH4MmetaG_FD_155471 | JGI IMG/M metagenome (GOLD analysis project Ga0210408, IMG submission 155471) | Forest soil microbial communities from Barre Woods Harvard Forest LTER site, Petersham, Massachusetts, United States - Inc-BW-H-4-M | ecosystem: Environmental > Terrestrial > Soil >...
CCGGCTGCTGGTCGACGAGGCGGCCATCTTTTTCCGCACCGGTGCAGGAGCGACCGGAGTCTCGGCCAGCTTGTCGCTGGCGATGATCGGCGCGGGGCACCTGGTCGGCCTCTCGGTGGGCATGGCGATCCTGCTCGGCATTGCGATCGGCTGGTGGATCCTGCTGCCGATTCTGACCGCGATGTCGAATCTGCCGGGGTCCGCGGAACACGTGGCGCTGTCAGTTTTTCGCAGCGACGTGCGCTTCTTCGGAGCCGGTGTGATCGGGGTGGCGGCGCTGTGGACGTTCGGGACGATTCTCGGCCCGATCGCGTCGGGCCTGCGTTCGGCGATCAAGGCCTCCGCCTTGCGCAGCGCCGGCGGCGGCGCGTTGCCGCTGATCGAGCGCGATCTGCCGGTCGGAATCGTCGGCGCCGGAGTGCTCGCAACGCTGGTGGTGATCGCGCTGGTGCTGCGGCAGTTCATTGCGGGCGGCCCCCTGGCGGATCACGCCGTGCCGCTGATCGCAGCCACGCTCGTTTACATCCTGGTGGCCGGCGTCGTGACGGCGGCGGTGTGCGGCTACATGGCCGGCCTGGTCGGATCGTCCTCCAGTCCGGTTTCTGGCCTGGGCATTCTGGCCGTTCTGACGGCCGGGCTGATGCTGCTGGCGGTGGTCGGCGGCGCCTCCTCGCCTGCGCAGTCCCAGGCGATGATCGCGTATGCGCTGTTCGCCACGGCGATTGTTTTCGGTATCGCGACCATTGCCAACGACAACCTGCAGGATCTGAACACCGGCCGCCTGATCGGGGCCACCCCGTGGCGTCAGCAGGCGGCGCTGCTGGCAGGCGTCGTGTTCGGCTCGCTGGTGGTGCCACCGGTTCTGGATCTGCTGAACACCGCCTACGGGTTCTCCGGCGCCGCCGGCGCCAGACCCAACGCGCTGCCGGCCCCGCAGGCGGCGCTGATCTCCGCGCTGGCGCAGGGCGTGCTGGGCGGCAGTCTGAATCTGCGGATGCTCGAATTCGGCGCGGTGGCCGGCGTGCTGTTGATCGCGCTGGATGTGGCACTGGGCCGCGCCGGCAAAATGCGGGTGGCGCCGCTCGCCGTCGGCCTGGGCATCTACCTGCCGATGGGAGTCAGCCTGGCCCTCGTAGTCGGCGCGGTCACCGGTCACTACTACAACCACTGGACCACGCGCACTGCCCATCCAGCGTTTGCCAAGCGGATGGGCGTGCTGATGGCGACCGGGCTGATCGTGGGCGAGAGCCTGTTCGGCGTGCTGTACGCCGGCATCGTCGCGGGCTCGGGTACCAGCGAGCCGTTGGCGCTGGTGGGGGACTGGTTCGCGACGCCGGCCCTGATCGGCGGCGTCATCGTGTTCCTCGGGTTGGTCGCTGCGCTGTACCGGCGGCTGACCAAACGCTTCGCGGGCGGCCCGGCCGCCTAGGCGTGTTCAGCGGGCCAGTGGATCAGCTCGCCTTGCCCGCCGAACGCGAGGTCGCCGGTCCAGCGCCGCACCCGGGTCGACGCCCGGGCCAGTGACGCGAAGCGCGAGGGCAGCTCCTTCCACGATCGGGCCAGCAACACCAGGAATCCGAGCGGCAGCTCGCCGCCGTCATTGAACGTCGGTCCGGGCGTCGGCGCCGGTCCGACCAGCAGCAGCGTGCCGCGCCGCATCGCGAAACCCGGCCGCTCACCGCAGGCGCCCAGCGTTGCAATCGTGCCGCCCTGCATCCGCGAGGCGCAGTAGTTCCCACAAGCGCCCTCGGCCAGGATCAATCCGCGCCGCATGTGGTCGCCGGCGCGATCGCCCAGGCGACCGGCGACGATCACGACCCCGCCGCGCATGCCGCGATGTTCGCCGGGCAGGGCCGCACCCAGGTAGTCGCCGGCATTGCCACCGACGCGCACCAGGCCCCCGGTCAGTCCGCAGGCCGCGTAGGCGTCGACGCTTCCGCTGACATCGATGCGGCCGCCCTGCATGCCCAGGCCCACGTAGGCGCCCGCGTCGCCCTCGATCCGGATCTGGCCGTCCTGCATGCCAGCCCCGATCCGGTCCATGCGCGCGCAGTCGCCCTCGATCAGGATCGATCGGCCGGCGCTGCCGCGCACATCGAACCATTCGCCCACCGGCACCCGGCGGCGGCCGCACGCCAGCGGCACGCGCGCGACCGCCTCGGCCGACTGCCCCGCCAGACGCTCCGGCGTCAGCGGCGACAGGTCCAGCCGGAACCGCGGAGCCGTGCGCACCCGAAGGACGAGATCACTCATATCACCCTCACCCCCTCCCCTCTCCTGCTGCGCGGGCGAGGGGCGATACAGCGTGCCCCTGCAGACGGTGCACACACTTGCGGCGCCCGGTCGCCCCTCGCCCGCGCAGCGGGAGAGGGGAGGGGGTGAGGGCGCGCCGGCTCATGGCAGCAGTTCCCGCAGCGGAAAATGGAACTTGCCGAGCTTGCCGCCGTAGTTGCCGGCGCTCAGCCGGCGGATCCCTCCGGCCGCGCCGACGGCGCACACCGCCCGCAGGCCGACTTGCATCGATTGGCGCACCGCCTCTTCGGTGAGCCCGTCGATCACGATTTCATACACGCATTCGATGTCCGCACCGAGCTCGGAATCGACGCCGGCGCGCAGCGTCGGACAGAACGCGTCGTTGGTCGATGCGATCAGCGTCTTGTACTTGGAGCCGATTTTCGAGCCCGAACGGGCGATGCCTCCTGGAAACGGCATGATCGCGCCGCCGACCTGCCGCATCGCGCCGATCGCAGCCTCGGCAGCGGCCAGCGCCTGGGAGCTGCCGGTGGCCAGAATCAGGAAGTTGCCGCCCCCGATCGCATCGCTCATGGCGGTCGTATCCTCGGCGATGAACTCGCCGTCCATCACCGGAACGCGCCAGTAACGCCGCTCGCCGATCATCTTGGAAATCTGGTGCCCGTCGCCGAAATACCGCAGCGTCTTGCCCAGCGGCAGGGGCCTGCCGCTGCCGATGCCCGCAAAGACCGCGCTGGTGGGCGAAGTCAGAACGCATTGACCGACGCGCCGCTCGAGCTGCTTGGCCAGTTCGCTGCTGGAGGTCGTAAAGAGCAGTACCGCGATCCCCGGCCGCCCGTCCGGCGTGTCGCCGGCGTCGAGCTCGCGCTCGATGCCGGCTTCGACGCCGCATCCGATCACCGAAGTGGCAAAGCCCGTCATCGACACGGCCGCCTGCCGGGCCCACGCCGGCGTGCTTGCCGTGATGATCACGCGCGTGGCGCGCATCGCGAAGGCTTCCGCGAACGTGTCGTCGATCGCCACGCCGTTGACGATCACGGCGATGTCCCCCGGCACTTGTGAACGAGCAGGCCCGAGCCGCACTCGCACAGCTCGTCCGGATCGATCCGGAAACCGGCGGCAGACGTCGTCTGATAGCGCTCGAAATAGTCGGCAACGATCGCCTCGATCGACCGGTCGTATTCCGGCTTGACCGCATGCACGCGGCCGCCGCCCGGGACAGCGACCAGGCGGCCGTCGCGCACGACCAGCTGGCCGTCCTTGAAGACGTACTCCGGTGCCGCGAACATCTGCTCGCGGTCGGCCTGGTCGCGGTAGACGACGACGTCGGCGGCCGCCCCGGCGCCCAGGTGCCCGCGGTCGGACAGGCCGAGCGTGCGCGCCGGGCCCGCGCGCGTCATGATCGCGATCTCGTACAGCGAGTACTCGCGCGTCAGGCTGCCCAGGGTCGAGGCCGCGCGCGCATCCGGATCGATCGTCTGGAACATGGCGTTGCGGAACGCGCGGTCGGTCAGCAGTCGGATCAGATGCGGGTAACTGGAAAATGGCGCCCCGTTCGGATGGTCGGTGGTCAGGAAAATGCGCCACGGATCGCGCACCGACAGGAAGATTTCCAGCCCGATCGCCCACTGCAGCGCGTTGACGAAACTCTGGTCGCGGTAGCGGAACGGAACCACGCCGCAGCCGGCGTCGCATTCGATGTCCATGATCACCGATTTGCGCGGCGATCCCAGCTCGGCGTTGCGGAACTGCATCATGCTGTCGCCGGACGCCGTCACCGTCTGGCCGAACATGATCTGACCCACATCGGCGCTGACGTTCGGGTTCGCGTTGATCGCCTCGGCGATGCGCGCCGCGGCCGACGAGAATTTGCGGTCGCCCTCCGTGCCGTAACTGTGGAACTGGATGTGCGTCAGGTGAATCGGCAGCCCCTCGGCAGCGGCGATCGTAGCGAGCGTTGTCTCGGCGTTGCCCGGCACGCCCAGATTGCACCCGTGCACGTGCAGGGCGTGCGGCACGCCCAGCTCGTGCACGGCGCGCGCCAGGCTGTGCAGCACCTGGCGCGGCGTGATGCGGTAATGCGCGTGCGCCTCGTCGAGGTCGAGGCGGCGCTGGTTGAACTTGAACGCGCTGATACCGCCCGGATTGACCACCTTGATGGCGATCGACTGCGTGCAGTCCAGGATCCAGCCGACGTAGTCGTTGATGCGCGCCTGCGCCTCCCCGCCGGCGAGCATCCGCAGGAAGAAGTCGTCGTTGCCCAGCAGCGCATAGCAGCCCTTGTCGACGATCGGCGTATCGCCCATTTCCAGGTGCGTCTGGCGCGCGTTGATCGGGAGCATGGCCGGCTCGAAGCAGGCGGTGTAGCCCATTTCGGCGTAGGCGTAGCCGGCTGCCAGGGTTCCCGGCACGGCGTGACCGCAGCTCGAGCGGGTCAGCTCGGTGCGCGGGTAGCCGTTGTCGCGGTGATCCTCGGGCAGCAGCAGTCGCGCCAGATTGACCTTGCCGCCGCCGATGTGCGTGTGCAGGTCGATGGCGCCCGCCATCACGATGCGGCCGGCCACGTCGATCGTGTGCGCGCCCGGCGCATCGGGCGGTGGCTCCACGATGCTGCTGTCGCGGATATACAAGTCGCCAACCCGCCCGTCGATGCCACGCGCGGGATCGATGATCCGGCCGCCGGCCAGCCGTGTCAGCACCGGAGCAGTTCCCTGGAAATGGCGGCCAGCACCTGGGCGCAGGATGCCGGTTTCGAGTCTCGCGCGGCCGACAGGTGCATCGTCAACACCCGATCGGTTCGCACCAGGTGGCCGCCGTGATCGAGGCCGGGCGTTGCGACCGGGAAGTACACATCGGCGCGGCGCGCCGCGGCCGCGTTCGGGCCGGCCACCAGGATCACAGGCGGCTTGGGCGGCGCGGCGGCCTCTGCCGGAAGCGGCAGGTCCGATAAGGTCGAGATCCACATCAGCGCGTCGACCTCGCCCCTGGCCAGCAGTCGGCGCGCATCGAACAGGTACGGATCGTAGGCGGGCCGGTTGCCGGCGAAGCTGGTGCGGAACGGCAGTCCCACCTGCCACAGCAGCACCGCACCGGCCGTCAGATCGGCTTCATGGCCGCCCAGGGGAAACCCGCAAAATCGTGTGGAGCGATTCAGCGCGGTGAGCGTGCGCCCGATCGCCTGCACGCTGAGCTCGGCGTGCGCAAAGTCCAGGTCGGCCGCTGCCCACACGATGACGCCGTAACGGGCCGCCTGCATCGCACTGGCGAGCTCCTTGAGCCGGTCGATCGGCACCGCACCCACGCGCGTTGCGTCCAGCCGCGCACCGGCGGTCAGCGCGGCCAGGGCCCCGAGCAGATCGGGCAGGTCGCCGCGATCGCATTCGAGCCCGTCGGCCCGACCCGGAGCATCGGGCGGCGGCCTGGCACCCACGAAAATCGAACGGCGTTCACTATCTTTCAGGCCGAACAAGGTTCCGCCCGGCGCCGCGATCCGCTCGAAGAAACGCGGAAAACGGCTGACGACATCGGTTCCGATCACGACCAGCAGGTCGGCGCGGTTGCGAACCTCGGCCAGCGTCGTCGTAATCGCCCCTCGATCCTGGAATGCCAGCACGTTGCGAAAGTCGGCGACAGAGCCGGCGTGGTCGAGTACCGCCCCGCAGCGATCGGCCAGTTCGACCGCGGCGCGCATTCCAGCCACGTCGGTGGCCAGGCCTGCGATCAGCGGTTGCCACGCCTCGCGCAGCACGTGGGCGGCGGCCTGCGCGGCCTGCTCCAGCGTGGCAGCCGTTCCGGCCACCAGCGGCGAGCTCAGCCCGGGCGCGGACTGGCGCGCAAAGCCCGCCCGGCTCAACTCGCATCCGTGCGCGCGCACGGCCACCGCACCGGCCGCCGAGGTCTCCACGACCACGTCCTCGCACAGCAGACCGCAGAACGGGCAGGTGCAGGTCGCGACCGCGGCCGACGCCTGCTGCCTTTCATTCGGACTCGCGACCATGGGCCGATTCTAACGACGCTGCTCGGCGGTGCGGATATCAGGCTGCAAGATCCGGGGAGTATCCTTCGCGCTGGCTTCGTTGCGGATACCAAGGGTAGGGTCGACACGTGCAAAGTCCGGCTGGAATCTCCCGGCACGCAGCACCGGCCCCTTCGCAGATCCGGGTCATAGCACCATCGCGCCTGCATTTCGGTTTTGTTGACCTGCACGGCGGACTGGGGCGCCGGTTCGGCAGCCTGGGACTGGCCATCGAGCGCCCGATGGTGAAATTGCGCGCCCTGAACGCCTCCGACACGGAAGCCGTCGGCCCCTCGGCCGAACGGGTCTCGCGCGTTCTGAACGCATTGCAACAGCGCTACCGGGTCGGGCGCGGCGTGCGGATCGAAATCGAGGAGGCCATCCCACCGCACGCCGGTCTGGGATCCGGAACCCAGATCACGCTGGCTGCGGCCGCAGCCGCCTGCGCGCTGTGGCAACTGGCGGTGCCGGTGACGGAACTGGCGCGGGTACTGCAACGCGGCGCGCGCTCGGGAATCGGCAGCGGCGTGTTCGAGCTGGGCGGCTTCGTGGTCGACGGCGGCCGTGGGGACCAGGATCGCGCGCCGCCCGTGATCAGTCGCCTGCCATTTCCGGAGGAATGGCGCGTGGTGCTGGCCTTCGATCCGGAGCTGACGGGCCTGCACGGCGAGCGCGAGGCCTCGGCATTCCGCGATTTGCCGCCGTTTCCCGAGCGCGAAGCAGAGCGGCTGGCGCGCCTGGTGCTGATGCAGCTGTTGCCCGCCCTGGCCGAAGCGAGGCTCGATCAATTCGGTAGCGCGCTGACGGACCTGCAGCGGACGGTCGGCGATCATTTCGCGCCTGCGCAGGGCGGGCGCTACGCGAGCCGGCGCGTCGAAAGCACGTTGCAGCAGCTGGCTGGCAGCGGTGCCGCCGCCTGCGGGCAAAGCTCGTGGGGCCCGACCGGCTTTGCGATCTTCGGCAGTCAGGCCGCCGCCGAAGCGGCCATCGAGCGGCTCGGCCGCTCATCGCGCGGCGCGCAGCCGGCAACGGTCCATGTCGTGCGGGGATGCAACGGCGGAGCGCAGATGCATCCGGTGTACGCGACCGCGGGTCGGGCGGTGGCCGCCTGATTTCGCCTCGTCGGGGTCCACCAGATGGAGCATCCCTACATCCTGCATCTGCTGACGCCGTCCCGCCATGCCAGTCCGTTCGACGTGAACATGGCCTTGGATGCGGGATTCGACACCGTGATCCCGTACACGCAGGCGACGATCGACGATGTGGCGGGCCTGACGCAGGACGCGATTTTTTCGCGCGGCACGCATGGGGTCAAACGCACCGGTATTTTCATCGGCGGTCGCGAGGTCGAGCTGGCGCACGAGATGCTGGAGACGGCGCAGTCCGCGATGGTGCCACCGTTCGAAGTGTCGGTATTCGCCGATCCGAGCGGCGCCTACACGACAGCTGCCGCGATGGTGGCGGACGTCGAACGGCTGCTCAAGGCTTCCCGAGCCGAGGGTCTGTCGGGGGTCAACGTCGTCGTGTACGGGATCGGACCGGTTGGCGTGTGCACAGCCGTGCTGGCGGCCGGCGCCGGTGCCCACGTCACCATCGTGTCACACAACAGCGAGGTGCGCGCGCGCAGCGTGGCGGCGATGTGCCAGGCGCGTTTCGGCGCGATGATCCGCGGCGCCAGCGCGGTCGATTCCGCACAGAAGCGCAGCATCATCAGCGCAAGCCACGTGCTCCTGGCCTGCGGCAAGGCGGGCGTGCGGCTGTTCGGGCGCGACGACCTGAACGCGGCGCGCGAGTTGCTGGTCGCGGCCGATGTGAACGCGGTGCCGCCCGAGGGCGTCGAGGGCATCGGCCCGATGGATCGCGGCCGCTCCCTGCCGGCCGGCTCCGGCCGGGCGGTCGGGATCGGCGCGCTGGCCATCGGCAACATCAAGTTCAAGGTGCAACGGGGCCTGTTCGAGAAAATGCGCTCGGCCGAGCGGCCCGTGTATTTCGATTTTCGCGACGCCTTCGCCCTGGCGCGCGAGCTCGCCGCGTAGCTTTGCCGCTCGACCGCGATCGGTGTCGTGAAACGCCACCCGCATCGGCCGTCGATGTCGCAGCCGCACCGCTTCCTGGTGGTGGCGCATTCGGCGCGCCTGCTCGCCCAGTCGGCTGCTCGCGCCCGCCTTCCCGTCTGTGCGCTGGATCTGTTTAACGACGATGACACGGCTCGGCTTGCGCAGGCCAGCGAGGCGGTCAATCCGCGCGCCGGCGACAGCCCGGGATTCGATCGCGACGACCTGCTGCGCCGGGCCGACCGGCTGTGTCCGCCGTCGCAGTGCCTGGGGCTGGTCTATGGGGCCGGCTTCGAGGACGACACCGAGACGCTGGCGCTGCTGGCGCGCGGCCGCGAGCTGTTCGGCAATCGGCCCGAGCTGGTGGCGCGGCTGAAGGACCCCGCCGCGTTCTTCGGGCTGCTCGACCACCTGTCCATTCCCCATCCGGCCACGCAGCTTTCCGGGCCCGCCGACCGGCGCGGCTGGCTGTACAAGCGGCGCGGCGCCTCGGGTGGCGCCCATGTGATCGACGCGACCGCCGGACCGGGCGAGCCGGCCCCTGGCGCCGGATATTTTCAGCGTCGCACGCCGGGGCGCAACCTGTCGCTGCTGTTCCTGGCCGACGGCCGGCGTGCCGAAGTGCTCGGGGTCTCGCGCCAGTTCACGCGCGGCCGCAGCGGGCAGCGCTACGCGTATGCCGGCGCGGTCGGGCCGATCGGCTTGCCCGTGGCGGTGACCCGTACGCTGCGCGATGCCGTTCAGGCCCTGGTCGCGCACACCGGACTGGTCGGTTGCAACAGCGTCGATTTCCTTCTGCACGGCACCCGGCCGTACGTGCTGGAGATCAATCCGCGCCCCTCGGCCACGATGGACCTGTATGACGGTAACTGGCCGACGGGACTGTTCGAAGCGCACCTGAGGGCCTGCCGCGGGCGGCTGCCGGGTGCGTCCGGCCCGTGTCGCTCGCGCGGCGTGCGGGCTCATGCGATCGTGTACGCCGATCGCCCGCTGCGCGTGGCGCCGGATACCGCATTTGCGGCCTGGTGCACCGACATTCCGCGGGCCGGCAGTACCGTCGCGGTCGACGCAGCGGTCTGCACCGTGCACGCGGACGGCGCCGACGTGATCACTGCGTTGCGACAACTGGGCCGGCGCCGGCGCCGCACCGCGATGGAATTGACCGCACGATTGAACTCGGAGGAGATCGGGAATGGACGCAAAAACAACGCGCCCGAGCGTGAATCGTGGCGCCAACCGGCTGGTCGCAGCGCTGCTGGAGGATCAGGATGCCCTGCGCCTGGAGGTTCGCCGTCATGACAGCGGTGCGACGCTGGTCGATGCCGGAATCCGCGCGCCCGGCGGACTGGAAGCCGGGCGACGCATCGCCGAGATCTGCATGGGAGGGCTGGGCCGGGTGGAGCTGTCGGCGGGCAAAGGTCGGTGGCCGATTTCGCTGTCGGTCAGCGCCGCCGACGCCGTGCTCGCCTGCCTGGCCTCGCAGTACGCGGGCTGGTCGCTGTCCAGCGGCAGCGGAAAGTCAAGATTCCAGGCGCTGGGTTCGGGGCCGGCGCGCGCGCTGGCCCAGAAGGAGGCCCTGTTCGAGGAGCTCGGATATCGCGACGAGGCTCAGTCGACCTGTCTGGTGCTCGAGGTGGACCGTGACCCGCCGCTGGACGTTGTGCAGAAGGTGCTGAAGGATTGCCGGGTTGAACCCGAGCAGCTCACCATCATCCTGACGCCCACCAACAGCCTGGCCGGAATGGTGCAGATCATCGCGCGCGTCCTGGAGGTTGCGCTGCACAAAGTGCACGCGCTCGGGTTTGCGCTGGACGCGATCGCGGACGGCGTCGGCAGTGCGCCGGTGGCGCCGCCCGCTCCGGATATGCTGACGGCGATGGGGCGCAGCAACGACGCGATTCTGTTCGGCGGCAGCGTCCAGCTGTACGTGCGATGCGAGGACGCCGCCGCCGAGATTCTGGCGCACCAGCTGCCGGCCGAAGCCTCGCGCGACTACGGCAAGCCATTTTCCGCGATCTTCAAAGATTACGAATACGACTTCTACAAGATCGATCCGATGCTGTTCGCCCCCGCGGTCGCGGTAGTGACCAATGTCGCTTCGGGACGGACCTTCCGGGCCGGCCACCTGAACGACGAGCTGCTGACGCACTCGTTCAGCTCTTAGCGATCGCGATGCCGCTGCGCGTTGCGATCCTGACCGACCGGCCCGGCTGGCACGGCCGCGAGTTGCAGCGGGCATTGCGCGCGCTCGAGGTGCAAACGGCATTTGCAAGCCTGTCGGACTGCCGCCTCGATCTGCAGGGCGTGTCGGCGGGGGTGCGCGTGCCGGGATTCGGCTCGCAGCTACCCGACGCGGCGTTCGTGCGCAGCATCGAGGCCGGCACGTTCGAGCAGGTCACGCTGCGGTTGTCGGTGCTGCACGCGTTGCGCGAGCTGGGCGTGCCGGTCTACAACGACGCACGCGCGATCGAGCGCAGCGTCGACAAATCGATGACGACCTTTCTGCTGCGCCGGCACGGCATTCCGACCCTGCCGACCTGGGTCACGGAGCGGCACAGCGTGGCGCGCGGCATCCTGATGCGCCAGACCGCGCAGCGCAATGAACTGGTGGTCAAGCCCCTGTTCGGCTCGCAGGGCAAAGGACTGCAGCGTCTGGCTGCCGGCTCTGCCGTGCCCGCGCAGGACCCGGTGGGCGGAGTATGGTATCTGCAGCGGTTTCTGGATTGCGGCGAAGGCAACTGGCACGACTGGCGCGTACTGGTCGCGGGCGGCCGGGCGGTGGCTGCCATGCTGCGGCAGGGTCGCTCCTGGGTCACCAACGTGGCGCGCGGAGCCAGGGTCCAGGCGGTCGAGGCCGCAGGCGACCTAGCACGACTCGCCATCGAGTCCGCGGCCGCCGTGGGCGCCGACTATGCGGGCGTCGATCTGATGCGCGACGCCAGCGGATGCTGGTTCGTGCTGGAGGTCAACAGCATTCCGGCTTGGCGCGGCCTGCAGGCCGTGACCCAGAGCCGGATCGCCGATGCACTGGCCGGCGATCTGGTCAGCCGTTACTTGCGGCCGTCGCAAGTGCGGCTCGCGCCCGCGCAAGCGGGATGAGCGCCGACGGGCCGGCAGTGCTGCGCCGGCAGCATTACCTGGCCGCCTGTGAGCTCGATGTCACCGCGTTGAAACCCGGCAACGTCCGGGTCGGAGCGCCCGCGCGCGGAATGACGGCCGACGATTTTATTCGCAGCGCGCACGCCAGTGTCGCTGCGCTGGACCAGCACGGCACCTCGGTGGGGCAGCGGGTTCTCGGCGCGATCGAGCGCACGCAGGAGGTTGTGCATTGCAATACGAATCTGGGCATCGTGTTGCTCGCGGCGCCGCTGTTCCGCGCCGCAGAGGAAGGCGGCGAGTTGCGCACGGCGCTCGCCCGGCAGCTGGAGCGGCTGGACCAGCGCGACGCCGCCCTGGTATATCAGGCCATCCGCCTGGCGCGTCCCGGCGGAATGGGTGGCCAAGTCCGGCATGACGTGCGCTTCGAGCCGCAGGTCACGCTGCTGCAGGCGATGCAAGCGGCGCAGGATCGCGACAGTATTGCCCGTCAGTACGCACAGGGCTACGGCGACGTGTTCGACCTGGGCCTTGGGCAATGGCAGGAGGCGATGCAACGATTCGGCAACGAGTCGCACGCGGCCATGCAGGTGTATCTCGTATATCTGTCGACCTGGCACGATTCGCTGATCGAGCGGAAGTTCGGAAGCGCTACCGCGCAGGCGGTATCGGACCGCGCGCGCGAACTGCGCTCCGAATTGTCTGCATCGGGTCGAGTCAATGACATCGAGCCGCGGCTGCTTGCATGGGATCAGGAGCTGCGGCGGGCGGGGCTGAATCCCGGCACCAGTGCCGATCTGATGGTCGCGACCGCGTTTGCTGCCAAACTGAGCCGGGCGGTGTAAAGTGCCGCAGGCGCGGGCAGCCCCGCGGCGGCAGAAGCACGGAGAAGTCGCCAAGAAACTTCTCGGCATTTCCAGGGACACCTCGCAATCAGGGAACGAAAGGAGAACAGTCGAATGGCCAAAATTACCAACGTGCGCGTCGGCGAATCGCTGGTCGGCGACGGCAACGAAGTTGCCCACATCGATTTGATGATCGGACCGCGCGGCAGCGCGGCAGAAAGCGCATTCACCCACTCGCTGAGCAACAACAAGGACGGATTCACGTCGTTGCTGGCAGTGATCGCGCCCAACCTCCAATGCAAGCCCAACACGCTGCTGTTCAACAAGGTGACGATCAAGGGCGCCAAGCAAGCCGTCCAGATGTTCGGGCCGGCGCAGGCGGCGGTTGCGCGGGCGGTGGCCGACAGCGTGCAAGCGGGCGTGATTCCGGCCGACGAGGCCGACAACCTGTTCGTGCTGGTGGGCGTCTTCATTCACTGGGAAGCGGCCGACGACAACAAGATCTTCGACTACAACTATCGCGCAACCAAGGAAGCGATCGAGCGCGCCGTGGCGGGCACGCCGACCGCGGCGGAAGTGACCGCGAAAAAAGGTTCCGTCAAGCACCCGTTCTCGCCGAAGTAAGCGGGATTTTCCGGGCTCAAAAGGGGCGGTCCATCGGGCCGCCCTTTTCGTTTGCGCCAGCGGCCGGCTCCGTGCCGGCGCCCTTCATGCGCTCGAGCAGTTCGACCCAGCGGCGCGGGTCGCCCCGGATGGACGCGCTCGACCACACCAGATCGGCCCGCGGAGCACCGACCACCACCTCGGGCCGCCGCAGGTACGGGGGCAGATGGAACTGGTCATCCTGAATCAACTCGATGCCGAGCGCTTCGCGCGTGGCGGCGCGAGCCCCCGCGGCCGTGCTGCGGGCCTGCGTTAGCACGATCGCGCGCACTCGCTTCCAGGGCGCGAAGAACGGACTGCGATAAGGACCGTGCAGCCAGATCGCGATCCCCAGCTCGGAGGCCTCGATGATCGGCAGTCGCAGCAGCGCGCGCACTGCGATCAGGACCGCGAGCGCAACGGTCAGCGCCAGCATCGCCCAGGCGAGCGGCTGGCGCAGCGGCGAGCGCGCACCGCCCAATACCCAGGCCAGCGCCGAGACGGCCGCCAGGCCCATCAGCAGCTGAGCCCAGCCGGTGCCGCCCCTTGGCATGATCCGCACCGCCCAGGGCAGATCGGATGGCCTAGGTGAATCCGGGTGGGGGTGCATCGCGTCGCAGCGGGTTCGGGCCACCCCAAGGCGAGGGCGGCCCCGCCCAATGTAGCGGACTGTTGCGTTATTCCCAATTGCACCGGGGCCCGTAGGGATTTGCGGAATCGGGTCATGGGTCGGCTCCCCTACAATGCGACTCATCCAAAGGGGGAGGGGGTCGAGACCCGGCTGCCTCAGTGCCTATGAAAGTGATTCTTGCCCAGCCGCGCGGCTACTGCGCCGGCGTTGTGCGCGCCATCGAAATCGTGGAACGGGCGCTTGAAAAGTACGGCGCGCCGGTGTACGTGCGGCACGAAATCGTGCACAACCGGCACGTGGTCGACAGCCTCAGGGACAAGGGCGCGCGCTTCGTGGAGGACCTGTCCGAGGTTCCGGCCGGCGCCGTCACGATCTTCAGCGCTCACGGCGTGGCGCGCGAAGTCGAGCAGGACGCGGCGCGCCGCCGGCTCTCGGTGCTCGACGCCACCTGTCCGCTGGTGTCGAAGGTTCACATGCAGGGGCAGCGCTATGTCGACCAGGGCCGTACCGTGATTCTGATCGGCCATGCCGGTCACCCCGAGGTGGAAGGTACGATGGGTCAGCTGACCGCGCCGGTGCGTCTGATCCAGAGCATCAAGGATGTCGAGCAGCTGGACATACCACGCGATGCACCGGTCGCGTACATCACACAGACAACGCTGAGCGTGGACGACACGCGCGCGGTGATCGCGGCGCTGCATGCGCGCTTTTCCAACCTGGTCGGGCCCGAGACCCGCGACATCTGCTACGCTACTCAGAACCGGCAGACTGCGGTTCGCGAGCTCGCCAAGCTGGTCGATATGATCCTGGTGGTCGGCGCCCGCAACAGTTCCAATTCGAACCGGCTGCGGGAAATCGGGCAGGAAGCGGGCGTGCCGAGCTACCTGGTGGCCGACGGCAGCGAGGTCTGCTCCGAATGGCTGCAGGGCAAGCGCACGGTCGGGCTGACGGCGGGTGCTTCCGCGCCGGACGTGCTGGTGGACGACGTGGTGGCGGCGCTGCGGCGCTTCTCGTCGATACAGATTTCGACGTTGCCCGGTATCGAGGAAAAGATCCAGTTCCGGTTGCCCAATCAACTGCTCGAAGCCGCCGTCCAGTAGGCCGGCGCAGCCGGGCCGGGCGAATTCGGCGAGCTACATGAGGTTCTATCCGGGAGTTTGAAACTTGGCCATTTCTTTTCACGAAGCGTTTGCCGTCGGAGCCTACGTGGTGCGCCAGCACCTGACGGGCCGCAAGCGCTATCCGCTGGTGCTGATGCTCGAGCCGCTGTACCGCTGCAACCTCGCCTGCGCCGGCTGCGGCAAGATCGACTATCCGGATCCGATTCTGAACCAGCGCATGTCGGTGGCCGACGCGCTGGGAGCGATCGACGAGTGCGGCGCGCCCGTGGTCGTGATGGCGGGCGGCGAGCCGCTGCTGCACAAGGACCTGCCCGAGATCGTGCGGGGCGCGATCGCGCGCCGCAAGTTCGTCACGGTCTGCACCAATGCGCTGCTGCTGGAAAAGATGATCGATCAGTACCAGCCCAGCCGCTATTTCAACTGGTCGGTGCACCTGGACGGCGATCGCGAGATGCACGACAAGTCGGTCTGCCAGACCGGCGTGTACGACCGGGCGGTGTCGGCGATCCGGGCCGCCCGGCAGCGCGGCTTTCGCGTCAACATCAATTGCACGCTGTTCAACGGCGCCGATCCCGAGCGGGTCGCGCGCTTTTTCGACGATGTCAAGGCGCTCGGCGTCGACGGCATCACGGTCTCGCCTGGATATGCCTACGAACGCGCGCCGGACCAGCAGCATTTCCTGAATCGCACTGCGACCAAGGAACTGTTTCGCAGCATCTTCCGGCGCGCGCGCGACGGACGGGGCATCAAGTCCTGGCCGCTGTTCCAGTCGAGCCTGTTCCTGGATTTCCTGGCCGGCAATCGTAGCTACCACTGCACCCCATGGGGTAATCCGACCCGCACGATCTTCGGGTGGCAACGCCCCTGCTACCTGCTGGGGGAAGGCTACGCCCGGACGTTCAAGGAACTGATGGAAACGACCGACTGGGACCGCTATGGAGTCGGCAACTACGAGAAGTGCGCCGACTGCATGGTGCACTCCGGATTCGAGGCGACCGCGGTCGCCGAAGCGATCAGCAGCCCCTGGAAGCTGGTGAAGCTGTCGCTGACCGGCGTTCGTACCGAGGGCCCGATGGCGCCGGACATCCCCTTGGCGCGCCAGCGCCCGGCTGAATACGTATTTTCACGACACGTTGCGGAGAAGCTGCAGGCGCTTTCGAGAACCTGATACCTGATCAGCCTTCGCGCGACCCGGCGATTGTTGCCAGGGCCGCAGACATCGGGTCAAATTACCGCAGTACTGAAAGTCGGTTTAGTCAGTAGCCTTGCGCGCGCAGCGCGCGGAGCCGGGTCGCGGAATCGTGTGATGGCCCTCACACCTGACCAGGTCGCGCAACTCAAACGCCTGATGAATCAGGCGTTGCCGCTCGACATCGACGGCCGCCGGCGTTGGCTTAAGAATCTTTCCCCTGAACACCGGGCGCTGGTACCCGCCTTGCGCGAGGCGCTGCTGACGGAGGACACGCGCTCCAACGTGGCGCTGGCCACAGCTCCTGAAATTGACAGCGCTGACGACGCGGTCACCGTCCTGAGCGCGGGGCTGCGGGCCGGTCAACGCATCGGCCCCTACCAGCTGGTGAGCGAACTGGGCTCGGGGGGCATGGCGGTCGTGTGGCTGGCCCGTCGCGACGGGCGCGACGTGGCCCTGAAGCTGCCGTTGCTGTCGCGCATACGTCGCGATCTGGCCGAGCGGTTCGCACGCGAGTGCGAGATTCTGGCCAGGCTCGAGCATCCGAACATCGCCCGGATGTACGAAGCTGGCGTATCGGACGATGGCTTGCCCTACCTGGCGCTGGAGTACGTGGAGGGCCAGGCACTGACGACCTGGTGCGACACGCACCAGGTCGGCCTGCGCGAGCGTTTGAAACTGTTCCAGCAGGTCCTGGATGCGGTCCAGTACGCGCACGAGCGCCAGGTCGTGCATCGGGATCTGAAACCTTCGAATCTGATGGTCACCCAGTGGGGGCACGTACGGCTGCTCGACTTCGGCGTGGCCAAGATGCTGGCCGACGGCCAGGACGCCCTGCAAACGGACCTGACGCGGGTGTACGGCCGCATGCTGACGCCGGACTATGCGAGCCCGGAGCAACTGCGGGACAACCGGACCACTGTCGCCAGCGACATTTACGCGCTCGGCGTCGTGCTGTACGAGTTGCTGGTGGGCAGCCGACCGTATCGGATCAAGGTCGACCCTTCGCAGGTGCCGCTGGAGCAGGCGATCCGGGATGCCCAGATCCGCAAGCCCAGCACGCAAGTGCAGGAGGCTGCCGCCGCGGCACGCGCCACCAGCCGCGAAAAGCTGGTGCGCCGCTTGCGTGGCGACCTGGACGACATCGTGCTCAGGGCTCTGGCCAAGCAGCCCGAGGCCCGCTACGCCAGCGTCGCGTCGTTCGCTGCCGACGTGCAGCGTTACCTGAACGGCGATCCGGTCGAGGCCCGCACCGATCGCCTGGGCCCGCGCATCGACAGTTTCCTGGTGCGCCACCCGTTCGCGACCGCGACCGTCGTCACGCTGATCGCAGCTGCGATCGAGCTGACGATGACGAACAAGGTCGACTGGACGGCGACGTTCAATGAGTCGATGGAGAAGGTTCGTACCTGGGTTGAGCCGATGCTGCCGGCGCAGCGGGGTGGCGGCCAGTCCGGATCCGGGAAGGTGCCCGGGCCGGACCCGCCATGAAGGTGCCGCAGTGATCCGATGCCGAAGGTATTGATCGTCACGGGCGCCGGCCGAGGCATCGGAGCGGCCGTCGCGCGCCTTGCCGCGGCGGACGGTTACGCAGTGTGTGTGAACTACCTGAGCAACCGCGCAGCGGCCGCCAACGTAGTGGCCGCAGCGGCCGCCAGCGGTGCCACTGCCGTGGCGTTTCGGGCGGATGTCTCGCATGAAGAAGAGGTGATGCGCCTGTTCGAGCATGTGGACTCGACGCTGGGGCGCGTCACGGCGCTGGTGAACAACGCCGGGATCCTGGAGAAGCAGTGCCGCGTCGAAGACATGGATTCGGCGCGGATCCAGCGGGTCTTGTCGACCAACGTGCTGGGCGCCTTTATCTGTTCGCGCGAAGCGGTGCGGCGGATGTCGACCCGCCACGGCGGGCGCGGCGGGGCCATCGTCAATATTTCGTCCCGGGCGGCCCAGCTCGGCTCGCCGGGAGAATACGTCGACTACGCCGCCTCGAAGGCCGCGCTTGAAACGCTGACGGTGGGCCTGGCCCGCGAGGTCGCCGCGGAAGGGATCCGGGTCAATTCCGTGTCGCCCGGTCACATCTACACGGATATTCACGCGCGCGGCGGTGAACCGGGGCGAGTCGATCGGCTGAAGGATTCGATCCCGATGAAGCGCGGCGGCACCGCGGAAGAAGTGGCCGGTGCGGTCCTGTGGCTGCTGTCGGAGCAGGCCTCGTATACGACCGGTGCCACGATCGACGTCTCGGGGGGCCGATAGCGCCTGCGGTCAGCCGGCGGCGATCCGGCGCAGTTGCGCGCGCAGGTCGGCCAGCTCTTCCACCAGGTCTGCCACCAGCGCGGCCAGTTCCGGGTCGGCCTCGAACGCGATCTCCAGGCGACGCAGGGTGCGCACCCGCGCCACATCGCGGCTGCTGAAGCGCCATTGCGACGGCTGATCGCCTGGAGCGTGCAGCCGCCCCTCGAGCACGTGGGTGGCGACCCACTCGGTGCTGACCGCGCAGGCCCCGGACAGCTGCTCCACGGTCAGGCACGCCTCTTCCAGCACTGCCGCGATCAGGACCGGTCGATCTTCCATCGGTCAGGCTCCCGAGGTGGCGCGCGCATCGAATTTCAGGTCGCGCGCCATGCTTTCGTACAGCTCCCGTGCACGCGGCGTGTCGGCCGGCGGCAGGACGACCCTCAGGTTCATCACCAGATCGCCCGGCGGCTCGCCCGGAACGCCCCGTCCGTGCGCCACCAGCTGGCCTCCGGTCTGCGCCCCGGGCGGGATGCGTATCTTCGGAGTCTTGCCGTCCGGCAGCTCGACTGGCACGACCGCCCCCAGCGCCGCTTCCCACGGCGCAACTGGCAGTTCCATCAGCAGGTTGCGACCATCGATCCGGTAGCGCGGGTGCGGATTGAAATGCACTTCGAGGTACAAGTCTCCCGGTGGGCCCGATCCGAGCCCCGGCCCTCCCTGTCCGGCCAGGCGGATCAGCTGTCCCTCGCGCACCCCGGCCGGGATCTTCACGTCCAGCGTGCGCGGCTCCAGCGTGACCCGGCCCTGCTCGTCCACCTTCGGCACGCGCAGGCTGATGCGGCGCTGCGCGCCGCGCCAGGCGTCCTCGATGTCCAGCAGAACCTTGGCGTGGTGATCCTCGCCGCGCGCCGGGCCGGCGCGCCGTGCGCGGTGGGTCGAGCCCATGCGGCCGAACAGTTCGGAGAAGAAATCGGAGAATTGGGCGGCGTCCGCTTCCGAAAATCCCTGCCCCGAGAACTCGAAGCCGGCGTCCCAGTCCGGAGGCGGGCGAAAGTCTTCGCCGGCTGCATGCCCGGCCCCGACCGCGTCGTAGGCGGCGCGCTTCTCCGGGTCCGACAGCACGGCGTTGGCTTCGTTGATCTCCTTCATCCGCACCTCGGCGTCGGGTTCCTTGCTGACGTCCGGATGAAACTTGCGGGCGAGCTTGCGGTACGCCTTCTTGATCTGGTCGGCGCCGGCGTCGCGAGGCACGCCCAAGGTTTCGTAGTAGTCCTTGAACTGCAACCGGGCCTCCGAATGACTCCGTGCGTGCCATAGGGTCCGGCGCGCACGAAGTCGCAAGCGTACTCCTGGGGCGAGGCACGCTGCCCCGGGCCAGCGGCCGGTCAGCGCCGATTCGGTACGCATCGCCCGCCACGTCTGGCGGTATCGTTGGCTCGATCGCCATTGCGCGCAGACCGGTCGGAGGAGGAAAAAAATGGAAGGCGAACTGAAAACGCTGGGCCACGTTCAAAGCACGCTGACCGACATGGCGCTGCGATTTGGCCCCAAGCTGTTCGTGGCTCTACTGATTCTGGCGGCCGGACTGATGGCGGGCCGCTGGGTGGCGCAGGCGACCGAGCGGGCGTTGCATCGCTGGGCGCTGGAGCCGCCGGTGCGCCAGCTGCTGGTCCGGCTGGTGCGGGTGCTGGTGCTGGGACTGTTCGCGATCGTCGCCCTGCAGAATCTGGGCGTGGAGCTGCTGCCGCTGATCGCCGGAGTGGGCGTCGCCGGCGCCGGCCTGGCACTGGCCACGCAGGGCGTGCTGAGCAACGTGGTCGCCGGCCTGACGATCATCTTCACGCGGCCCTATCGGGTCGGCGAATCGATCGCGATCGCCGGAGTCGAAGGAACCGTGGAGGCGATCACGCTGTTCAATACCGTGCTGAGCCATGCCGACCGATCGCGCGTGGTGATTCCGAACCGCAAGATCGTCGGTGAAATCCTGCACAACTATGGCCGCATCCGGCAGGTCGTTGTAACGGTCGGGGTCGCGTACGACGCCGACCTGAAGCTGGCGCTGGCGACCGTCAGCGAGCTGGTTCGCGGCAACTCGCGCGTGCTGGCCGATCCAGCGCCCGGGGTGCAAATCACCGGCCTGGGCGATTCGGCGGTACGGATTACCGCCAGCCCCTGGGTTGCGGTCGCCGACTACGGCGCGGTGGAGGGCGAGCTCAACCTGAACATCATCGAGGCGATGCGCCGGCGAGGCATCACGATGCCGTTTCCTCAACGGGAAGTGCGGCTGCTCAACTCACCGGGTTAGGGCATTCCCAACCCAGTTCCGGTCCCAGCACGCGCCGGCATCGCGCCAGCACCTTGATGGCAGCGCGCGCGTCGGTTGCAACGCGCAGCAGAGCGGGCAACTGGCCCGGTTCCCGAGCGACGGAACCGATCACGGCCGCCAGATCGACGTGGCCGTCGGTCCTCATGCCGATGAGCGCCGCCGGCGGCAGCTCACGCTCGGCCGGGTCCGAAATCACCCGCAGCACGGCAAACGGCCGACCCGCCCGGTGGGCCAGGCAGGCCGCAACGTGGGACTCCATATCGGCCGCGACCGCGCCGGTGACGGAGTGCAGATGCAGCTTGTCGGCCGCGCGGATCAAGGGCGAGTCGACCCCGGCCAGCGGCTGCGCCTCGGCCCCGCCCAGCGCTGCGCGCAGCCGCTCGCTCCAGGGCACATCGGTGGCGTAGCGCCGGCTTGCGCCAATCACTTCGGCGGGGATCACCAGCGTGCCGGGAGTGCGCCCCGGCTGCAAACCGGCGGCCAGACCGAAGCTCAACACGGCGCCGGCGCCGTCCGACAGAGCGCGACCGAGCTCACCCTCGAGCCGGCGGATATCTCCGCCGGCGGCGATGCTCCGTCCCGGGGTCGGTCGTGCCACGCGCGCTTCGGCCAGCAGTCCGGTGACGACCACCAGGAAGTGCTGCGCCATCGGCCGATGGCCCCCCGCGTCACATTCCGATGCGCAGCGACCCGGACCCGGCGGCTTTCAGATTGCGGTAGCGCGCCAGGGCCCACAGGGGGAAGAACTTCGAGTATCCGTGGTAGCGCAGGTAAAACACGCGTGGGAAGCCCGTTGCCGTGTAGTGCGCCTCGGCCCAGAAGCCATCGGCGCCTTGCGTGCGCTGCAGATAGCGGATGCCGCGCTCGACGGCCGGATCGTCGACACGCCCGGCCGCCATCAGGCCCAGCAGGGCCCATGCCGTCTGCGAAGCCGTACTGGGCGCCGGCTCATAGCGGCGGTAACCCAGCCGGTAGCTTTCACCGTCTTCCCCCCACCCGAAGTCCGGGTTCTGGATCGATTGGAGCCATTGCACCGCCCGCTGCACTTCCGGCGCACCGGGGTCGACGCCCGCCGCATTGAACGCGCACAGGGCCGACCACGTGCCGTAGATGTAGTTCATGCCCCAGCGGCCGTACCAGCTGCCGTCGCGCTCCTGCGTGCGGCGCAGGAACTTCAGCGCGCGCTGCAACGCCCGCCCGCGCCCGGGCGCCGGCGGCAGTTGCGCCAGCATCGAGGCGCAGCGCGCCGTCACGTCCGCGGTCGGCGGATCGAGCAGGGCGCCGTGGTCTGAAAACGGGATGTGGTTCAGATACTCGTAGTCGTTGTCGGCGTCGAAGGCGCCGAAGCCGCCGCCGCGGCATTGCATGCCGAGCACCCATTCGACGGCGCGCGCGACCGCGTCGCCGAACTCGCCCCCGAACGGCACACCCGAACCGCGCACGGCGCGGTCCATCGCCATCACCACCACGGCCGTGTCGTCGATGTCCGGGTAGTGCGGGTTGTTGTACTGAAAAGCCCATCCGCCCGGCCGCAGCCGGGGTCGCGTCATCGCCCAGTCGCCCACCGTGTCGAGCACCTGGCGCGGCTTGAGCCACTGAAGGGCCCGCCCGGCCTGCACGGTCGCCTCCTCGCCGCCGACCTCCAGCAGCGCATGAGCGACGAGCGCGGTGTCCCACACGGGCGACACGCAAGGCTGGCAATAGACCTCGTGGTCCTTGATGATCAACAGGCGATCGACCGAACGGCGCGCCGTGGCCCGGTCGGGGTGGTCCGGGCGATACCCCAGCGCGGCGTACATCATCACCGAGTTGGCCATCGCCGGGAAGATGGCGCCAAGGCCGTCGACGCCGTTCAGGCGCTCGGTGGAGAACTGAACGGCCCGCTCGATCGCGCGGCGGCGCGCAGCCGCCGGGAAGTGCGGCTCGATCACGTGCAGGACGCGATCGACCGCGCGGAAAATCTGGCTCCACGGGAAGCGGTGATGCTCGCCCTTGGGCCAGCGTCGCACCTGCTCGGGTGGCGCGCAGAACAGCTCCGGGATGCCGACCCGTCTCGGATTGCGGGCCAGGGGCCGCAGCGCATTGAGCACCGTCAGTGGCACCAGTACCGTGCGCGCCCAGTACGAGATCTTGGCGATATGGAACGGGAACCAGCGCGGCAGTAGCAGGATCTCGACCGGCATCACCGGCACGCTGCGCCAGGGGATGGCCCCATACAGCGCCAGCAGCGAGCGCGTGAACACGTTGGTGCGGGCGGCTCCGCCGTGCGCCAGGATCGCTGCGCGCGCACGCGCCATGTGGGGCGCGTCGGGATCGTCGCCGATCATCTTCAGCGCGAAGTACGCCTTCACGCTGGCCGAGATGTTCAGTCGCCCGCCCTCGAACAGCGGCCAGCCGCCGTGCTCGCCCTGGATGCGCCGAAGGTAGGCGCCGATCCGGCCTTCCAGCTCGGCATCCGGCGTCTCGCCCAACCAGTGCACCATCAGCACGTATTCGGCGGGGATCGTCGCATCGGCCTCCAGCTCGAACACGAAGTGCCCGTCGGGCCTTTGCTCGGCGAGCAGCGCCCGGGTGGCCAGATCGATCGCGTGCTGCAGGGAACAGGGTTCGAGCGCGGCCGATGCCGCGCCCGTTTTAGGCTCATTAAGGCGGGCCGATATCTTCAGAACATTGGACTTGGCCGTCTGGCGCAGGCCCTCGGTCTGAGCCGCGCGCATCCGCGTCACCACGCGCGACAGGCGCACCAGCTTGACCCCCACTTTTCGAACTGCGTTGTGCGCCATCAGAGCACCCCGTGGCGCAGAAGGTTGAACAGCAACCGGGCCTTGCTCAGGCTGACGCGCCGTCGCGGCGCCGTGAAGCCCTGCTGCTCGATCCGGTCCAGGATGTCGGCGTAAACCGATGCCATCAGCCGCGGCGATCGCACCACGGCGCGCCGGCACGA
>Ga0210408_10001610_pt1 | contig 23346 bp, 28 predicted proteins | sample IncBWH4MmetaG_FD_155471 | JGI IMG/M metagenome (GOLD analysis project Ga0210408, IMG submission 155471) | Forest soil microbial communities from Barre Woods Harvard Forest LTER site, Petersham, Massachusetts, United States - Inc-BW-H-4-M | ecosystem: Environmental > Terrestrial > Soil >...
GGCCTGCGCAGGTCCCGGCAAGACGGCGGTGCTTGCCTGGCTCGCATGGAATTTCCTGCTCACGCGCCCGCATCCGGTTGCGGGCTGCACCTCGATCACGGGACCAAACCTCAAAGCTAACCTCTGGCCGGAGCTCGCGCGCTGGCGTTCAAAATCACCCCTGCTCCAGCAAGCCTTCGAGCAATCGTCGACGGCGATCTTCTGCAGGGATCACCCACGCACGTGGAAGCTTGAGGCGCGGACCTGGCCAACGGACGCCGACGCGAACCAGATCGGCAACGCGCTCAAGGGGCTGCATGCGCCTTATGTGGCATGGTTTCTGGATGAGACAGGCGATTATCCCGATGCAGTCATGTCCGCGTGCGAGAACATCTTCGCCGGCGCGCCGATTGAGGCGCATATCGTGCAGGCGGGTAACCCGACAAAGCGTTCAGGCCCGCTTTTCCGTGCCGTGAAGTCAATCGCACGTGACCTCTGGAAGCTCATCGAGATCACCGCGGACCCCGACAGCCCCAAGCGCACCCCGCGCGTCTCGATCGAGCACGCCCGCGACCAGATCAAGCAATACGGCCGCGACAATCCCTGGGTGCTGGTCAATATCTTCGGCGAGTTCCCACCCTCCGACATCAACGCGCTCATCGGCGAGCAGGAGGTGGAGGATTCGTTCAACCGCATGTACCGCGAATGGGACTATCGCGGCGCGCCTAAGATTCTCGGCGTGGACGTGGCGCGGGAGGGTAACGACGCCAGCGTGATCGTGCCGCGGCAAGGGCTGCAGTGCTTCCCGATCCAGAAATACCGCAACATCGATTCCCTCCAAGGCGCCGGCCAAGTGGTGCGCAAGTGGAACGAGTGGCAGGCCGACGCGTGCTTTGTGGACGCGACCGGCGGCTACGGCTGGGGCTGGATCGACCAGCTGCGCCAGCTCGGCAAGTCGCCGATCCCAGTGCAGTTCGCAGGCGAGGCGCACAACAAGGACCGTTATTACAACAAGCGCACGGAGATGTACTTTGACACCATCGAATGGATTCGCCGCGGCGGGGCGATGATTCGCTCGACCGAGCTCATGCTGGCGTTGACGCAGACCACGTATACGTTCAAGGGCGACCGCCTATTGCTCGAGGAGAAGGCGATGATCAAGGAGCGGTTGGGCTTCTCGCCGGATGAGGCTGATGGCTTGGTGGAGACCTTTGCCGAGCCTATCGCCCCCAAAGGCGGCGTTGCCCTCCTCAGGCCGGTTATCCACCAGCCCACCTATGACCCGTTCGCGGAATTTGACAGAATGGCCAAGGGTGCCGCTGATTCGGGCGGCTATGATCCGTTCAAGGCATAGGGGGCGGCCATGATTCTCCGTTGGCTGATGGTTGTGGGGCTTTGGCTCCTCTGCGCCGATCCCCTTATGGCGCAGGTTGGCGGGGCCGTACAGCAAGGCCCAGGAACGATCATCGCCAACGACTGCGCCAAATGGTCGGCTTCCGGGGTCATCGTGGACAGCGGCGGAAGCTGCGGCGGTGGCAGCGGAACGATTACGGCCGGCACCACGCCCACATCGGGGATCACTAGCGGCCACTCGATCATAAGCACCTCGAACGTGGTGCAGGATGGCGGCGTCGCGGGGACCGTTACTTCAATTGCGCCTGGTTGTGGAGCATCAGCCAGCCCAAATCCGATTACGGCAACAGGAACGATAAAATTCGTCTATCCGTCCAACAATGTATCGTCCGGCTCATTTCCCTACGCCGTCCAAACGAGTGATTGCGCAACCAACGTCGTCATTCCATCAGGCGCGGCGGGCAATGTGACGATCGGTGCGGCCAGCGGCTTTGGCAACGGTTATGTTGTCTCTGTCGTCAATGAAGACGGATCAAGCCATACGGTCACTCCAACGGGCGGATTTGGAGGAGCCGGGTCGGTCGCAGCGATCACGCTTGCGGCGGCCACATCTTCGAACTTTGCAAGCATATTTTTCCAAGGCGACGGCACGAACTGGCATTGCATCGCTGGGTGCCAAGCGGGCGGAAGCGGGTCTCCAACCGGCGCCGCTGGCGGATCATTAGCTGGCACGTACCCAAATCCTAGCATCGCAACTTCTGTGGCGCTGCCCGGATCGCCAACAACCACAACTCAGAGCCAGAACGACAACTCAACAAAAGTTGCTACCACGGCCTACACCGATCTGGCGATAAGCAATGCGGTGGCGGGTGTCAATCCGGCGATCTCGGTTAGTGCGGCCACGACCGTCGCAGGCGATACCAGCGCGTGGACCTACGCCAACGGTGTGAGCGGGGTAGGTGCAACCTTCACCGGACCTATAAACACCGCCATCACGATCGACGGGTTCACGTTCACGACCATCACAACGCAGCGCTTGCTGGTCAAGAATGACACGCAGAGTCCGTCTGGGGCGTTTAACGGAATCTATACGCTCACTGCGCTGCAAACCGTTGGAACGGGAGCCATCTTCACCCGCGCGCTTGACTACGACATGCCGAGCGACATCAATAACACAGGGGCGATACCGGTTATTAATGGCACAGTGAATGCTGTGACATCGTGGTTGCTCACGACCAACGTGACCACGGTTGGAACGAGTCCACTAACGTTCACGAAGTTTTCGTTCAATCCAGCTACAATTTTTGCCAATCCTACCGCGACGGCGGGGCCGACGGCGGTCAACGGTGCGGCCACGACGGCGATGCGATCGGATGGGGCGCCAGCCGTACAGAAGGGCACGTCGGCGCAGTTCGGCATCCTGGAAACCGATGGCGCGACCATCAATGCGACGAATTGCAATCTGACGACGCCTGTTGCGAGCGTTGTATGCTCATATGTGCCGGCGGCAAGTGCATCAAATTACTGGCGAGTGGCTGGCCCTGGCGTAACCACCTCATCGGGCGGCGCGCAATCCGTCAACAACGCGCAGTACTGTTACATAGGTGGAGTACCATCCCAAACAACGATAAAGAAGCTTGGCGTTTACGTCATTACGGGAGCGGCGAGCACAACTGTCGATATCGGGCTCTATTATGTAACGGTCACTGCGGGGGTGATCACATTCAATTTCATCGACCATATTGGCGCACAATCGACAGCATCTACCAACTCGGAAGCCTCGGGAGCGTTGCTTTCCAATGCGACTTATGTCCTTTATCCAGGCATACTTTATGGATGGTGCGCTCAAATTAACAACAACGGCGGCGGCGGACAAACACTTGCTGGACCTAACACAACTTCAAATGTGGTCCCCTTATTGGTTGGCTCAAAGACAATCGGAAATGCTATGCAGCAAAACACCAACCTTACCGGGTGGGTGCAAACCGGCATCACGGTTGGAACTTGGGCCACTCAGACGCTTAATAGTGGGTCCGGTGACATGACGGAGACCGGAAGTCTTCGCGTCCCAATGATCGGGTATTTGGTGAACTGATGCGGCTCGCAGTCTTCTTAGCGGCGCTGTGGTTCTCCAGCGCGGCGAGCGCCGCAACGCTCATTTCAACAGCCACCGGGAACATAAACGCGACCGGAACGTGGTCGGTCGTGGATACGACCGGCACGAATGCGCTGCTCAATTCCGAGACTGCCAACACGGCGCTGACCACGAGCCCGGTTGCGTCCTCGACGTTCACGCCTGCGGCCGAAACCTTGACGGCTATCGGCGTGAAGCTCGCCTCGGTCGCCGCGTCCCCTACGGGCACGATGACGATCAAGCTGGCAAACTCGACCTCGGCCGGCAATCGCGAATGCACACAAACCGTCAACGTGACTGATCTGGTGACGGCATCGACGGCCACGCTTGAAGGCGGGTGGGTCATCCTGACGTGCGCGGCATCGCCCAACGGCACCGATAACTACACGATCAATGCGAACACATCATCGGGCTCCCAAGTTAACCTGTTCAGTCTCGCCACTACGAACTGGTCGCGGCTTCTGGTCACGAATGGCACGAAGGCCAGCGGCCCGGCGGCGGGAGATAGCTTTCTCGTCTACGGTAATCTTACCGGAGCGGGAACTCACAACGCCTTCACCGTCACGGTGAACACGACCTCGAACATCAACTATGGCAACGTCGCCAACACGATGGTCGCGCCGTCGATCGCGATTGGCCAGTTCGGTACGCTCGCGTTTGGCACGACCGCTTCCACGAATTTCACGATGGAAGTCGCCGGGCCACTGGTCTGCTATAACGGCGGCACTTTTACGGTTGGCACGGCTGCGACACCAATTCCCGGCACAAGCACGGCCATTCTAACTCTTAATACTACAGTCGAGGGCGACACCGGGATCACCAACCGGAACGGTTGCACCTTTAACACCAACGGCTCTCCTCGCACGGTCGGCAAGAACGTCGTGCAGACACATCTCACGGCCAACCTGAGTGCTGGAGCCGTCACGTCGATCCCGGTTGCCGACGACACGGGCTGGCTCAGTGGAGACGTTATCGTTTTGACCGCGACTGACGTGAACACGGGAGCGTCGCATAGCGAGAAGCTAACGCTGACCGGGCCCGCGACCGCGACCTCTCTACCAGTCTCGGCCACGCTGTCGTTTGCTCATCTTGGACGGAATGTGTCTTATTTAAGCGTCAATAACGGCCTTGCATACAGTATGGATAACAAGGCTGAGGTCCTTCTGCTGACGGGCAACGTGAAAATCATTGGGTCGGGGGACGCGACGCCGGGGTACATATATTGCGGTCCCACCGCGAATTGCTCAATGGCGGGAACCGAGTTGCAATGGATCAGTGGAAACTCGGCCGGCAAGTATGGCTTGGACTCCGACACCATTCCAGGCGGTATATTCTCTTTCACAAATTCAAGTTTCCATGACTCCCGTCACGCCGGGATCATTTTGGCGGAGACTCAAACAAATTGGGGTGGCACATCTGGTGCGCCAGCAACAGTTCAAAATGTTGTTCTGTACAACGTTGCAGAGGCGGGAGGATCGGCTCCGTTTACTGGCGTAGCGCTTTCGATCGCAAGCTTCATCTCTAACCCGAATTGGTTGATCGATCACGTCACGATCGACACTTATGGAGCCAGTTCAGATGCCTTATTTCTACGGGCGTTCGCTGGGACACTCACCAATTATGTTGCCTCTAGTGGCGGCAGCAACAGCAACGGCCTGGCTTGTCAAACTCCCGGCGCGGGTCTGGGACGGTATCTCGGAACGTGGGGACCACTTACATTTCATTCAAATGGCGGCTTCGACACTGATTGCGGCGCCAACGGGACCTATACCCAGAACTGCATCGCGGGTGTCTACTCGTATCATAGCTACGGTCCGTTTCTAACCGGCTCCAACATGAATTGGTGCATCGACCCGCTCTATTCGCTCGGCAACACGGTTTTCCAGGCGGGGAGCAAGGGCTTCGTCATCATGACGATGCGCAACGGTTTCCTAGCCAATGACGCAGCATCAGGCGCGCGACCTCCGTTCGGTATCGATGAATCGTTCAATAGCTTGGAGTTCGACAACGAGGAGCTTTGCCCGACGCAGACCGTGACGATCGCGCAAAGTACTGGCACAGCGACGGGACAGACAGTCTTCGCCTCTTGCGCTGGAAGCGGCAGCGCCACGAGCATTACGCCAGTCAATGATGTCGGCGTTGTTTCGTCGGCTCCGAACACACTTCATGCTGTGGGGCGCAATTCACCTTTCCTGTCTTCGGCCGATGCGACTTTGCCGGGGCTGCTCGGCCAGCAATTGATGAGTGCGGACAGCTTCGCGTGCTCGGATTGGATCAACAATCATAAGTGCTTTATGACCTACGGGGTCACCAGCAACGACTCCGTGATTTTCCACTCGGCGAACGCGCCATATTCGACCCGCTTGACCCCACAGATCACTCGCTTCACAGGGTCAATAGCCGGGACGATCTTGACCGTGACCGGGACACCTTATCCGGCGATCTCCGTCACCCCGAATCTCCCGATACTCGGGACTAGCGCTCCACTGCTCGCAGGCACAACCATCATAGGCGTGGGCACCGGGACCGGCGGTAGCGGCACCTACACGGTCAACAACTCGCAGACAATCTCATCTGAGACGATGACCGGCCCGCTCGGTCGCCTGCAAAGCGCCCCACTCTACCAGGGCGTCAAGGTCGCGGTGGTCAAAGGCAATACCGCCAACGTCTGCGTCTGGGTGCGCGAGAGCCTCAACACCGATGCCGGTGGGGTGACCTATAACGGAGATGCACCGCGCCTGATCGAGCGCGCCAACCCCTATATGGGGGTGCAGAGTGACACGGTGCTGGCGACCTATACCGCGAGTGCCGGGACGTGGCAGCAGCTCTGCTCGACCACCGCTGTGGCGGCGAACGATGGGGAGTTTGAGTTCGTGGTGGATGCCGATCAGACGGCGACCTCGAATGCTGGCGGATGGGTCAATATCGCGGATTGGGGCTGCGCCAACGGGTGCATAAGCCCGCAAGGAAGTCAGCAGTTCTTCTTTAATGCGGTGCCGTTCCAGAGTATAACTCCGTCACTAGCCGGTGGATTCAGCTTCAACTGAGAAATGGGAGATTTGAATGGTCAAAAAGCCCCGCGTCGCTATCATAATCACAGCCCTGATCGCCTATACGGTTGCAGTAGGCGCCATGATGGCGGCCCCAATCAAGCCGGGTGGAACTGGAATCTACGGAAAGATGAAAGTGGTTCTGTCCTCGCCTCAATATGTTGGGGATGACAAAACGAGGGCGTGTGTTATCGAAACTGTCCCCAATGATGGTCTTGGTTCAGCAGTCTTTATCGACAACTGCAATACTTCGAATGTCGGCATTGGGGTCGATAACAGCAGTCGGCAAGTGTGGGTTGCCGTCCCACCTTCGGCTCAGTTTACCCCGTAAGTATGGTACGCCGTTCCAGAGCGTGACTCCGAGTCTAAACGGCGGCTTTGCGTTCAATTGAGGGACTGAGCATGTACGACCAAGTCGATGGCAAATTCTGGCGCGGTGCACGTATCGGCCTCCTCCCGACCCTGATGCTGTGGGGCGCAATCGCCTTCGCATTCTACGAGGTGCTCCAATGAGCTTCCTGGCTCCGTCCATGCAAGCCGCGCCAGCTCCGCCGCCACCGCCGCCGGCACCACCCACCTTTGCCTCTACGATGGGAAGCGGCTATGCGGCCCGCGCTGCGGCCGCAGCGGCCGGCGGGATGGGCTTTGCCAACACGCTCAAGACCTCGGCTGAAGGGGCGCCACCGCCGGATACGACGGCGGGCGCCAAGACCCTGACGGGGCAGTAGGAGGAAGATTTGGGACAACAACCGCTCGGGAGCCCGACTGGTGGTGATCGCAGGCCGGCGGTTGCCGCATGTCGTTATCCGGTCTGCCCGGACCAATGGGCTTGCTGGGGAGCAGATCGGTGCCTGTATCCCTTTCACAGAGCGACGGATGACCGCTCGGAGCCTAAGCAACCGCAAGCGAAGCCTTGACCCAAATGGCCTACATCGCCCCCGACAGCCTCGACGGCCCGACCCTCCTCTCCCGCCTTCACGCGACCTCATCCGACAAGCCGGATAAGGAGGCCGAGGACTGGAACCGCATCTTCACCCACCTCGAAGCCCGCCTCGGGATGCTGCGCAACTGGCGCTATTCCTGGTGGGCCTATTGGGCGATCCTGGCGCAGTTCTTCAATCCACGGCGCTACCACTGGGTCATCGTCGCCAACCGCATGTGGAAGGGCTCGCCCCTCAACGATTCGATCATCGATTCGACCGGACTGCAGGCGCTGCGGACCTGCGCCCACGGTATGTGGTCGGGGCTCACCAACCCCTCGCGCCCGTGGCTCAAGCTCGACAAGGCGTTACCGTGGATGGAATTGGATCCCGACGCCAAGGACTGGATCGACGACACCACGCAACGCTGCGAAACTGTTCTGGCGCAGTCCAACTTCTATACGGAGATGGCACAGGCCTTCGAGGACCTGACGCTGTTCGGCACCGCGCCCCCGATCATCTACGAGGACGCGGAGGACGTGATCCACCTCTACCTGCCGTGCGCGGGGGAATACTATCTCGCCTGTGGCTCGCGGAACGAGCCCAACACGCTCTACCGCGAGTTCGCCTATACGGTGGCGCAGATTGTGGAGTGGTGCGCGTCCAATAATGGGACCTGCCCACAGCAGGTCAAGAAGCAGTATCAGGAAGGCTCGCTCGACATCGAGCATGTGGTCTGCCACGCGATCCAACCCAATGCCCCGCTCTCGGGTAAGGGCTGGACCGAAAGCGGCAGCGAAGTTCACATCGTGCCGGCACGCTTCCCATGGTGCGAGGTCTATTGGCTCAAGGGCAACAAGACCGCGGCGCCCTTGTCCAAGCGCGGATTCCTCGAGCAGCCGTTCATCCCGATGCGCTGGTCGAAGGTATCGAACGACGCCTATGGCCGCTCCCCCTGCATGGATGCGCTCGGCGACAACAAGCAGGTGCAGGCCGAGACGCGGCGCAAGGGCGAGTTCATCGAGAAGGGCGTGCGGCCCCCGATGGGTGCGGACGTGGAGCTCGACAACAAGCCCTATTCGATCATGCCGGGGCAAGTGACGTTCTTCTCGACCGGCAACGGGCAGAACAAGAAATTCTTCCCGCTGTTCGAGGTCAACGCCGCGTGGCTCCAAGGCATCACCGCCGACATCGACATGGTGAACAAGCGTCTCGAAAAGTGCCTGTTCGTCGACATCTTCATGGCCATCACGCAAATGCAGGGCGTGCAGCCGCGCAACGAATTGGAGCTGACCAAGCGGGACCTCGAACGCCTCCAAGTGCTCGGCCCCGTGATCGAGATTGTCGAGGGGCAACTCGCGATCGCCATCCGCCGCGTGCTCGCCATCATGGACCGCCGCGGCATGCTCAAGCCCAGGCCCAAGAGCCTGCAGGGATTGCCGCTCAAGATCAGCTTCATCTCCATCATGCGCTTGGCGCAGAAGTCGGCGCAGGCTGTGGCGATGAAGGATATGTTCGCCACGATGGGCGAACTGTCGTCCGCTGCAAAAGCGGCCGGTATACCGGACCCTCTACGCAAGATGAAACTTGACCAAGCGGCCGAAGATTATGGCGATGCGACCAACTTCCCGAGTCATCTGTGGTGGACGCCGCAGGAGGTGCTGGAGCACGACCAGGCGCGAGCAAAGGCGATGTCGCAGCAGCAGGCGCCTGGGCAGGCGATGGCGGCGGTGACGGCGGCTAAGACGTTGAGCGAGACGCCGCTGGGTGGGAATTCGGCGCTGTCGGCTTTGACCGGTGGGGCTGGTGGTGGAGCGGCTGCTGCGGCATGACTGGCGACAAGCGCACCAAAAAGAGCGTCAACTACACGCCGCGCGCCACCAACATGCACGAGCGCTGTAAACTCTGCGAGCACTTCTCAAGCTTCCGCCTGGTCTATGGGGAGTGCACGAAGGTGCGGGGCAGCATTTCGCCGCGCGGGTGGTGCGAGTTGTTCAAGCGTGCTTCAAAAGCCTGAAGACCTAGCGACCAGCTTCGGCATCCTCGCTCGTGCACTCAATATCCCGGATACGGTCTATGAGGTGCACCACAGGCTCTCGCGCCCAATCCTCCATGCGGAGTAACGCGTTGCGGTCGCGAATGGCCCGCACATCGCACCGCACGCGGATGGTTCGATTGCAGTAGATTACCGATTTGGCCTTGATCTTGACTAAGCTTGTTGCCGCCAGTAGTGATGCGGACAAGCCAGCAAGAAATCCGCGCCTGGACAGATCAAGCATTCCCCCCTCCCAACTTCCGCACCAACTCCGCATCCCCCTGCGCCGCCGGCATCGGCCGTACCGGAATCTTCCCCAACTCCTCAACGAACGCATCCTTGCAGCGCTTGCGCAGCTGAAGGATCGGCCCGATGTCGCCGGCCGACAAGGTGGCCCCGACCGCGCTGCCGAACAGTCCGCAGATCATGACCATCACCTCTTCGACGGGAATCTGCGGCATGGAGCGCAGCACACCGTTGACGACGCAGACGATGGCGGGCTGGATGAAGCTTTTCATCCAGGCGCGGACCTCGGCAACCGAGGGGGCCCGGGCGGCGCGGCCGTTCATTTCTTCGGACATAGCGTCTCCAATGTCTGCCGCATCTTGTTGACCGTGATGCTCTCGTGCGCGAGCATGTGGAACAGCAACTCGCGCTGGTCTGCGGGAGCGAGGCTGCGGAAGCGCTTGGCCTGCTCCAGGATGACGGGGTGCGAGATACTGCGGTATTGTTCGAGCACTTCGGCGGGGTGCTTGGAGTCGATGGTGCCGGTTTCGCTCATCCCACTCTCGCCTTCCTCGCCTCGCTCCAGGCGTCCAGGTCATCCTTGAGATACTTGACCGTCTTCCACCCGAAGCGGGTGAAGGCGGGGCCTTTGCCGGCGTTGTTGTTGGAGGCCATGCGGGCCAAGGTGGTCTCCGTCATGGCGAAGCCCTTGAGGCGAAGATAGTGCGCGGCGGCCTTGCGGGTGAGCCAGACTTCGGGCGGTGTGTTCGTGGTGGTGTTTGTTTGGGTCAAGGTGCCGCCTGCGGTTGCTTGCTCTCTGAGCGGTCAGGCGGCGCCGAGCGAGCGTGATGCAAGAGGGCCGCAACATCCTCGGTAATGTCGATGACGTAAGGCTCGCTTGGATTCTTTGCCACGATAGAGCGAAGTGTTTGCCCGTCCATCACGGCAAAAATCTGCCAAGCAACACCTTCAGGCCTCTGATCACCAGTCGTGATCGCGCCTCTTGCCGTGTCGGTCATGGTCCCAATACCTTCCTGCAAACGCCGCCAAAAGCCTTGATTGTCATGGATGATTCTCGCTACCAATCACTGCTTTATAATGCCCATTATAGGCCAAACCCGCAAGCCTCCCTTGTGACAATCCTGCGACTCGTCCACCACTTCACCCCTCACGGGGAAGGGCATGGGCGATCTTACCGAACGGGAAATCTTCGACTGCCTGGAGGAAAACTTCCGCCTTGCGGCCGATAACGCCGAGAAGCTCGCCCATGTACCCGCCAAGGGCCCCGTCTATGCCCAGTTCCGCGACAACCTCTGCCTGATCGAGGGGGCCTGCCGGCAGGCCAACTACTGGCGCCAGGATACCCGCTGGCTCGACATCGCCAAGTGGTGCGGGACCGTCCACCAGACCTGTGGGGACTGGCTGCGGGGCATCAAGGTCAAGGGCGGCCCGCGCGTCAAGCTGGCGGATGGGCATCTCCACCCGAACTTCATGAGGGCCGCGCAGCGCCTCAAGGCGTGCCACCAGGTTGCGATCGACTTCCGCGACAAGGCCACCGGCAAGGTCGGGATGATCCTGCCCACACCGCTGCCGGGCCCGCACCGTGACACGCGACCGGTCGGCTGGTCACGCACCAATTCAGGCCTCTTCCTCCCCGCCGGTGCTGGAGCATGATGGGCGATGACGACGCTCCGCAGCCCAGTGACGACGATCCAGAGGACGACGGGACGGCCCCGACCGAGCAAGCCACCACTGACGCTTCCAAATCCACGACCCTGCGCAAGCAGCGCATCAAGGCCCTCACCGAATGGGAGAAGGCACGCGAGTTCTGGTCGCGTTCGCTACGCGATCCGGTCGGCGGTCAAATCCTGTTCAATCTCCTGCGCGAGCTCCATGTCTTCGAGGATGCCCAGTTCGGCTGCGGCCCCAACGGCTTTCCGCAACCGGAGGCTACCTGGCACGCCGCCGGCCAGCGCGACTTCGGGCTTCGCCTTTACCGCACGCTCATCAAGCACGACCGCGAAGCGGTCTTTGCGCTCCACGACCGATTCGATCCGCTATTCGCGCGCCCCAAGACAGCGCGCAAGTCTCCAAAGGCTGACTGATGCCGCCTGACGACAAGAATCCAATAGCCGCTTCCGCAGCGGCCCCGCCTGCCGATTCGGCCCCAGCATCCGCACCTCCTGCGGGATCGTCCTCCCAGACTGCCGAACCGGCCGCCGCTGCGGCTTCTCCTGCCCCCGAGCGCCCCGCGGCCTATGAAGGCTCGGAGCCCTCGCTCCTGCAGAAGACGGCGGCAAACGAGCCGCCAAAGGCGGAGGCCAAGCCGGCCGAGGCTGCCTCCCCGGATGGTGCAAAGCCGGCAGAAGGGACACAGGCTCCTCCCAAAGACGCGAAAGTCGAAGACAAGACCGCGAAACCGGGCGAAGCGGCGAAGCCGGAAGGCGATGCCGCCAAGCCTGCGGAAGCTAAGCCAGCGGAACCCGAGAAGCCCGCAGCGCCCGCTCCCGTCGAGTACAAGTACGCGCTGCCCGAGACCATCAAGCTTGACGACGCCGCCAAGACCCAGCTTCACACCGTGCTCGACACCTTCCGCGCCGATCCGGCCAACGTGCAGCCGCTCATAGACTACCACACCGAGCGCATGGCGGAGCACGCCAAGCAGGTGGACGCGCACAACCGCACCGTCTTCAACGAGATGCGCGCGGAGAACCGCAAGGCCATCATGGCCGATGCAGTCCTCGGCGGCTCCGGACACCAGACGACTTCGCAAGCTGTCGCTCGTATGCGTGACTTGTTGGTCCGCAAGGAGTTTCAGCAACCGCGAAAATTCGATGATGGGCGCCCGCGCCTTTCTGTTCTGGACGAATACCTCGAATCGACGGGCAGTGGCGATCATCTCGTTATGTGGGACATCCTCCACAACGCCGCGCGTTATCTAGACGAGCCGCAGGCCAACGAATTGCCAGCGAACCCGCGACCACCCAAAGACCTCGGCAAGAGGCCGAAAGGCTCGATCCGCGACCTCTACGATCACCCGCGTTCAAACGGGCAAACATAGCGCCCACAAGGAGAGCATCCGATGGCGACTGGCCAATGGCCGACCCTGGCCGACCTCACCTCCCGCAGCGATTCGATGGGCAAGCAGCACATCATCGCCGAGATGCTCTCGCAATCGGTGGTGCTCCACAAGGATACGCCCTATCGCGAATCCTCCGAGATGGGCGGCCATGAGTTCAGCTTCCGGGAATCGATTCCGGCTGGTGCCTGGCGCCAGATCAACATGGGCATCCCCTACGCCAAGAGCACAACCGGGAAGTCGCGCATCGGCCTTGGCACGCTGGAAGCCTATAGCCAGGTTGACCGCCTCCTGGCCGAAATGTCAGGCGACGTCGAGCGCTTTCGGGAGGGCGAGGATGTCTCGTTCTTCGAGGGCATGGGACAGACCTGGGAGGAAAACACCTGGTACGGCAACACGGCCGCCACGCCTGCGCAGTTCATGGGTCTGTCGGCATTCTACAACACCGTTTCTACCGTCAATGCGCAGAACGCGGCGAATTGCATCGACGGCGGCGGCACGGGATCCTCCAATCTTTCCTTCTGGCTCATCGGATGGGGTCTGCGCACGATCTTCATGTGCTATCCGCGCTCGACCAAGGCGGGTTTGGCGATGGAGGATAAGGGCGACACCGTGCCCGGCTTCGACTCGCTCGGCAACCGGTTCGAGGCCTATACTTCATGGTTCCGCCAAATGGGTGGCATCTGCCCGCAGGACTGGCGCTACGGCGTGCGCATCCCCAACGTCGATGTGACCAATGCCGGCCTCGCTGGCCCCAACGCGATCGATATCTTCGCCACCATGCGCCAGGCCATGTTGCTGATGCCGACCCTGACGGCACAGTCCTCTGGCATCACCGAGGTCGACGCGCCTGACGAATCGTCGCCGGGCATCCGCCCGGTCTGGTACATGAACAGGACCGGCAGGCACTGGTGTGATGTTCAGGCGATGAGGGACCGCAACGTTCTGTTGCGCCTTGAGGACTACGCCGGCAAGCCGACCATGGGCATCGACGAGATACCCATCCGCGTCTCCGACCAACTCCTCACCACGGAAGCCCGCGTCGTCTGATCAAGCAAACCCTCTCAGGACCACACTGTAAACCGCACCGAAGCAAGGACATAAAACATGATCACCGACGCACTGTTGAACTTCCTGGGGCTCGGCGCGAATCAATCGATGGTTGGCGCCGCCGGCACCTCGATCCAGATCGGCAACGTCATAGACCTCTTGGGGCTTGGCGTAGGAGTTCCTCCGACCAACGTGAATATCGGGAACGTCACCAACTATGGCGCGGCTGATGCGATGGGCGTGGGTGCGAATCGTCCCGAGCTCAACATCTCCGTCGGCACGGCATTCGTGACCGCCAATGCCGCCACGCTTGAAGTCGTACTGCAAGCTGCAGCCGACTCGGGCACGCCGACCTATCAGCCGGGCGCGTGGAACGACCTCGGCACATCCGGCCTGATCACCGCCGCCAATCTGACTGCCAACCAGGTTATTGCGCGGCTGCCGTGGCTGCCGCCGTTCCCGCCGGGACTTCGGCCGCGCTTCCTGCGCCTTCTGGGCCGCATCCCTTCGGCGACCAACTTCACCGCCGGCACGATTGCCTCCGCGCTGGTCACCCTCGTGCGCGACGATCAGTTCAACAAATACGCGGCCAAGAACTTCACCGTCTCCTGACCGAGACATATCCGACGCATAGACCAATGCCTACGGGCAGAAAATCGAGAGCAGAGATCATGGCCGAGCAAGCACGTACCGCCGCCGTCACCGACTCGCTTGAGTTCAAGGCCGCGGTCGCCGCGGAAGTTGCCAAGGCGAATGCCGCCTCGATCGCTAGCGCCGTGCAGGCCGAGGTCGCCAAGATCATCGGCTCGCTCAAGGATCAGGGCAGCGATGTCAGTCCGTCCGACAAGCGCTTCGCCGAGACCTTGGCGATGGCCTTCGCGCAGCTCAACGAGCAGGGTAATGGCCGCAAGTACGTCGACCCGAAGATTCTGCGCCAGCGCTCGGAAGCGCGCGAGAAAATGAGACAACTGATCATCGCGGCGCGCAAGAACCATCAAGCCGCAATCAATGCGGCCGTGGATCGGCTTGGCCGGGTCCTGACCGAGGCAGAGCTGACCAAGATCAGCGCCGATCATGTGCCATCCTATACGGTCGTCGCCAAGACGCTCCTCGATGACCAAGTGGTGCAGCCGTTCTGGGTCGACAGTGCCCATATTATGCAGTCCACCGCCATCGATTGGCCGGGCGTGCCCAACGATGCCATGCGTCCACTCAACGAGGTGGCGCGTGAAATCTATGGTGCTTTCGTGGAATCCACTGGCTCGCGCGCGGAGAGCAAGAACGGCGTGGTGCCCGACGTGGCACTGGATGATCAGTTCGGGGTCATCGGCAATGGCCTGGTCGTGCGCAATGGAGCAATCCCGGCCTACAACCGCAAATCCAATGAAGGGCGCACCATGAGCGAGGTCGGTGGACAGGGCCTATCGCTGCACCACAAGAATCAATCCGGCCGCGCGGTGCTCAAGAATGTGCTCGGCACCATCGCCGAGCCGGCGATGCAAAACATCTGAGGCTTGCAAGCGAAAGACCATGAACGCGCATGTCGATTCCGGCCCCCAACGGCGTAGATGCTCCTGGCCTGCCCGCTCCGGGCGACCAGGCCAACGCCGTGCTGTACGGCACGATCACGGGGGTCGGCCCGACCGCGCCGTTTGCGTTCCGTGGGCCGATGAATCTCGCGCTGTGGGATTCGATCAACACGGCGCTGACCACGACGGCCGCTTCGCTCAACATCTCGGTTGCGAGCGCGACCGGCTTGGCCGTGGGCAACGCGATCAACAGCGTGAACGTGCCGCGCGGCGCGACCATCGCGACCTTCAACGCGGGCGCCAAGACGGGCACCTTGGCGCTGCCGCCGGTCTCCTATCCGGCCTCCGGATTCTCCGTCAGCAACGCCAATATCATCTTGCCGCCGGGCTCGAATGTCGGGGCGCTGGTGGGGGCGACCGTGACGGCGCCGGCCGGCAGCGGCGTGACGCTGCCGGCGGTGACCACGGTCGTTGCCGTGGTGCAGAGCGATGTCGCACCCTCGCTCAACAGCAGCGGCGTACCGGGGATAGTGCAACTCTCGGCTGCGCCCACGGCGGTGCCGACCGATCCCAATCCGCGCTTCCTGGTCTTTGCCCCGACCGCCAACGCCATCACGGTGACCGGCGCGGACAACGCCGCGACCTTCACCGGCGGGTTGATCACATTCAACGCCACGATTCAGCTGGAGCGCTCCTTCGACGGCGGGGCGACATGGATTGTTGCCAACCTCGGCAGCGCGGGCGCCTTGGCGCAGTGGACCACGGGCCCCATCAGCCTGACGTTCGGCGAGCCCGAGCGGCAGACGCTCTACCGCTTCAATTGCATCGCCTACGCGGCACAAGGCACCATCAACTATCGCATCTCGCAGACCGGCGGTGCGGCTGAATCGCTCGCCATTGGCCCGCTCACGGGCGGATAAAGAGGCCAGGACATGAAGACGCGCCATAAGCTCATTGCCGCCGCGGTTGCCGCTCTCCTCGTTGCGGCGGGCGTTGCCATCGCGCAGATTCCAACGCTGTTCGTCACCACCCTGACCGGCAACGAGCAGGTCAACGTGATCGTGCCTGCAACGGGAACGCTCACCACCAACCCGCAGACACAAGCGACGACCATCAACACCATCAAGAGTTTCGTTGCCGCGACCAGCAACGGCGTCAACAACCAGATCGGCACGTCCTACACCATCGCCGCGACCGACTGCGGCAAGCTGGTTACCTTCAACAATTCAGGCGCCATCGCCGTTACGCTGCCGCAGGCAACGGGCGCTTTCGCGACGTGCCAATTCTCGACGCAGGACATCGGCACCGGCGCGGCCACCATCACGCCCACCACGTCCACCATCGACGGTGCGGCCACACTGGTGCTCAACCAGAATCGCGGGACGCAGATATTCTCGGACGGCACCAACTGGCAGATCGAGGCCGGCGCGGTCGGCTTGCAGGTGACGCCCGCCGCTATTGCGGAAGGCGGCACTGGCTCGGCAACCGCCGCGACCGCACGCACCGCTCTTGCTGTGCCAGGATTGGCGTCCAACAACACGCTGACGGGCACCAACACGTTCTCGAGCCAGATCATCTCCACCGCGGGCCTGCCCACCATCGCCAGCGGCGCCTGCGGAGCGACCACCAATGGCGCCGTCGTCGCCGGCAGCACCAACCAGACCGGTAACATCACGATTGCATCCGCCACCACGACAACGTGCACGGTGTCGTTTTCGGCCACGCTCGCAGTCGCGCCGCAGGCCTGCGTCATATTTCCAACCAACGCCACGGCAGCGGCGACCGGCACCACGGTGGCGCGGGTCTCTTCCGTCACGACGTCGCAATTCGTGATCACGGGATCGGCACTCGCGAGCGCCAACTACGAATACATCTGCCTTTAACCACGATTTGATCGGAGATCAAACATGATCACCTCTCCTTCCGGCGCGCAGAAGATCACGGTTCACGGCAGCGGCCCGCAGAGCGAGACGATGAGCCTCGCCCAGTTCCGCGATGCCGCCGGCTACTCCAAGCAGAGCCCGCTGCCGGCGCGCGAGGTGACCATGCCGGGCGTGGTGAAGCTCGCCGGTTCGACCTTTGCAATCGAGACGACAGGCATAGTGGACGGGAACCAGATCGATGCGCTGACCGCTACCGATGGCCTGCTCGGCGCGGCGGTCGCGACCGAGGGCGTGCCGGAAGGCACCGTCGTGAGCTCCATCGTCGTACACGCGCGCCCCGGCGTGCAAGGCGTGGTGCAACTCTCCAACGTCGAGCCGTTCGCGCCCTCAAGCGGCATGGCGCAGCCGGTCACCTTTACGATCTCCGTGCGCCGCAGCACCATCACTGGCCTTCTGGCCACGGACGGGCTCGACGGCGCGCAAGTTTCCGGCGGAGGCCTCCCCGAAGGCGCCACGGTCGCCAGCGTCAGCAGACCCGCCGTCGCGGCGAGCAACATGCAGGCTGGAGTGCCCGGCGATGTGCTGTTGACGGTGCCCCCGCCCAAGGTAGCACCGCCCGCAGCTCCGGCCGCTCCTGCGGCTCCCGCAGCTGCCCCGGCAGCAGCCGCGCCGGCGCAAATGGCAGGCGCTGCCGCGACGCCGCCCGCACCGGCGGTGCCTGCAGCGCCAGCGGCGCCCGGCGCACCCGCTGCTGCAACAGCGGCCCCGGCGGCAAATGCCGCTCCGGTCGACCTCACCTTCAAGATTCCGACCGCGCCGATCGTCATCCCGGACGGCGTATCGCGGCTGGTGCTTACGCCGACCGAGCCGATTGAAGCCTTGACCGTCATGCTCCCCAAGGATCCGGTGGATGGGCAACTCGCGCTCATCTCTTCGACGCTCCCGATCGCCGAATTGACCATCCTCGCGAACGCGAATCAAGTACTCAACTGGTCGCCCCCGGTCGAGAAGCCCGCACCCGGCGATCCAAACGCCAAGAAGCTGTTCCTCGCGCTCCCCGCCAACGGAACCGTTGGCTATCTCTATTCCGCCCCGGACACCACCTGGGACCGGATTCAATAACGCCCAAACCAAGTTTCAACGGAGAAGACAAATGAAGCATAACCGCATCGGCTTTGGGCTCGGATTGCTGGCGCTTGGCGCACTGGTCGCCGCAGGGCTGGCGCAAATCACGCCGCGGCTCCAAGCGCAGCCTATCCCCGTGCCGCAGGTGCAGTCGATCGGCCCGACCGATCTCTTTCAGGACGTGGTAGGCGGTCAGCCTTCGGCGCAGAACTTCTACGCCTCTGCGCTTCTTCTCGGCAACTTCGGCGCCACCCAGCCCGGCAACAACGCCGAGAACTGGCTGATCGGCGGGGACGCCACGACCAATCTCTTCCAGCGCGGCACATCCGGATCGTCGGTCACCACCACCTTGACCTATGGCGGTCCGGACCGCTGGGCCTACTGGTCGGGCACCGGAACTGCGATGACGGTCTCGCAAGACACCACCGCAGCCGATCTGCGCCCCGGCTACAAGGCCGCGTTCAAGATGGCGCGCACCTCCGGGCAGACCGGCGTCGTGCAGATGTGCATGATGCAGGTCTTGGAAAGCGTCAACTCCTACGCCTTCCAAGGCGGCACCGCGGAAGTCGATTTCGACGCAGTGACCGGCGCCAACTTCTCGGCCGCGTCCGGGAACATGACGGTCGTCTATATCACCGGCACCGGCGTTGACGGCTCGGCCTCGACGGCGGCGTTCAACTACAACGCAGGCGGGGGCGGCTCGAGCACTTGGACTGGCCAGGTCAACACCGCCGTGGTCGTGAGCCTGGGCGGCGCCGGCACCACCGGCCGCTACGGCGCGGTATTCCCGACCACGGCCACCACGGCGCAGGTTGCGGTCGCACTCTGCTATACCCCAGTTGGGACGGCCGGCACCAACGACTACATCGCCTTCGGCAACATCCAGCTGACGCGCAACTCCGCCTTCACGACGCTTGCCGGGACCGGCGGCGCGGCCGTGCCCGCCAACGATCCCCGCCTCAAGGCGTTCTCGCGCCGCAGCCAGGCGGTCGAATCGTTGTTGCAGTACCGCTATGCCTACGTGATCGCCGAAGGTGCGGCTGCGACGTTCCGAGGCGTTGGCCATGTCACGACGGCCGGCGCGGGAGACGGAAACGGCAAACTGCAGTGGCTGATCAACTTTCCAGTCGTGATGCGTGCCGTCCCGACCATGACCTATGCAGCAGGTTTTGCGGGCTTCACCACCACGGCTGAAACCACCGCGACCAATTGTTCCGCCTTGGCCGCCGACGCCACGCTTGCGACGATGGCGGCTTCGACATCAATGACGGTGGCGCAGTGCTCGTTGACCTCTTCCACGATTGCGGTCGGTCTGTCGATGACGGTCGTGGATAATGGGGGCAGCGGTAAGGTCACGGCCTCGGCAGAGTTGTAATGCCCTGGACCGGGAAGCAGTTCGCCAAGAAGCACAACAGCAAGCTTCATGGGCAAGCTGCTTCCAAGGCCGCCAGCATGGCGACCGCGATGGTGAAGGAAGGCGTGCCCGAAGGGATAGCCATCGCGACCGCCAACAAGCACGGCAACAAGATGCAGTCGCGCCGCAAGACGTTGTATGATCATCCTCGCTCATCGAATCGCTGATGCCATCGCTCACCCTCGCCGACGCCGCAACAAGGATCGCCCCGGTGGCCGAAAAGAAGAAGAAATGGATCCAGAAGGCGACGGCCAACAGCCATGGCCAATTCCGCCGCAAGGCGGAGGCCGCTGGCGAATCGACCAAGGAATTCGCGCGTGAGCACGAGAATTCCGGCGGCACTCTGGGCAAGGAGGCAAACCTCGCGCTCAACCTGATGGGCGCGAGCGGCGCTGCCAAGAAGCCGAAGAAGCATCGCTCCAAATTCTACGACCACCATGCGGAGGACTGATGGACGCCGCCCCGCAGGTCCGCACCGATTCGGCCCAATGCCCGCATAGCGACCTCGACATCAATTTTCACCTGACCAGCATGGTGGATAGCAACGTTGGCTCGCTGCATCTGTGGGCGATCTGCAAGATTTGCCAAAAGCGCATGAATTTCGGCCGTGGATTACCCATGGGGGCGAGCAGCCGCGGGCCATCGCGTGATTCCGAATCAGACAAACTTGGGATACTCATTCCCATGATCGCCGAAGGCGACGAGCCGTCGAAGGAGTGGGGGTTCTTCCTCTCCGGGCCGCGTCTGGTCGCAAGCAACGCGGAGGACTAGGACTTATGGCCGAAAAAGAGAAAGAGAAAAAGGAAGAGAAGCCGGCAGAGAAGAAGCCCTCCCGCCGCGAGACCCTCTACGACCACAAGAAGGGCGGCGAGAAGAAGGCCGAGCACAAGGCCGAATCCAAGCCGGCCGAGAAGAAAGGCGGCGCGCACGAAGGCGGCGGCGAGAAGCCGCTGCACGAGCGCCATGCCGAGGCCCGCCACGCCATGCACAAGCGCCACGAGACCGAGCGGCGCGACATGCACGGCAACCATCGCGAGGAGCACCGCAAGATGGCCTCTCGCCATGAGTCGGAATCCAAGGATATGGCGCTGCAGCAGGAAGCCGAGATGGCGGGCGCTGCGCAACAGCCGCAAGGCGGGGAGCCTGGGGTGCCTGGGGCGCAGGCGGCCGCAACTGCGCCGCCGGTCGCGCAAGGCGCCGCCGCCTGACGCGCCGCAGCGGATCATGCTGGCGCGCATCGCGCGCAGGGAGAAGAAGATGCGGACCATGGCCTCGATGGAATTGGACGACGAGGAGAAGATCGACTTCTGCGCGCCCATGCCATGCGAGAAGCCGGAATTCCCCTATGGGCTGCGCATCACGCTCACCGACGCCGAGTTCCGCAAGCTCAAGTGCGACCCATCCGAGGCCGAGGTCGGCGGGATCTGCCACGGCCACTTCCTCGCCCGCGTCACCAGCGTGAGCCAGGACAAGAACGCCGACGGCGAGCAGCGCTGGCGCGTCGAGTTGCAGATCGAGGATTTGGACATCGAGTCGGAAGACTTGGAAAACGAGGACTGACATGGTGCACAAGCAGAGCGATAACGACCCGCAAGCCCGCGTCCACGCGAGCTTGCAGGAGCTTCACATCAAGTTCGACCAGATGCTCGCCCACCTCGCGACCATCGCAGGTGCGGTCAAGGCACCGGGCCCAAACCTCCAAACGCCGCCGTCGCCATCCTCACCGGAAAGCAGCGGCGCCTCGCAGACTTGACGGGCGCGGGTCGCAGGCTCGATACGCTCCTGTCGGCCGCCATCGAGCGATTCGGAGGAGACGTGCCCCAGGAACTCAAACGCCCGATCGAGCTCGCCGCCCTCAAGGGGCGGCTTGAGCGTGCGCAGCGCGTTCACGGGCGCATCGCCGATACCGGCAAGCGCTACGATAAGGTGCTCGACGCGATCGAGGAGAAGGAGGCGCAGGCCGCCTCCCACGTGGGCTATCTCGAGCAATACGACCAGGCGCTCGGCCAGACCATCAAGGAGATGATCGGCGGGTCCAATTTTCCTCCCGAGGGGGCCGATGGCCCCCATATCGCCACCAATGGCTCGGGAGAGGCGCTTGAGCCTGCTGCTACGTCAAAACCTGACGTAGCAAGTACCATTGCCGCGAACGAAGGTCGAACGGGATGAGAACGATTCTGGTACTGCTGATTCTGTCCTTTTCGACCCTGGCCTTCGGCCAAGGCACCCTTCTGCAAGGCAGCGCCACCACGGCGGGCCACGTCCCCGAATACGTCACCCAGGGCACCGGGCAGGCCGTCGTCATCGATGCGGGCGGTGCTGGCGGCGGCGGGCCCGGTGTTGGGCTCTCCGAGCTCGGCATCACGGCGCGCGGCACCGGCACGCCGCCCTTCATCGGGCAGGGCACCGGCCCGTTCGGGACCAATGACTGCGACTACGACGCGCCGACCACCAACGCGACCGGCTACCACTTCCTTTGCTTTTCCGCCAACGTCTCAGGCGCTGGCTTGATTGCCTATGGCGCGAGCGGCGGCCAGCCCCAGCAACCGCTCGCGCTCAATCTCAACGGCACGGTCTATCAGTTTCCCTTCGCGATCAGCGGCATCGTCGGGCCACCGACCAGCATCGTCAACGATGTCGCGTGCTGGAACAATCTCGTTGGCACATTGCTCAAGGATTGCGGCCCCTTCATCGCCGGCCCAGTCAGCAGCACCGTCAACGACGTGGCGTGCTGGAACAACACGACCGGAACGGCGCTCAAGGACTGCGGCGTGGCCGTCACCGGCCCCGTCAGCAGCACCGTCAACGACGTGGCCTGCTGGAACAACACCTCCGGCACCTTGCTCAAGGATTGCGGGGGTGGTGCCGACCTCAATATCCTCAACAGCCAGACTGCCAACTATTCGGTTGCCGCGACCGACTGCGGAAAAACAATTCAACTCGGCACGGGGGCGACGGGATTCTTCACGCTTACCTTTCCCTCGGTATCCGGGTTCTCGACGACGTGCTCGGTCAAGGTCATAGATGGCGATACAGGGCGCGGCAAGGCCATCGCTGGCCTCACGGGCATCACCAAGCTCTATCCGGGCCAGACCTTTACCGCCAAGATCGTCAACGGCGCGTGGGCGCTGTTCGACAAACCGCCGCGGTGGCTTGTCCCCAGCAGCCTGAACGTCTACGTCGACTTTGGCGCCGGCACCGACACCAACGATTGCCTTGCCGCTGGAACTGGTGCCTGCGCAACCCCTAACCAGGCGATGACGGATATCGCGCGCCTCTACGACAACGAAGGTGCCATCACCATCCAGTGGGGCTGCATTGCCGGCACGCCATGCACGTGGGGCGACACCGTGATGTTCGGCGCGCAGTCCTATGTGGGCAAGGGAACCATCATCCTGCAGGGCGACATCATCACCCCTGATAATTTCCTGATCAATTGCACCGCTTGCAGCAACACCGGGGTGTTCACATTTTCAAATTCGCCCGGCGGGCAGGCTGGTGGAATATGGACCGTTCAAGGATTCAAGCTCGCTTCCGGCAAGACCGGCGAGTTCGGCCTGTTCGTGGGAT
>Ga0210408_10001611_pt1 | contig 23322 bp, 25 predicted proteins | sample IncBWH4MmetaG_FD_155471 | JGI IMG/M metagenome (GOLD analysis project Ga0210408, IMG submission 155471) | Forest soil microbial communities from Barre Woods Harvard Forest LTER site, Petersham, Massachusetts, United States - Inc-BW-H-4-M | ecosystem: Environmental > Terrestrial > Soil >...
TGGAACGTGTTCGCGGTGATCCTGCTGCTGGTGATCCTCGTGGGGGTGGTGGGCTCGGGGATCGAGCTCGGGGCAGCCGCGGCGGGGACGGGGGTGGGCCTGGTGGTGAGGGTGATCGTGGGGATTCTCACCGCGCCGCTCTCGGCGCTGGCGGCGGCGGTGCTGTTCTTCGACCTGCGCAAAGTCCACGCGGGCGCCGCCGCCGAGGCACCCGACGAATCGGGCCCATTCCAGTCCGGCCCATTTCCCCCGGCGGCGCCCTGAGCGCGATCGACGCATCCAGGCTGCTGTGCCCGGGCGTCCTGGAGGGAGTCGCGGTGCACGTGGCCTCCGGCCTCGGGGGGCCCGTGGAAAAGGGGACCCTGGGAGAGGGCCTGGCGGAGGCGGTGTCGGCCGCGTGCGTCGCGCTGGGGGCAGGCGTCTCGTCCAGCTATTGGTCGGCGTCTGCGGAGGAGTCCGCGTTCGACTCGGAGGCCGCGGCTGTGAGCGGGGGAATCGATTTGATGGCGGTCGACGGCGCCAGTCTCTTCGCGCTCGGGCTCGCGGATGGCGGAGACGGGCACCGGGCCTTGCGGGTATGTGTGGACACGGCTTGGAATGTGACACGGGCGGTCGTGAGCGGCGTCTTCCTCCCCACGGCGGCCGGGGAGGGCGAGCCGTCAGCGGAAGCGAGCGAGCCGCCAGCTCGGCGGGGCGGGCGGATCGTCTATCTCACGCCGAGCCCCGATGCGGGCGAATACGCCGACGCGGCGCGCGCGGGCTTGGAGAATCTCGCACGCACGCTCTCGATCGAGTGGGCGCGCCACGGGATCACGACGGTGACGATTGCCCCCGGGGCGGGGACCTCCGCGGGCGAGGTGGCGGCGCTCACCGCATACCTGGCCTCGCCTGCGGGGGCGTATTTCTCGGGATGCCTGCTGGACCTGCGCGGCCCATGATCGAAAATAAAACCTGCGTATAACGATAGTTAGACGCCGCGGGCGGTGCGGCTACCCGGTCATCCCCCCGAACATCCCGCCGGTGATGTGGAGGGTCTGGCCGTGGACGTAGTTGGACCAGGGGGTGCAGAGGAAGAAGATCCCACCCGCGGCCTCCTCGGGGGTGGCGGGGCGCCCGAGGGGAATCAGCACGGAGGCCATCTGGCGCAGCTGCTCGGGGATGCCGAGCTGGATCTTCTCGCCGTCCTTCTCCATCGTGTTGTCCTCCACCTTGGCCTGGGTGAGGCGGGTGTCGATGAAGCCGAAGGCGACGGCGTTGACGTTGATCTTGAACTGGCCCCACTCCTTGGCGAGGGTCTTGGTGAGACCCACCACGGCGGCCTTGGCGGCGGAGTAGTTGGCCTGCCCGGGGTTCCCGAAAGTGCCGGAGGTGGAGGAGACGTTGACGACCTTGCGGAACACCTCCCTGCCTTCCTCGCGCTCCTGCTTGGCGGGCTCGCGCAGGTGGGGGGCGGCGGCGCGGAGCACGCGGAAGGGCACGACGGTGTGGATGTCGAGCATCGCCTGGAAGTGCTCGTCGGACATCTTGTGGATCGGGGCGTCGAGGGTGTAGCCGGCGTTGTTGACGATGATGTCGATCTTGCCGAAGGCGTCGACGGCGCTCTGCACGAGCTGGTCGGGCACGCCGGGCTTGGTGAGGTCGCCGGCGAATACCGCCGTCTCGCCCTGGATCTCCTCAGCGGCCTGCTTGGCGATGTCGCCGTCGAGATCGTTGATGAGCACCTGCGCGCCGTTTGCGACGAGCAGCTCTGCGGTGGCGCGCCCGATGCCGCGGGCGGACCCTGTGACGATGGCGGACTTTCCGTCGAGTACTCCCATTGTGTGTGTGGCTCCTCTGCTCGCTGGTTTGAGAAGCGGAGGTTATCCGTCCCGCCCCCATGGGGTGGTGGCGTAGCGCGGAGCGCGAGCGGAAGCGGTGTGAGGAGCGTGGGTGGGAACCGTGCGCGGAGCGGCCTCCCCGTGGCGCTGAGGCGGAGCTGTGTGAGGAGCGACTGGCGGTGGCGGTGGTGCCGAAGTCCTGCGTGTAGATCGCCCCGGCCTGTCCTTCGGCGAGCGCGGCGGGGGCGTGGGGGGAGACCCCGACGCCGGTTTCGCGGTAGCGCGCTTCGAGGATGTTGGCGCGGTGCCCGGGGGAGGCCATCCAGGCGCCCACGATCGCCTGGGGGGTGGCGAGCCAGAGGGTGCCCCAGGCGATGTTCTCCCCGACCACGTACCCCTCCTGGTGGGCACCGATGTAGCCGCTGGAGCGCATCCGGTCGAGCGGGGTTTCGCCGCCGGGCGCGGTGTGGGAGAAGTAGTCGCGGCTGGCCATGTCCGTGCTGTGTCCCTGGGCGGCGTGGGCGAGCTTGGGGTTGGCGATCAGCGCGCTCTCACCGTGGCGTTCGCGTTCCTGATTGATCAGGCACAGCACCGCGGCGCGGACCAGCCCGATGTTGTCCGGCTGGGGAGTCAGGCTCGCGTTGGGGCAGGAGCTCGCGGCGGCAACTCCCGGGAGGGTCCCGATCGCCGCGGTCGCGCACAGGCTGGCGGTGAGTGCGAGCAGCGATGTGAATCGGGCGTGTGCCACAGCGGTTGCATCGACTCCCGCGCGCGCGAACCTGAGCGGGGGCGGGCAGGTTTGGACACCTTTGGACCGACAGGGGCCAACTCGGGTAGGTTCTCCTCAAGGCACCTGCGGCAAACCACCCATCGGCAGGCAGCCGCGCCGGGTGGTGGACTGCAAGCGGGGCTGCGGCGCGGCTACAGCGCGAGCACGCGGCCCAAGATCTCCCTCATGTCTTGGCGGGAGGGGGGCGGGCCCCCTCCCGTGCCTCCCCCCGTTGCGCGGACCACCGGCTCAGAGAGCCAGAACGCGGCCCAAGATCTCCCTCATGATCTCGTCGGAGCCCCCGCCGATCGGCCCGAGGCGGGCGTCGCGGGCGGCGCGCTCGACCCAGTACTCCTTCATGTACCCCGCGCCCCCGTGGATCTGCAGACAGGCGTCCATCAGCTCGTAGGAGGCCCGCTGGGTCAGCAGCTTGGCCATGCTCACCTCGCGCAGGGGCTCCTCCCCGACATGGAAGCGCCGCAGGGCGTCATAGGTGACGCAGCGACAGGTGTATACGGAGGTGGCGAGGTCGGCGAGCTTGTGGCGGGTGACCTGGTGCTTGGCAAGTGGCCGCCCGAAGACGTTGCGCTCCTGCGCGAACGCGACGGTGCGCTCCCACGCGAGCCCCATCGCGGCGGCGGCGCCGAGGGCCATGGCGAGGCGCTCCCACTGGAAGTTGGCCATGATCAGCTTGAAACCCTCGTGCTCGGGGCCGAGCAGGTTCTCCGCCGGAACGAACACGTCCGCGAAGGCGATCGTGGCGGTGTCCGAGGCGGCCCACCCGAGCTTCTTCAGCTTGGACGAGCTGACGCCCTCGCCGCGCTCGACGATCAAAAAGGAGATCCCGTGATGGCGGGCGGGTGGGGTCGTTTCCTTGGTCTTTACGGCGGTAACGATGAAGTGGGCGCGCACGCCGTTGGTGATGTAGGTCTTCTCCCCGTTGAGCAACCACCCCCCATCCACCGGCGCAGCGCGGGTGCTCAGCGCCGCCACATCGGAGCCGGCGCCGGGCTCGGTGATCGCCAACGCCCCGATCTTCTCCCCGCGGATGGCGGGGACGAGGTAGCGCTGCTTCTGCTCCTCGGTGCCGAACTTCCAGATGGGGGGTGTGGCGATGTTGACATGGGCCCCAATCCCCGCGGCGGTCCCGCCCGACCCGGTACGGGTGAGCTCCTCGATCAGGATCGCGTCGTGCAGATAGTCCCCGCCCTGCCCCCCGTACTCCTCGGGGTACTTCAGCCCGAGGAAGCCGTGGGCAGCCAGCTTGGGAAAGACCTCGTCGGGGAACCATTCCTCCTCCTCCCACCCCTGCGCGTGGGGCGCGAGCTCGCGCTCGACGAAGCGCCTGATCGAGGAGCGCAGCTCCTCGTGCTCGTCCGTGAAGGGGGGGGTGGGCTGGCTCATGATCGTTTAGGTCTCTGTTCGAGTCCAGCCGGGCAATGGCAGTTTGGGCATTCTAGAGCCCGATGACCGACCGGCCACATGACGGCCAGGATGGTCGCTCGCCAATGATCGGAACTCGTCCTTCGCCGCGCATATCGTTGCGTTCTATGGCCACGACGCCCGAGGAACTTGCCCTCGACCTCTCGCGCTCATCGGTTCAGGCGCAAGAGCTGAGCGAGAATCAGCTTCGTGAGAAGGCGACTGCTGTGTTGGCGGCTGCGTCGATCGTCGTACCAGTAGCTGCTCTAGCAGTTGGCCATGGTCCGTCGGGCGTTGCGATCCCCTTTGGCGGAGCGGCCGTGGCTTACGTCTTGTGCGTACGCGAATGCGGCGCCGCGCTGCTTCCGCGCGGTGTCCATGTCGGCCTTCTCGGGGGCGAGCTGCTCGAGACGGCCAAGACGAGCGGCGCTGGTCTTCGCCAGATGCAGGCTGCGGCAGCGGGCTACCTGGACGACGGGTACAAGCACAACCAGGTCATTCTCGAGAGCGCGGCAAAGCGCGTCGGCCGTGCGATCATTTTGCTGACGGTCGAGATCCTTGCGTTGGTCGTCGTCTTGGCTGCGTTGGTCGTCGCCTTGGGCGTTACACTGGTAAGTTGAGATGAGCGACACACCCCCTTCGCCCAAGCCCCTTCCGTCGAACCCGATGCCCGCCACTGCGCCGCCGAGCGTTGTCGCGGTCGAGATCCGCGGCTCGACGAAGCCTCTTCGTTGATTGTGTAGTTCTGGGTCGGCACACGCGCCGACCGGCCCTACGATGCACGCATCATCCAGGGCAGGGTCGCACATGCGGCCCTGAGCCCATGCCACTGTGGCATGGGCTCTCCCATTAGCTTCAATCAAGAACGGTCCGCCCAGCATCAAAGCCCATACGAGCGCCCGATCACCTCGAGCATGATCTCATCGGTGCCCGCGCCGATGCGGTTGAGGCGCAGGTCGCGCCAGGCGCGCTCGATCCCGTACTCGCGCATGTAGCCGGCGCCGCCGTGGATCTGCAGGCACTCGTCTGCCACCTCGCAGGCGATGCGGGAGGCGTAGAGCTTGGCCATCGAGATCTCGCGCACCGGGTAGTCGCCATTCTGCTGGCGCCACGCGGTCATGTAGACCATCTGGCGGGCGGTCTCGATCTTGGTGGCCATCTCGGCGAACTTGTGGCGGATCACCTGGAACTGGCCGATCGGGCGGCCGAAGGCGGTGCGCTCTTTGGCGTACTCGAGGGTTCGCTCGAACAGGCGCTGGGCGCCTGAGACGGAGCCGGCGGCGCCGATCAGACGCTCCCCCTGGAGCTCCCACATGATGTGGTAGAAGCCCCGCCCCACCTGGCCCAGCACGGCGGACTCGGGCACGCGCACGTCCTGGAAGGCGAGCAGCGCGGTGTCGGAGGCGTGCATGCCCATCTTCTTGAGCTTCTGCTCGCGGATCACCCCGGGGAGGTCCATCGGCACGAGGAACAGCGTGAAGCCGTCGTAGCCGGCGTCGGAGTCGGTCTTGGTGACGAGCACGATCACGTCCGCGCGGTGGCCGTTGGTGATGTAGGTCTTGGAGCCGTTGATCACGTACTCATCGCCATCTTTGACCGCACGGGTCTTGATCCCTTTCACGTCGGAGCCCGCGTCGGGCTCGGTGATCCCCAGACAGAGGATCTTCGTCCCGGCGATCGCGGGCGCCGCCCACTGCTGCTTCTGCTCCTCGGTCCCGAACGCGAGGATCGGGGGCATCGCCATGTCGGTCTGCACCGCCACCCCCATCGCCAGACCCCCGCAGTTGCCGTGCCCGATCTCCTCCGCGAGCACCAGCGCGCTGTAGTAGTCCCCCCCCTGTCCTCCATACGCCTCGGGCTTGTCGAGCCCCAAGAAGCCGAGTTCACCCATGCGCGTGAACACCGAGTCCGGAAATGTGGTCTCCTCCCACTCCTCGGCATGGGGCGCCAGCTCCTTCTGGGCAAAGCCGCGGATCGACTCGCGCAGCTGTTCGTGCTCGTCGGTGAACAGGAAGTGTTTGCGCTTCGCTCCAAAGTCGGGCTTCAGGACGCGCTCGGCGGTGGCGGCCATCTGTGGGGCTCCTTGTCGTGCTCGGGGCTGGGGGTCGTCTCGCTTGTGTGAGCAGAAACTAGCGCTTTGGCCAGGAAAAGGAAAGCGGGCGAGCGTTCCATCCCAAGCCGCGCGTAACGTGCACACAATGAGCTGCACGAAGTGTTCAACGGCGCTAGAATCGCGCCATGCCGACTGTGATTCTCGATCCGCTCCCGGTGGAGATCGATGAGCTGCTGGATCGTCGCCGACGGCTCGGGCTGGATCACGCCGACGAGGTTTGGGAAGGGGTGCTGCACGTGAACCCTGGGCCCCACGGTCGTCACGGTCTCGTCTTGCAGCAGCTGGCGGAGCTGTTCGGCGGTCTCGCGCGCGCAGCCGGGCTGGTGCCCGTGCTGACCGACATCAACGTCGGCGCCGAAGGCGACTACCGCGTGCCCGACGGCGGCATCCTCTACCCCGGACCCGCTCGGCTCTACTACCCCACGGCGGCGCTTGTGGTCGAGATCCTCTCCCCCAAGGACGAGAGCTGGGCCAAGCTGCCCTTCTACGCTGCCCACGACGTCGACGAGGTCTTGATCGTCGACCCCAAGAAGCGTGAGATCTATTGGCTGGGGTTGCAAGGCGACCGCTACGAGCCGATCGAGCGCAGTGGGCTGATCGAGCTCGGGCCCAAGGAGCTTGCCGGGCAGATCGCCTGGTCGTAGTCTCCGGCAAGCCGGGCCGTCGCGCGCGGCGGCGAGGGTCGAGCGCCGGAACTGGCCGGCTGGCCAAGGATCGAGCGCGGGGACGCCGCAGGCGGGTACGATGCCGAGCGTGTCCGAGCACCCCGCCGCCCCGCGGTCCCCGTCCTCGCCCGAGACCCCCTCTGCTGGGCCCGTTCTCTACGAGGCGGCCGACGGCGTGGCCACGATCACGCTGAACGAACCCGCCACGCGCAACGCGCTCTCCGCGGAGCTGCTCGGCGGGCTGATCGCGGCCTTGGAGCGGGCGCGCGCAGCGGAGGAGGTGCGCTGCGTGGTGCTGGCCTCCTCGCACGAGCAGGTCTTCTCCTCCGGCGCCAACCTCGGGGGGTTCTCGGGCGACGTGGCGCTCGTGCACAAGCACTTCGGCTCCGAGCATTTCGTGGGCCTCTTTAAGCTGATCGGCTCGCTCGGTAAGCCCACGATCTGCGCCACCCGGGGGCACGTGCTCGCGGGGGCGCTCGGGGTGGCGCTGGCGTGTGATCTGATCGTGGCCTCCGAGCAGGCCACGTTCGCGACCCCGGAGATCAACGTGGGGGTGTTCCCGTTCATGATCATGGCGCTGATCTACCGCAACGTGCCCCGCAAGAAGGCCAACGAGCTGCTGCTGCTGGGCGAGCGCTGGAGTGCCCAGGAGGCGCTCGCGGCGGGGCTCGTCAACAAGGTGGTGCCCGCGGCGCAGTTCGACGCCGCCGTCGCGGATTGGGCGGGGAAGCTCGCCGCCAAGTCCCCCCTGATCATGCGCCTCGGCAAGGAAGCCATGCGCCGCCAGCTGGACATGCCCCTGGACGACGCCCTCGACTACCTGCGCGCGCAGCTCACCCTCGCGCTGTCCACCGAGGACATCGTGGAGGGCGTCACCGCGTTCTTTGAAAAGCGCGACCCTCAATGGAAAGGCCGGTGATGCGACGCGATCCCCGCACTACGCTCGGAGGGCCGGCGCGATCGTGCGTGGCCGGTGAACAGGCCCATGGCTGACCACCACATATCGCCCACCACCGCGGACACCCCGCCCACCGCGGCCGCCGCGGCGACGCCCGAGGACGACGCTACGCGGCCCAACCCCTCCCCACCCTCCAAGCCGCCCACGGGCGCGCAGCCCACGTCGCTGCTGCGACCCCTGGTCGAGGACCTCCAGGCGCGCCGCGCGAAGGCGCTGCTCGGCGGGGGGGAGGAGAAGATCGCCAAGCAGCACGAGCGGGGCAAGCTCACCGCGCGCGAGCGGATCGCGCTGCTGATCGACGCGGGGACGTTTGTGGAGCTCGGCATCCACGGGCGCCCCCACTTCGCGCAGCGCGCAATGGACGGCGTGGAGGCCCCCGCGGATGGGGTGATCACGGGCTACGGCAAGATCGACGGGCGCCTGGCGGCGGTGTGCGCGTACGACTTCACCGTGATGGCGGGCTCGATGGGGATGACCGGCGAGATCAAGACCACCCGCCTGCGCGAGCTGGCGCTCACCAAGCGCATCCCCTTCGTGTGGCTGCTCGACTCCGCGGGCGCGCGCGTGCAGGAGGCGGCGGGGGCGATGTTCGCGGGCTCGGGGCACCTGTTCCGCGAGGAGGTGGTGATGAGCGGGGTGATCCCCCAGGTCGCCGCCCTGATGGGGCCGTGCGCGGCGGGCACCGCTTATATCCCGGGCCTCGCGGACTTTGTGCCGATGGTTAAGGGCAGAGGATCGATGGCCCTCGCCGGCCCCCATCTGGTGCGGGCGGCGGTGGGAGAGGACGTCACCCAGGAGGAACTCGGTGGCTCGCGCGTGCACTGCCGCAAGTCGGGGGTGGGGGACATGGAGGTGGCCGACGACGAGGAGTGCATTGCGCGCATCAAGGAGTACCTCTCATACATGCCCCAGAACTGCGAAGAGCGACCGCCGGTGCGGGCGGGCGGGGCCGAATCCGACCCCATCGAGCGCGCCGAGGAGGCCCTGCTGGACGTGCTCCCAGAGTCAAACCGCAAGCCGTATGACATGTACGACGTGATCAAGCTGATCGTCGACGACGGGGAGTATCTCGACATCAAGCGCCAGTGGGCCAAGACCATCATCACCTGCTTCGCCCGCTTCGGGGGGCGCCCCGTGGGGATCGTGGCCAACCAGCCCAAGCAGCTGGGGGGGATCCTCGACAACGACTCCTCCGATAAGGCCGCCCGCTTCGTCAACCTCTGCAACGCCTTTGCCATCCCCCTCGTGTTCATCCAGGACGTGCCGGGCTTCATGGTGGGCACCAAGGTGGAGGCCGAAGGGATCATCCGCCACGGCGCCAAGATGCTCTACGCCGTGGCCAACGCCACGGTCCCGAAGATCACCGTCATCACCCGCAAGGCCTACGGTGCGGGCTACTACGTGATGAACGGGCGCGCCTACGAGCCCGACCTGATCGTGGCCTGGCCGAGCGCCGAGATAAGCGTGATGGGCGCGGAGGGCGTGGTGGAGATCGCGTTCCGCAAGGTGGTCGACGAGGCCGAGGACCCCGCGGCCAAGAAGGCGGAGCTGATCGCCGGCTTCCGTAAGCAGTTCGACGTCTACATCGCCGCCGGCAACGACCTCATCGACGACGTCATCGACCCCCGCGAGACCCGCCTCACGATCTGCCGCGCCCTGGAGATGGCCCAGAACAAGAAGGTCGAGCGGCCCTGGAAGCGGCACGGGGTGGTGCCGGTATGACCCTGAGCCCGCATGGCTGCGCTGGATCGGCGTCCTCGATCGCTCACCGATCGAAGATCGGCCAGCAAAGCACACTTCGCTCACTGCGTCCTTGCCCAGCTTGCCCTGCGAGCCCAGGATGGGCATTCTTATGAGCGTCGAGGACCCGGTCGTCATCACGTGCGCGATCTCGGGCGTGCTCGCCAACCGCGAGCAGTGCCCCGCGATCCCCTACACCCCCGCGGAGTACGCCGCGGAGGCGCGGCGGATCGTGGACGAGGGGGGGACGATGATCCACATCCACGCCCGCAAACCGGATGGCTCCCCGAGTTTCGAGGTGGAGGACTACAGAGCGATCTCCGAGGCCATCCGCGCGGAGGTGGGGGACGCGGCGATCGTCAACTTCTCCACCGGGGCCGTCGGGGTGCCGGTGGCGAAGCGGGTGGCCTACCTGCGCGAGTGCCGCCCCGAGGTGGCGGCGCTGAACATGGGCTCGATGAACTACGCCAAGTACTCCCGCTCGCGCAGGGACTTCGTGTTCAAGATGGTCTTCGCCAACCCCTTCGAGGAGATCATCGAGCTGCTGCGGGCGATGAACGAGCTGGGCATCAAACCCGAGCACGAGTGCTTCGACCTCGGCCACATCGGCAGCCTGGAGCCGCTGATCGACATGGGGGTGCTCAACCCCCCCCTGCACGTGGACTGCATCATGGGCGTCGTCGGGGGCGTACCCCCGGGGGCGCGCAACCTCGCGGCGATGGTCGCCAACATCCCCGGCGTCGACCCTCCCTCTCTCACCAGCACGTCTCCCATCGACACCGGAGGTGTCGCTGGGATGACCAGCGGCGGAGCCCGCTCCCACTGGGCGGTGATCGGAATCTCCCGCCGCCAGTGGGAGCTGGTGGCCGCCGCGCTGACCCTCGGCGGCTCGATCCGGGTGGGGCTGGAGGACAACCTCTACCTGCCAAACGGGGAGATGGCGCGTTCCAACGGCGAGCTGATCGCCAAGGCCCGCCAGATGACCGAAGACGTGGGCCGCCGCCCCGCGACCGTACAGGAGGCCCGCGGGCTGCTGAACCTCCCCCAGCGCGATGGCGCCTAGCCTGCCACTCGCGGGCATCCGCGTCCTGGATCTCTCCCGCCTCCTGCCCGGGGGTTTCTGCTCGCTGCTGCTGGCGGACTTCGGGGCGGACGTGCTGAAGGTGGAGGACACCGGCATGGGCGACTACATCCGCTGGGCCCCCCCTTTTTATGAGGTCCCGCCCGGCCCCGAGGACAGCTCGAAGTCCGCGCTGTTTCTCGCCCTGAACCGCAACAAGCGCTCGATCCGCATCGACCTCAAGTGCGAGCAGGGGCGCGAGATCCTGCTGCGCCTGGTGCGCGAGCACGACGTGGTGCTGGAGTCATTCCGCCCCGGGGTGCTCGACCGCCTGGGGGTCGGCTACGAGCGGATGCGGGAGGTCAACCCGGGGATCGTGTACTGCGCGATCTCCGGCTACGGCCAGACCGGCCCCAAGCGGGATGCCTCGGGCCACGACATGAACTACCTCGGCCTCGTCGGCCTGCTCGGGCTCACCGGGGAGCGCGACGGGGCGGGCGGGCACGGGGCGGGCGGGCAACCGATCCAATCGGCGGGCCAGATCGCGGATCTCGGCGGGGGCGCGCTGATGGCCGCCTTCGGCATCCTCGCCGCCCTGCGCGAGCGCGATGGAGCGCCGGGCGGAGGAGGGGGGGCGGGGACCGGATCTGGCCTGGGCCAGATGGTGGACGTGTCGATGGCCGACGGCGCCCTCTCCTGGCTGGCGATGGTCGCGGGGGCGTACTTCGCCGATGGGAACCCTCCCCACCGCGGCGACCTCCTCCTGGCGGGCGCGGCGATCTGCTATCGCCCCTACGAGTGCGCCGACGGCTGGGTCACCCTCGGCGCGCTGGAGCCCAAGTTCTGGCAGGCCTGGTGTCGCGGGGTGGGCCGGGAGGAGCTGATCGAGAAGCAGTTCGAGGCCCCCGGCTCCGAGGCCCACGCGCAGGTGGTGGAGATCTTCAGGACCCGCACCCGCGCGCAGTGGCAGCGGTTCGCGGGCGAGCACGACTGCTGTTTGGAGCCCGTGCTGGAGCTCGACGAGGCGCTCGACTCAGAGCTGGTGCGCGCCCGCGAGATGGTGGTCGAGCTCGACCAGCCCGGCGTGGCGGGCGGGGTGCGCCAGCTGGGTATCCCCGTCAAGCTCACCCGCACCCCCGGCAGCCCCCATCGCCTCCCCGGGCCCGCCCTGGGGGAGCACACCGAGCAGGTGCTCGCCGCCGCCGGCTACGGCCCCGAGGAGATCGCGGGCCTGCTGGAGTCCGGGGCCGTCGCCGGGCCCGCCGCGCAGGCGGGCACCGGCGCCACATTCCGCGCCTGAAGATTCCCTCAGAGCCTCATTCTGGTGCAGGCAGAGGCGGCGGGGGTGGAGGTGGAGGTGGGGGCGGCGGGGGTGGAGGTGGAGGTGGCGGCGGCGGAGGCGGTGGATTGCGGGGCGCGGCGAAGCTATCGGGCAGGGTGCCCGCCGCTTCCGCCGCCGGCAGGCTGCCCGCGGTTGCCACGGCGGTGGCCACTGCGCCGCGGTTGGCGAGTGTGAGCCCTTCGGGTTCGCCGCGGCCCGGCACCACCTTGCCGCCCACGTACGCCGCCTGGCTAATTCCCACGAGGATGAGGAACGTTTCGGAGAATTTCGGCAGGGTTCCGACGGCGGCCGCGCTGGCGGCGTCGCTGATCGCGTGGATGGCCAGGATCGCGTACGCCACAAGCAGAATCAGGGTGATGACGAAGTTCTGGTACTTCGTCACATCCACCACCTTGTCGGCCTGTTCCCCTTCCTCCACCATGAACATCTGCCAGAAGTGCGGCACGTCGTGGTCGGAGCTGGCGGCCACGCCTTTGGCGTTGTTCGCGTTCTTGGTCGCCTTCACCGTGCTCGCCAGCACCGCCGAGCCCACGCTGATCCCCAGCAGGCCCAGCACTTCGCCGGGGATTTTGAAGGACAGGGGATCGCTCACCCCTTCGATCCAGCGCCCAAAGAAGACCCCCGACACCAGCGAGAGGATCAGGAACGTCCACATCACCAGCTGGAAGTGGGTGAGGCTGTAGCGTCCCCGATTGTCGATTAGGATGCCCAGCGGGACGCGCGGGGGTGTCATCACCGTGCTCAACAGCACCGCCAGCACGATCAGCAGAACCGCCGAAGCCCCCCACGCCCAAAAAATAGCTTCCATCACCCCACCTCCCACCGGTTGAAAGAGCAGATCGGCGCGATCCTACAGAATTCGTCACCACCGTGCGCGGTGGTGCTCGACCACGCCCAGGCCGCGCGCGAGCGGGAGGCCGCCGGGGAGGGTTCCCGTGAAGGTCCCGAACGGCGCCACGTACTCGCTGCGCACCACCAGCAGGTTCTCCCGGCGGCTGCGCCGCCCCTCGGCTGTGAAGCTCAGCTCGGACCCGTCGGCGGCGGTGATCCGCGCGAGGTCCGCGGAGAACGCGACCGGCGCCACCTCGTGGGGTCTCCCCGCCACCCACACCGCGCGCTCGCTACCCGTCGGGGGGTCGTTGACGCCCTCCACCAGGTTGAACGCTAGCGCGGTCCCCCCGGGGTCCACCCCGACGCCGGCCGCCCACCGCCACTCGGTCACCCGGGCGTGGTAGCCCGCCGTGTCGTCGATCACCGCCAGCGCCTCGATCGCCCGCGGCAACCCACCGTCGAGCGTCACAGTGCCGCGCGCCCTGACGCCAGCCTGCTTGCGGGTCCACACATACCCGCCGCCGTGCGCGCAGACCGCCTCGATCCCCGCGTCTTCCTTCAGCGCCAGGTCGAGCGCCACGCTCCCCTCCCGCACCCGCCGCCCCCCGTAGCGGGGTTGGCCGCTCCCGTTGCGCAACCCCGCTCCCACTCTGGCGGAGTCCAGACCCCGGTCGTGCACCCGCATCCGCCCTGCCCCCAGCTCGACAGCGCCCCGGCGCGGGAGCAGCCGCGTACGTTCCCACAGGCCCCCGTCCTCACCGCGCATGAGCACTGCCCAGAACGTCTGGCGGGCGGGTCCCACGCACACTGTGGCCGCACACGCCATCAGCTCCTCGCAGAAGATCCCCACATAACGCCAGCGCTTCAGCGGGCGCGCTCCCCGGAACAGGGGCATGTGGGCCGGGGGCACCGGCGCCTTGCCACGCGACGTGGTTGCGTTCCCGACCGATGCGCTCACTTTTGGGGCCCCTCAGTGGGCTCGCCGCGCGCTGCCCTGGACCGCGCCGTCGCTATGCTTGGGATCGTTGACTGACTAGTCAATCTATTCTGTGGGGGGACGCTCATGGAAGGAGTGCGCATTTGAGGGTCGCCGCAGTCCAGCTCAACTCCACGACCGACACGGCCGCGAACGTGGCCGTCGCCGATCGCCTCGCGCGCGCCGCGGCCGCGGACGGAGCCCGGTTGATCGTACTCCCGGAGAAATGGACCGTGCTCGGCCGCGACGAGGATCTGCGCGCCGGGGCCCAGGGGCTCGACGGGCCCGCGATCGCGTGGGCGCGTGCGCTCGCGCAGGAGCTCGGGATCGATCTCGTAGCGGGGTCGATCATGGAGTACCTGGAGGGGCGGGAGCGGCTCGCCAACACCTCCGTTCACGTCGACCCCCACGGAGAGGTGCGGGCGGTGTACCGCAAGCTGCACATGTTCGACGTCGAGGTCGAGGGCCGCGCCTACAACGAGTCCGCGGTGAGCGAGCCCGGGGAGGAGATCGTGCTGAGCGCCACCTCCGAGGGCGTCGAGCTGGGTCTCTCGATCTGCTACGACCTGCGCTTCCCCGAGCTCTTCCGCGTGCTCGCCCTGCGCGGCGCCCGCGTGGTGGTGCTCCCCTCCGCCTTCACCCTGCCCACCACCCGCGACCATTGGGAGGTCCTCGTGCGCGCCCGCGCGATCGAGAACGAGGTGTTCGTGATCGCCGCCAATCAGGTCGGTCCCCACCCCGGCGGGCATCGCTCGGGGGGGCACTCGCTGATCGTCGACCCCTGGGGGACCGTGCTCGCGCGGGCCGAGGATGGGGAGGGGTTCATCGCGGCCGACCTCGATCTGGGCCGCCAGGAGGAGATCCGCGCCCAGTTGCCCGTGCTGGCCCACCGCCGCCCGCGGGTGTACGGCTGGCCGGAAGGGGCGATTGCATGAGTGCTGACCGATCCCCGATACCCCGGGCCAAGAACGGCCCCGCCAAGAACGGCCCCACTAAGAACGGCTCCCCCAAGAACGGCCCCGACAAGCGCCGCATGATCCTGGACGCCGCCGTGCGGGTGTTCGCGGGCCAGGGCTTTCATGCGTGCCGCGTCTCGGACATCGCCGACGAGGCCGGCGTCGCCTACGGGCTGGTGTACCACTACTTCGCCTCCAAGGACGAGGTCCTCGACACGCTTTTCCTGGAGCGCTGGGAGGTGATGCTGCGGACGATCCGAGAGGTGGACGCCCAGGAGCTCTCCGCCCGCGAGAAGCTGCACGAGATCGCGTCGTTCATCGTGGACAGCTACCGCCACGACCCCGACCTGATGAAGGTGATCATCGTGGAGATCACCCGGGCCGCCAACTCCTTCGGGCAGACCCACCTCGCCCAGATCCGCCAGGCCTACGAGCTGATCGCCGAGATCGTCACCGCCGCCCAGGCCGAGGGGGCGTTCAAGTCCGAGATCGACGCCTCGTTCGCCGCCCTGGCCTTCTACGGTGTGATCGAGCAGATGCTCACCGGCTGGATCTTCGGGCTGCTCCCCCGCGGGGAGGAGCACTACGAGCGCGCCAAGTGGCTGGTGGTGGAGACGGTGTGCGGCGGATTGGAGGCGACCACCGTGGGCAATACACTCCCCAGATGATGGAGAACGAGATGGTCAAGCGAATGATGTGGTCCGGGCTGCTCACCGCCCTTGGCGCCCTGGCGAGCGTGCTCGTGCAGCGCGCCGCCGGTCAGGTGTGGCGGCGGGTGTTCAACGAGGAGCCCCCGGAGTGAGCGTCCCGCCGGACGGGGAGCGACACGCCGGTCAACGCACCGCGCAGGAAGCAGGTCAGGGGGTGGGTGGGCCCCAAAATATCGCCACCGCGATCACCGACGTTACCGAGCGCGTCGGTGTGCTGGTCCGTGAGGAGGTCGAGCTCGCCAAGGCGGAGCTCGCCGAGAAGGCCTCCAAGCTTGCCCGGGGCGCCGTCGTCGCGGTGGTCGCGGGTGTCTTTTTCGTCACCGCCCTCTTCTTCGTGCTGATCGGCCTCGCCTGGCTGCTCTACTACTACCTCCCCATCGGCAGCGAGTTCACCTACTTCTGGGGCTTCTTCGCGATGGCCCTGATCCTGGTCGTGCTCGGCGCCATCGCCGGGCTGCTCGCCGCCAAAGCCGTCAAAAAAGGCAGCCCCCCGGTGCCCACGATGGCGATCGAGGAGGCCCGCCTGATCCGCGAGACCATGAGCTCCGGCATCGAGCATGGTCCGGGTTCGCACGGCCCACCGGGCACCGCTTCGCATGGGGCGGCTCAGCCGGATGGTGGCGCGGGGCCATACGGTGCGGTTCCCTCTGTTGGGAACCCAGCGGACGACGGCCCAGGCACGGGTGCCTACCGCCCGCCCGGCACGCCCAATGGAGGTGGGTCCTGATGGCGCAGCGCTCCCCCGCGGAGATCCGCAGCTCGATGGAGGCCAACCGCGCCCAACTCGCGGTCTCGATGGAAAACCTTCACGGCGAGCTCACCAGGCTCACCGACTGGCGCGCCCACGTGGCCCGCCACCGGCGCGAGTTGTTGATCGGCGCCGCCGTGGTCGGCCTCGCGCTCGGCGTTCGCAGCCGCCGCCGGCGGCGGCGGCGCTGAGTTGGCCCGCGGGCGCGGTTGAGCGGCGGTTGGGCCTCGCTGGCCTCGCTGGCGGTGCTTGGGTCTCCGGTGCTTGGGTCTCCGGTGCTTGGGTCGGTGCTGCTTTGGTCAGCGCTGAACTCAGGCCAGCAGGCGGCGCGGGATTCCCCCCACGCCGACCAGGCCCGGTCCCACGTAGGTCCCGATCACGGGGCCCACCTCGGAGACGAACAGGGGCTCCGAGCCGTAGATCTCGCGTCCCCGTTCGATCAGGCGCTGGGCCTGCTCGGTGGCCTGGATGTGCTGCACCACCCACGCGTCCGAGCCCGCGTCGTGCAGTTCCTGCATGTATTGCACCATCCGCTCGAACGCCCGTCCCGCCGTGCGCACGCGCTCCACGGGGACGATCTCGTACTCCAGCGAGAGGATCGGCTTGATCCGCAGCGTCCCCCCGAGCCACGCCTGCGCCTTGCCCACGCGTCCCCCCCGGCGCAAGTACTCCAGGGTGTCGATGCAGAACCAGATCCGCAGCGCCGCGCGGGTCTCGCGTACGCGGGCGACCACCGTGTCCTTGTCCGCGCCGGCGCGCGCCGCCGCGGCGCCTGCGAGCAGGAGCATCCCGAGTCCCCCGCAGGCGGTTTCCCCGTCGATCACCTCCACCCGCTCTCCCAGGCCGCGCTCGGAGAGCAGGCCCTGGGCCTGGCGGGCCGCCTCGCAGGTGCCCGAGATGCCGCCCGCCAGGTGCACCGAGACGATGTCCCGACCGGCATCCAGGAGGGGCTCCCACACCGCCAGGAAGTCGCCGATCGAGGGCTGGGAGGTGGTGGGCAGCTCGGGGTCCGAGCCCAGCCGCTCGTAGAAGGCGTCGAAGCTCTCGAGCTCGATCTCCCGCTGGTGCTCCCCCGCCCACCCCACGTACAGGCTGACCTGGTGGATCTCTTCGCTGTCCGCCAGCGTGCGAGGGAGATAGTGGGTGGTATCCGTGACGATCGCTACAGAAGGCATGGGGCGGAGACCCTACCGCAACCCCCGCCCCGCGGCGGGCGCCCATTGAGAGGCATATCTACAAATCAAGCCGCGTATAACAAACGCTATACGCGGCTGGATTTTTTGATACTGACTCTCACGCCCCGACACACGCTGTGGCTCCCAAGGGCCATCAGCGCAGCTGGTTCTCGATCTGCAGGCCGCTCGCGGCGCCCTCGTCGGGGAGCTCCTGCGCGGATGGGGTATCCCCATCAACCTCCACTCCCAGCACCTCGGCGAGCTCGCCGGACTCGTACATCTCAATTACGATGTCGCAGCCCCCGACCAGCTCGCCGTTCACGAACAGCTGCGGGATCGTGGGCCAGTTCGAGATCGCCGAGAGCTCCTGGCGGATACGGGGGTCGGGCAGGATGTCCACCGCCGCGAAGCTCGCGTCGAGCGCCTGCAGGGCCGTCACCGTGCGCCGCGAGAAGCCGCACGCAGGGGCGTCTGGGGTGCCCTTCATGAAGAGGATCACGGGGTGCTCGGAGATCGCCTCGGCGATCGCCGTGCGGATCGGATTGGATTCGGCTGAGGGGGCGGTGATGGGATCGATGCTCGACATGGGAAGTTCGCTCCTTCGGGGTCTTTTTGGTGGCCTGTTGGGCGTGAGGGGTGGCTCTTGGGCTGGTGTGTGGTGGCGGGGGTGTGGTGCTTGGTATGTGGGAAGTTTGGGAGGTTGCTCTCTGCCGCCTGGGTGTCAGAGCTGAGAGTGGAAGCGGCGGTTGCGTGGCAGCAGCGGACCTCGCAGCGCTCAGCCGACTTCGGTCTTCAGCGACAGCGCATGGATCGGCCCGCCGATCTCCGCGCCGAACACCTCGTACACAAGGCGGTGCTGGTCGATGCGGGTGTGTCCCGCAAACGCCGTGGCGGTGACCGTCGCGCGGAAGTGATCCCCACCGCCGGTGTAGTCCTCGACCTCGGCCCGGGCGCCGGGAATCGCGGCCTCGATGCGCTGTTTGATCTCCTCTGGGGTAGGCATCTCAGGCCAAGGATAGCCGCTCTCAGTCCAGCGCTATACTTTGGAAAGCAATGATCGCCTTCAGCGACAAGGGAGCCGAGAAGGTGCGCGAGTTCCTCGCCGCCCAGAGCGCCGACGTGGCCCTCGCCGGGCTGCGCGTGGGCGTTCGCGGGGGCGGTTGCTCGGGCTTTCAGTACCAGCTCGCCTTCGACGAGCAGCGCGACAACGACGCCGTCTTCGAGAGCCACGGCCTGAAGCTCTTGGTCGACCGCGCCAGCCTCCAGTACGTGCATGGCTCCGAGATCGACTACGAGGAGAGCCTCCAGGGGGCGGGCTTCAAGGTCAACAACCCCAACGTCGTCGCCGCCTGCGGCTGCGGCTCATCGTTCCGCGTGGCCGAGGAGGAGCACGCCTCCGCAGTCTGAGGACAGCTCCTCAGGGGATTTTGATGTCTTCTGGGATTATCTCGGTCGGGATGATCTGAGTCTCATCCCGGTTCGTTGTCCAGCGAGCGCCACAGATAGCGGCACGCCAGAGTGCGGTAGGGGCGCCACGGCTCCGCGATCCGCTCGATCTCGGGGGCGTCCGGGAGCGCCTTCAAGGCGTAGGCCCGCTCGATCGCGCGGCGGATGCCGAGGTCTCCCACCGGCAGCACATCGGGGCGCTCGAGGTGGAACATCAGGAACATGTGCGCCGTCCACATGCCCAGGCCCTTGACCGCCACCAGCTCGGCGATCACCTGCTCGTCGCCCAGCTCGTTCAGGCGCTCGAGCTCGAGCTCGCCTGAGAGCACGTGCTCGGCCAGCGACCGCAAGTAGCCCACCTTCGCGCGCGAGAGCCCAGCTGCCGCGCGCAGCTCTTCGGGGTCGTCGGCCAGCACCTGCTCGGGCGTCGGGGTGCGGCCGTCGAAGCGCTCCGCGAGGCGCAGGTAGATCGAGCGCGCCGCCTTCGTAGAGAGCTGCTGGCCCACGATCGCCCGCACCAGCGCCCCGTAGTGGTCGGCCGGACGGTCGGTGTGGGCGCCGGGTCGATCCAGGCCCGTCCGCCCCACCGCCTCGATCACCGTCGCCAGCACCGGGTCGGCCGCGCTCAGGTGCGTCACCGCCTTGCGCTGCGAGGGGCGGCGCTGCGCCCGTGCGCCACTCGCGGGAGTCGGGCGGGCACGGCTCTTTGCGGGGTTTGAGGAAGCCACCGTCAGCGCCGGGATCTACGCGCTCGCTGTTGTCTGGAGTGCCACCGGCTCCCCGTCGAGCGCGTTCAACGCGCGCGGCAGGGAGGCGGCGATGCAGGTGAAGCTCGGCGTGTCCCGCACCGTGTAGCGCGAGGCCTCCGTCGTGCGCAGGCGCTGCACCAGGTCCAGGAACGTGCCCACGTCGTCGGTGTCGAACGCCACCACGAACTCCTGGTCGTCCAGGCCGAACGAGTAGGTCGTGTGGTTGTCCACCCCCGGGTATTCGCGCCCCACCTCGATGTGCCCCTGCATGATCCGCCAACGCTCATCCGCGGGTAGGCCGTACCACTCGCGCGACTTGACGAACGGGTACACGAACACGTACCTGCCCCGGAAGCCCCGCGGCTGGATGCGCAGATCGTCGGAGTACTCCGAGCTCTTGCGCATCCCCAGGAACGAGTGGGGCGTGTCCGCCCACTGCATCAGCCCGCTCTGCAACAGCACCACGTGGAACTCGTGGATGCGGTCCAGGTTCTCCGCCTCGGAGATCAGCAATAGCTCCGCATCCCCGCGGGTGCCCACCAGCGAAAAGGACTGCAGCAGGTGCCCATCCGCGAAGTCCTCGCACGCCGCCAGAAACTCCCGCTTGTCCTGCGCGCGGCGCTCGGAGTCCAGGCGCCGCCACGCCGGGTCGAGCTTCAGGAACGTGTACTTGACGAAGTGGCGCTCGCTCACACCCACAGGCTACTGGCCTGCGCCGCGATGCAGAGGACGGCGCGGAGGTGGCGCGCCGAGCATCCACGGCGCGAGGGCCGCGGGATTTGAGGATCTGAGAGTAAGCGGGGACCGGAGAGGCTAAGGTTGGTACGTGCGGATCGCGCTCGTCTCGCCCTACTCGTGGACGTACCCGGGCGGCGTCACGCGCCACATCGAGGCGCTCGCCGACGAGCTTCGCGCGATGGGCCACGAGGCGCGCATCCTCGCCCCCTTCGATCCCGACGACGCGCTCGCGCGCTGGATGCACCGGGGCGCGCGTCCGCAACCGATGTCCGTCCCCGAGCGGCTCGTGCCGCTTGGCCGCTCGACCGGATTCGCCGCCAACGGGGCCGTCTCGAACCTCGCCGCCACAACGGACTCCGTGCTCGCCCTCTGGCGGGAGCTGCAGACCGGTGGCTACGACCTCATCCACATCCACGAGCCCGTGGTGCCCCTCGTCGGCTGGTATGCGCCCAGCTGCGCGGAGGGCATCCCGATCGTGGGGACCTTCCACACCTACTCCGAGAACGCCCTCACCAATGGAATCGCCCGGGGGCTCGGGGCGCGCCGGCGGATCAACCGCCTGCATGCCCGGATCGCCGTCTCCGAGGCCGCCGCGTGGACCGCGCGGCGCTTCTTCGGGGGCCGCTATCGGATCGTGCCCAACGGGGTGCACCTGCCGCCCGACGCCGACCCGCTTGCTGTCGTGCGCTGGAGCGGCCTTCCGGCCGATCACCCGGAGGCGGAATCCGCTTGTGCACATGTGGCCTGCCAGGGTGGGGAGCCCGGTCTGTCGCGCGCGGGGGAGGCGCGGCCGCTGCGCATCCTGTTCATCGGCCAGGCCGTGGAGCGCAAGGGGCTGCCCGTGCTGCTGCGCGCCTTCGAGGCTCTGCGCGAGCACGTACCCGCCACGCTCACCCTCGTGGGTGCCGGGCCCGAGGAGGTCGCCCCGCTGCTGCTCGACGATCGCGGGGTGCGCGCCCTGGGCAAGGTCTCCGAGGAGCAGAAGGCCGCCGAGCTCGCGCGCGCCGAGGTGCTCTGCGCCCCCTCCCTCGGGGGGGAGAGCTTCGGGATGGTGCTCACCGAGGCGTTCGCCGCCGGCACCCCCGTGGTCGCCTCCGACATCGCCGGCTACCGCGACGTGGTGCGCGCTGGCCGCGACGGCCTGCTCGCCCCGCGCGGGGACGCGCGCGCGCTCGCCGAGGCGCTGCGCGTGCTCGCGCTCGACCCCGCCAGGCGCGCGCGGATGGCCGTGGCCGCCCGCGAACGTGCCGAGCGCTTCGCCTGGCCTCACGTGGCCGCGGAGGTGCTCGAGGTCTACGAGCAGGCGCTCGCCGTCGGGTGCGCCGGGCGGGCTCTCGACAAATCGCGGCGCCTCGCCGTGCGCAGCGGGCTCGCCCCCGCCGATCTGCTCCCCCGTGTGCGCGCCAAGCGCATGCCCAGCCTCGAGCCCGAGCTCGCGCGCCAGGCCCCCCGGCGCGCCCTGCGCACAGTCCGCCGCGGGGCGCTCGCCCTCGCCTCGCTCGCCGGTCTCGCGCTGGCGCTGACCGCTCTCTCCCGGATTGGGGTGGGCCCGGTGCTCACCAGCATCGTCGCCTCCAGCCCCGGGCTGGTGGCCGCCGGGCTGGGGCTGATGTGCGTATCGATGGTCGTGCGCGGCCTCGCCTGGCACGCGATCCTCAGCGCTGCCCCCACCTGGCGCCCCGCGCGGCGCCGGGACGCGCTGCAGGGGACCTTCATCGGGGTGCTGATGTCCGCCACGCTGCCCGCCCGCCTGGGGGAGCCTTCGCGCGCGCTGATCGTCGCCCGGCGCATCGGGCGCCCGCGGGAGACCCTGCCCGTCGTGCTCGGCACAATGGTCTCCCAGACGCTCATCAACCTGCTCGCCCTCGTCCTCCTCGGGGCCGCGATGCTCTCCGGCGTGTCCCTCCTGCACGGCCACGACGGGGCGCTGCTGGCCGCCGCCCTCGTGCCGCTCGCCGCGCTGGCGGCCGTGCTGCTCGTCCCGGTGCTGCTGCCCCGCTCCGCGGTCTCCCGCTTCGCGCGGCTGCACTCCCTGGTGTCGGGGTTGCGCCGTTCGCTCCTGCGGGTGCGCGAGGGCCTGCGCATCTTCCGCCGGCCCCGCCGCGCCGCTGTTGCCACCTCGATGCAGCTTGGCGCCTGGGCGCTGCAGTGCGCCTCGTGCTGGCTTTTGCTGATGGCCCTCGGCCTCGACCACCGCGTCGGTCTCGCCGGCGCCGCCGGGGTGCTGTTCGCGGTCAACGTCACCGCCGCCGTGCCCGCCACCCCCGCCAACGTCGGCGTCTTCCAGGCCGCCTGCGTGGCGGTGCTCGCCGGCGCCTACCACGTCTCCACCCCCGACGCCGTCGCCTACGGGATCATCCTGCAGGCCGTCGAGGTCGCCACCGCCGTGATCATGGGCACCCCCGCCCTCGTCAAGGAGGGCCTCTCCTGGAAGGAGGTCCGCCTGCGCACCATGCACGCCACCCCCGTCCGGCTGCCCCCGCTGCCGGGGAGCGGCGGCGCCGCCTCGCGCGCGTAGCGATCTTATGGACCCGTTGTGCGCAGAGGATCTGCTCTGGCCATTATGCCTGTGCCCCTGAGGCTCAGGCGGCGACCAATCCGGCCACGTGATGTGGCTGGGGCACAGGTTCGCCCACCTCGCGCATCAAGGCGATGTGATCTGGAAGCGCCTCGCGCATGAGCTTTTCGACCTCCTCTTTCGTCTGCCCGGCCGCCACACAGCATGGGACGTCGGGAGAGTAGGCACCCCAACCTCCGTCCTCGCCTGTCTCATAGATGACTAGATACTCGGTCATCGCAGCTCCTCAATTCCAGATTTGCGTCTGATCTCCGCCAGCATGCCTGGCCTCATCGTATCGCCTCTCTTGCCCGCCACAGTGACCACTGGCGAGCGACTGGGATGCTTGAAATGGCGATGGCTTCCGCGCTCGCGTACCTGTCTCCAGCCGTGAGCTTCGAGGATCGAGATCACCTCGTAAACCTTCTTCGCCACATACCCCTCTCCGACCGGCGGGGTATGGGGGGACGGTGGCTCTGTTTATTCAGCCGGCCATCGCCGGCTCGTCCTCTTCCTCCACGGCGCCGTCCGGCGGGTCCTCGTCGCCGAG